>Ga0209333_1000304_pt1 | contig 27303 bp, 21 predicted proteins | sample BlaSpr_A8_OM2_O3_FD_187982 | JGI IMG/M metagenome (GOLD analysis project Ga0209333, IMG submission 187982) | Forest soil microbial communities from Thunder Bay, Ontario, Canada - Black Spruce, Ontario site 2_A8_OM2_O3 (SPAdes) (version 2) | ecosystem: Environmental > Terrestrial > Soil > Boreal... | reverse complement strand
TGGCCGGCAGCATCGCCGGTCGCGACCGCGTGCCGGCTGCGCGTGCCCCGCCGGCTGCGCGTGCCCCGCCGCCTGGGCGTGCCCCGCCGGCTGCGCGTGCCCCGCCGGCTGCGCGTGCCCCGCCGGCTGCGCGTGCCCCGCCGGCTCTGCGCGGCCCTTGGCCATGGCCATTGCGGGCGGCACCGTTGCCGCCGGCTGCGTCCCTGGGCGCGGCGATCCGCAGCGTGGGATCGGACTGCAGGATGCGCTGGTTCAGCTTGTGCAGGGCGGGACCGGGCTCGACGCCCAGTTCGTCAACGAGCCGTCTGCGTGCCTGCCGGTAGGCGGCCAGCGCCGCGGCCTGCTGCCCGGACCGGTACAGCGCCAGCATCAGCAGCTCGTTCACCCGCTCCCGCAGCGGCTCGGCGGCCGCCAGGGCGGCCAGCTCTGCGGTCACCTGGCGGTGGCGGCCCAGGTGCAGGTCGGCGTCGATTCGGTATTCCAGTGCGGCGAGCCGCATCTCGGCCAGCCGCGGCACCTCGGCGGTCAGCAGCGGGGACTGTATATCGGCCAGCGGCTGGCCGCGCCACAGCCCCAGCGCCGCGGCAAGCTGGCTCGATGCGTTCTCCCACGCCCCGGCGCGCGCCGCGGCGATCCCCGCGGCCTGGAGCTCGGCGAACCGCGCCACGTCCAGTTCGCCGCGCCGAACCGCGATCAGGTACCCGGCCGGGCGGCTCACGATCCGCTCGTACCCGGTCGGCCCGAGTGTGTGCCGCAGCCGCATGATGTAGTTCTGCAGCGTCACCCGCGCAGTCTCCGGGGGGCTGCCCTGCCACAGTGCCTCGGCCAGCTTGTCAACGGCGACCACCTGGTTGACCGCCAGCAGCAGCGCCGCCAGCAGCACGCGCTGTTTGCCGGCCGAGATCGGGATTGACCTCTCCTCGGCCTGCACCAGCAGCGGCCCCAGCAGGCCGAACTCCACCAGATCCTCCCGCCCGCGGCCAGCCAGCCGATGCCGGTTTGCCTGGGCGCTCACCGGCACCCATCGGCCTGTGCAGCGAAATATGTCCGGACGTAACCCGATCCGGCCCTGTTGCGCCCAAGCTAACCATCACTAGGGTCACCGAGGCGCCGGATTTAGCGAGCGCCGTCCGCTATCGCTGCGCAGCGGCGGCGGGCCGGCCGGGTATGGCGGACAGGCGCTGCATGAGGGCGGCGAACTGGTCGAAGCTCAGGCTCTGGTCGGAGTCTGACAGCGCCTTGTCGGGATCCGGGTGGACCTCGATCAGCAGGCCGTGCGCGCCGGCGGCGCGAGCGGCCCAGGCCATCGGGGCCACGTAGCTCCGCTGACCGGTGCCGTGGCTCGGGTCCACGATGACCGGCAGGTGCGAGCGCTCGCGGACGACGGCCACCGCGGACAAGTCGAGGGTGTTGCGGGTCGCGCTCTCGAAGGTCCGGATGCCGCGCTCGCACAGGATCACCTGCTGGTTGCCCTGGGCGACGATGTACTCGGCGGCCGCCAGCCACTCCTCGATCGTGCTGGACAGCCCGCGCTTGAGCAGCACCGGCCGGTCCACCTTGCCCAGCTCACGCAGCAGGTCGAAGTTCTGCATGTTGCGCGCGCCGACCTGGAGAATGCCGGCCTCCTTGGCCATCCGCTGCACCTGGTCGACCGCCATCACCTCGGTGACCACCGGCAGGCCGGCCTCGCGCCCGGCGGCGACCAGCAGGTCGAGCCCGTCCCAGCCCAGGCCCTGGAAGGAATACGGCGAGGTCCGCGGCTTGAACACGCCACCGCGCAGCACGTGCGCGCCGTGGTCCCTGACGAACCTGGCGGTGGCCTCGATCTGCTCGCGGCTCTCGACCGAGCACGGGCCGGCCATGACCACGAAGCCGTCGCCGCCGACCAGCACGTCGCCGACCCGGATGACCGTGTCCGCCTGCCGCGCCTCCCGGTCTACCAGCTTGTAGTGCCGGGAGCGGGGGGCGGCGGGCCGTGCGGCCACGGCTTCCAGCATCTCCGCCGGGTCGCCTCCGGACGGCTCGGTCTCGGGCCTGGCGGCCGTGTCCCCGGCGCGCGGCTGGCCGGGCAGGCCGCCCGGCCTGGCCACGGTCCGCAGCGCCTTGGCCGGGTAGCTGCCGAGCACCTTGACGAACAGCGCCGCCGACCGCAGCTCGTCAAGTGCCGCCGCGGTCCGCGGGTCGGCGGCGTTGCCCTCGAAGTCGAGGAAGAACATGTATTCCCACGGGCGGCCGGGGCGCGGCCGGGACTCCAGCTTTGTCATCGAGTGGCCGCTGCCGGACAGCACCTCCAGGCAGCGCAGCAGGTCGCCCTCCTCGTGCCCGGTCACCAGGATCAGGCTCGTCTTGCAGGGAACCCGCAGGTCCACGGTGGCCGGCTTCGCCGACAGCGCCACGAACCGGGTGAAGTTGTCGTCGCTGTCGTTGATGCCCCGGCGCAGTACGACGAGCCCGTACGCGGCGGCGGCCTCGGGGGACGCGATCGCCGCGACGGTGGGGTCACCCGACGCCGCCACGGCCTGCATCGCGCCCGCGGTGTCGAAATAGGTGGTGGGCGTCACGTTCGGGAGCGACTGCAGGAACTGGGAGCACTGCTCGAGCCCCTGGGGATGCGACAGGATCCGGCTCAGCGAGGACAGCGGGACCTCGGCGGTGGCGGCCAGGCAGTGATCGACCTTCCAGGTCTCCTCGCCCACGATGAACAGCTCGTGTGAGCGCAGCACGGCGTAGACCTCGTTGATGCTCCCGGCCGTGGTGTTCTCGATCGGCAGCACCGCGAGATCGGCGTCGCCGGCCAGCAGCGCGTCGGCAGCCTGGCGGAACGTGCGGTAGCCGGTAAGGTCGCCGGTCAGGCCGCGGCCGGCCAGGTACTTCTGCGCTGCGGCGTCGCTGTAGGAGTGCGCGGTGCCCTGGAACGCGACGCGGACCCGCCCGCCGCCGTCCCCGTTCAGGTGCCGCGCCTGCTGCGCCACCGAGTCGCTGATCAGCTCGCGGAAGATCGAGCGCACCAGGCTGGCCGAGACGCCGAGGTCGGTGGCCACGGCCACCACGCCGTCCAGCACCCGCTGTTCCCGGTCCGGGTCCTGGATCCCGTCCTCGGAGTGCTCCTTGACCTTCGCGATCGCGGCGATCAGGTCGCGGCGCTGCGCGATCAGCCGGACGATGCCGCTGTCCACCTCGTCCAGGCCCTGCCGCAGGTCGGCCATGCCTGGCTGCTCGTTGCTCACTGTGTCTCCGCTCACCCGGGCAACGGTAGCGTCTTTGCGTGCGCCACTCAGACTCCCCGGGCACGGCCGGTGTTCCCGCCGAGGCCGGTCGGCGGGGCCGGATGCCGCCGGCGGGCCGGACCGCGGCGGTGCTGCTCACGGCCGGGATCATGCTGCTGGCGGTCAACCTGCGCGCCGCGATTACCAGCCTGCCACCGGTCTTCCCCGAGCTGTCCGCCGCGCTGCACCTGTCCAACGGCTCGATCACCGTGCTGGCCGCGGTTCCGGTGATCTGTTTCGGGCTGTTCTCCGGCCTGGGCGGCCCGCTGAGCCGCAGCTTCGGCGAGGAACGGGTGCTGCTGGCCGCGCTGCTGCTGCTGGCGGCGGGGCTGCTGCTGCGCGGCGCGCTGCCGGGTTCGATGCTGTTCCCCGGCACGGTGCTCGCTGGCGGCGCGATCGCGCTGATGAACGTGCTGCTGCCCAGCCTGGTGAAGCGCCGCAGCCCGGAGCACGCGGGCCTGCTGGTCGGCGCCTACCTGGCCATGCTCGGCGCGGGCGCCGTGGTCGCCTCGCTGATCGCGGTGCCGGTGTTCAAGGCGGCCGGCAACGGGCCCGGCTGGCCGGTGTCGCTCACGCTCGGCCTGTGGGTGGTGCCGGCCGTGGCGGCGGCGGTGCTGTGGCTGCCACAGGTCCGCTACCACACCAGGCCGGAGCGCGTGGTGCGCCCCGCCGGGCCCGGCGTGCACCGGCACGCGCTCGCCTGGCAGGTCGGCATGTTCATGGGCCTGCAGAGCCTGAGCTACTACGCGACGCTGTCCTGGCTGCCCACGCTGTTCCGGGACCGCGGCGTAACAGCCGCGGCCGCAGGCGGCCTGCTCGCGCTCATGAACCTCGGGAACGCGCTCACCGCCATGGTCGCGCCGGCGATCGCACACCGGGTAAAGGACCAGCGCGTGATCATCGCCGTGACGGTACTGGCCATGGCCGCCGGCCTGCTCGGGTCGCAGTACGCACCGACCGGCTCCGCAGTGGCATGGGTCCTGCTGCTCGGCTTCGGGCAGGGCGCGTCGCTCGGCCTGGCGATCTTCTTCACCATGGCCAGGGCCCCGGACCCGGTCACCGCCGCGTCGCTCTCCGGATTCGCCCAGAGTTCCGGTTACCTGATCGCGGCGGCCGGGCCGCTCGCCGTCGGGTTCCTGCACACGGCGACCGGCGGCTGGACGGTCCCGGTGCTGGCGCTGCTCGGCGCGCTTTGCCTGCAGCTCTGGGCCGGGCTGCTGGCCGGCCGGGAGGTGACGCTGCCCGGCGGCTGACGCGGACGTCAACGGCGCGGTTCGCCGCCGGAGGGTGCGGAACTAGACTCCTGTGGACGTGCGGACGACCGCCCCGCGCCCGGGGACCGGCCGGCCGGCTGACCGTTCAGGCCCGACGACCACAAAGGAGCGGGGCCAGTGACGCTGCTGGAGACCATCTCAAGTCCGCGAGACGTCAAGGCGCTCAGCCCGGATCAGCTGCCCCGTTTGGCGACTGAAATCCGGGATGTCCTGATCGAGACGGTATCGAGGACCAGCGGCCACCTGGGCCCGAACCTCGGCGTGGTCGAGCTGACCATCGCGCTGCACCGGGTGTTCGACTCGCCGGTCGACCGGATCGTGTTCGACGTCGGCCACCAGGCGTACGTGCACAAGCTGCTCACCGGGCGGCATGCGCAATTCGGCACGCTGCGGCAGGCCGGCGGCATCTCCGGGTACCCGAGCCGGGCCGAGTCCGAGCATGACCTGGTCGAGAACTCGCACGCCTCGACGGGCCTGTGCTACGCCGACGGGCTGGCCAAGGCCTACCGGCTGCGCGGCGAGACGGACCGGACCGTCGTGGTGGTCATCGGCGACGGCGCGCTGACCGGCGGCATGGCCTGGGAGGCGCTGAACAACATCGCGGTGAACAAGGACAGCCGGATTGTGATCGTCGTCAACGACAACGGCCGGTCCTACCAGCCGACGATCGGCGGGCTCGCCGACCACCTCTCGGCCGTGCGGGTCTCCCAGCGCTACGAGCACGTCCTCGACTACATCAAGACCACGCTGTCGCGTGCGCCGGTGCTCGGCCCGCCGCTGTACGAGACGCTGCACGGGATCAAGAAGGGCATCAAGGACGTGCTCCAGCCGCAGGTGCTGTTCGAGGACCTCGGCCTGAAGTACGTGGGGCCCATCGACGGCCACGACGAGCAGGTCCTCGAGCACGCGCTGCGCCGGGCCAGCGACTTCGGCGGGCCGGTGATCGTGCACGCGATCACCAGGAAGGGATTCGGCTACGCGCTGGCCGAGCAGAACGAGGAGGACTGCCTGCACCAGGTGCCCGCCGCACCGCCGGTGACAGCGGCGCCGGCCGGCCCGGTGGTGCCGAGCCGTACCGGGTCGGAGGTGTTCGGCGAGGAGCTGACCGCGATCGGCGCCCGGCGCCCCGACGTGGTCGCGATCACCGCAGCGATGCTGCACCCGACCGGCCTCGGCCCGTTTGCGCGGGCCTTCCCGGACCGGGTCTTCGACGTCGGCATCGCCGAGCAGCACGCGATGACCAGCGCGGCCGGCCTGGCCATGGGCGGCCTGCACCCGGTGGTCGCGATCTACGCGACGTTCCTGAACCGCGCCTTCGACCAGCTGCTGATGGACGTGGCGCTGCACCGGCTGCCGGTGACGGTCGCGCTCGACCGGGCCGGGGTGACCGGCCCGGACGGCGCCAGTCACCACGGCATGTGGGACGGCTCGATCCTGCAGGTGGTGCCCGGGCTGAAGATCGCCGCGCCGCGGGACGCGACCCGGATCGCCGAGCTGCTCAACGAGGCCGTGGCGGTGAGCGACGGGCCCACCGTGCTGCGCTACCCGAAGGGTGCGGTGCGCGCCGAGGTCGAGACGATCGGCAAGCTGGGCAGCATGGACGTGCTGGCCAGGCCCGCTGACGGGGCAGCGCAGGACGTGCTGCTGATCGGCGCGGGGACGATGGCCGGCGTCGGCGCCGCGACCGCCGAGCGCCTGGCCGACCAGGGCATCGGCGTCACGGTCATCGACCCGCGCTGGGTCAAGCCGCTGGACGAGGCGCTGGTGGACGCGGCGCGCGCGCACCGGCTCGTGGTGACCGTGGAAGACAACGGGCGCGTGGGCGGCTTCGGCGACGCGGTGTGCCGGCTGCTGCGCGATCACGACGTGGACACCCCGGCGCGGACGTTCGGCCTGCCGCAGGAATTTCTTGACCACGGCGAACGCTCCCAGATTCTGGAGGACCTGGGCCTGGCCCCGCAGCACCTCGCCAGGGCGATCACCGAGGCCGTTGCTCAGAGAACCCTGGATTTCGCGCACGAGCAGCACGCGTAATGCAGAATCGCGGACTATGAGAACACTTCGGGTCGCTGTGGTGGGCTCCGGCCCGGCCGGCCTGTACACCGCCGAGGCGCTGATCAAGCAGGCGGCCGCGCTTGACCCCCCGCATCAGGTGAAAGTCGACGTCCTGGACCGGCTCCCCACCCCGTACGGGCTGGTCAGGTACGGTGTCGCGCCCGACCACAAGTCGATCAAGTCGATCGCCGAGGTCCTGCGCCGGGTGCTCGAACACGACAACGTCAACTTCGTCGGCGGTGTGCACCTCGGCGACGACATCACCAGGGACGAGCTGCTGGCCAGCTACGACGCCGTGGTCTACGCCACCGGCGCGATGCGGGACCGGCGCATGGGCATCCCCGGCGAGGACCTGCCGGGGAGCGTCGCGGCCACCGACTTCGTCAACTGGTATTCCGGTCACCCCGACATCGACCCCGGCAAGTACACCCTGGACGCCGAGTCGGTCGCGGTCATCGGCGTCGGCAACGTGGCGGTGGACGTCGCCAGGATCCTGATCAGAGACCCCGACGACCTGCGCGAGACCGACATCTCGCAGCCGGTGCTGGAGACCCTGATGTCCAGCAAGGTCCGCGAAGTGCACATGATCGGGCGGCGCGGCCCGGCGCAGGCCAAGTTCACCACCAAGGAGCTTCGCGAGCTCGGCGAGCTGAACGGCGTGGACGTGGTGGTCTACGGCGGTGAGACGGACCTGGAAGCGTTCGACCCGACCGGGGAGAGCGCGCGGCTGGCCGCGGAGGACCGGCACGTGCGCGGCAACTACACGGTCATCAAAGACTTTGCCGACCGGCGGCCTACCGGCAACAGGCGCCGGCTGTTCATCAGGTTCTGGCTGCGGCCGACCGAGCTGCACGGGCCGAGCCAGGTGTCCGGCCTCACCGTTGAGCGCACCCGGCTCGACGAGAACGGCAAGTTCGTCGGGACCGGCAGCTACGAGACGCTCGACGCGCAGCTGGTGCTGCGCAGCGTGGGATACCAGAGCGTGCCGCTGCTCGGTGTGCCGTTCGATGACCGCTCGTCGACCGTGCCGAACACCGGCGGCCGCGTCACCGGCCCGGACGGCGCCGCGCTGCCCGGCGAGTACGTCGCCGGGTGGCTCAAGCGCGGCCCGAGCGGCGTGATCGGGACCAACAAGTCCGACGCCGCCGAGACCGTCCGGGCGCTGCTCGCCGACCTGGCCGGCGGGCCCGGCCCGGACGACGTCGAGCTGCCGCGGGCCGGGATGCTGCGCTATCCCGAGGCCGTGCCCGAGGCGGCGGCCGACGCCGCGTCCCGCTTTGACGAGCTGCTGGCCGCCCGCGGGATCCGGCCGGTCAGCTACGCCGACTGGCTGCAGATCGAGTCCGCCGAGCGCGAGCTCGCCAGCTCGCTCGGCCGCGGCGCCCGGGTGAAGCTGCCGAGCCGAGCCGACCTGCACCGGGCCTGCGGCTTCACCGCCCGCACCTAAGCCCGGCCCCGGCGAGGACCCTTTCGGCTCACGCCGCCCCGGCGCGGGTCCGGTCGGCCCATGATCGTGGTGACTTTTTCCGGCATAGCCGCCCAGAGTAACCACGATCATGAAACGGCTCGCTCCACGGCCCGCGCGCCGGGCGGGGGCTACGGTGACCGTCATGGATCTCGACTGGAACGCCGAGCTCGTCCGGCAGCTCGAGGGGCACTGGGGCTACCAGCTGCGGCCCCGGCTGGACGGGCTCACCGACGAGGAGTTCCTCTGGGAGCCGGTCCCCGGCTGCTGGAGCGTGCGCTCGCGCGGGGAGGGCACGGCTCCGCTGGCGCTCGGCTCGGGGGACTTCACCGCCGATTTCGCCTGGCCGCCGCCGGACCCCGCCCCGGTGACGACGATCGCCTGGCGGATCGCGCACATCGTCATGGGCTGCTTTGGCATGCGCAACGCCGCCCACTTCGGCGGGCCGCCGGTCGACTACGAGACGTTCGAGTACGCCGGCACCGCGGCGCAGGCGCTGCGCCAGCTTGACGACGCTTACGCGGCCTGGATCGCAGGCGTGCGCCGGCTGGACGCGGAGGCCCTGGCCCGCCCGTGCGGCCCGGCCGAAGGGCCGTTCGCCGAGGACCCGATGGCCACCCTGGTGCTGCACATCAACCGCGAGGTCATTCACCACGGCACCGAGATCTCCCTGCTGCGCGACCTCTACCTGCACCAGAAGTGATCGCCACCGCCGCGTTGCGCCCGGCCCGGTGAAAACGGACACTGAGAGCTGGAACGGTGTCCTCCGGCGGGATTGGGCAGCAGATGGCCAGGTTGGTGCCGTGTTATAGGCAGAGCAGCCGGCGCGCCCGGCCCGGGACCGCCTGCGGCTCAGGGCATACTGCTGTCCGGTGATGGATGCGCGATTCTCCCTAGCCGGAGAGGGACCTGGGGACTCCCGCGGCCCGGCAGGCGGGGCAGAGGCCAGCGACCAGCAGCGGCTGCGGCGGGTGCTCGGCGAGCCGGAGCTTGGCTGGCTGATCGACCGGATCCGGATCCGCCTGGAGCGCGGCGAGCCGGTCGACGGCACCGTGACGCTGGTCGGCGCCACGGCCGAGCAGCGCCGGGCGGCGGCGCGACTGCTCGGCCACGGGGTCGGGCGTGGCACCTCGCTCAGTATCCCGCTGCCCGAAGTCGACGCCGCGCTGCGGCGGGCCGGGATCTCGTCCGGGCTGCGCTCCGCTGTCGAGTCGCTGACCGGCCCGGTCCGGGACCGGGCGGCCGAGCGGTCCGCCGAGATCCGCCAGTTCCAGGACGTTCTCGACGGGGCCCGGCGCAGCCCGCTGGCCGTGGAGCCGTGGCATCTCGCCTGGCTGGAGGAGATCAGCAGGGACGGCACGCTCACCCGGCTGGTCCGGCAGGGGCAGGGTCACCTGCTGGCCCAGGCCACGGCGGTGCTAGAGCGGCTGCCTGCCGGGCCGGACGAGTCGGCCGTGCTGTTGCCGGCCCTGGCCGAGGCGGTGACCGGTGACCCGAAGGCGCTGGACGGCACCGGGCTGTCCGCACTGGTGCTGCGCGCGCTGGCGCTGCGCGACCCGGCCGGGCCGGGGGCCGAGCGCGCGCTGTGGGCGACGGCCGGCGTGGTCTCCGACGACCTGGCCAGCCAGGTGCTCGTGCTCAACGTCCGCGCGGTCGGCGATGGCCTTGGTGACTGGCTGACCGGGGCGGCCGAGGTCGGCGAGCCGTTCCGGGTCACCCTGCATCAGCTGAGCGTCATGTCGGTCATGCCGCTCGCAATCGACCTGCGCGTCTGCGAGAACCCGGCGGTGCTGCGCGCCGCGGCGGCCCAGCTCGGCGCCGATAGCGCGCCGCTGGTCTGCACCGAGGGGGAGCCCTCCGTGGCCTGCTACCGGCTGCTGCGGTCCGCGCTGTCCACCGGAACCCGGATCCACTGGCACAGCAACTTCGACTGGCCTGGGCTGCGGAGCACGGCGGCGGCGATCCGCCGGCTGGCCGCGGCACCGTGGCTGATGGGCGCGGACGACTACCGCGCCGCGCTGCCCGCGAGCACCGAGTCGGTCAGGGGCCAGCCCGCCGAGAGTCCGTGGGACCCCAGGCTGGCCGAGCTGATGCACGCCAGCGGGCGGGCCGTGACCGAGGACCGGCAGCTCACGGCGCTGCTCGCCGACCTGGCCGGCCGGCCTGGCACGCGCTGAGCCTCAGCTGAGCAGCGACTTCAGCAGCGCTCGGGTACGCTCCGCATCGTCGGCGCGCGAGAACTGGGCCGCGACGAAGTCGGTTACCCCTGATTCCTCAAGTACCCCGATCTTCCCCGCCACGGCTTGCTCGTCCCCGATCAGCGCGATGTCACCGGGCTCTTCGGCGCCCTCCCGGTCGAGCATCGCGCGGTAGGACGGCAGCTGCCCGTAGATCGCGAAGACCCGGTTCGCCCTGGCCCGCGCGCCGTCGGGGTCGTCGGTGACGCAGATTGGCAGCAGGCAGACCACGCGCGGGCTCGGCCGCCCGGCGGCCTGCGCCGCTTCGGAGATCGTGGGAACGATGTGGTCCCGGACCGTGGCCGGCCCGGTCATCCACAGCACGGTCCCGTCGGTGAGCCGGCCGGCCAGGCGCAGCATCTGCGGTCCCAGCGCGGCCAGCAGCACCGGCACCCGGCCCGGGCGCGGCGTGCTCAGCCCGATGCTGGCCCGCATGGTCTCGCCGTCGAACGCCGCCTGCTCCCCGTTGAGCAGCGGCAGCAGGATCGACAGGTACTCCTGCATGTGGCGGACCGGGCGGTCGTAGCTGTACCCGTACATGTCCTCGATGACGATCTTGTGGGACAGGCCGATGCCGAGCGTCAGCCGCCCATCCAGGGCCGTGGCCGTGGTCAGCGCCTGCTGCGCGAGCACGGCCGGATGGCGCGGGTAGGTCGGCACCACCGCCGTGCCCAGCTCGATCCCTGGCACCTGGCTCCCGGCGACCGCCAGCGACGTCAGCGCGTCCAGGCCGAAGATGTTCGTGACCCAGGCCGAAGCGAACCCGTCGTCCGCCGCGTGCTGCAGCTGATCGCGAAGCCGGACGAGGGCCTGCGGCCCGGCTGGCTCGTCCTCGGATATGCCGATGCGCATGCGTGATCTCCGTTCGCTCCGAAGCCCGATCTTGCCGCCCGCCGCCCAGCCCCCGCAAGGCTCGGCGGCCCGTCGGGTAGCGGCGCGTCGTGTGGTCGTCATTTGGAGTTTGCACGCTGTGGGCCCCGGGGTCTTTGCCTTCGGGTAAGACTGGGGACAATAGGTACATGGGCTCTGGTCAGGCGACATCCGAACGCGGCACGGCAAGGAAGAACCCGGACAAGACAGCTGGCGATGCCCATAGACCGGCGGATGCGGAAGGTCAGGCCCCCGGGCTCACGCTCGGTTCCGGCCAGGGCCCGGAGGTTGCGACGGAGGGTGCACTGGTGTCAGCGGACCGTCCCGGCCAGGCCGAGGGCGCAGGCGAACTGCCGCGGGACCGGTACCTGGACCGCGAAGAGAGCTGGCTGCGGTTCAACCAGCGGGTGCTCGAGCTGGCCGAGGACGAGTCGCTCGCCCTGCTCGAACGGGTGCGGTTCCTGTCCATCTTCGCGAGCAACCTGGACGAGTTCTTCATGGTCCGGGTGGCCGGGCGGATGCGCCGGATGGCGGCCGGGCTCCCGGTCGAGCGCGCCAGCGGGCACTCACCAGCGCAGATCCTGGAGAACACCCTGGACTTCGCGGGTGAGCTGACCCGCAGGCAGGCCGAATGCTTCAGCGACTCGGTGCTGCCCGCCCTGGAGCGGGAGGGCATCGAGATCCTGCGGTGGAAAGAGCTCGAGCAATCCGAGCAGGAGCAGCTGCAGAAGCTGTTCCGCGAGCGGATCTACCCGGTGCTCACCCCGCTGGTCGTCGACCCGGCGCACCCGTTCCCGTACATTTCCGGCCTCTCGCTCAGCCTGGCCGTGATGATCGCCGATCCGGAGACCGGCACCACGATGTTCGCGCGGGTGAAGGTACCCCCGCTGCTGCCCAGGTTCCTGACCGTGGCACCGAACCGGTTCGTGCCGCTCGAAGACGTGATCGCCGCCCACCTGCCCGATCTGTTCGCCGGTCTCGACGTGCTCGAGCACCATGTATTCCGGGTGACCAGGATCCGCGACCTCGAGATCGACGAGGACGTGACCGAGGACCTGCTGAAGTCGATGGAGCGCGAGCTCACCCGGCGCCGGTTCGAGCAGGCGGTCCGGCTCGAGGTCGAAGAGTCGATGTCCACCGACGTGCTGGACCGGCTGGTGACCGAGCTCGGCGTGGACACCAGGGCGGTCTACCGGGTGCCCGGGCCGCTGGACCTCTCGGGCCTGTCCGCGATCGCCGACCTGGACCTGCCGCAGCTCAAGTACCCGCCGTTCGTCCCGTCGGAGACCATGCTGCCGACCGACAGCAGCATCTTCGCCGCGATCTCCGAGCGCGACGTCCTGGTGCACCATCCGTACGACTCGTTCGCGGCGAGCACGCTGCGCCTGGTGGTCTCGGCGGCGGCCGACCCGCGGGTACTGGCGATCAAGCACACGCTGTACCGGACCAGCGGCGACTCCGAGATCGTGGACGCGCTCATCGACGCGGCCGAGGCGGGCAAGCAGGTCGTGGTCGTCGTCGAGATCAAGGCCAGGTTCGACGAGCGCGCCAACATCGCGTGGGCGCACAAGCTTGAGGAAGCCGGCTGCCACGTGGTCTACGGCCTGGTCGGGCTCAAGACGCACTGCAAGATGATCCTCGTGGTGCGGGAGGAGGCCGACGGCCGGCTGCGCCGCTTCTGCCACATCGGCACCGGCAACTACCATCCCACGACCGCCCGGATGTACGAGGACTTCGGCCTGCTCACCGCCGACCAGACGGTGGGCGAGGACATCACCGACCTGTTCAACCACCTCACCGGTTACAGCAGGCCGTCGGCCTACCGTCGGCTGCTCGTCGCGCCCGACGGCATCCGTTCCGGCTTGGTCGAAAGGATCGACGCCCAGGCCGAACGGGCGCGCGCCGGGGAGCCGGCCCAGATCCGCATCAAGTGCAACGCGATCATCGACGAGGTCATCATCGACGCGCTGTACCGCGCCTCGCAGAGCGGCGTGCCGGTCGACATCTTTGTCCGGGGCATCTGCGGCGTGCGGCCCGGTGTGCCCGGCATGTCGGACAACATCAGGGTGCGCAGCATCCTCGGCCGGTTCCTCGAGCACTCCCGGATCTACGCGTTCGGCACCAGCGAAGGCGACGTCTACATCGGCAGCGCCGACCTCATGCACCGGAACCTGGACCGCCGCGTGGAAACGCTGGTGCGGGTCGGCGACACCGGGCACCAGTCGGAGCTTCGCGGCCTGATCGACATGGCCATGGACGACACGACCGCGTCGTGGTGGCTGGGCGCCGACGGCACCTGGACCCGGCATCACCTGGACGCCTCCGGTGCCCCGCTCAACGACATCCAGGAATACCTGATCCGGACTCGGCAGGGTCGCTCCCCGGATGGCTGATGCGCCGGGAACCGGCGAGATCCATGCCGCTGGCATGGTGCTGTGGCGGTCATCGGGCGGCGGCAGGGAAGTGGCGCTCGTCCACCGGCCCCGCTACGACGACTGGAGCTTCCCGAAGGGAAAGCTCGCGCACGGCGAGCACCCGCTGCTCGCGGCCGTCCGCGAGGTGGCCGAGGAGACGGGACGCCAGGCGACCCTGGGGCGGCCCCTGCCGACCGCCCGGTACGAGGACCGCGGCCGGCGTCCGAAGCGGGTCGACTACTGGGCCGGGCGGCCGGTGCCCGGCGGCCCGGACTCCTTCCGGCCCAACCACGAGGTCGACGCCGTGGACTGGCTGCCGGTGCCCGCGGCACGCGGCAGGCTCAGCTACCCCCACGATGCGCTGATCCTGGGCGATTTCGCGGCCGGGCCCGCCGAAACCGAGCCGCTGATGCTGCTGCGGCACGCGTCGGCCGGCGCCAAGGAGTCGTGGAATGGCGACGACCTGGACCGGCCGCTCGACGCCAAGGGCGCGGCCGCGTCCGACGAGCTTGCGCTGCTGCTGTCCTGTTACGGCTCCGGTCGCGTGATCACCTCTGCCGCCGAGCGCTGCGTGGCGACGGTCCGGCCGTACGCCGCGATGACCGGCGCGAAGCTGGAGATCGAGCCCGCGCTTGCGGTCAGGCACCCCGACGGCAAGCTGGGCCCCGATGATGAGGCGAAGGCGGCCGCGGATCTGGTGGCGCGCGTCATCGCCGATGGCCTGCCCGCCGTCATCTGCGCCCACCGGGAGAACCTGGAGCGGTTGCTGGCGGCTGCGTGCGCAGTACTGGGCGCGGACCCGCCCCCGGGCCACCCGCTGCACAAGGGCGCCTTCTGGGTGCTGCACGTCGCGGACGGCCGCCTGGCCGCCGCGGAGCAGCACAGCCTGATCGAGGCCTGACCGCCCAGCACTGTGCCGCCTGCCGCCCGAGCAGCCCCGGCTCCCCGGCCGCCTGGACGCTGACCGCCCGGCCCCCTGGCCGCTCAGGCCCTGAGGCAGGCGGCGTCCCAGTCGAGCGTCGGCGGCAGAGCGCCCTCAAGCGTGAGCAGCCAGCGCTTGACCTCCGTGCCCGTCCCGCCGCTGTAGCCGCCGAGCCCGTCCGCCGCCACCACGCGATGGCAGGGGACGACCACCGGGATCGGGTTCGATCCCATGATCTGGCCCACGGCCCTGGCTGGCGGCGACGCACCGAAGCTGTCATGCCCGACCCGGCGGGCCAGCGCCCCGTAGCTGACCGTCTCGCCGTAGCCGACCGAGTCACTCAGCATCCTGAGCACCTGCTGCTGCAGCGATGACGTCACGCTCCAGTCGATGAACAGGTCGAAGCCGCGCCGCTTGCCCGCGAAGTACTCGGCGAGCTGGGCCACGGCGGCGTCACGCTGTTCGGCGGCTGCGCTCGGCGCTGCCCCGGCGGCGTGCCGGGTCCACGCCGGGATCGGCGGCCCGCCAAACCGGATCTGGCTCAGGCCAGCCTCGCTGCAGCCGACGGAAAGCCGCCCCACCGGCGTGCCGAGCATGGCCCACGCAAGTTCGGTCATGAACCCATTATCTTTCGTGCCACCGACAGCCCGGGCCGCCAGAAATGTCGGATGCCAGCGGTAAAACAGGCACTGTCCAGATACCGGCGGAAAGGGGCATGGATATGGCCGACAACGTCGCCGACGCCGTCGAGGCCGAGCTGGCCGAGCTGTCGCGGCGGTTAACCCAGCCGGGCGAGCGCGAGTGCCTGCGCTGCTTCCTGTTGCGGATGATCCACGAGTTTGGCTGCGACGGCACACACCGGTGGACCGTGCACTGGCGGGACTTGCGCGCACCGCGGGCCACCGGCCTGGTGCCGCGCCTCCAGCGCCGCGGCGGCTGTTGCTGCGACTGTGAAGTCATCTTCAATGTATTTCCTGATTATCCGGGCGACGAGATGCTGCCGTGTGCCGGAGTACTGCGGGCAGGTTCGGTGCAGCCGTGCGACCTTCGGCGGCTGCGCAGGAGCGCGTGACCCTCTGGCCCGTCTCCCCGGCCCTACTGGTTCCCTTCGTTATGCCTCGCCCTTCTCGGCGACGCGCAGCAGCGCCCCGGCGATCGGCAGCGATGTGAGCTCGACCTGCCAGGGCCGGGCGCCGAACGCGGTCAGCCCGGCGGTCACCGCCTCGGGGGTCGGCGGCTGCGGCGGCTGCCACGCGAGACGGCGCACCGCGTCCGGGGGGAGCAGGTTCTCGGCCGGCAGGTGATGCTCGTCGGCCAGCGCCGCCACCGCCGCCCGGACGGCGGTGAGCCGGGTGGCGGCGTCCGGATCGCGTTCGGGCCAGCGGTGCGCTGGTGGCGGGCCGTCGCTCGGGCGCGCCGACACCGCGGGAAGCTCGCGTTCGGACTGGGCCCGGGCGCGCCCGACGGCGCGGAGCCACTCGGGCGTGTGCCGCCTGGCGCCGCGGCCGCCGAAGCCTTGGATGGCGGCCAGTTCGGCACCGTTGACCGGCAGCGACCTGGCCGCCTCGACGATCGCCGCGTCGGGCAGCACCCGGGTCGGTGACACGTCGCGGCGCCGCGCGATCCGGTCCCGCTCCAGCCAGAGCTCGCGGACGACGGCGAGGCCGCGCCGGTTGCGTACCCGGTGAATGCCGGAGGTGCGGCGCCACGGCTCCGGGCGCGGCGGCGGTGGCTCGGCGCTGAGCTCGGCAGCGAATTCCTGGCGCGCCCATTCGCTCTTGCCCTGCTCGGCGAGCTCGGCGGCCAGGGCGTCGCGCAGCTCCACGAGCACCTCGACGTCCAGGGCGGCGTAGCGCAGCCATTCCTCCGGAAGCGGCCGGGTGGACCAGTCGGCCGCCGAGTGGCTCTTCTCCAGGGTCAGCCCGAGCACGGACTCGACGAGGGTGCCGAGCCCGACCCTCGGATAGCCGAGCAGCCGCCCGGCCAGCTCGGTGTCGAACAGCAGCCGCGGCCGGTAGCCGAGGTCGGACAGGCACGGCAGGTCCTGGGAGGCGGCGTGGATGACCGCCTCCACGTCGGCCAGCGCGGTGTTGATGCCGGACAGGTCTGGGCAGGCGACGGGGTCGATCAGCACCGTGCCCGCGCCGCCGCGGCGGAGCTGGACCAGGAAGGCCCGGTGCCCGTAGCGGAAACCCGAGGCCCGTTCGGCGTCCACGGCTACCGGGCCGTGACCCCCGGCGAGCCGCTGGGTGGCGTCGGCCAGCGCGTCGGCGGTCCCGACCAGCGGCGGCATGCCGTCGCGCGGCTCGAGCAGCGGCACCGCGGCTATGCGGGGTGCGGCCTCTTCGTCGAGGCCTTGCCCTTCCGCGTCGGGGCCGGGTCCTTCTTCGTCGGGGCCTGGTCCCTCCGCGTCGGGGCCTGGTCCTTCTTCGTGGGGGCCTGGATCCTCCGCCGCGCCGGTCATGGCCGCCGCCGGGAGCGCGGCGGCCGCAGCGCGCTCACCCCGGGGGGAAGCGGCGGCAGGCCGCACGCCGCGCAGAGCGCGTCGCACCAGGCGGCGATGTGCCCGTCCAGATCACGCGGCGCGCCGGTGCCCGCCGTGACCGGCGACCAGGATGAGCGCAACTCGAACTCGGTATCCACCGGCTGGCCTTCCTTGGCCCCGAACCCCTCGGTCACCACCCGGGTGACGGTGCCGCTGACCTGCCGGTAGCCAACCGTCCTGGCGTCCAGCGCCTCAATCAGCCAGCTCCAGCCCACCTGCCCGATCAGCGGGTCCGCGGCGATCTCGGGATCGAGCTCGGCGCGGACGTAGGCGATCATGCGGAACGGGCCGCCCCATCCATCCTGGCCTGCCGGGTCATAGAGCAGGATAAAGCTGCCCCAGCCGATCTCGGTGTCCGCGTCGGGCGCAGCCGACGGCTCGTGCACGGTGGCGCCGATGGCGGCGGCGTACGGAGCGAGCTTGCGCGGCGGCGGCTGGTCGTCGAAGACGATCTCCGGCCGCGTCTCGCGCTGCTGGTCCGTCCCAGCCTGGAGATCGCTGACCGCCGAGCGGAACGTGGCTGCGGCGTCCATCTCGGCTCGCTCCAAGGGCCCGGCTGCCGGCCTCATGATCCGAGCATGCGAGATGGACGCCGGATTGTCATGCCACGCGCCTGCCTGGCAGGAGCTGCACCACCTGCGGCAGCTCGGCAGGGCCCGTGGCGACGTCGATCAGCAGGGCGGCGCCGCATGCGGCGCACATCCACTCGGGGCACTGGCCATCGGGCGAATCCGGGCAAGCTCCGGCGATCGCGTGACGCGGCTCGAAAAGCCGCTTCCAGCCACAGTCGGCGCAGTACCGGGTCATCTCGGCCATCTCCACCTCCTCGCCGCTAGGCTCAGCACGATGCTGGCACGCCATCCGGCCGGTGCCGCGGATCTCCTGCGGCGTGTCATGATGGCGTTTTCCGCGGGAAATGCCGCCGCCGGCCCTGGCCCGGGCCTGTGAGATCATCACTGCTGTGAGTCCGAAGCCGGAAGAGTCGGTCTTCCTGAGCGCCTGCCGCAGGCAGCCTGTTCCGTACACGCCGGTGTGGTTCATGCGCCAGGCGGGCCGGTCGCTGCCCGAGTACCGGCAGGCCAGGGGCAAGACGGCGATGGTCGAGGCGTGCACCAAGCCCGACCTGATCACGGAGCTCACGCTGCAGCCGATCCGCCGGTACGCGGTGGACGCCGCGATCCTTTTCAGCGACATCGTGGTCCCGCTGCGCGCCGCCGGGGTAAAGATCGACATCCGGGCAGGCGTCGGCCCCGTGGTCGACGAGCCGATCCGCGACCAGCGCGACGTGGACGGGCTGCGTCCGCTCGAGCCCGGCAGCGTGCACTACGTGGCCGAGGCGGTCAAGGCGCTGGTCGCCGAGCTTGGCGGCAAGCCGCTGATCGGCTTCGCTGGCGGCCCGTTCACGCTGGCCTCCTACCTGATCGACGGGGGGCCGTCCAAGAGCTTCGACAAGACGAAGGCGCTGATGTACGGCGACCCGGCGCTCTGGAACACGCTGATGCGCAAGCTCGCGGATATCACGATCACCTTCCTGCAGGTGCAGATCGGAGCCGGGGCAGCGGCGGTGCAGCTGTTCGACTCCTGGGCCGGGGTGGTAAGCCCCGAGGACTACCGCCAGTCGGTGTTCCCGCACAGCAGGCGGATCTTTGCCGCGCTGGCCGGGACCGGTGTCCCGCGGCTGCACTTCGGCGTCAACACCGGTGAGCTGCTCGGCATGATGGGCGAGGCGGGAGCCGACGTGGTCGGGGTGGACTGGCGGGTGCCGCTCGATGAGGCGGTGCGCCGGGTGGACCCGGGCAAGGCGCTGCAGGGCAATCTCGACCCGGCGATCCTGCTGGCCCCCTGGGATGTCGTCGAGCGGCGAGCGATCGGTGTCCTGAACGCGGGCCGCACGGCCGAAGGCCACGTGTTCAACCTCGGCCATGGCGTGCTGCCCGAGACCGATCCCGGTGTGCTCGCCCGGCTTGCCGAGCTGGTGCACACGGCATCCGCCCGGCAGCCGAGCTAGCCGGCCTGCCCGGCGGGCGTCCTAGCCGGTGGGCGTCGGCCGGGAGCGCTTCCGCAGCAGCCGCATCAGGCGCCGCCGCCCGGCGTAGCCGGCGGCCGCCGCAACCGCGATGACGACCGTGAACGGAAGCACCGCGCCCAGCCCGGTGAGCAGCCCGGAGACAATCAGGCGCAGGCCTCGCCAGCCGGCGGCGAAGCCGGCGACGAACCCGTGCTGCCGCGTCTTGGCCTTCTTCTTGACGGCCCGCTGCTGCGGGCCGACCAGCATCACCGTCAGCGTCGCATAGCTGGTTTCCCTCGACAGCGCGCGCTGCTGCGCCTGCAGCGCCTCGAGCGAGGATTCCTGGGTGCTGATCTGCTGCTGGACGGTGAGCAGCTGGCTGATCGAGCCGGCCCGCTTCAGCAGCGCCTGCAGCTGGGTGATCGCGGCCTGCGCCGAGCTCACCAGGCTGCTCACGTCGGCCACCTCCTCGGTCACGTCCTGGGCGTGCTGGGTCAGCGAGGTCTGCGTGCCAAGCACGGTGGACAGCGTGCTCAGCGTCCCGGCGTAATCCGCGACCGGAATCTTGAGCTGCAGGCTCACCGTCGAGCGCGCCGGATCCCGCGGGTTGACCGCGGCCTGCTCGCCGGAGACGTAGCCGCCCTCGGCGGTGACGATGCTGGTCGCGCGGGCCGCGGCCGCGGTCACGTTCTTCGCCCGGACGGTGAGGCTCGCGGTGTAGACGATGCTCTGCGTGGCGAGGGCCAGCCGGGAGGCCTTGGTGGCCGAAGCCGACGGCGCCCCGCCCGCGGCAGGGGCGCGAGCTGGGACGCCGGCCGCGGAACCGTTGGCTGGGGCCTGGCTGCCTGCGAACGAGGAACTCGGCGAGCTGGCGGAGCAGCCCGCCAGCAGCAGCGCTGCGCTGGACATCAGCGCGGCGCAGGAGAGCGCGGTGGTGCGCAGCGGCCCGCGGAAGCGGACCCTGGGGGTGGTGTTCATGCCGCTCGGACGCGCCCAGCTCGCCGCCGGTTCCGCACGCAACGCTACGGTCAGATAACGGGCAATGAACGCCGAAGCCGCGCCGTGAACCCGGTACCGAATAAGGTTCTAGGCCGTTACCGGCACCGCCAAAACACGGCCAGCGGAAAGTAGCACGCGGCAACTGCCTCAGAAACGCTAAGTCAGCTCGGAAGCCCGAAGAGTTATCCGTTAATGGCGAACCCCAGGTCAGAGCACTGCGCGCCCGTGCACGCCGTGACGCCAGCGCTACGTGGCGTCGATCCCGGTAATGAATTCAGAACCAGACAACACGCAGAAAACGATAGAAATGTCAACTGACCGGCGGTAAAAGGCCCCTCCGGCGTAGACTGCGATTCCTCGCTTACCCGCTAGGTGTGGAGATACCGGAAGCCAAGGCGATACGACCGTGCCCGCAGCTCGAGTCAGCGTCCAGGTAGCCGTGCAGTCATCGCGCCGGCTGCTCCGAGACACTCTGTCCGCTTGCCTTGCCGTCCGGCCGGATATCACGGTGGTCGGCAAAGTCGCAGAGCCCGATGCGATCTTTGAGCTGTGCGAGCTGCGACATCCCGATGTCGTGATCATGGATGCCGGTGCCCGGCTGCGCGAGATCTCCGTACGGGTGGAGGCGCTCATCAAGCGCTATCCCGAGCTGAACGTGATCGTGACCTACCGGGACGCCTCGGAGCAGGATCTCGCGGCCGCGTGCCGGGCCGGCGTCACCTCGCTCGTGCCCGAGTCGAAGGGCCTGTCAGCCGTGCTCGCGCTGTTGCGGCGGAGCCGGGGACGGCACGCCAAGGACAGCCCGGGCGGCCTGACCGACCGGGAGCTCGAGCTTGTCGTGCTCACCGGCTCTGGGCACAGCGTGGCCGAGATCGCGGGCCTGCTCGGGATCAGCCCGCTCACGGTGGAGAACCTCAAGCGCCGTGTCTACGCCAAGCTCGATGTGAGCAGCAGCGTGCACGCCGTGGCCAAGGCGGCCTCGCTGGGCATGCTGGAGCCGCAGGCCGCTCCCGAGACCGCGAAGCGCCGGCCGCCCGTGCCGAGGCGCCGGCCACCCGCCGAAGGCGATGGCGTGGTGCTTGCCGTGGTCTCCGGCCAGTACTGCTCCGCCCTCGATCAGGTCGTGTCGGCGCTGGTGTCGAGCCCGCTCCCGTTCGTCCTGGTGCGGGAGCCAGGGCCGGTGTCCGAGACGCACTGGGCACGCTGGCACCGCGGCCCGATCGTGGCCGTGCTCGTCGATCCGGTACCCCAGGACTGGGACATGGTCGCGGAGCTCGGGGTTCCCGCGATCCTGGTGCACAGCAAGCCGCTCGACCCGCCGGAGCTGGCCGAGGCACTGGCCTGCGGCGCCAGTTCGCTCGTGTCCGCGGACCGGATCGAGGACCACTTCCTTTCGGTGCTGCGGATGGTCGGCCAGGGGTATCTGGTCGTCGACTCGATGCCGATGCGGCCGCTGATCGGGGCCGTGCGCGCCCGCTGGGACGAGCGTGCTCCCGGCAGGCTCGAGCTGCCCGAGCTGACCGCGCGGGAGAGCGACATCCTGCGCTCGCTGTCCCGCGGCCACTCGATCCGGCAGACCGCGCGGGTGCTCGGGATCGCACCGAAGACCGTCGAGAACGTGCAGACCCGCCTGTTCCGCAAGCTCGGCGTGCGCAACAGGTCCGGGGCGCTGGCGGTTGCCGATGCCTTCGGCCTGCTGCCCGGCGCCACGCCTGCGCCCAGCGCCCCCAAGGGTTTCCCGTCCCCCGAGGGATATCCGTCCTTTTCCGGGAGTGAGTGGCGGCCCTAGTCTGCCGCCGGGAGCGGGGATTGCGTCCGCTCCTGCCCTCGCACCGGCCGAGAGCCTTTGCCCGGCCACGGTGCGCCCTCACCCCGTTCGCAGGAGGACATCATGGCCGGTTCCACTGGCCCGCAGACCCGCGTCATCGTGAAGAGCCGGGGGAGCAAGTGGCGGGTAGCGGACGCGGAAAGCCTGAGCGACCTGGACGCTTCCCACCGGGACATCGCTGGCCAAGACGACCGGTCCGCGGACCCCCGCCGCGACCGCCAGGCACCGGTTTTGGCAAAGTAAACGGGTGAGCTCACCATCCCGGCCGCCGACCGTCGCGATCGTCGGCGGCGGGATCTCCGGGCTTGCCGCCGCGTTCTTCCTGCGTGAGCGCGGGGTGGCCGTCACGGTCCTGGAAGGCTCGCCGCGGCTCGGCGGCAAACTGGCCGTATCCGAGGTCGGCGGCGTCGCCGTCGACGAGGGCGCCGAGGCCCTGCTCGCCCGGCGGCCCGAGGGCACCGACCTGATCGGCGCGGTCGGCCTGGCCGGCCGGCTGGAACTGCCCGGCACCACCGCCGCGGGGATCTGGACCCGGGGCCGTCTGCACCCCTTGCCAAAACGCCAGTTCATGGGTGTGCCCGCAGACCTGGGCGAACTGCAAAGCTCCGGGATTCTTTCGGACGCTGGGGTGGCCAGGGCGCGCGACGACCTGCGGCTGCCGGCAACGCCGCGAGACGGTGACGTGTCGGTGGGCAGCTACGTTGGCGCGAGATTCGGCCCGGAAGTCGTGGACCGCCTCGTCGACCCGCTGCTCGGCGGCGTCTACGCGGGCCGCTCCGGCGAGCTGTCGTTCGAGGCGACGCTTGGCGGCCTGGCGGAGGCTTCACGGCAGCACCGCTCGCTGGCCGAGGCGGCCGCGTCCCTGCTGCCCGCACCCGGGGGACCGGGCCGCCCGCCCGCCCCGCCCCGCCCGGTCTTCACCACGCTGTCCGGCGGTCTCGGCACGCTGCCGCCCGCGGTGGCGGCGCAGTCGGGCGCGACCGTGCGCACCGGCGCGATGGTGCGCGAGCTGGCCCGCACGGCGCGCCCGGACGGGGCGGGCTGGCGGCTCACCGTCGGCCCGACCAGGGCGCCGCAATGGCTCGACGCCGATGCGGTCATCCTCGCGATCCCGGCCAGGCCCGCCAGCAGGCTGCTGGCCGCGGTTGCCGACGCGGCAGCGGCCGCCTCGGCGCTCGGCGAGATCGAGTACGCGAGCATGGCGATCGTGACCCTGGCCTATCGGGCCGGCGCGTTCCCGGCCCGGCCGGAGGGCAGCGGTTACCTGGTCCCGGCGGTCGACGGCCGGGCGGTCAAGGCCGTCACGTTCAGCACGGTCAAATGGCCGCACCTGCGGGGGGCTGCGCCCCCCGCATTCCCCCCGAGCCCGTACCGGCCGGGGGAGTCGCCCCTCGCAGGCCCCCCAGACGGCGAAAACCACCCAAGTTCAAAACCCACCAATGGCGATCTCCAGGCCGACCAGGTCGGCCTGGAGATCGTGCGGTGCTCGGTCGGCCGCATCGGCGAGGAGGCGCTGCTGCAGCGCGACGACGCCGAGCTCGCCGGCCTCGCAGCGGCCGACCTTGCCGCCGCCACCGGGGTGCGCGGGGACCCGGCCGACGTCCGGGTCAGCCGGTGGGGCGGCGCGCTGCCGCAGTACACGGTGGGCCACGTCGAGCGGGTGCGGCGCATCCGGGCCTCGGTCGCCGGCCAGCCCGGGCTCGCGGTCTGCGGGGCGGTCTACGACGGGGTCGGCATACCGGCGTGCATCGCGTCCGCGCGGCTGGCCGCCGACCAGGTGCTCGCGTACCTCGGATCGCGGCACCCCCGGCCCACCCATGTCGGCTAGCGGCCGGTGGGACAATGCGGCCGGTGGGACAATGAGGACATGACTGGGAGCGAGCAAGGCTGGCCGGCCGGCGAGGCCGCGCAGCGGCCCAAGGCGCGGGACCTGAACGAGCTGATCCGCTACACCATGTGGTCGGTGTTCCGGGTGACCGGCCCGGGGGCGCTCGATGCGGCCGGGGAGTCGACCAAGTCCGGCCGGGCTGGCCTCGCGGCCGAGGTCAGCGAGCTGTGCCAGCAGGCCACCGGCAAGGGCGTGGTCACCAGGGGCTGCTACGACCTGCAGGGCCTGCGTGCCGACGCCGATTACATGTTCTGGTGGATCGCGCCGTCATCGGACGACCTGCAGGAGATGTACGCGCGATTCCGCCGCACCGGGCTCGGCCGGGCCAGCGAGCCGGTGTGGTCGGCGATGGCGCTGCACCGGCCGGCAGAGTTCAACAAGGGCCACGTTCCGGCGTTCCTCGCGGAGGAGGAGCCGCGCGGGTACGTCAGCGTCTACCCGTTCGTCCGCTCCTACGAGTGGTACCTGCTCGAGCCGGAAGAGCGCCGCGCGATGCTCGCCGAGCACGGCATGATGGCCAGGGAGTATCCGGACGTGCGGGCGAACACCGTGGCCTGCTTCTCGCTGAACGACTACGAGTGGCTGCTCGCGTTCGAGGCCGACGAGCTGCACCGCATCGTCGACCTCATGCGCCACCTGCGCGGCGCGCGGGCGCGGCTGCACACCAGGGTCGAGATCCCGTTCTACACCGGCCGGCGCAAGCCCGTTCACGAGCTGCTTTCCGCTCTGCCGTGACGGCGCCGTGACCGCGGCCCGCACCGGGTGCCGTCGGCCGCTACGCCTAATTCTCATTGCGCAATCTTGCACAGTAGGCAACAATGGGTCTATGGTGGTGACATGGACAGCACCGCCACACAAGGTGCGGGCCTGCGCGAGCGCAAGAAGCTGGCGACCAAGCAGGCGCTGGCCCTGGCCGCGATGCAGCTCGCGGCCCAGCGCGGCCTGGAGAACGTCCGGGTGGAAGACATCACCGACGCGGTGAACGTCTCCCGCCGGACCTTCACCAACTACTTCTCCTGCAAGGAAGAGGCGATCGCCTCGCTGAACACCGCCCGGTTCACCCAGGCCGTCGAGGCACTGCGGGGCCGGCCGGCCAGCGAGCCGCTGGCCGATTCCCTGGCCGAGGTGTTCGCCGCCGAGCACGAGGCCGCCACCCAGCTCGGCCCGGAGCGGATCGCGCAGATCCGGATGATGATGACCTCTCCGGCGCTGCAGGGCGAGGCTCTCAAGGCCCTGGTTCAGACCGAGGGGCCGCTGGCCAAGGCGATCGCCGAACGAACCGGTGCCGACCCGCAGAGCGACCTGCGCCCGCACGTGCTCGCGGCCGCGGTCATGGCCGCCGTCCGGGCCGCGACCGAGCACTGGATCGCCAGCGACGGCGCCACCGCACTGCCCGACCTGATCCGCGAGGCCGTGCGGCAGGTCGCCTGACCGCCCGTACCCAGAAGGGCGGCCGCGGCGACCATCGCCAGCGCGCATAAGCTCGAATCATGTCGCAAGCACCCGAAAGCCGGCCGGGATACGCGAGCCCCGTCGACTTCGGCCAGTACGGGCACTACGGGCAGGGGCGGGGCTTCGACGCGGGCCAGGCGTTCCAGCGCCCGCGCTACCAGTTCCGCGGCCGGATCACCGCCGACGGTTCCAGCGGGTACCGCGCCGAGCCTGGGCGCTACCACCTGTACATCGCGTGGGGCTGCCCCTGGGCGCAGCGGACCGCGATCGTCAGGAAACTCAAGGGACTCGAGGACGTCGTGTCGCTGTCCTACGTCGACGACCAGCGGGACGGGCGGGGCTGGGCGTTCCGTGAGCGGCGCGGCGCCGACCCGGTCAACGGGTTCACCCTGCTGGCCGACGCGTACCAGGCCACCGAGCCCGGCTACGACGGGCACGTGTCCGTGCCCGTGCTGTGGGACCGGGAGACCGGGAAGGTCGTCAGCAACAACTTCCCCGACATCACGATCGACCTTGGCACGCAGTTCGGTGCGTGGGCCAGCGCCGCTCCCGACCTGTACCCGCCGAGCCTGCGCGCGGACATCGACGTGATGAACGAGAGGGTGTACGAGACCGTCAACAATGGCACCTACCGGGTCGCCGGGGCCACGACCGAGCACGAGTACACCGAACTGCGGCACCGCCTGACCGACACGCTGGACGCGCTCGACGGGCGGCTCGCGCGGCAGCGGTACCTGTTCGGCGCCACGGTAACCGAGGCCGACGTGCGGCTGTGGCCGACGCTGGCCAGGTTCGACCTCGGGTACAACCCGCTCGGGAAGATCAGCGAGCGCCGGCTGACTGACTTCCCCGCGTTGTGGGGCTACGCCCGCGACCTCTACCAGATGCCGGCCTTCCGCGAGACCACCGACTTCGCCGCGTACGCCGCGTTCGGATCCGGCCCCGCGCCGAGTTTCTTTAACGGTGCGCCGTGGCGGATTCAGGTCGAGCCGCACCGCGGCGACTGGGACGAACCACCCGGCCGGGAGCGCTTGGCTGATCTGCCGGAAGCGTTGCGGCATGCATGACAAGTCCGGATAATTGGATCATTCGCCGTTACTAGGCGATTCCCGGTCTTGGCGGCGTGCGCGAGCCGCCAGCGTTCAGCGGGTGACGTCGTCCAGGGCTCGCGAGCGTACGGGGAGGCGTGGTGAGCGAAGAGGTTTCCGCCGACACGGGAACCTTCAGCGTGAGCTTTGCCGCCGGCCAGGAAATCGCGGGGTACCGGCTGGACACCGAGATCGGCCGGGGCAGCGCGGCCACGGTCTACCGGGCGCGTGACGAGCGGCTTGGCCGGGTGGCCGCGCTGAAGATCCTGGCGCCGGAACTGGCCGGGGACGAGACGTTCCGGCAGTGGTTCGTTCCGGAACTGCGGGCCGTCACCGCGATCCGCAACCCGCACATCGTGCCGGTCTTCGAGGCCGGCCTGGCGGACGGGATGCTGTATCTCGCGATGCGGTACGTGCCCGGCGGGGACGTGCGTGCGCTGGCGGTCCGGGAGGGGTCGATGCCGGTCGGCCGGGTGGCGGCGATCGTCTGGCAGACTGCGTCCGCGCTGGACGCGATGCACGCGGCCGGGCTGGTGCACCGCGACGTGAAGCCGGAGAACATCCTGGTCGATGTCACGCCGGAGGGGCGTGACTGGGTATACCTGTCGGATTTCGCACTGCGCAGGGAGCCGGCCCAGGCGGACGGGCCCGCCTGGGCGCGATCGCCGATGAGCACGCTTGCCTGCGTCGCGCCGGAGCTGATCGAGGGCGGGCCTGCGGACGGGCGGGCCGACGAGTACGCGCTGGCCGCGTCGGCGTTCGACCTGCTCACCGGCTGGCCGCCGTTCTTCGCGGACGACGCGACGGCGCTGCTGCAGGCCCACGTGTCCCAGCCGCCGCCGACGCTGACGTCGCGGCGGCCCGAGCTTCCCGCCGCGGCCGATGAGGTCATGACGCGGGCGCTGGCCAAGGCACCGGAGCAGCGGTACCCGAGCTGCCGGGAGTTCGCCGCCGCGCTGGGCGGCGCGCTGGGGCTGCGGCCTCCTCCGCCC
>Ga0209333_1000303_pt1 | contig 27312 bp, 29 predicted proteins | sample BlaSpr_A8_OM2_O3_FD_187982 | JGI IMG/M metagenome (GOLD analysis project Ga0209333, IMG submission 187982) | Forest soil microbial communities from Thunder Bay, Ontario, Canada - Black Spruce, Ontario site 2_A8_OM2_O3 (SPAdes) (version 2) | ecosystem: Environmental > Terrestrial > Soil > Boreal... | reverse complement strand
TGATCACGATGACGTGCTTAATGGGGGTGGAGGTTTTGACTTGCTGGGCGGCGGCGGGTGCCGGCGCTCCCAGGTTAACAAGCAGGGCAAACAAGCTTGTGCCAACCGCGAGGTGCTGTCTGGCCTGGTCCACGAAACTGGATGACATGAATTTCCTCCTGAAAGGCGGTACCGAAACCTTGCCGGAGACACGGTAGCGGAGTCTTGCTGAAATGAATGTGAATTTTAGATGAAAAGAAATCCACAGGCCAACCTAATGTGGAGAGCGAACAATAGGCCTGGAAAATAAGGACTTAAAGTCTCTAAACCTGCGAAATGTGTTCCGCCGCACAGTTATTTTTTTCCAGTTTATGGCGTGTTACTTGCTGTATTTTCTTTTCCGTTCGATTGATTCTGCGGCTGCTGACCTATTCAGTTTGTCCGGGTTGGCGAATTGCGGTCCACGAATAATCGCTTGGGCGAGCGTTCTCGCCATGCGAGTCGTAACTATCGTCCGCGCCCTTTATCTCAAACTTGCCTCCCATCTTGTCGCCGTCAACCGTTCCGGTGAAAGAGATGGTGAAGGGAGTGGCGCTGCGAAAATCAAGATTCAGTTTGACGTGCTTGCCTTCAATATTTCCCGACACCTTGGATGAACCTAGTCGTCCCTGGTAGGAACCGGAAAGGTTTGCGCCGACTTGTTCCATCTGTAGAGTGCCGCGCTCGGTTCCTAGGCGAGCCTCCCAGGATAGTTGCCACTTCCCGGCAAGGTTTGCGGAGTTGTCGCCTGCACCGGCGAAGGTGGATGCCAGCATGAGGAGCGGCAGTGTGAAATACAGCAATCGACTTTTCTTCATGATTAGTCCCTCCAAACAAAACAGCATGAAACCGGCCAAGGTACGGAGATCCTTGGCCGGTCAGGTTGGTTAAAGCCGGAGGCGATCTGCGATCTCAGAAAGCCTTCACTTGCCTCGCGCTCGCGGCAGTTGAGAATGTGAAGAGATCAAACAGGTCGTCGATTGCGGGGCTGTTGGTTGGCACATACGGATTGTCAACCGTGGCCTTCGGATTGGGGAAGTTATCCCGGCTGCGTTTGGTGATGGGCGGAAGTCCCCAGTTTCGATTAATAAATTTGATGATCGAAACATGGTCGCCATAGCTGTGGTTCACGATGCCGCCAGTCGAGTAAGGAGAGATAACGACCAGCGGAATGCGCGTGCCGTCGCCGAAGAAATCCAACGGCTGGATGTAGCCGGAGTCGTAGTATCCACCACCTTCGTCGAAGGTGACGAACACTGCGGTGCTCGCCCAAAGAGTCGGGTTGGCCTGGAGCTGGGTGACGATTTTCTTCACGAAGCCTTCGAAGAGGTCCAGCTTCGAGGAAGAGGGATGGCCATCGGTGAATCCGCTGGGCTTCACGATCGAAACAGCGGGCAGATTGCCATCGACCAAGTCCTCATAGAGGCTGGTGGTGTCCTGAATGTGGGCTTCGCGCTCGGCTGGATTGGTCATGATGTCGGTGGCGTATTGGAACGGGTTGCAGATGTTGCAATAACGGTCGTAGGGGTTCGCCCCGGTCGGATCGCTGGTGTAAAGGTCCCAGCCTTCTCCGAAGTAGGTATACGACACACCCGCCGCGGACAACGAATCTCCGATGTGCTTTTGGGCGGTCGGAGGAATCGTGAACGCGGTGTACAGGCTGTCTAGAGTGCCGTCGCCGACGAATCCAGGGTTGTAGTTGTTGAGCAGGTAGTAGGCGTTGGCAGCGCACCGGGGTTCGATGGGAGGATTCAGCGACTGTAGATAGTTCACGACCGCAGGCACGCCGGGCTGACGAAGGTCATCGCAGTTGGTGTAGCTGCCACCCGAGTAGCCATCCTGATCGTAGTAGTTGTTGGTTCCGGACTGGGGATTGGGATTTTCGATCTCATTGGCGGGCGGAGTTGCGAGTTTGCCTTTGCCGTTGCTGTAGGGGATTGCATCGGCGTAGCCAAACATGATGTGGTTGGCCCCGGTGCCGCCTTCGACCGATTGGTGGAAGTTATCGCTAATGGTGTACTGTTCGGCCAGTTGCTTGAAGTAAGGAGCGTCGCCGGCGGTTACGTTAAAGAACGCCATCGAGGCAGATCCTTCACCGGTGTTGAGGACGGCCGGTGGCTTGTTGCCATTGCTTCCCGCGCCGATGGTGGTTTCCACCCAGGGAAACAGATCGTTCAAGCAACCGCTGGGATTGGTGGAGGTTGCCGTAGCGATGCTGCAATCGGTCTGCTGCCACATCTGGTAGAAACGGTGGACCGGGCTGGCCGCGTAAGCATCGTAAGGAAGAGTGGCGGAGGTGAGTTGAAAAGCGCCAGAGCCCAAAGTAAGAACGTTGGGAGTGCGAGTATCCGGTACGTTGTGCGGGAGTCCAGTGGCTCCGGTGAGCAGGTACTTGTTGTAGGAGGGATACAGGCCGGGCTCCGCGAGCTCGGCTAACGACAAAGTTACAAAGGGAGCGGGGTCGCTGTCACTCGCGGAGGTGGGAGCGCTGGCGGTTTCGGGCGCAGGAATGTTGAAGTAAGCAAACTTGCTGCCGGGAGAAATTTCGAAAGCTCCGCTATCGACTGCGTTGTATTGAGCTGAAAGCTCGTAGTTGATGCCCGGGGTACCGTCGGCGTTGACGATGCCTTTGGAGAGCAGGTTGGCAACGGTCTGTCCACGCTTCGGTTTGAAGGTTCCGTAAACATGATCGAAAGTCCGGTTCTCGCCAATGATCACAATCACGTGCTTGATGGGGGTGACGGGAGTGCTCTGAGCGGCGGCTGCTGAAAGCGGCGCTCCGAGGTTAGTGATAATTGCGAACAGGCTCGCCGCGACCGCAGCGTGCTGCCTGGATTGCGCCAGGAAACTGGGCAAAGACATGGAGTTCCTCCTAAAGGCTTGTGACTTCGAGTTGCAGTGGCCAAGTTACGGAGACGGGGTTACGCGGAGGTGACACGAAGATGAATTCGCCGTGAAAAGAAACTCACAAGCGGATGAAAGCTTTAGTTGAAAGAGCGCTCTGAATAGACTGCTGATTCGCGAGATCCGAGAGGCGAGATGAATCCCTGGTTAAGAAGTTTCCACAGCTCGCCAAATTCTCTAGAGTCGATTCCGTAGAAACGGCGCACTCCATGTAGACTGCATAAATCCGTCTTGAACGATGCAGCCGCATGCCACTCTTCTTGCCCTGAATTTCATTGGGAAGGGATGATTGCGGCGGTGGTGGCCAAGGCTGCGGAATCATGCTGCGGTCACAATGTTTGCAGTCACAATGTTTGCGATCATAATGCGGAGATCATCGGGAGAAAGACATGGAACAGAGTGGTCTGACGCGGGTTGCCAGCGGGCGCACTGTGGATGAAACGGTGCAGCGTTTCGAAGACATTCTTGCCGAGCGTGGCTTGAAGTTGTTCGCCCTGATTGACCATAGCGGCGAGGCGGCGAGGGCCGGAATGAAGATGCGGCCGACGAAGGTTCTGATTTTCGGGAGTCCGAAGGGCGGAACTCCGGTGATGGTGGCCGCGCCTTCCGTGGCCATCGATCTGCCTCTGAAGGTTCTGGTAGCCGAAGACGAAAACGGCAAGGCATGGGTTTCGTACAACAGTCCTGAATTTCTCCAACAACGGCACAGTATCCCGGAGGAACTGGTCAAGAATATTGCGGGGGTAGGAGCCCTGGTGGCTAAGGCTGTGGAATAATACTGCGGTCGTTGCGGCGGTGATCATCATCGGAGAGCTACGTGGAAAATTCCAATCTAGCACGCGATCATTTAGCCAACGAGCGCACTTTTCTGGCGTGGGTGCGCACCAGCGTTGCGGTTGTGGTGTTCGGCTTTGCGATTGGGCGGTTTGCGGTTGCGATGCGGCAGTTGACGGCGTTTCAGGGCCAAGCGGCGAAGGCGACGGGATTTTCGGTTTGGATGGGAACCGCGGCTATCATTGCAGGAGTGGGGATGGTGACCTCCGGACTGATGCGCTATCGCAAGACGCGGGCGCAACTCGATGCGGGAAAGTTTGAGCCCGCGGGATTTATTGTGGATCTGGTGACGGTTCTGACGGTTTTGTTCGGACTGGCCCTGGCGGGCTATTTGGTTTACGTGGAAAAGAGCTTAGGCTAGGCGGGCGGTAGGGTTGACAGTGCGCTTTCGCGGTTTGAAGACCGAGAAGACTATGGTCAAGGATCCCAACAGCAACAATAAGGAGAAAGAAGCAGCCGCGCGGGCCAGCTTGCGGTTTGTTAAAGAAGGTCAGGTGGTTGGGCTGGGCACGGGATCGACCGCGGCCTATTTCATTCAATTGCTGGGCGAACAGGTAAAGAATGGGCTGCGGATTCGCGGCATCCCAAGTTCGGTGCGATCGGGGGGGCTGGCCGCGAGCCTGGGAATTGCGCTGACCACGCTCGATGAATGCTCGCAAATCGATGTGACCGTGGACGGCGCCGATGAGTTTGATCCGGAGTTGCGGTTGATTAAAGGTGGTGGTGGAGCGCTGTTGCGGGAAAAGATTGTGGCTTCGGCAACCCGCCAGTTTGTGATTGTGGCCGACGAAACCAAGAGAGTTGCAGCGCTGGGAAAGTTTCCGCTGCCGGTGGAAGTGATCAAGTTCGCGCAGACGCTGGTTAAGAAGAAGATTGAGGCGTTGGGGGCGCAAGTCGATTTACGACTAGATGCGAGCGGGAAGCCGTTTTTGACCGACGAGAACAATCACATTCTGGATTGCCGCTTTGGACAGATTGCGGACGCGGATCGGCTGGCACGGCAGCTCAGCGATATGCCCGGAGTTGTGGAACACGGACTGTTTATTGGCATGGCAAACGTGGTGCTGGTCGCCAAGGGGGGGGAGGTTGAAGAGCTGCGGGCCCGCAGTATGTAGTCCTGCTTTTTGAGATGGAAGCAGAATCAAAAGGGCGAGGCTCCGGTCGACCTACGCGGCGTCGCGCTTTGCGATACCGGGTCGAGGCGCCGCTGGATGTAACCGTGTTGCGCTCCGGAATTCCGGACACCGTGCCCGGGCGATCGGAGAACCTGGGCGTGTACGGGCTGGGCGCGGTGATGGCGGGAGAATTACAGCCAGGCGAGTCGGTGGGTTTGGAGATTCAGCTGCCCTCGAATACGACCTCCCTGCGCATACGGGCGCTGGTGCGGTATCACGACAAACTCCGGTGCGGCATGGAGTTCATCGGGATATCGGCGGAGCAGCAGGCATCCATCCGAGATTGCACGAAAGAAACGAAGCCGGAACCGGAGCCTGGCCAGCAGTTGAAGCTCGAACCGGAGAAAAGCGACGAAGGTCGAGGGGTTGACGGCGCGCGGCCTTCCGCTCAGCGGCATTCTGTAGACCGGCGCCGCAGCCGGGGATGGGGATTCTTAATCCTGGCTGCAATCTTGTTGGCGGGGGTGGGGTGGTGGGAATGGGATCGCGGGTGGAAAAGTCTGGAATCGGATCTCCGGAAGAACGAAAGTGCAATCCAGCCGCAAGCCCACGTGCCTGCCGATGTGATGGAAAGGCTAGTGAGGCACCGCGTGGATCCTGACTATCCCGCGGCCGCGCGACCGGAAAACCTGAAAGGAATCATCGTACTGGATATCATTGTGGGGCGCGACGGATCGGTGGTGGAGGTGCATGCGCTGAACGGGCCTGCGATTCTGGCGCAGGCCGCCACGGGTGCGTTGCGGTGGTGGCGGTTCGAACCTTATAAGGTGAACGGCCAGCCGGTGGTGGCGGAGACGACGGTCGCGGTGGAGTTTAAGCCGTAGTTGAAGACTTCGGCTTCTGGAATTCGGAAGCCGGAAACCTGAAATATCCCTCAAAAAACTGAATCCGGTTCAGATGCGGCGTTTGCGTAGAGCGCTGAGCACGATTATGCCGCTTACGGCAAAAGACACGACGGCAGCGAGCGCGGCAATCGGGATAATCGCGGGATTGAGATGAAGGAAGTCGGCAAACAGCGCTCCCAGGGCGAAGACCACGCCAAGCCCATTGAGCCAGAGTGGTCCTCGAATCGAAGAAGGAAGGTCGGGACGAAGGCGAAGCTGCAACAACAGCGCGGCTAAACCAATGGCAGCGACCACGACCAAGGCCAACGGACTCATAAACGCCCGGCGGCTCGTATAGAGGACAACCAGTGCGAGAGCGGCGAGAAGTAGGGCTGCCGCCACGAGGGTCGGGCGCCGGGGCTGCGGATTAGGGCCGGGGTTGGGCGAGGCGTCAGGCACGAAGTTCCGTCCTCAGATTTATACAGGCGACGGAGGTAGTTTTCAAATTGGCGGCCGGACAGGTACCGACGTGTCTAGCCTAGTAGCTAGGCGTCGGGAGTTGCCCGACCGGCCGCGGTAATCCGCTCCACCTGGCGAGGATCGCTGTGGTGCACGGCATAAAGCGCCAACTCGACCCGGACGAGGTGCCGAGCTGGTCGAAGATTTTGAACAGATACTTCTTAATGGTGTGCTCGTATCACGCTCTGGGGCCGGCATTGTTTTCGATTTATTCCGCGGCTTGCCGGTAAAAAAACTGTGGTTACGGTGCAGCATCTGGACTGGCGACGCAAGAAAATGGGGCCGGATAGCCTCCGTGGTGGTGCTTAGACTTGGAGAGCGGGCGGCCGTGAATCTGCCCACTAGCACGATGGTGGTCTCGCGAACGCCGCAGCGCCACTACTGGGAAACCCACGGCGCCGAGACATCTTATGTGCCGAATGGCGGGTTGCTGCGGGAGCTGCGTGTCCCGGACAAGATTCTTAGCTGGAGACTGGAGACAGAAAGCTACATTCTGTATCGGGGAAGGTTTCTCCCGAAAGGTGCAGCCATTTGTTAGTAGAAGCGTATGAGCGCCTGGAAAACAGACGTGAAGTTAGTAATGGCCGGAGCATTGAACTATTGTGACGATTACACGCGCCAACTGCAAACCAAGCCAGCGAAGAACGGATCAAAATACTGGACTGGGTTGCAGGGGAAGATCTCGACGCGTTGCTCACGAATGCCATGATTTCCGTCTTGCCGTCCGACCTCGAAGGACTGTCCCTTGCCTTGTTGGATGCGATGGGTGCGGGGCTGTGCGTGCTCGCCAGCGACGTGCCTGAAAACCGGGAGACCGTGGATTACGTCGGCTTCACTTTGCCGCGAGGTGACGTGGCATGCCTGACAGATCGATTGCAATTCCTGATTGCGATCCCGTGGTGCGAGAGAGGGGGGAGCAGCGGCGAAACGGCGGATTCGCGATCATTTATCCGTGGAGCACGGTTACCGCGAACCAGTTTATTTCGAGATGGGGGGAGGGAATTCCGTAGAACCGGTGGCCAGGAAGCCGAGCGGGCACCTGGCAGCGCGGGCAAGAAATTCGCGACCGGAGGCCGGATAAACAGTCTATGAATCGAGCCTAGTGAAAGGCTAGAGAGAACCAGCACAACCAAGAGCAGACCATAAAGGACGGGGATTATTCCCGTGCTTTACGTTTACAATGGTACGTCCCTTAAAGAAAACTCAGCGCGCCGAAGCAATTCAGCGGCATTGCCACTCATGGATAATACGATTTTAGTTACCGGCGGAGCAGGTTTTATCGGATCGAACTTCATCCTTCGTTGGATGGAGCGCGAAGCGGCGTCTGTTCTGAACTTGGACAAGCTTACTTATGCCGGCAACCTTCATAATCTGTCATCCATTACGAGTGATCGCAGGTACGAGTTTGTCGAGGGTGATATTGCGGACCGCTCGCTGTTGCGCAGCCTGCTCGAGCGACGGCGGCCCCGATCGATTGTGCATTTTGCAGCCGAAAGCCACGTGGACCGCTCTATACGGGGTCCGGAAGATTTCATCCGCACAAATATCGATGGAACTTTCGCGATGCTGGAAGAAGCGCGAGCCTATTGGGGAAGCCTGGACGGTCCGGATCGTGCGGATTTTCGTTTTCTTCACGTTTCAACCGACGAGGTCTACGGATCGCTGGGGCCGGACGATCCGCCTTTTTCGGAGACGACTCCCTACGCTCCCAACAGTCCGTACGCGGCGTCGAAGGCATCCTCCGACCATCTTGTGCGCGCCTACCACCACACCTTCGGGTTGCCCACGCTCACTACGAACTGCTCTAACAATTACGGGCGCTTTCAGTTCCCGGAAAAATTAATTCCTTTGGTGACCCTGAATGCCTTGAACGGCAAGCCGCTGCCGGTTTACGGTGATGGTCAGAATGTTCGCGACTGGCTTTACGCGGAGGATCATTGCGAGGCGATTGCCACGGTTTTGCACCGAGGACGAGTGGGGCAAACGTATAACATCGGTGGCTGGAACGAGAAGCGCAACCTCGAAATCGTCGAGACAATTTGCGACATTGTGGATGAGATGGCTGGAGTTCGCGGAGCACCGCGAAGAAGCTTGATCACATTTGTGAAAGACCGCCCCGGACACGACCGTCGTTATGCAATGGACGCCAGCAAGATTGAGAAGGAACTCGGCTGGCGTCCGAAAGAAACGTTCGAGACCGGCATTGGAAAAACGGTGCAGTGGTATTTAAAGAACGATGAGTGGGTCCGCGGGGTTACCACCGGCAGCTATCGCAAATGGATCGAAACCCAATATTCTTCTTGAGTGTCATCTTAAGGAACTTCAGAAATAATTCGCAAAATGCCAGCATCGAATAGCGCGAAGTATAAAGGAATCATTCTCGCCGGAGGGTCGGGTACGCGTTTGTATCCCGTGACCCACGCCATGGGCAAGAGCCTGCTCCCGGTTTACAACAAGCCCATGATTTATTACCCGCTGTGCACCCTGATGCTAGCGGGGATTCGCGACATCCTTCTTATTAGTACGCCCGAGGACGTGCCTAAATTTCAAGCGCTGCTGGGGGATGGAAGCCAATTCGGAATCGGCTTGCAATATAAGATTCAACCGAAGCCGGAAGGAATCGCGCAGGCTTTTTTGGTGGGCGAGACTTTTCTGGGAGGCAGCGCTTGCGCCCTGGTTCTAGGCGACAACATTTTTTATGGACACGATTTAGCAAAAGATCTGCGGGAGGCCGCAGCCAAAACAAACGGTGCGCGCGTATTTGCGTATCCCGTGCACGATCCCGAACGATACGGAGTTGTGGAATTTGACAGCTCCGGGCAGGCTCTGAGTATTGAGGAGAAGCCGTCGCATCCGAAGTCGCGTTATGCCGTGACCGGACTTTATTTTTACGACGATCAGGTGATAAAGGTGGCGAAGTCGCTGCGGCCGAGCGCGCGGGGCGAACTCGAGATCACCGACGTAAACAAGGCATACCTCGAACGCGGCCAGCTGGAGGTGGTTGTGATGGGCCGTGGAATGGCCTGGCTGGACACCGGAACGCATGAATCGTTAATGGAAGCGGCCCTCTACATTCAGGCAATCGAGAAAAGGCAAGGGCTGATGGTGGCTTGCCCCGAAGAGATTGCGCTGCGCTCGGGCTACATTACGATCGAGCAGGTCGAGAAAATCGGAAATTCGATGAAGAACAATAGTTACGGCACTTACTTGCTTCAACTTCTGCGAGAGAAAGTATTCTGATATTGCGATTGCTTTTCAGATAGCGAGCCATCCCTGCCATGAATTCTGTAAACAAAATTTCGACTTCCCTTCCCGAGGTGTTTGTGCTGGAACCGCGGGTGTTTGGTGACGAGCGTGGCTTTTTCCTGGAGAGCTACAACCAGCGAACTATGGCCAGCCTGGGGCTTGCCGAAAACTTTGTGCAGGATAATCATTCCCGGTCTTCTCGCAACGTGATTCGCGGTTTGCATTATCAGATAGCTCAGCCGCAGGGAAAGCTGGTGCGAGTCGTGGAAGGCGAAATCCTGGACGTTGCCGTCGACATGCGCCGGAGTTCGCCGGATTTTGGGCGCTCGGAAGCGGTGCGATTGTCGAGCGAGAACCATCGAATGTTGTGGATTCCAGTGGGCTTCGCCCACGGGTTCCGGGTTCTATCGGAAAATGCGCAGGTGCTTTACAAGGCGACCGATTTTTACGCGCCGGAACATGAACGAACCTTGGCCTGGAACGATCCGAAACTGAAAATCAATTGGGAACTCGACGGAGAGCCCATTGTGTCGGCGAAGGATCAAAAGGGCATGATGTTGCACAACGCTGAGGCTTTCGGATAGCACCTATGCGAGTCGTAATCTTCGGAGGGTCTGGGCTGCTCGGCCAGGCGCTCATGCGCGAATGGAGCGGGGACGCCGTCACTGGACTCGGCTCGCAAAATGCAGATATTCGCGACGCGAAGCGCGTGCAACAGGTGGTGCGGGAGACAAATCCGGAATGGATCGTGTTATCGGCGGCCTACACGGACGTGGATGGCTGCGAGCGCAATCCCGAGCTGGCTTACGCAGTGAATCGCGACGGCGCTTTGAATGTTGCCGCGGCGGCGAAAGAGGTTGGAGCGCGATTGCTTTTCTTGAGTTCCGATTATGTCTTCGATGGAAAAAAGACTACTGCCTACGAAACTGGCGACGCGCGTAATCCCCAGAGCGTATATGGACGAAGCAAAGCCGAGGCGGAGATCAAGCTGCTTGAGCTGATGCCCGACTGCTGCATCGTGAGGACTTCGTGGCTGTTCGGCATGGGCGGGAAATGTTTTCCCGATACGATCTTGAAACTCGCGGCCAGCCGCCGGGCGCTTGATGTGGTCGACGACCAGCGTGGCTCCCCGACATACGCGGTAGACCTGGCGCGGACAATCATTCAGTTATGCAGGCAGAATGCCGGCGGAATTGCGCACGCTACGAATGCTGGAGACTGCAGCTGGTTTGAATTTGCGCAAGAGATCGTGCAGAGCGCCGCACTCACCCTATTAGTGCGGCCGGTGAGCAGCGCTCAGATGGCTCGGCCTGCGCCGCGACCGGCGTATTCTGTATTGTCTCCCGCAAGTCTACGAGCGCTTGGAATTGGAATGCCTTCCTGGCGCGAAGCCTTACCGCGCTACCTGAAACAGCGACAGAGCTAATCCTGCCAAGCTCATCCTGCCAAGATTGCCTCCCTTCCCGACTGGCTGCTACGATTGCCAGGACCCGCCCCGGGGATCTCGTGAAAGTAATCCAGAATTACATCGACGGCAGCTTCGTGCCTGGAAAGCAGGAGTTCGCGGATATAAATCCGGCGGATGGAACCTTGATCGCGCAAGTCACTGCGGCCGACGCCGCCCAGGTGGATGAGGCTGTGCATGCCGCTCGGCGGGCGTTGCGTGGAGAATGGGGACGGCTCGGAGTTCGCGAAAGGGCGGCGCGATTGCACAAGGTTGCGGATGCAATCGAAAAGCGATTCGATTGCTTTGTTCAAGCCGAAGTCGCCGATACGGGAAAGCCAGTCTCCCTTGCCTCAAAGCTCGACGTTCCACGCGCGGTTGCGAATTTCCGTGTCTTTGCCGACTTGGTGAAGATGGCCGGGCTGGAATCGTTTCATACGGAAACTGCCGACGGGACAAACGCTTTGAACTACGCGGTCCGCAAGCCGTTGGGCGTGGTCGGTATTATCACTCCGTGGAATTTGCCGCTGCTGCTGCTCACCTGGAAAATTGCACCAGCGCTGGCCTGCGGCAATACCGTGGTGGTGAAGCCTTCGGAAGAAACTCCGGCTACAGCTACGCTGCTCGCCGAGGCGATGCAGGAAGCGGGAATTCCAAATGGCGTTTATAACGTGGTTCATGGATTCGGGCCAGGGTCCACGGGAGAATTTCTCACTCAGCATGCTGACGTGGATGCGGTTACGTTTACCGGAGAATCAAGAACCGGAGCGGCCATCATGAAAGCGGTGGCGCCCACGGTAAAACCAGTGTCGTTTGAGCTGGGCGGAAAGAACCCGGCAATCGTATTCGCGGATTGCAATTTTGAAGAAGCGGTCGACGGATTGTCCGACGCTGTGTTTCTTAACACTGGCCAAGTGTGTCTGTGCGCGGAGCGAGTCTACGTAGAACTCAAGATTTTCGATGCGTTGGTGGAGGCGTTAAAAAGGAAGGCAGAACAACTGCATTTGGGCTGGCCAAAGGACGAAGCAACCAAGCTGGGGCCGCTGATTTCCGCGCAACATCGCGAGAAAGTGCTCTCCTACTTCCGACTGGCACGCGAAGAAGGGGCGACAGTCATTACCGGTGGTGAAGTTCCAAGGTTCGGCGACGGTCGCGACCACGGCTTCTATGTGCAACCAACGATCTATACTGGACTCGCCGAGACGGCACGCTGCGTCAAGGAAGAGATTTTTGGGCCGGTGTGCCACATCGCGCCGTTTGATTCTGAAGAAGAAGCCTTGGCAATGGCGAACGATACGAAGTACGGACTCGCGGCTTCGATCTGGACCAGCGATTTGAAGCGCGGCCATCGGGTGGCGCAACAAATGAATGTGGGCATCACCTGGGTGAATTGCTGGTTCCTGCGCGATCTGCGAACCCCGTTCGGTGGGGTTGGACTTTCAGGCATCGGCCGCGAGGGTGGCGTACATTCACTAGATTTTTATTCCGAGCTGAATAATATTTGCATCCAGCTCTAAGTTTGCTTGATGCATTTTAGAAACGTCGCTGCGACGGGATGGGTCAACTGGGACGCCCTGATGAGGAAACGGTGAGCACCACGGAAAGTAAAGTCGTCGAAGGGAAAGCGACGCCGTTGGGCAAGTATCCGCACATCAAGCGCGCCGGCGACTTCTTGTTTGTCTCCGGAACCAGCGCACGCCGGTCCGACAACACAATCGCAGGCGCGGAAGTTCACCCACTCGGCGCAACCAAGTTGGACATACGCGATCAAACGCGCGCGGTCATCGAAAACATTCGCGACATCTTGGAGTGTGCTGGAGCACGATTGCAGGATGTAGTTGAGATCTCAACCTATCTGGTGAACATGAACGATTTCGCCGGCTATAACGAGGTGTACGGCGAATTTTTCGGATATGACGGCCCGGCCCGAACGACAGTGGCCGTGCATCAATTGCCACATCCGCACTTGCTGATCGAGATCAAGGCCATGGCTTACAAGCCGCAGAAATAGGAGATGGGATGGCGTCGATAACAAATCTGAAGGCTTTTAATTTTCAGGCATGGATCGAAGAGAACAAAGACAAGCTCAAGCCTCCAGTGGGAAACGCCCAGGTTTGGGAAGATGGGGAAATGATGGTGACCGTGGTGGGAGGGCCAAACCAGCGCCGCGACTATCACGACGATCCAACCGAGGAATTTTTCTACCAACTGAAGGGCGCGATTGTTCTTCGCATCATGGAGACGCCCGGAAAACCGCCGCTGGAAATACCGCTCAAGGAAGGCGATATCTTTCTTTTGCCGAAGCATATGCGACATTCGCCGCAGCGACCGGTCGACACCATCGGAGTAGTCATTGAAGTACCACGCCCCGAGGGCTCACTGGACGCATTCGAATGGTATTGCCAGAAGTGTCATCAGCTTATTTATCGGGCGGAACTAAGACTGAAGAGCATCGTTAAGGATTTGCCTCCTTTGTTTGAGCAGTTCTATTCGAGTGAGAGCCGGCGCAAATGCAAGCACTGCGGTGCGATTCATCCAGGCAAATAAAAAATGCAAGTCATCGACGTTCATAATCACTTCTTTCCCAGCTCCTGGCCGGATCTCGCGGCGCGATATGGCACGCCCAACTGGCCGTGGATCAAGCATACCGAGCCGGGAAAAGCGGACATCATGGTGGGAGATCGATTCTTCCGCCATATTAATTCGGCGTGTTGGGATGCGGATGTCCGATTGCGGGAAATGGATCGTGACGGAGTGGATCTGCAAATGATCTCTGCCACTCCGGTGCTTTTTGCCTATGAGCGTCCGGTGGAACATGCGCTCGACTGTGCGCAATTGTTTAACCATGCGGCGCTGGAACTCTGTAGCCGCGGAAAAAGCAGATTGAAATCTTTTTGCCAAGTACCGTTGCAGGATATTGACGTCGCTTGCAAAGAGCTCAGCCGGTGCATGCAGGCCGGGCATCTGGGCGTTCAAATCGGCAACCATGTGGGAAGCAAAAATCTCGATGATCCTGGGATTGTAACTTTTCTGCACCACTGTGCAGATGAAGGCGCAGCAGTGCTCGTGCATCCGTGGGAAATGTTGGGGGCAGAGCGGATGCCGAAATACATGATGCCGTGGACGGTGGGCATGCCCGCTGAAACACAATTGTCGCTGGTAGCGATGATTCTGAGCGGAGCATTCGATCGATTGCCGAGTACGCTGCGGATTTGTTTTGCGCATGGCGGGGGAAGTTTTGCATTTCTGCTGGGGCGGCTGGAGAACGCCTGGCATCATCATTCCGTCGCCCACGGCGACTGCCAACATCCGCCCCGTCACTATCTCGATCGCTTCTATACGGATTCCGCGGTGTTCGACCAGCGGGCGCTTCAGTTCCTGATAGAAACAATCGGAGCGGATCAGGTGATGCTCGGCTCGGACTATCCTTTTCCACTGGGTGAGGAACGGGTGGGCGCTCTCATCCGCCAAAGCAATTTGGCGCAGCCTACCAAGGCCAAACTGTTGAGTGGGAACGCAACGCGGTTCCTGAATCTTGAAAGCGCCACGAGAGAGTCTGGGGATACGAAGTCGAGCGCGGGGACTGGTTCGTCGCCGGTCGCGCCCGAAGCTGGACAGCTCACCTACAGTTCATATCTAAGAGTTCCGGAACTGCTCGAGTTACAGCAGCCGCAGTCTTCGCCAGTGCATCACGACGAGCTGTTGTTCATTCTTGTGCATCAGACCTATGAGTTGTGGTTCAAGGAACTGTTGCACGATCTCGATGCGGTGGTGGCGAATTTGCGAAGAGCCGGCGCCGCCCCGCAGTCGCATGACGAAGTGTATGAAGCGGCGCGACTGCTGCGCCGGTGTACGGAAATCACGCGAGTGCTGGTAGAGCAGTTTACGATTCTGGAAACCATGCTGCCCACGCACTTCCTTGCCTTTCGGGGCCTTCTAGAGCCGGCGAGCGGATTTCAGTCCGAGCAATTTCGAGAGATCGAATTTTTGTGCGGGCTGAAGGACGAGAAAATGCTCCGCTATCACCGGCCTACTCCGGAGGCGTATGCAAATCTGAACCGCCGGCTGGAAGAACCCTCGCTGCACGACGTATTTTTTGGGGCGTTGCAGGCAATGGGCAAGCTGCCTGCGAGCCAGGGCAACACGACCGAGCGGGAGCGATTTGAAGCGCGTGCGCGAGCGGTGCACGCGCTTTACCAGGATGAGCGCCATCATCGCGATTGGATCGACGTGTGCGAGCGACTTACTGAGTTCGATGAACTGGTGGTGAGCTGGCGGTTACGCCATATTCAACTGGTCGAGCGAATCATCGGCATCCGCATGGGGACCGGGGGAAGTGCGGGAGCATCTTATTTAAAGCTGACGCTCGATAAGAAGTTCTTCCCGGAGCTGTGGGAAGCGAGGACATTGCTGGTCGAGTAGAGGCCGCATTCTTTGGCTCGTTCATCGAGCATCTTGCATGAAATCAACTGCTGAGAAAGTGACACTGGTCGGCGCCGGCCTGAATGGCCCTCTTCTGGCTATTCTTCTGAGGCAGCGAGGATTCGCAGTCGATATCTATGAGCGGCGTCCCGACATGCGCCGGGTGCGCATGAGTGCGGGACGGTCGATCAATCTTGCTCTTTCGGCTCGTGGCATTTTTGCATTACAGCAGGCCGGTCTGTGGGAGCGGATGCGAAGCATCCTCATTCCCATGAAGGGCCGGATGATGCATTCGATTGCCGGTGAACTCACGTTTCAGCCCTACGGGAAAAATGAAGCGGAGGTCATTAACTCGATTTCGCGAGCGGAGCTGAATATCGCTCTCCTGAACGCAGCGGAGGAAGAAGGTGCAGTCATTCGTTTCAACTTACGCTGCACCGGATACGATCTGAAGACGGGCGAGATTCGATTGCGCGATGAGAGCAGCGGTGAAGATTTTAGTTCAGCAGCTGGAGTTGTGATCGGCTGCGACGGTTCCGCATCGGCGATTCGGACAGAAATGCTTAAGCTGAGCCGGTTCAACTTTTCCCAAGAGCATCTCGACTACGGCTACAAGGAGTTGACCATTCCAGCCGGGACCAACGGAAAGCATCTGCTCGAAACGAACGCTCTGCATATTTGGCCGAGGGGCAATCACATGCTGATTGCGTTGCCGAATATCGACGGCACGTTTGCTTGTATTCTGTTTCTACCTTTTGAGGGCGCGGACGGTTTCGCCAGTCTGAACACGCGTTCGGCCGTCAGCCGATTTTTTGAAGAGCGATTTCCTGACGCTTTTCGGCTCATGCCGGAACTGGCGGATAACTATTTTACGAATCCGACGGGCGCCATGGTCACGATCAAGTGCTCGCCCTGGCACGGCCAAGGAAACCTTCTGCTTCTTGGAGACGCAGCTCATGCGATTGTTCCCTTCTTCGGGCAAGGTTTGAATTGCGGATTTGAAGACTGTACCTGTTTAATCGCGTTACTCGACCGGCACGGCGCAGACTGGCCGCGAGTTTTTGCTGAGTTCGATAAAGAACGCAAGATGAATACCGATGCAATTGCGGATATGGCAATTGAAAATTTTACCGAGATGCGAGACCGGGTGGCAGATGCCCGGTTTCTGTTTCGAAAAAAAGTAGAACTCGCGCTGGAAGCAAAATATCCTCAACAATTCGTGCCGAAGTACGCCATGGTGACGTTTCATCGCATTCCCTACTCCCTCGCCCAGGCCCGCGGCGCGGTTCAGGATCGCATGCTGGCAGAGCTTTGCGAATCGATTGATCGCGTGGAAGATCTGGACTGGGTTCGCGCCGACAAGTTGATTCGTCGCGATCTCAGTCCTTTGGAGCTGCGGCCGTGACAGAAATCCACTTTCAATCCGGCGAAGATTTTGCGCGAGCCATGGATGAATCCGATGCTCTCAAGGAGTACCGCCAGCGCTTCTTGCTGCCCCAGCATGCCGGAGCTGATTGTGTCTACCTGGGTGGCCACTCGCTTGGGCTACAGCCGAAAACTGTGAGCGCATACATTCAGCAGGAACTAAAAGATTGGGCGCAGCTAGGCGTAGAAGGGCACTTCCACGCGACAAATCCGTGGATGCCCTATCACAAACTGCTCACGGAGCAAACCGCGACGCTGGTGGGAGCAAAGGCCGGCGAAGTTGTGGTGATGAATACGCTCACGGTCAATCTCCACCTGATGATGGTGTCGTTCTATCGTCCTACCCGGGAGCGGCACAAGATTCTCATTGAACGGGGTGCATTCCCTTCCGATCAGTACGCGGTGCAGTCACAGATTCATTTTCACGGCTTCGATCCGGAAACCTCACTGCTCGAACTCACTCCGCTGCCAGGCGAGTCTTGCCTTCGCGATGAGGAGATTGATGAGTTGATCGAACGCTCCGGGGATGAGATCGCGCTGATTTTGCTGGGAGGGGTAAATTACGCGACGGGTCAATCGTTCGATATGCAGAGAATTACGCGCGCCGGGCATGCGCGGGGCTGCGCTGTCGGATTCGATCTGGCCCATGCGGCAGGCAATTTGCAGTTGAAGCTGAACGAATGGGGTCCGGATTTTGCGGTGTGGTGCAGCTACAAATATTTGAATGGGGGGCCGGGGTGTGTGGCCGGCTGTTTTGTCCATGAGCGCCACGCTCGCGCCTGGGATTTACCGCGGTTCACGGGATGGTGGGGACACGACGAGGCGTCGCGTTTTCAAATGGGGCCGAATTTTCGCGCCATGGAAGGCGCTGAGGGCTGGCAGTTGAGTAATCCGTCGATTGTTAGTCTGGCCGTTCTGCGGGCTTCGATGGAGATCTTCCACGAAGCGACCATGGAACGATTACGGAGCAAGAGTGTTTCGCTAACCAGGTATTTGGAGTTCTTGTTGAATCAGCGGAGCTCTTCGAATTTTTTAATTCTCACTCCACAAGAGCCGCAGCGGCGCGGGGCGCAACTTTCAATTCGAATTCCGCGTAACGGGCAGGAATTGTGTAAGCGGCTTGCTCGGGAAGGAATCGTGGGCGACTGGAGAGAACCTGATACCTTTCGGGTAGCGCCCGTGCCTCTATACAACACCTACCAGGATGTTTCGCGGTTTGCCAAGGGCTTCACGGCAGCCCTGGGCTAGAAAGCCTTCTTCGCCGGACGATTCCAACTCATTTCCCCGATTACTTCCGTAATGCATTGGGAACCGGGCTATGAACATACACTTTTAGCGTGGGCGTGATCTCCGTGCGGCAACCGAGCAAGTGGACGGGAACCGTGTGCGCAGTGGTTTGCGTGTACACCGCGGTGTCTCTATTGGTGAGTCGCAGCGTTGGATTAACCTCGTTCGGCGATCTCACGCAGTGTGTCCTGCTATTTTGCGCCACCATTGCCATTCTCTCGAACATCAGAAACCAGGACAGAAAAGAGCAACTCTTCTGGGCGCTCATGGCCTCGGGCTGCGGAATGTGGCTCTGCGCACAGGTTCTATGGACCTACTTCGAGGTGTTCCTGCGGCAAGAAGTGCCCAACCCCTTTGTGGCGGATGTAGTTCTGTTCCTGCACATCGTTCCGATGATGGCGGCATTGGCCGTGCAACCGCACATTCAAAGGAACAACCATTCTCTCCGAGTGGGGTCGATCGATTTTCTTCTGCTGCTCACATGGTGGCTCTATCTATACCTGTTCGTCGTAATTCCGTGGCAATATGTTGCACCGAACGAAGCCTTGTATGGGCGCAGCTTCGATGTGCTCTACGCCTGCGAACAGATCGTTTTCATCGTGGGCATTAGATTCGTCTGGAAGCGCAGCCGAGGATCCTGGCAAACAATCTACGGACAATTTCTTAAAGCGGCATTGCTCTACAGCATGGGCTCGATTCTTGCCGGTGTAGCGATCGATTTTCAACGGTACTACACGGGCAGTCTATACGACGTTCCATTAGTTGCCGGGATGGCGTGGTTCGCGGCGGTGGGCTTAATGGGGCGCGGATCCTCGTCCGAACGGTGTGCCGAGCCTGCACCCCAACCGGACCATAGTATGTGGACGGCGCGGCTGGCAATGCTGGCGGTATTTTCCACGCCTCTTATGGTGGTGTGGGCAGAATTTGGCGGAGAAGCGCCGCCGCGTGTTCGATCCTACAGGCTGCTGCTGACCGCGGCGGCGATGGTGTTGATGGGCATATTAGTGTTTGTCAAACAGCGGTGGATGGACCGCAAATTGCTTCACCTGCTGCGTTTGTCGCGACAAAATCTTGACGAAATGTGCACGCTGAAAGACGAGCTGGAGAATAAGGAACAATCTCTCCGATGGCACAGCCTGGAACTGCAGCGCAAGAACCTCGAGCTTCAGGAGATTTCTTACACCGATCCGCTGACCGGGGTCTGGAACCGCCGCTATCTGGAAGAAATTCTGACGGCGGAAGCCGGCCAGGTGTTGAGAAATTATGAGCGGGCCCGCGGCAACGAAGTTAAGAAAATGGATCATCGCGACCTCGTGTTCCTGATGGTCGACGTGGATTTTTTCAAGCGAGTGAACGATCTGCATGGCCATCCCTCGGGCGATCGCCTGCTACAGCTGGTGGCCGAGCGCCTGGGCAGGGTTGTGCGCAAGTCCGATGTTCTGGTGCGTTGGGGAGGAGAAGAGTTCCTGATTATGTCCCGTTCGGCTGACCCCGCGGGGACGCCGGCGTTTTGTGATCGCGTTTTGGAGGTCATGGCATCGGAGGAATTTGATCTTGGACATGGGGTTCGCGTGCGCAAGACTTGTTCGGTGGGATGGGCTTCGTTCCCATGGAGTCGCCACGCTTACGAGGCAATTTGCGCCGAAGAGGCGATCGAACTCGCCGACACCGCACTCTACCGGGCCAAGGCTGCAGGACGAAATCAGGGCATAGGAATTTTGCCGGCGGAAGGCTCACAGGCCGCGCCTCACCAGATCACGCTGCAAGTTCTGCAAAATGATACGGGTGTCCTAACCCAGGATGTGAGAGTTCAAAATGTCGGGTGCGCAATTCGTACCGAAGCCCCTGCCGAAGAAATGACGCCGGACATGACCCCCGCAAAACCAACCGGCTTCTGAATAGCCTCGCCTTGCAGAACTTCCGGGTTGCCACTAGAGTGATGTCTGTTCAATTCTTGCCAAAGACAGATATACGAGGGCACACTCGACCATGAATGCGAAGATTTCTCCGCGTAAGACCGCTCTGCACCAGAAAGCCCAACTCATGTCGGCCTCGGAAATCGAGCGCACCCTGGTTCGTCTGGCCTACGAAATTGTTGAGAAGAACGACGGAGTCAAGGGTCTCGGACTGATTGGAATTCGCCGCCGAGGCGTGCCGATCGCGGAGAGGCTGGGCAAAATTATTGCTCGCATCGACAACGCCGATGTTCCGGTGGGCACGCTGGACATTACTTTCTATCGCGACGATCTCTCAACGCTTGGTCCCAAACCGGTTGTGCAAGAAGGAGAGATTGGCTTTTCGATTGAAGACAAAAACATCGTTCTGGTTGACGATGTGCTATTCACCGGGCGCACGGTGCGCGCGGCGATGGACGCGCTGTTTTCCCATGGCCGACCGCGACGGGTGCAGTTGTGCGTGCTGATTGACCGCGGACACCGCGAGTTGCCGGTCGAGGCCAGCTTCGTCGGGCGCAATGTTCAGACCACGATGAATGAAGTGATCGAGGTCAAATTAAGCGAGATTGACGATACAGAAAAAGTGCTCTTAATGGAAAAATAGACAAGCTTAGAGAACCTAGGGTGAAAAAGGACGGCGGTGAAGCCGCCGTCCTAAATTTTGCTCCAGCGATCTCATGCGATTCTTGAGCAAATCGCCTTCGTCTGGGTGTACAGGCTCAGGGCGTCATGGCCCATCTCGCGGCCCCATCCGGATTGCTTGTAACCACCGAACGGCAACGCCGCGTCGAAAATGTTGTAGCAGTTGATCCACACCGTGCCGGCGCGCAGATATTCGGCGGTACGGTGGGCCTTGCCGACGTCCCGCGTCCAAACGGCGGCGGCCAGGCCGTATTCGCTGTCGTTGGCCCGGGGCAGAATCTCTTCGGGATTGTCAAACGGCATTGCCGCAACCACAGGCCCGAAAATTTCCTCGCGCACCACCTTCATGTCTTCACGGGTATTCACAAGAACGGTAGGCTCCACGAAATACCCTTTGTCGCCCTTTTGATGGCCACCTGTAAGGGCCTTAGCGCCTTCCGCGAATCCCGCATCGAGATATCCGCAGACTCGACTCAACTGCTCTTGCGAGACCAGCGGACCCATTTGCGTCTCCGGATCGAGCCCCGCGCCCACAGTTATTTTCTTTGCATGTTCGGCCACGCCTTCCACGACGCGATCGAAGATTGGCTTTTCGATGTAGAGACGCGATCCAGCGCAGCAACACTGCCCGTGATTGAAGAAGATCGCGCTGGCCGCCCCGGGGATGGCCGATTCGAGGTCGGCATCCTTGAACACCACGTTCGGAGACTTACCACCCAGCTCCAGCGAAACTTTCTTCAAGTTCCCAGCCGCCGCATGCACGATCAACTTGCCCACTTCCGTGGAGCCGGTGAATGCGATTTTGTCTACGTCCGGATGAGCGGCCAGTGCCGCGCCCGCCGTCTCGCCATAACCCGGTACGACGTTGACCACGCCTTCGGGGAAACCCGCTTCCATGATGAGTTCGCCGAGACGCAGCGCCGAAAGCGGAGTTTGCTCCGCCGGCTTCAAAACCACCGTGCAGCCGCAAGCCAGTGCGGGACCCAGCTTCCACGCTGCCATCAGCAGAGGAAAGTTCCAGGGTATGATTTGTCCTGCAACCCCGACCGGCTCCCGCAAGGTGTAGGCGAAATACTTCGCGCCGGGGGTATACGGAACGGAAAGCGGAATGGTGTTGCCCTCAATTTTCGTGGCCCATCCCGCCATATAGCGGAACAGATCTACAGCCAGCGGCACGTCCGCTGCTTTTGCGACGGCCAGAGGTTTGCCGTTGTCGAGGCTTTCCAAATAGCCGAATTCTTCGGTGTGCGCTTCCAGTAGGTCGGCGACCTTCCAGATCAGCCGTCCGCGCTCGGAAGCGGTCATCCGCCGCCAGGGGCCGTGATCGAAGGCCTTGCGCGCGGACCTCACTGCCAGTTCAATATCTTCACGATCGCCTTCGGCCACTTGTGCGAGAACCTCGCCAGTGGCGGGATTGTAAGTCGGGAAAGTCTTGCCGGAAATGGAGTTTACCCATTTGCCGTTGATCAACATTTTGCGAGGTTTATCTATGAAATCAGCTACCTGCGGGTGAATCCGCGGCGAAACTGCGATGCCCATAACATCCTCCTTAAATCAAGAACGAAGATCGAGCAAGAAATTGCATGAAACGTGAAGTTCACGCTAACGATGCCGGGCGGAGAAGAATAACGAAAATATGCTAGCCCTGACTTACAACAAAAGCAATTCCGGTTGGACTGGCTCACGGTCCTCCCGGCGTCGCATAATCGCAGGATGCGGGCAAGCAATCGGCCACGGGTCAAGATCTGCTGTATTTCAAGCCCTGACGAAGCTCGAATCGCCATTGAGCGTGGCGCTGCCGCTCTGGGTTTGGTTTCCGCCATGCCCAGCGGGCCGGGCGTAATCTCCGAAGAACAGATCGCCGAAATCGTCGCTACAGTTCCTCCATCGATCGGAACATTTCTGCTCACCGCACTGCAAGATGCGGAAACCATCATCGCTCAACAGCGCCGCTGCCGCACTAATGCAATCCAGATTGTGGATCGCCTGATTCACGGGTCTTACGAAGATCTGCGCCGGGCGCTGCCGGGAATCTCGCTGGTACAAGTGGTGCACGTAAACGGGGAAGAATCGATGGAAGAGGCGGCCGCGGTGGCAGCGCGGGTTGACGCGATTCTGCTCGATTCAGGAAATCCTGAGCTCGCAACCAAAGAACTCGGCGGCACTGGCCGGACGCACGATTGGAAGTTGAGCTGTCGCATTCGAGAGCGAGTCAACGTTCCCCTCTTTCTTGCTGGCGGACTGAAGCCGGATAACGTTCGGGAAGCCGTACAGACGGTTGGTCCTTTCGGACTCGATATCTGCTCGGGTGTTCGGACGGATGGCAAGCTGGATGAAGAAAAAGTGCGAGCGCTTTTTCGAAACTTAACTGCCTAATCGGTGGTGCGCGCTTTCTACCTAAATCGAAATCAAGAAAAAGAACTGCACTGCTTCGTCAGGGTTTACAATTGCCCTCGATTTCTGGTTAGCCGTTAGAATTCTCCGTTATGCGCAAGAACAATGTGCCGGCCAACGCGCGGGCGAAACTGCTGCAGTCTGCCAAAAAGGGGATGAAGAACGCGCACGCACCGTATTCGAAATTCCGCGTGGGTGCTGCCATTCTGCTTTCGAATGGCAGAGTGTTCTCGGGTTGTAATGTGGAGAACGCCTCCTATGGAATGACCAACTGCGCCGAGCGCACCGCCATTTTTTCTGCGGTTGCGGAACTCGGCCCCAAGATCGAAATCCGCGCGGTCTCCGTAGTGAATGACCACGGTGTGCCCAGCTCTCCGTGCGGGGCTTGCCGTCAAGTCATTTACGAATTTGGCCCCGACGCAACAATTTTCTACCCCGGCCCTGAAGGACCGCGGCAGGCCCATATCACTGAACTTTTGCCGGAAGGATTCCGCCTTCAGTGAATCTGACCCATGCTTTAACGCAAACTCTTCGCGCCATTGATGTGATCCGCAAGAAGCGCGACGGCGGCGAATTGTCTGCGGAGGAAATTGATTATCTCGTCAACTCGTACACCCGCGGAGACATTCCCGACTATCAGGTTTCGGCCTGGCTGATGGCAGTCGTTTTGCGCGGGATGACTCGTGGCGAAACCGCTGCCCTGACCGACGCCATGCTGCACTCGGGCGAAGTGCTCGATCTGTCGTCATTGACGGCAAGAAAGGTCGACAAGCATTCGACGGGCGGAGTCGGAGACAAAACTTCGCTTGTCCTGGCGCCGCTTGCAGCCGCCGCGGGTATTGCCGTTCCAATGATCAGCGGCCGAGGCTTGGGGCACACCGGAGGCACGCTGGACAAACTTGAGGCGATCCCCGGCTTCAACGTCAATCTATCCGTCGATCAATTTCGCCGCGTACTCGAAGTCTGTGGTTGCGCCATGATCGGTCAAACCGCCCAGATCGCTCCGGCCGATCGGAAGCTCTACGCATTGCGCGATGTGACTGGAACCGTGGAAAGCCCTTACCTCATTTGCGCCTCCATCATGAGCAAGAAACTTGCCGAAGGCATCGACGCACTGGTTCTCGACGTAAAGACGGGCTCCGGTGCGTTCATGAAAAATGATGAAGACGCCACTTTTCTAGCCGAACTGATGGTGGAAACCGGGGAGCGCATGGGCAAACAGGTTGTGGCGCTCATCACGGACATGGATCAGCCGCTGGGATGCATGATCGGCAATGCGCTCGAGGTTGTTGAAGTCATAGAAGTTTTGCGCGGTAAAGGACCGGAAGATTTGCGCCGGCTTTGTATTGAGCTTGCGGGATGGATGCTGCACTTAGGCGGAGTGGCTGCCAGTGTTGAGGAAGGGGAAAAACAGAGTGAGAAACTGATTGCTTCTGGAAAAGCACTCGACAGGTTCCGGCAGATGGTGGAACTGCAGGGCGGAGATCCGCGTGCGATTGACGATCCGAAGAAACTACCGCTCGCTCAACATACGATGACGGTTTCCAGCCGAGGAAGCGGATCTCTCGCATCTTTGCAGTGCGAGCAGGTGGGCACCGCGTGCGTCATTTTAGGGGGCGGCCGCGAACGCAAGGAAGATTCCGTCGATCCCGCCGTGGGAATCGTGCTTCACAAGAAAGTCGGAGACCGGGTTTCGGCCGGCGAGCCGCTGGCCACGATCCACTACAATGCAGAAACTCGCGCGGACCGTGCCCGGCAAATGCTCGAGGAGAGCTATCGAATTTCCGATTCGTCCCCAAACGAGAAGAGACCTTTGATCCATCGCGTCATCGGCAGACCCGGAGACAAAAACTAAATGGGACGCTTCACTGGAATTCTCGGCCTTTTCACCATGCTCGCGTTGGCCTACGCCTTTTCGACAAATCGCCGAGCCATCCGCCTGAAAACCGTGGCCTGGGGTTTGGGCCTGCAGTTTGCCTTTGCGGTATGCGTGTTGAGAATCGACGCCGGCCGGCGAGTCTTTCAGAAGGCTGGCGACGTGGTCAGTCAGTTGCTTAGTTACTCTTTCACCGGTTCGCAGTTTGTTTTCGGCGACTTGGGAAAGCAGGGTTCGCATCTCGGTTTCTTTTTCGCGTTTCAGGTACTGCCAACCATCATTTTTATCTGCGCGTTTTTCGCGGTGCTTTACCACGTTGGAGTCATGCAGGTCATCATCAAGTTCTTTGCCTGGATCATGACCAAGGTGATGGGCGCGAGCGGCGCGGAATCGCTCAACATCGCGGCCAGCATTTTCATGGGACAAACGGAGGCGCCGGTGACCATTCGGCCGTTTCTTCCTGATCTGACACGTTCGGAACTCATGACCGTGATGACCAGCGGCATGGCCCACGTTTCCGGCGGGATTATGGCGGCTTACATTGCATTTGGAATAGAACCTAAACATCTGTTGAGCGCCGTCATTATGACCGCGCCCGGCACCCTGCTAATGGCCAAGATGCTGGTGCCCGAAACCGAGCAGCCGAGAACGGCTGGGCGAGTTGTGATGCCTGAAGGCGAGGAGGAAACCGAGAAGGAAGAAAATCTGCTGGGCGCGGTTGCCCGGGGAACGACGGATGGTTTGCATATGGCGTTGAACATCGCCGCCATGCTGATTGCGTTCCTGGCGCTGATCGCGCTGGCGGATGGCGTTCTGGGTGGAATTCACCACTGGATTTCCTGGGTTCCAGAAAGTCTGGAAAAGATTTTCGGAGCTGTCTTCGCGCCGGTTGCCTGGGTCATCGGCGTTCCCTGGCACGATTGCGGAGTGATTGGAACTCTGCTGGGCACGCGCATGGTGCTGAATGAACTGGTGGCGTTCTCCATGCTCGGGCCGCTGAAAGCGGCGCTCGATCCCCGCTCATTTACGATTGCAACGTTCGCACTCTGCGGATTTGCCAATCTCAGCTCCATCGGAATTCAAATCGGTGGTATTGGAGCGCTGGCTCCGAACAAGAAGAGCGAACTGGCCCGGCTTGGAATTCGTGCGATGCTGGCGGGAACCATGGCGAATCTCATGTCGGCATCGATCGCGGGTATGCTGCTATAGACCTGAGTTGATACAGAAAAAATTTCCTTCTGTAAAGCGACCTGGACTACGTCGATTCGTAATAAAGCGGATCTATCCTATCCATTCGATCGAGCGACCAGGAAGATCGCCAGTCCGTAAAAGATGAACATCAGGGCAAGATAGGCTTTGGCCCGCGGTCCAGAGTTCGCAAATTCCTTCCAGGCAAAAATTCCCCACAGCGCCGCAACCATGGGAGCGGATTGTCCGATGGCGTAAGAAATCGCGACGCCGGTAAAGCTCGCGGCTACAAGATTGAAGACTGTGCCCAGGCCCCAGATGCATCCACCGAAAAGTCCAAGCAGATGACCCGACACGGGCCCGCTGAAAAAGCCGCTAAAATTCACTGGCTCCCCTACCAGCGGATGCTTCATGAAATAAATATTCCAGATCAAGCATGAGAGCAATGCTCCGAGCGTGAGGAAAACGGCCGCGCTGTAGGGGCCCAGAGTGTTGCTGCCGCGCGTCATTGCGTGGGTCATGAACGGAGCCCATAGGCCCATCAGAACGCCAGACACTACGCACGTGATCAAACTTTTTTTCGAAATGGAACGCCCTGAGGCCGCGAGACTTCCATAGGCCTTGCCATCAAAAATAACCGCCAGAAAGGCAGATGCGACACCGATGGCCAAGAAAACGGGATTGCCCCTCGGCTGCAAGGCGTAACTCAAAACGACTCCCACTACGAGCGCGATGCCGATTGAAATAGGAAAAGCCACGGCGAGCCCTGCCATATCGATTGCAGCGACCAGCAACAGATTGGCAAGATTGAATAGCGCACCTCCGATGAGCGCGTTCACAATGTTCGATGTGTCGGCCGCGCGAACATTATTCAGGAAGCTGGAAGCGTCGTGGCCGCTGCTTCCCATGGTGAGAGCGAGCACAACCGACGCCAGGAAAATGCCGACAGCATAGTCCCAGTAGAAAAGTTCGAAACGATAGCCTTTCACGCCTTTATAAGTATTTGCCCACGACCCCCAGCAAACAGAACTCGTAATCATCATCAACAGGGCAACGCTCAGACTCGATGGTGTGAACAATCGTTTCTCCTTCTTTGGATCCTTGCAGCGGCTGGAAAACGTGTAACTGTACTCTTCTTTCAACCACTCGACAAGTATTC
>Ga0209333_1000302_pt1 | contig 27332 bp, 23 predicted proteins | sample BlaSpr_A8_OM2_O3_FD_187982 | JGI IMG/M metagenome (GOLD analysis project Ga0209333, IMG submission 187982) | Forest soil microbial communities from Thunder Bay, Ontario, Canada - Black Spruce, Ontario site 2_A8_OM2_O3 (SPAdes) (version 2) | ecosystem: Environmental > Terrestrial > Soil > Boreal... | reverse complement strand
CCCGGGGAGCCGTAGACGTCGCCGCGGAATCGCCGGCACTGGCTTGTTCTTTGTACCACGCTCCGATACTCCGGCTGATCGACGGATTTTCCCCGAGCTCCCAAGCCTCGATCTGACGTCGCTCCATTTCAATACGAAGCGGTTGAATCGTCAACGGAATTTTGCCCGCCAAAATCATGCGCCGCTCGATCAAGCCGAACAGATGCTTCCATTCCTCGCAGTGCTCGGTGCGATTCCGCCAGTCGCCGTCGATGGAAGTCCCCGGGCACTGTCCTTTGCACATCAGAAAAAAGCGGCATCCTGCGCAACCGTTGTCCGCCTGCGGAGTTCGATACAGAGCCAAGTAGCGTTCAAAGCCGGCTGCGCCGGCCTTGATGAACCCGATGCCTTCCTTGTTCGTGCGCCCGCAATTGCTCGACTGCCCGTTGCCCTCCACACCCTGCACCGCTTCCGTGGTGTAGGGGTCGCATGCCCGCCACGTGCAGCCGACATTCCCATCCTGCCCGCCGAGCAACGCCTCCATCTCTTCGAACAGGTCGAGATGCATCCCCGCCACGCTCTTCTGGATCTCGGCAAAGGCCAGCAGCGCCTGGATATTTTCGCGGGCGGACAGTGCCAGGCTGTCGCGCACGGAGTCGTCGTCGACTTCCAGCAAATGCAGGCGCACGGTCTTGATCCCGATCGCGTACAACCTTCGTATCCAGTCCGCCATGGTCGGCAGTTTCTCCGCGGTCGCATTCCCCTTGTGTAAGGTGACGATCAGGCCGGGTGCCTGATATTCGCGGCACAAGCGCTCGATTACGGCTTCCACCGCCGACGTGGATTGCCGGGTCTTTTCGAGGCCCCTGTGCCAGCGCGCATCGTTCAGCTCGCCTGGCCCGTCTATCGAAATCCCGACGGAAACCTTATAACGGCGAAACAGATCGATATGCCGGTCTTCGATCAGGACGCCATTGGTTTGGATCGCGTTGCTCCCGGTGGTCTGCAGCCCCCACGCAAACAGATCCTCCAGGTCCTCAAACCGCATCAGGAGCGGCTCGCCGCCGAACAGAGTGAAGGAGCCGCCGATGCGGGCGGCCTCTTTCTTCATTTTCTCCAGATCGTAGGTCATCCGCTGGTTTCCGGCGTCGCGTTGCGGATTCTGGTAGCAGTAATGACAGGCCAGATTGCATGCAACACCCAGCGGACGCAGTTCGACGCTCATTGAGAACCTGTTTTCCTAAACCGGCGTATCGACGATCCCCGCCCCGTGCTATTTTTTGGGAACTTGGGGAAGGTCGTGGTGGCCCGGTGTGTCGACATGAATGGGCGGGAGGAACACATCCTCATGGCGCTTCGCCACGTCGTCATGGGGCTTGGTGTCGCTATGGGGCGTGTCGGCATGCGGGGTGTCGCTATGCGGCTTGGTATCCGTATGCGGAATGATCGTATCTACGTGTGGCATATTCTGAAAACTCCTCTTTATCAGTTTCGGTGTCCGTCCCTGGACGGTCGCTTACGCGCGCGGCTCAGTGAGACGCGACGCTATGCTTTCAAGATCCGGGTGCGCCGCTAGCGTGTTGACGCGCGCCGCGCGCGCATCGGTGTGGATCGCCGGGCAAAGTCGTTTTCCAAATCGCCTTATAGTTTCCATTAAAGCGACCTCATTGTCAAGGGGTAAGCACTAATTCTTGAGATTAAATTCATTTAGCGCACTAACAGGCGCTGTGGGATCGCTTTTGCCCGGCTGCGGAGAGTGGCTTAAATCGCAAATGCCACATCGTGGCTCCCGAATGCAATCGAAAATCAGTAGTGATCGACCGCGTCGAACCCAAATTAAGACGAAAGGAAGCCAATTGGTCCTTTATTTTCAACGAAAGCTGGCGATCTAGTGGCGCCGTCGCCCGGGCCAAGCGTCGGGTTTGGCCTAGCGAGGCCTAGCCAAGGCCTAGCCGCCAACCGCCGGCCGCCGCGGACGGGAGCCTAGCAGTATACTGGTTCAGTTCCAGGAGGACGCCGCATGTGTAGGATCGCCGCAACAATCGCGCTGTTCGCCGTGGGCTTGGCCCACGGCCTTCCCGCTCAAAACCCCGAAATCGCCCAAAAGCTGAGCGGCTTCGATGCCTACATGGAGAAGACGCTGAAGGATTGGAACGCGCCCGGCATCGGCGTGGGCATCGTGGTCAACGACCAGCTTGTATTCGCCAAAGGCTACGGCTTCCGGGATTACGAGAAGAAGCTGCCCTTCACTCCCACCACCCTCTGCCCCATCGCCTCCAACACGAAGCTTTTCACCGCCGTCTCCGCGGGCATGCTCGTCGAGGAAGGCAAACTCACCTGGGATAAGCCCATCCGCCAGTCAGTGCCGTCCATTCAGTTCTATAACGACGAACTAAACAACACCGTCACCCTGCACGACATGCTTTCCCACCGCACCGGAATCACCCGGCACGACACCATATGGTATAAGTCCGAGTTCACGCGCAAGGAATTGTTCGACCGCCTCAAGTACCTGGAACCGCAGCAGCCCATCCGGCAAATGTTCCTCTATAACAACATGATGTACATGGCCGCCGGATACGTCATCGAGCTGCAGTCCGGCAAGCCGTGGGAACAGTTCGTGCGCGAACGGATCTTGACTCCGCTCGGCATGGACTCCGCGGTATACTCAATCCCGGACATGGTTAAGGGTCCCGATCACGGCGTGCCCTTCACAGAGAAGCGCGACTCATTCGAGATCTACCGCATTCCTTACTATGAAGAGCAACAGGGTATCGGTCCTGCCGGCGCCATTATTTCGAATATCGAAGAGATGTCGCACTGGCTGACCGCCTTAATGAACGACGGAAAGTACAAGGGCCGCCAGGTGCTGCCGGCTGCTGTGCTTAAGGCCACCTTGGAGCCCTCCATCTCCCTGCCCAACACGCTGGGCGAATCGAAAGGTTATTGGGAGATCCTGAACGCGGCCTATGGCATGGCGCGCGAAACCGCGGCTTATCGCGGGCATTTGATTACTTTCCACGGCGGCGATATCGACGGCTTCCACTCGCAGGTGTCGTTCCTTCCCAACGACCACATCGGTGTGATTGTCTTTGTCATCGGGGACCATTGCGCGCCCCTGTATAACATCGTCAGTTACAACGTGTATGAGCGTCTGTTGGGCATGCAACCCACACCCTGGAGCGAGCGCCGCCTCGAAATGCGTCTGAAAGACAAGGCGGCCGCCAAGGAGTCCCGCTCCAAGGCCGGCGCGGATCAAGTGAAAGGCACCAAGCCGTCGCACACGCTAGCCGATTACGCGGGAGCGTACGAAAATCCGGCCTATGGCATTCTGCAAATCGGGCTGAACGACAATCAACTGCGCTTCAACTTTCACCAAATGCAATTTGCGCTGACGCAATTCCACTACGACCGCTTCGACACGCCCGACGACGAACGCTATGGCAAGTGGTCCGTCAACTTCCGCACCAATCCGCAGGGCGATGTGGATCAGGCCGTAATGTCGCTCGACGAAGCCGAAGCGGTCTTCACGCGCAAACCCGAAACGGCGGACCCCAAGCTGCTTTCGCAAATGGCAGGCACCTATGAAACGCCCGACGGGATCAAACTGCAAGTGGTGTTCAACGAGGCCACAGGCCTGTCGCTGGTGGCGCCCGGCGCGCCTCCTTTCAAGCTGAATCTGACTAAAGGGCTCAAGTTCAGCACGCCACAGTTCTCCGACTTGGTCATCGAGTTCGTCATGGAAAACGGCCGCGTGACCGGCCTGAAGGAACGGGACCCTTCCGGCGAGCAGACCTTGCCCAAGAAATCGCCCTAACCAATTCCGGCGTCTGTCGTACACTAAACCAAGGGATCTTTATGCATCGACTAGCCTGCCTGTTTCTCGCGATAGCCGCGGCGCTGCTTGCCTGGGACGTTAACGAAGACCTGCTCAACGCGGCGCGCCAAGGGAACCTCGACACCGTTAAAGCGCTGATCGAAAAAGGCGCGCCTCTGGAGGCAAAAACGCCGTACGGCCAGACGCCCCTGTACCTGGCGGCCATGAGCGGCCACGAACCTGTGGTCCGGTTCCTGCTCGATAAGGGCGCCAACACCGATGTGACCGATACGTTTTATAAGGCCTCCATGCTCGACTTCGTCCTGGAACGGAAGCACTACGCCGTGGCCAAGATGATCATTGCCAAGGGAAACGGCAATCCCGATAAGCTATTGAAAGAGGTAGCGGACCAGGCGGATTTGGTGCAACTTGTCCTGGAAAAAGGCAAGCCCAGCCAGGCCACCTTGGACAGCGTCTACGAAGGCGCACTTTCGGACAATAAGAAGGATGTCGCCGACCTGCTGAAGAAGGCGGGCGCGCACGAACCGGCGCCTCCCATAGTCGTAGATGCGAAGGTGCTCGAATCCTACGTGGGTACCTTTAAAACCGACGCGATTCCGCTGGATATCAAGGTATTCGTCAAAGAGGGCAAGCTGTATTTGCAGGCCACCGGTCAGTCCGAGTTCGCACCCAAGCCCAAAAGCCCCACCCAATTCGTGATGGCCGCATACAATCTGGAGGTCGAGTTTGATTCGGCAAACACTTTTACGCTGAAGCAGGGCGGTCAGACATTCAAATTCAAAAAGGCGGTGACGCAATGAGACGGGCTGGCATTTGGCTGTGCATGATGGTGGCCGCCACAGGCGCGGCTTTCGCGGGCGACTGGCCGCAGTTCCGCGGTCCGTCGGCTTCCGGAGTGGGCGACGGAACGAAACCGCCGGTGAAATGGGATGCAACAAAGGGCACTAACATTGTCTGGAGCGTCGAAATTCCCGGTCTCGCCGACTCGTCGCCCATCGTCTGGCGTGACACGGTCTACGTCACCACGGCCGTCTCCAGCGATCCGAAGCAAACCTTCCGCACGGGACTGTATGGCGATACCGACCCGGTCAACGACAGTTCGCCGCATAAGTGGGAGGTCTTTGCCATCGACAAGAAGACCGGCAAGATCCTGTGGCAACAGACCGCCCACGAAGGCGTACCAAAGACGAAGCGGCACCCGAAATCGTCGCAAGCTTCGCCCTCGCCTGTGACTAACGGAAAAGTAGTTGTAGCTTACTTCGGCTCGGAAGGTCTTTACGCCTATACCACCGCCGGCGAGTTGCTGTGGAAGAAAGACCTCGGCTTGCAAAACGCCGGCTGGTTTTTCGATCCGGATTCGGAATGGGGAGCGGCAAGTTCCCCGGTCATTTATAAGAACATGGTGATTTTGCAGTGCGATCGGCAAAAGGACTCCTTCATTGCCGCATTCGATCTGAAGGACGGCCGCGAATTGTGGCGCACCGCGCGCGCCGAGATCCCGTCGTGGGGCACGCCCACCGTTGTATCGGCCAGCGATCACACCGAGGTGGCCACCAACGGACCCAAAGCCATTCGCGGTTACGACGCCGATACCGGCAAACAACTGTGGTCCATGGGGCCGAACTCCGAGGTGGTTTGCACTACGCCGGTCTCCGCGCAGGGCTTAATTTATGTGACCGCGGGCTATCCGCCGGTGCAGCCGATCTATGCGATCAAGGTGGGATCGAGCGGCGATCTGACCCTGAAGGATGGCAAGGAATCGAGCGACGCCATCGCCTGGAGCAAGCAGCGCGGCGGGGTGTATCTGCCCTCGCCGCTGGTCTATGACGGGCATCTTTATACAGTGAGTAACAACGGCATCTTGAGCGTGTACGACGCTAAATCCGGGACGCGCATCTATCAGCAGCGCGTCGGCGATGGCGGCTCCTTCGTGGCCTCGCCCGTGCTGGCAGGCGGCAAGCTCTACATCAGCAGCGAAGATGGCGACGTGTATGTGGTGAAGGCTGGCGCACAATACGAACTGCTGTCGAAGAACCCGATCGGCGAGCCGATTCTGGCGACTCCGGCGCTGGCGGGGGATTTGCTATTGGTGCGCGGGGCGAAGCATTTGTTCGCTATTGCGGAGTAGGGTTGCCTTGCTTTGTGCCTATTCACTCCGATAGAATCGCGAGTGTGGACATTGATCTAGCGCAACTGGGGGAGATGCACACGAAGCTGCCGACCGACCTTGCTCTGAGCATGGTCGGGCAGGCTGCGATGGCTTTGGAGAGGAATGGCCACGCGCCAGGCGTGCGGGTATCCCTGGACGTGGAACAAGTGTTGAGCAACGGCTCCCTTTCGTGGCCGCGCGTCGATCTGGGCAAGGTTGATCAGCATGACCGCCACCGAATTACGGAGCTCGGCGCCGAAACTGTGGCGTTAGTCCTCGCCCATCGGCACCGGGCATGGCGCATCATTCGCAGGATGCAGCGCGGCGGACGCGCGGACTGGCTTCTTGAGGACGCGCGAGGAGGAACAGTTGCACTGGAGGTGAGTGGAGTCGACCGCGGCGCCATAGCAACGCGGCTTTCTCAGAAGCTGAAACAAGTTGGCAAGAGTCCGGACGTTGACCAGCGATGGGCCAGCGTAGTGGGCTTCGAAGAGCCCACCGCGGCTATCCGTTCCATAGGGAGCTAATAGAGTGGATACTGACGCCTTGAATACGCTTGTGACTGAAGCCATCTGGCGGGCCGAAGAGCTCGAAGCCCTCGGCATTCCTCCGGCACCGGCGTGGAGAGAGGTTTCCGCGATCGAAGAGGAGTTGGCGAAGGTCATCCCGGTGTCGGATGGACAGGGCCGGATCGCGCGGCGCGGCGCGGTAAGCGCGGCCCTCAAAGCTGGAGACTATGATCGCGCGCAGGCGCTAGTCGACGCATACATAGCTGAACAAGAAGCCCCCGACTCTCTCAAGACCGGATTGCATGAGATCCTGGAGGAGGCCGATCAAGCGCTTGTAGGCCGTTTTAAACACGCGGCGAAGCACGTTACTCCGCGTGAGGCGAGAGACATCGAACGTCGATCTCGCGAGGCGGGACCGTTCGGTCTGGCGGCCTGAGCGACGTGGAGACGGTTGCCTTTTATTCCTACAAGGGCGGCGTGGGCCGTTCACTGCTCCTCGCCTATGCCGCGCGATTCCTGGCTAAGCTCGGCAAAGGGGTAGTTGCACTCGATTTTGATTTCGACGCTCCGGGGCTGCACTACAAGCTTGAAACAGACCCATCTTTCGCCGGTGGCGTGGTGCCTTACCTGCTCGCCACGGCCGAGGGAGCTTCATCGCCGCCCAATCTGGAGGACCACATGATCTCCGTACCGGTCGCGACGGCATCGGCTGGGTGGCTCCGGCTGATGCCCGCGGGTCCGGCGCCACACCAGAAGTACTGGGCCGACGTCAAAAAGTTCGGCGACAGACTTTGCCAGGGCGACCCAAGCGGTCAGGGCCTCATGGCCCTGCTTGATCTTAAGGCGCGTATCGAGGATGAACTGAGACCGGACCATTTGCTCATCGACGCACGCGCTGGGGTGACATATCTTGGCGGACTCGCCACGACCATCCTTGCCGACATCGTCGTATGCATGTCTGCAACAAACCAGGAATCCGTCGACGGAACGCTAAAGGTGGCCCAAGCGCTCAAGATCGCGCCACGGCTCGCTAACCAGAAGCCGCTCCGGTTAGTGCCTGTTTTGTCCCGAGCGACTGAGGCTGACCCCGCCGGGTACCAAATCGCGTACGTACACGTTCGGGAAATCGATGAGAAGATTTTCGCGCTACCACACGATGGTTTGGACGCATCGGAAGTAGTAAGGGAGGCCTCGCCACTCTACGAAGCCTACATGGGGCTCTTCCAGGAGATCTTTCCTTCCCGACAGCACCAACCAGCAGCTCCTGAAAATCTTTAGAACGTTTCCCCCTTCCCCAGCGTTATACCAATCAGAATGCCCCTGGCAATGGCCGCCGGCCGGCTTACTGCGCGTAGCGACGCCGACCTGATTCAGGCATCCAAACGCGGCGATCTATCTGCGTTTGAGGAGATCTACGCCGCGCATGCCGGGCGCATGAAGAGCATTGCGTTTCATTTGCTTACGGATCGCGCGGATGCCGAGGATGCGGTGCAGGAAGCGTTCTTGAAAATTTATAAGGCGGCGGGCGCCATCCAGTTCGATTCCGGCCTGGCGCCCTGGATCTATCGCATCCTGCTGAATTGCTGTTACGACACGGGCCGCAAGCGCAAGCGGCAGGCCGAGTCGCCGCTCGCGGCTGAGCCGCCGGCCATACCGAACAACGTGCCGCTGCAACTGGCGATCCGGCATGCGCTCGACCGCATCCATCCGCAGTACCGGATGGTGTTCTGGCTGTTTGAAGTGGAAGGTTTCCGCCATTCCGAAGTGGCCGCCATTCTGGAAATCCCGGAAGGCACCTCCAAGAAATGGCTGTTCGAAGCCAAACGGGAGTTGAAGCGATTGTTGACGGAGAGCCGCGCATGACGTTCGATTGCAAAGATCTGGAGCGCGCCCTGGCTGTGCCGGAGCTGCTTCCCGACGCGCGCGAGCATGCCAAGGTCTGCGACGCTTGCCGGCGCGAGTTGTGGCTTTGGAGCGAGATGTCGTCCGTGGCGCCGGGTCTGCGCGAGGAGTGGGAAACGCCGGATTTGTGGCCCAAAATCCACCAGACCCTGGCCGCGCAACAGAAGGCGGCCAAGCGGAACAATGTTCGCTTCGACTGGCGCATGCTGGCTGGCATCGCCGCTGCCCTGGTGATCGCGGTTTCGGTTTTCATCTTCATGTACTCGCCCTCTGGGCACACACCCGCCGCGCCGCGGGATAGCGATTTCCTGACCGAGCAGACATTGAAGGAAGTCGAACAGAGCGAAGCGGCTTATCGCGCCTCCATCGACAAGCTCTCGCGCCTCGCCGAAGCCAAACTGAACGCTTCGGAAAATCCCGTCGCCATCGCCGCGCGCGAGAAGCTGTTAGTGCTCGATTCCGAGATTACCAATGTCCGATCGACGGTCGCTCATAACAAGTTCAACGCGCAATTACAAACGGACCTGGCGATGTTGTACCGCGATAAGCAAGACACATTAAAGGAGATTTTGCCGCATGCGCAATCGTCGCAATAATATCGTATCCGTCCTGATTGTTGGAATGACCCTGTTACTGGCGGCGCAGGCGTTCGCGCGGGAAGAATACTCCCGCAACTTCGACAAAACCGTGACCCTGGCCAACGGCCAAAGCGTGCGCGTGGAGCATCGCATGGGCAACGTCAACCTCCGCACGCACGCCGGCCGGGAGGTCGTGGTGCACGCTTCCATCCGCGTTTCCGCCTCCAACGACGCCGACGCCAAGCGCCTCGCGGATCAGATTCAAATCGAAGTCGCGCCGGCCGGCTCGGCGCTGGTCATTCGCACCGAATATCCCAAGGAGGAGCACGACGGTTTCTTGGGCTTCCACCGCCTTTCTTATCTTTCCTATTCGGTCAACTTGGACGTAAGCATGCCGGAGGCCGCGCCACTCGAACTGCGCAACAGTTTCGGCAACGTGAGCATTGAAGACCTGAAGGCCAATGGCGATATTACGAATGCGCATGGCAAGCTGACCTTCCGCAACGGGAGCGGCACACAGCGTCTGGAGAACCAGTTTGCGGCCGTCGAGGTCACCGGCAATAAGGGCGATGTGGAGATTCGCAACGGCAACGGCAGCGTGGATGTTTCCGATGTCACCGGCATCGTGAATGTCAAAGACCGTTTTGCGAATGTCACGATAACCAATCCGGGGCGCGGCGGAACCATCGTCAATGGCAACGGCGCCGTGCAGGTTACCGGCGCGGGCGGTGATGTGCGCATTACCAATTCGTTCGGCAAGGTGACCGTCAGCAACGTCAAGGGGAACCTGGTGGTGGGCAACGGGAACGGCGAGGTGGAGGCGAATGGCGTCACGGGTTCGGCCGAACTGAACACCAGCTTCGGCACCGTCCGCTTCGGAGATATCGGCAAGGTCCTGTCCGTGCGCGCAACAAATTCAGCCGTGATTGGCCGGAAGGTGGGCGAATCCGCGACCATCGAGAATTCCTTCGGCCGCGTGGATGTCAGCGACGTGCACAAAGGGATTCGGATCGTGGGCGGCAACAGCCCCATCACCGTGGCCGACGTGGGCGAAGAAGCCTCGCTGAAGACCAGCTTTGGGCTGGTTACCGTGGACCGTGTCGGCGGAATGCTGACCGTGGAGGATAGCAATGGCGCGGTGAAAGCCTCCGGCATTCGCAACAGCGCCAATGTCAAGACCAGCTTCGGAGTCGTGTTGCTCGACGGCGTGGCCGGTTCGGTGGATGTCGATAACCAGAACGGTGGTGTGGAAGTGTCGCTGCAGGGTCAGGCATGCCGGCCAGTTGGCATTCGCACCAGCTTTTCCGCGGTACGCGTGCGCGTGCCGGACAACGCCAGTTACGCGGTGGCCGCCAAGACATCGTTCGGCAAGATCCATTCCGATTTCCCGATGACTATTTCGGGCGACATCAGCAGCGATTCGCTGAACGGCAACATCGGCGGTGGGGGCTGTCCCATGCGGCTGAACGACAATAACGGAAGCATCGAGATTCTGAAGAACGGCAAGGGTTAGAGTGGCCGGACGTGTACGCTAATAGCGGAACTCGGCCTTGATCACTTCGTCTTCCACGGAGTGCCGCAGGGTGAAGCCGAGCTTCTCGCAGATACGCATCACATCCCGGTTGTCCGGCAGGATGTCCGCTTTCAAAACGCGCAGTTTCTCGTCGCCGCCCACGATCACCAGGCGCGCCAGCAACTCCTTCCCCAGCCCGCGGCCGTGGAACTGGTCGCTGACCAGAACCGCCACTTCCGCGTCGTTACTGCCGGGGATGCGTGTCAGGCGGGCGACCGCCAGAATCTCGCCTCGCCGCTCGGCGACCAGCGCCATCTCGCGGTCGTAGTCGATGAAGCAGATGCGCGTCAGCCGCTCGTGCGCCACCCGCTGCGAGAGATGCATCAAGTGGAAATAGCGCAGGTAGACGCTGCGCTCGGAAAGGGTTGCATGGAACTTGACCATCATAGGCTCGTCCTCCGGGCGGATCGGCCGGATGAGGACATCGGTCCCATCCTTCATGGTCCACGATGAAACGTAGCGGTTGGGATAGGGCCGGATGGCAAGCTTGGGCAATTGCTCTCTGCCGACTTCCGGACCGTGCACCACGATGCGCGCGTCCAACGCCACCAGGCGTTCCGGAGTCGCCAGCAGCGGGTTGATGTCGATCTCTTTGATCCATGGCTGCTCGACCACCAGGCGGCTGAAGCGCACCATCACTTGCTCCAGCTCCGCCAGGTTCACGGGCTTGCGCCCGCGCACGCCCTTCAGCGCCTTATAGATCCTCGTCTGCTCCATCATGCGCCGCGCCAGCGTGGTGTTGAGCGGCGGCAGGCCCAGCGCGCGATCCTTGAACACCTCCACCAACTGGCCGCCCGTGCCGAACAGCAGCACCGGTCCGAACTGCGAGTCCAGGCTGCTGCCCACGATCAGCTCGTAACCGTCGCCGCTCTGGATCATGGGTTGCACGGTGACGCCCTGGAAATGCTCCGCGCCCACCTTTTCGGTCACGGACGTTTGGACGCGGCGCCAAGCGCGCTGCACGGCGTCGCGGTCCGCCAGGTTCAATTGCACGCCGCCCACATCGGTCTTATGCGTGATGGTTTCGGAGAACAGCTTGAGCACCACGGGGTAGCCGATTCGCTCGGCCTGATCGCCGGCCTCTTCTAATGTGCGCGCGACCACCGTGCGCACGGTGGGGATGCAATAAGCGTCCAGCACCTGCTTCGATTCGGCTTCGGTAAGAATCGTCCGGCCGGCGTTGCGCGCATTTTGGATGATTTCGTCCGTCAGCGTCTTGTTTGGCGCATAATCGGCGGAGTCCTCGGGCAGAGAGGGCGTTTCGTAGAGGCCCTTCAGGTTGTACGCCCAGCGCCACATATAACAGAACGCGCGTACCGCGGTGTCGGGGAACTGGAAGGTGGGAATCCTGGCTTGATTCAAGATACCGATGCCGGCGGCCACATCGGCGCCGCCCATCCAACTTGCCAGAATGGGTTTGCCCCCCAGCTTGGCGTAGCGTGTCAGATGCTCGGCGATCTGTGTCGGATCGGTCATGGACTGCGGCGTCAGCACCACCAGCAGCCCGTCGCTGTTGGGATCCGTGGCGGCGATCTCGACCGCTCTTGCGTAGCGTTCCGGACTGGCGTCGCCCAGCACGTCGATGGGATTGTTGTGGCTCCAGGCAGCCGGCAGGACCTGGTTCAGCGCTTCCAGCGCTTCCGGCGACAGCTCGGTAAGCTCGCCCCCGGAGGCGACCAGCGCGTCGGTGGCCAGCACGCCCGGACCGCCGGCGTTGGTCAGAATCGTCAGCCGCGGACCCTTGGGGCTGGGTTGCTTGGAGAGCACTTCCGCCATGTAGAACAGGTCGGCGATACTGTTCACCCGCAACACGCCACTGCGCCGGAAGGCGGCTTCCAGCACTTCGTCGCTGCCGGCCAGGGAGCCTGTGTGGGAAGCGGCGGCCTTAGCGGCGGCTTCGCTGCGGCCGGCCTTGATCACGATGATGGGCTTGTTCAGCGCCACCTCGCGCGCGGCGGAGAGAAACCCGCGGGCGTCGCCGATGCTTTCCATGTAGATGACGATTGAGCGGGTGCGCGGATCGTTGCCCAGGTAATAGATCAGGTCGCCCCAGCCCACGTCCAGCATGGAGCCGACAGAGACAAACGCGCTGAAGCCCACCATCTCACGCAGGCTCCAATCGAGGACGGCCGTACACAGCGCGCCGCTTTGGCTGATGAAGCCTACATTGCCGGGGCGCGCGATGGCGGAGGCGAAGGTCGCATTCAGCCCGGTGAGCGGGCTCATCACTCCCAGACAATTCGGGCCAATGATGCGCATGTTGCCGCGGCGCGCCTCCATCAGGGTCTGGCGCTCCAGCTCAAGTCCGGCTGGGCCAATCTCCTTGAAGCCCGCCGAAATGACGATGGCGGCCTTCACGCCTTCCTCCGCGCAATCGTGGACGATGCCTGGCACGGTGACGGCCGGGGTGACGATTACGGCCAGGTCCACCGGCTCGGGCGCCTCCGAGATGTGCTTGTAGGCCTTGATGCCAAGCACGCTGGGGCGCTTGGGATTCACGGGGAAGACCGTACCGCCGAACGGACTGCCGACCAGGTTCCACAGAATCGTGCGTCCCACGGTGCCGACGGTCTCCGTGGCGCCGATGACCGCGACCGTCTTGGGAGCGAAGAATACGTCAAGCGGCTGGGTGCCTTCCTTGGTGGTCATTTATCGACCGGCGTCGGATCCGAATACGGCCCGGTTGAGGGCGGCCACCACGTCCAGGCTGGAGATGCCGTTCTTACGCGCCACGGTCTGGATATCGCAGTCGTCGCAACTGGGACGGAAGCCCAGTTCTTCGAAGACCGGAACAGTCTCCGGATGCGACTGTTTCACGTCGCGGACGATCATGTTGTGGCGGATTAATTCGTCGAATCGAAACATGGTGGCGGGCGCCTCCCAATTCAAATTGTAGCAGTATCGGGCCGAAATATCAGGAATTGCCCAAGACGTTATACTTAGAGAAAATCATGACCTTCGAAGAACGCATGGAACGCCTCGCCGAACGGCACGAAGCCCTGGCTCAAAGCCTGGAACTTATCGCAGCCATGCAGCAGGCCGAAGAGAAGCGGGCCGCCGAACGCGACGCCAAGACCGACCGGCGCATCAGCCGCATCCTCGATGTCGTCGAGAAGATGGCAGAAGGCATCGACAAGCCGACCGCCATCTCCCACGACCACGAGCAGCGCATCGAACGCCTCGAACGTTGAGCCAGAACCGGCAAGGCACACAAGCCTGGAAACGGTCGGCAGACCGCCCCGGCCGGTGACTATTTTGCGGCGGTCGCCTGCCCACCCTTCTCAGCAGCTCGCGCGAGTCCTTGCACCGAGGGCGTTCGTTTGGGCGTTCGGAGCAACTCCTGCTCGAACGCCGCAGCAGCCTCCGCCGGCCTGCCCGCGTCCAGCAACATCTCTCCGTAGAACTCGAGTGCCGGTTTGATCGGATCCGGCGGCCCAGACGGCGCAGCCAAAGTCGCTTCGATATCGGCCGCCTGCTTCGCCAGGCGCACCGCCGCGGACTTCTGTCCACGCGCCAGATCGACGGCCGCCGCGACCTCATTTTCCATGATGGCGAGCGGCTTTGCGCCGTATGCGTCGCCTTCCGTTTCCATTTTTTGGCGTAGGGCGGAAAGCCTGGTGCGCGCCTGGTCGGCCCGGTCCGGGTCGCCAAGTTTTGCGGCGCTCAGGCCGGCGATGAAGATCCACGCTCCGCTTCCGGTGTACCCCGGACCTCCGGCTGGCATGCCAGGCATACCAGGCATCGCCGCGTGACCGGCCGGGGCTTCCATCGCTCCCTCCAGCGGGATCTTTTCCCACCTTCCGGTCTCCAGGATATAACGCGCCAGCATGGTGTGGTATTGCTGCGCGATATTCGGGTTCTGAGGATTTCGATCGGCGGCTTTCCTGGCAAGATCCACGTTCTCTCGCGCCTCGTCAAACTTCCCGAGCATCAAGTTCCCATACTCCAGCCAGGAGAGCGTATGAAAATCCTCCCGTCCTTCCGGCAGATGCATGCGCGCGATCAAGTCGACCGCTGCTTTATAGGCTACGACGTTGGATGCCACCACATCCTGCCACATCCCGAGTTGAACGAAGATGTGCGACGGCATATGCAGGGCGTGCGGCGCCGCTGGCGCGATCCTGGCATACATACGCGCTGCCGGCAGCGCTAGAATCGCATGATCCGGATCGTCGAACGCATGGATGATGAAGTGCGCGGCGCCGGGATGGCTCGGGTTCTCCTGGAATACCTTCAGGGCGATGGAAGCCGCCAGCGCCTGACGCCGAAACCCTTTGTCCGCGGGCCGCACGGTGCCGAGCAGCGAGACCGCATAGAAAATTGCGATCTCCCGATCGTCCGGCCACCGCTCGTACATCCGCGCCATGGCTTCGCAGTATGCGTTGTCCCTCGCCAGCTTGTCTCCAGGTGCGTAGAAGAGCCGGTCTACCGCTTCCAGATAAGCCTTCTCCTTCTCCGTATGCGCCTTCGCGAGGCGGCCTTCGCGCGTGGGCTCCAGGCGCTCCAGCGCCTTCCTGGCCGCCGTCAGGTCGACTTGCGCCCACAGCGGATGGTTATAACTCATGGCTTCGCCCCAGTAAGGCAGCGCGAAGTTCGGATCGATCTGCTGCGCCTGATGGAAGGCCGCCGCCGCCTCGTCGAACTCGAAGCTGTGCAGGTCCTTGACTCCCTCAATAAACTTCGGCTGCGCAGCCGCCGCGCCGGAAGTCGGAAAATCGATGCTCCCAAGTTCCTGCGCCTTGAGACCCGCTGCGATCAACACCACGCTCGCCGCCATCAAGGCGCCAGCGCATGGCTGCAATTTCGGCATTTGGCTCCTTTCGCTGGAACAACCTCACATTTGCTCGGCGTTATCCATTATGCCGCAATCCGTCGAGCCTTTCGCCGCGGAATCTGGCCGGCGCGACTCGATTCAGGCGCTAATTCGGAAGTACAATCGGAGTTAGCAGGCATTTTGCAGATACGGGGCGGGCAAATGGCGCTGAAGACCGGGACAAAACGAATTGGGGCCCCCGCGATCGGACGGCCGCGCAAGGCCAAGTTCCAGGCGGACCTCGCCTCCGCCGAGGATCGCGCGGTGCGTCTGCTCAAGGAAGAATTGCAGATCGCCAGCAACACCGATTTCTTGTCCGATGCCGTAGCTCTGTTCAGATGGGCCGTATCGGAGCGAAAACTGGGGCACCGGATCGTTAGCGAAAGCGCCGGCGGGGAACGCAAGATCCTGCTCTTTCCGCGGCTGGAGCGAGTAGCGCCGGATCTTGCCCTGCCGCGTGTCGAAATTAAATGGACGAAGCGCGAACTGGAAAGCCTGGCTGAACTTGCATCTGCAAGAGAGGCGGACGGTCCCACCGATGCCCTCATTCGCGCTATGCGGGCTTGAATGGCCATTCTCATTCGCCGCCTCGAAGAACACGACGAGGTGGAGAATTTCGACTGCGGAGACGATCCCCTCAATCGCACCTCAAGCGCCACGTCTGGACGAATCAGGCGAAGATCTCGATCGGCGTGACTTATGTGGCCATCGATGAGGGCGTTCCGCGAGCCGTGCTCGGCTACTTTACCTTGGCGATGGCTAGCGTACCTCGCGAGACATTCCCAAAGAAGTACGTCCGCGGTTTGCCTCACTACGACTTGCCGCTGGTCTTGCGGGCACGGCTCGCGGTGGAGCGGCGCTTCGCAGGCCGCGGGCTGGGCCACGCGCTAATCTCGGAAGCGCTGCGCGTAAGCCTGCGAGCGGCCGATGAAGTTGGATGCCGTTGCATCGTCACGGACGCGTATCGAGACCGGATCGGCTGGTATGCGCGATATGGTTTTGTGCCCATTGAGGGTGCCGCTGAAGGCGGGCCGGAAAGGATGTTCCTCGACCTGCGGACGGTCCGAGCGGCCCTCCGTTCTTAGGCGCGTAGAGCCAGACTACTGCTCATCCGAGGCAGCGGTAGCCGTCCGGGTTTCCTCTGGACCACGCAAAGACGCCCTGACTGCCACGCAGGGACTCACCGCGGAATCACCGGCAGCACCAGCGCCGACGGGTGCTGCGCGTCGTGGTAAATCCGCTGCTGGGCCTTCACCATGCGCGCCGACCCCGCGATCGGCTCGCCCGTATTCAAATTGCGGTCGAAGCGCGGGAAGTTGCTGCTCGATACATACAGCCGGATACGGTGGCCGGCCTTGAACAAGTTGCTAGTGGCCCAGAGGTCGATCGAGTATGCATAGATCTTGCCCGGCTCGATCGGTTCGGCCCGCTCCGTCGAATTGCGATACCGCGCGCGCACGATGCCGTCGGTCAGGAAGCGGGCGTAGCCGGATGGCTCCACGTCCGCCAGCAGGGCCGTGAAATCGGTGTCCACCGCCGAACTGGACGCGTAGATGGTGGCCTTCACCCAGCCGGTCGCCTCCACGTCGTTGGCCAGCGGCGGCGTGGAGAAAATCAGCACATCCGGGCGGCCCTCGTTGGGGCGCTGATCCGCGGGGCCTGGTGGAAACTGATTATTGCCGCAGCACAGCCGCCCGCCGATGGTGGGAACTGGCTTCGCCGGGTCGTATTCATATTGCTCCGGTTCCCCTGCGCTCGGCGTATCGGTCGAGAGCGCGCCCTGCCGCAGATAATAATTGGTGTACTGCGTGCGCGCCAATGGAAACTCGCGCTCGTCGCGCCACGCGTTTTCGCCCATGATGAAGATGCGCACCGGCGCCCCCGTGGCGTACTCATTGCGCACGCCCTTCAACGCGTAGTCGTACCAGCGCAGGATGGTGGCGTCAGTATCCAGCACCGCGCTCTCGCCGAAAGTCACATCGCCAACCTTGCCTTCGGGTGAAGTCTCGGCATGCGCCCAAGGACCCAGCAGCAGCCGCTGATCGTCGCCCGCGGGCGAAGCGCGGCGCATCCCGGCGTAGTTCTGAATCGTGCCTTTTAAGAAGATGTCGTGCCAGCCGCCCGAATGCAAAGCTTTCACCTTCATCTCACCGTAATGATCGGAAACTTTCCACGCCCGCCAGTAATCGTCGTCGCGCTCATGCGCCACCCAATCGCGGAAGTAAGGCGCCAGCGCCGAAACCGGCGGCAGTTCCAGCATGCGATAAGCGTCCACGGGCAATTGCATAACCCATGCTTTGGGATCTTCCAGCCCACCCGCTTTGCGGCGTAAAGTATCTACCGCCAAACCGCTCGACCACGAGCTGGCGAACCACTGCATCAGCGCGCCGTTCTGATAGGTCCAGCCATCGTAATACTCCGATGCGGTCACGTAAGGCTGGATGGCCACCAGGTGGGGCGGCGAAGCCATGGCCGCCAGCATCTGTGTGGCACCCACATAGGAACCGCCGAACATGCCAACCTTGCCATCGGCGTAGGGCAGCTTGGCGGCCCACTCGATAGTGTCGTAGCCGTCCTGGCTTTCATAGCGGAAAGGATAGAAGTCGCCCTGCGAGTCAAAGCGTCCGCGCGTGTCCTGGATGACGACTACGTACCCATGTGCGGCCATAGCCGACGCCGAACCAGCCCCGCCCGCGCGATTGTAAGGCGTGCGCTCCAGCAGCACGGGAAACTTGCCTTCCGCCTCCGGCCGGTAAACATCGGCGGTCAGCTTGACGCCGTCCCGCATGGCAACGGATACGCCCGTGTGAGCAGTTACCCTGTAGGGCTGGCCAGAAGCAGCCGCAGCGAAGGCCAGCGTGAGAATCGAACCGGAGAACGAACGCATCGGTATCAATCATATCTCACGTCCGGGAATTCCATGCCCCACTAGCGGCCGCGTCTTAAGGCCCGGTGTTGGTCGGCACTCGAATTGATCCCCTAATCGATGCCCGCGGCCCCCCGCTCAATATCCGCATATTTACCCGCATTCATGAGCGCGGATACGGGCGGATTGAAGACGGGCCGATCTGTTGCGTCGCCGAAGACCTCACCGCCTCCTCTCTTCCAACTCCCCCAGCAACTCCGAAAGCCGCGGCGCGGCGTTCGCCTGTCCCCCAAAGCGCAGCGCGTTATAAGCGGAGGTGAATTGCAGCACCAGCATCCCCATCTCCGAGGGCGGCAGTGAGCGGGCAAATTCGTAAGGCGTGAACCAGTCCGGCTTCTCGTAGCCGCGCCGCTTCAGCAGCTTCAGCATGCGCTCATAAAGCAAGGTGGCATCGGCTACGCTCACCTGTCCGCGGCGCAGCCGCCGCACTCCCAGCCGCATGCGCCACATTCGCCAGAGTTTGGGGGCGGACCACGCGCCGAGCACTCCGCAAGCCAGCGCCAGCAGCCACCACAGTCCGGTGTGGACCAGCCACTGCCGCGCCAACGTCCAGTCGTCGCCCGCCCCGAAGATGCGGTCGAGCCATCGCAGGCTGAGGCGCCGGCTGGCCCGTTCCATGCTATCGGCCAGCGTGGCCTGATGTCCCAAGTCATAGCTGACAACCCATTCCTGCCAGAACGTCTCCACCGCGTCCGCATAGAGAGACAGCTTGAGGAGCAGCGCGTTGGCGCCGTGCGACGGGTCCGGGGGCGTGGGATCGAAGGTTACCCAGCCGCGGCCGGGCAGCCATGCCTCCACCCAACTGTGGGCGTCGGACGCGCGGATCACATAGAGATCCGTCAACGGATTGAAGATGCCGCTCTGGAAGCCGGTCACCAGGCGCGACGGAATGCCTAGCGTACGCAGCATCACCGCCATCGCCGAAGCGAAGTACTCGCAGTGCCCCTTTTTGCGCGTGAACAGAAAATAGGCCAGCGGGTCGGAGACCTCATGCGAAGGCAGATCCAGCGTGTAGCCGTAGCTGCCGTGCAAGTACCGGGCCACCGCTATGGCGCGATCCATATCGTTATCCAGACCGCGCGCGACGTTGCGCGCCAGTTCCGGAATCCGCGGATCGAGTGATGATGGCAGGTTGAGATACTGCCTTCTTTCGCGCGTGCCCAGAAAGTCCTCATCGGCGCCCGCATCTCCCAGCCAGCCGTAGACATCGTAGAAGAACCCCTCCGCCGGCGGGTGTCCCAGCCTATAGGTGCCATCGCCGCGCGCCATGATGGTGAGTTGCTTCAGGTAGACGATCTCCGGCCGCCCGGCGAAGAACAGCACGTCCGAATCGATGTTGTTCAAAGTGATGCGGTAATGCACGCTTCGCCCCAAACGCCGCCGCTGCCGGTCGTCGGCAAGCTGAAAGACGCTTTTCGCGATGGCCGGAATCCAACGCGGATCGGTGGAAGGTTCGAACCACGCACGGCCGTTGAAATCGCTTAGAGTCGCCCCGCGCCATTTCAGGTTCCGCGTGGGTTGGGCATCCGTGAACTGCACGTGCATCACGGGGCGGGAAGTGGTCTTGATTTCCCCGATCTCGCCCAGCGTGATCTGGTTCGAGAATCCGGGCAGGTAGAAGCGTCTGGACACCAGCCGCCGCAGCGCCGCGTCGGCCGTGCGCGGCAGCATGAAAAAGAGTCCCCCTGTGAGACCCAAAATGCCGATAGTGATTACGGCTGTCAGCGTCGCCAGGCGTGGGTGGAATCTGCGCAATCCGCTGCGCGCAACTGTCAGCCGCTTCTGCATCGAGCGGCGAATCTCAGCGCTGGTGAAGGCGGCCATGGCGAAGAGCAGATACAGCGCCAGGAAGAGGAAGAAGTTCGAGTTGGTGGAAAGGATGGCGGCGGCCAGCAATTCCAAGAACGCGATGGCGGCCATGAAGAAATAGTCGCGATTGGTGCGCGAGGTCAGGATCTGAATCACCGCCAGGAAGAACACCAGGTGGACGGTGGATTGGATGAACGCCCGCGATAGGAAAAAGTAATCCAGCGGAAAGAAGCCCACATAGGCCAATGTGAACGCCACCACCACCTTCGGCGAGACATCGAAACGCAACGCGCCGGAGATCAGCAGGGCTCGCGCCAGCAGTCCGGCGCCTGTCAGGATTACGGTGGGCGCATCCAGATAACCCGAGCCGGCCACGGCCAGATAGCCGCTGACCACCAAGCCCCACAAGGCGAACTGAAAGAATCGCTCGACCGCAGCCGTAGCATTCGCGGGTGAGCGGTACATATTCCTATTGTACGTGGTTCCACGGTACCTGCCTGGGGCGGATCGCAGTGGGGCGGACCTCCAGGTCTGCGCGGGTCTTGCAGGACCCGCTTTTCGCTTGCGAACGGCGCCAAGAGCGGGGCGTGGAGACCCGCTGCAGGCGTGGACGCCTGCCCCACAAGCCATCCTTTGCAAGACTGACACACGCCCCCCCATTTCGGTTAAGCGCCCGCCTGGGGCGGGTTATTCGGACCGGATGGTTTCCATGGGATCGAGCTTCGAAGCGGGCCTTGTCGCTTGACACGGTACCACGGTAGTTTGGTAAATTAGTAATATGGTACCGGATGAGAAACACGTCGTGGAGCGCGTTCAAACCGGCGTTCGCATGGAGAAGCGCATGTTGAAGGTCCTGAAGGCGTTTGCCGACTATCACGATTTGACGCTCGGCGATCTGCTGGAAGGTATCGTGCTGCACGCTTTCGACGGCAAAACCCCTTTCGGGCGGGACAGTCTCGAACGCATCAAGGAATTGAAGAGGTTCTATGGCCTGGATTTGGATGCCAGTGCGAGCCATCGCCTTACCGAAGCCGGCGGCGGCTCTGTGAAGACCGGCAAGAAGAAGGAGAAGAATTCGCGATGAATCCACGCGTCAAAGCATTGGCCATCTCAGGATTGCGATGGGCGCTGGGCTTGGTCGTCTTGTGGGAGTCCGTTCACTTTGCGCTTTCCGCCGCCGGCGCGCACCAATTCGCCGAGACCGGTCTTCCGCAATGGATACGTCCGGCGCTCGGCGGAAGCGAAGCGGTGGCCGCAATCCTATTTCTGGCGCCTGCCGTAAGTTTGGTGGGCGGTTACGCGCTGCTGGTTATCTTCGCAATCGCCGTGTGTGTTCATTTTCTTCACGGTCGGTATGAGGTCGGCGCCCTAATTGTCTACGGCATGGCCGTGATCGCTTGCATGGCCCACCGAAACGGCGAATGGGTGGAGGCGCGGCATGACCGATGACGAGTTCATCGCCGGCTTCGAGAACTGCAGCCTTGCCAATGGATCCTTTCACCACGCCGACCACGTCAGAATGGCTTTCCTGTATTTGGCGCGGTACCCGGTCTTGGTAGCTCTGCAACGGTTTTCCGCGGCGCTGGCCAGGTTCGCCGGGGCGAACGGCAAGCCCCAGCTTTACCACGAGACCATCACCTGGGCTTTCCTGCTTTTGATTCGCGAGCGGCTGGCCCGGGCCGGACCTGAACAGAACTGGGCTGAATTCGCCGCCTGCAACCCGGACCTGCTGAACTGGAGAGACAACGTCTTGAAGAAATACTACCGCGCCGAAACGCTATCGTCGGAGCTTGCTAGAACCACGTTTCTGTTTCCCGACACAATGTGACTGGTGACTGGCGCCATGGCGTAAAAGAGAAGACAGTGCCGAATCCCGACATTCCGCCGCCATGGGTGGCGCCATAGAGCACCCCATCGGGGCCGGCCGCGATACCCTCCGGAGTGGCTCCGTCGCTGCCGCCCGTGAAGAAGTACAGCACGGCTTCGGTCCAGGTACCGCCTTCCGTTTCGGGTGGCGTGAGGGAGAACAGCGTGCCATTTCCGCCACCGCTCCGGAGGTTCCCAGGCCCTCCGATCGCCGTGGTCCCATACAGCACTCCGTCTACTTCGACCAGAGAATTGGGACCGGCCCCATCGGTGGAGCCGCCGGTAAAAGCGTAGAGCGTGGCGTGTTTCGATTCCCCGCTGGGAAGCGGAGTGAGTGAGAATACCGTGCCATCGTTAGTACCTGGCCCACACGTTGGGGCTACGCCGTAGAGTATTCCGCCTCTGCCGGCTATGAGCTGGCCGGGTTGGCAGCCGTAAAACGTTGGGGGGAAATTGTAAAGCACGTTCTCGGTCCAAGCGTCTCCAGGAGAGCTGGGTGGCGTCAACGAAAATGCCGTGCCGCTGTTATAATTCGACCCTCCCGAAGCTGTGGTTCCGTAGAGCACTCCCCCGCTGCCGACGACCAGATTCGCTGTGGGACCGCTGCCGTCGTTGGGAGCGCCGGCGAAGTTGTAGAGCACGGTCTCGGTCCAGGGGCCACCGGGAGTTGACGGCGGGGCGAGCGAAAACACTGTGCCGCAGCCCGGATGGACGTCATTGCAAGGACCGCTTCCGCCATACTGGGTAGTCCCATAGAGTACGCCCCCGCTGCCGACCACCACGGAGTTGGGAGCTTGCCCGTCGCCAGGGGCGCCGCTGAATTCGTGGAGCAACGCATTGGTCCAGGCGCCGCCGGGGGAGGTGGACGGATGCAGCAGATATACAGCGCCCAGCCACTTCGCCGCCGGTACAGCGTTGTTACCGGCGCCGGCGCCGAATAGCTCGCCGCCTCCATTGGCTAAGGCCAAGGGTCCTGAGGAAGGACTTCCGGCCTTGCCGCCGGGGAAGCTGTAAACGCTCGCCGTCCAAAGGGCGCCTGGAGACGATGGCGGTGTCAACGAGAACGCTGTCCCGGAATCCGCGGTTCCGGCGCTGCCAGTGTCGCCGTAGAGTACGCCGCCAGGGCCAACGACCACTCCAGTGTTGGGACCCGAGCCGTCGCCGCCACCGGCGAAATTGTAAATCGTGGTCAGTGTCGGGGGCGGCGCCTGAGCCGCGAGGGCAGCACCAAAAGCCAGGAGCGCTGCTAAAAGCGTTCCGCAAGTTCTTAGCTTAGGTAGTCGCACAGTCGTGTCTCCTCTCCGTAGAGAGTCGGGCATAGCCCATTTCCCTCATTAGACTCCAGAATCCACAGGACTGCAATCGGCTATGGTCAGCGGCGTGCTAAGGGACACTAATGTTACAGCAGAAGTTACAAGGTTTACGCTTGCCAGTCCATGGCCAGCCGCACCATGGTGCGCAAGGGCACGCCGGTGGGACCCTTGGCCAGAAACGGTTTGGCGTCGTCCAGCCACGCGGTGCCGGCGATATCCAGGTGAACCCACGGCGTCGGGTCGGCGAACTCCTTGATGAACATGGCGGCGGTAACCGCGCCTCCGTAACGGCCGCCCACATTGGGCAGGTCGGCGAAGGCGCTTTTCAGATAATCCTTGTAATCGTCCTCCAGCGGCATATGCCACATTTTTTCGCCTTCCGCGCGCGCCGCCAGCATGACCCGCTCGCGCAACGCATCGTCGTTGGCGAACAGTCCCACGTTGATGTGCCCCAGCGCCACCACGATGGCTCCGGTGAGGGTGGCCGCATCCACCAAATGCGTGCAACCCAGCTTCTGCGCGTAGGTAATGGCATCCGCCAGAATCAAGCGCCCTTCCGCGTCGGTGTTGATCACTTCGATGGTCTTGCCGGACATCGAGGTCACGATATCGCCGGGACGCTGCGCGCGGCTGCCCGGCATGTTTTCGACTGCGGGTATCAACGCGGTGACCGGGATGGTGGGCTTGAGTTGCGCGAGGGCGCGCATGGCCCCGATCATGGCCGCGCCGCCGGCCATGTCGTATTTCATCTTTTCCATGCCATCGGCCGACTTGATGGAGATGCCGCCCGTGTCGAAGGTGACGCCTTTGCCTACCAGGCCCAGATGCACGGAATTGGCGACCTCGACAGCAGGCCGGTAACGCAGCAGAATCAGGGCGGGCGGTTCGGCGCTGCCGATGGCCACGCCCAACAGGCTGCCCATTCCAAGTTGCGCCATGCGGTCGCGGTCGAGCGCCTCGTACTCCAGGCCGAACGTTTCGGCCATACCGCGGGCATGCTCCGCGAGCCCCAGGGGAGTCAGCCGGTTAGCCGGCTCATTCGCCAGTTCCCGCGCGAAATTCTGGGATTCCGCGACGATGCGACCGCGCTCGGCGGCGGCGTCCAGGTGCGGACCGCCCTCGGCCACCGCCACGGTGAAGCGCTCCAACATCTTGGTATCTTTCTTATCCGTCTTGTAGCGATCGGTTTCGAAATCGCCCAGGATGGCCCCCTCGACCGCGGCAGCGACGTAGTCGCCGCCGGCGTGCGCCGTGTCCAGCCAGACCGCGGCCTCCACGATGGACTTCGATTTCAAGTGCCGCACGGCGGCGCCTACGGCTCTGCGCAGATCCGCCGCGTTGAACTTCCCGGGCTTGCCCGCGCCCACGGCCAGCACGCGCTTCGCGCGCATGCCCGGCACGTTGTGCAGCAGGTTGACTTCGAACGGCTTGCCCGCGATCTCACCGGCGTCGAACAGCTCGCCCAAGCCCAAGCGGTCCGGGCGGCGGTCCTGAAAAACAAGCACGACTAAAGCGTCGGTCTGCACTTCATGAATTGACTGGCGTTGCACGCTGACTTGCATATTCTGACTTCTGTCTCCTGTCTTCCGGCTTCTTCGTCACTGTCTTGCTTTGCTGGCGCGAACCGCGGCGCGCGCTTCGGTTTCCGCCGTCTTGGCGCGTTCGGTCTCCCGCTTATCGTGCAATTTCTTGCCCCGCGCCAAGGCAACCTCGCATTTGATGCGGCCCTTCTTCAAATAGACCTTGGTCGGAATCAGCGACAGGCCTTTTTCGCGCGTCTTGCCCAGCAGTTTGTCGATTTCCTGCCGGTGCAAAAGCAGCTTGCGGTTGCGCACAGGGGGATGATTCTCGCGGTTGCCATAATCGTATTGGCTGATGTGTGCGTTCACCAGCCAAGCCTCGTTCTTCTCGATCGCGGCATACGCCTCTTTGAGCTGGATCTTGCCTGCGCGGGCAGCCTTAACTTCGGTGCCCGACAGCACCAGGCCGGCCTCGAAGCGCTCCATTAGAAAGTAGTTATGGCTGGCCGAACGGTTATCGCTCAGGATCTTGAAATCGGCTTCTTTTCCGGCCACATTTGCTCTCCACGCCGGGAAGCCCCGCAGCGTCATCCAGATGAAGCAGCCAGGAGGACCCGGTTGCCTTTTAATCTTACCATATGCCTTCTTACCTCCCCGGAACCCATTTAAGCCTTCCTATTTTCAGAGGTTTAGCGATTCTGCTCGGGCTAACGGCGCTGGTTGGGTGTTTGGCGATTCCGGCTGAGGCGCGCACCCGCAAGGGCGACAAATTCCTGGTCCAGGGCAAGGAGCGGGAGGCGAAAAAAGATTGGGATGGGGCTCTGGATTTCTACAATAAAGCCCTCGCCGAGGACCCCAGCGATCCCGGCTACCAGCTTGTAGTGCACGAAACACGTTTCCAGGCGTCGCAGGCGCACGTCATGCTGGGCCTGAAACTGCGCAAAGAAGGATCGCTGGGGCAGGCATTGGTCGAGTTCCAGAAGGCCTATGGCATCGATCCCTCTTCGAGCATTGCGGAGCAGGAGATCAAGACCACCGTTCAGATGATCGAGCGGGAGAAAAAAAAGGGCGCGGACTCGGACACCCGCGGCCTGACGCCGTCCCAACTGGCTAAACGGAACTCGGAAGAAAAACTGGATTCAATGTTGCCCGTGCCGGAGTTGCGCGCGCTCAACCAGCAGCCCATCAACCTGAAGATGAACAACCAGTCCGCCAAGGTGCTCTTCGAGACGGCGGGCAAATTGGCCGGCATCAATGTCTTATTCGACGCCGAATTCAAGGAGAACAACAAGCAGTCGATCGAACTTGCGGGAGCCACTCTGAATGAAGCTTTGGACTACTTGGCGATCGTTACCAAGACGTTTTGGAAGCCGCTCTCCGCCAACACCATCTTCGTCACGCAGGACAGCACCACCAAGCGCCGCGACTACGAAGAACAGGTGATGAAGGTCTTCTATCTGACCAACGTGACCACCCCCCAGGAACTGCAGGAGATTGTGACTGCGGTGCGCTCGGTGGCGGACATTCAGCGGCTGTTCGTATATAACGCGCAGAACGCCATCATCGCGCGCGGCGAGGCGGATCGCGTCGCCTTGGCCGAGAAGATCATCCACGACCTGGATAAGCCCAAGTCGGAAGTGGTGGTGGATGTGCTGGTCTTGCAGGTGTCGAGCGATATGACCCGGACGTTGGGCGCGGCCTTGAGCAGCCTGAACATTCCGGTTAACTTTGCGCCGCGCAGCAGCATTAGCACGCCGGGTACGTCGACCACCACCGCTGCCACTTCCACTTCTACTACCAATACAGCCGCCACGACTACCGGGACGACCACCGGAACGACTTCCACCGCGGCTTCTATTCCGCTGGCCTACATCGGCAAGATCAACACGGAGGATTTTTCAACGGTTTTGCCGTCCGGCACGTTGCAGGCGGTGCTCAGCGACAGCGGCACGCACGTCTTGCAATCTCCGCAACTCCGATCCGTGGACAACCAGAAGGCCACGCTCAAGATCGGCGAGAAGGAGCCTATCGCTTCCGGCAGCTTCCAGTCGGGCGTGGCCGGCGTGGGCGTCAACCCGCTGGTGAATACGCAGTTCACTTTCATCGATGTAGGCGTGAATGTGGACCTGACCCCCAAGGTGCACGACAACGGCGAAATCTCGATGCATGTGGAGGTGGAGATCTCCAGCGTGCAGAGCTACGTGAATTTGGGAGGTATCTCACAGCCGATTATCGCGCAGCAGAAAGTGATTCACGATATCCGCATGAAGGATGGCGAAGTGAATCTGCTGGCCGGCCTAAAGCAGGTGCAGGACAGCACTACGCTGAGCGGGATTCCGGGACTATCAAGCATCCCGATTATCAGTTATCTGTTCAGCAGCAAGACGGTCAGCAAGAGCTCGCAGGAACTGGTGATTGCGCTGATTCCGCATATCGTGCGGCGGCCGGATTACACCGAAGAAGAGATGCGCGGCATCGCCGTCGGCAATGCCACGGTGGTGAAACTGAACTACGCGCATCCGCCGCAGACGGATGGGGAGCCGGCGCCGAAGGCCGG
>Ga0209333_1000301_pt1 | contig 27455 bp, 20 predicted proteins | sample BlaSpr_A8_OM2_O3_FD_187982 | JGI IMG/M metagenome (GOLD analysis project Ga0209333, IMG submission 187982) | Forest soil microbial communities from Thunder Bay, Ontario, Canada - Black Spruce, Ontario site 2_A8_OM2_O3 (SPAdes) (version 2) | ecosystem: Environmental > Terrestrial > Soil > Boreal... | reverse complement strand
ACGGTAGCCGGGGATGAGGGCCGCCTTGGCGTTGTCCGGGACGCCGGCGCCTGGCTTGCCCAGATCCTTGTAGCGCTCGTAGAGCAGATCGCCGGTTCGAGTATAGTCGTGGATGGCGAAAAGGTCCGTCATATCGGTATGCTCCCAGCCGTCGTTATCCACCACCAGGCGCGTCGAGTCGAGCGAATGCGTGAGGGCGTAGAGCGACTTCAGGTGGTTCTGCTGGCGTGCGTCGCGCAGGTTGGGCACGCCCCAGCTTTCGTTGATGGGCACCCAGATCACGATCGACGGGTGGTTGTAGTCGCGCTCCACGGCGGCGGTCCACTCGCGGGTGAAACGGGCCACGTAGGCGTCGTCGAATTCGTAGGCGTTGGCCATTTCGCTGGAGACCAGGAAGCCCATGTGGTCCGCCCAATAGAGAAAGCGCGGATCTTCCAGCTTCTGGTGCTTGCGCGCGCCGTTGAAGCCCATCTCCTTAGTGGTGCGGATGTCGTACTGGATGGCTTCGTCGGTGGGCGGCGTCAGGATGCTCTCGGGCCAGTAGCCCTGGTCGAGGACCATCTTCAAGAAGATTGGATTACCATTCAGCAGCACTCTGCCGTTCTCGGCGGTGACGCTGCGAATGCCGAAATAGGTTTGCACCCGATCGAGCAGCACGCCGCCGCGCCGCAGTTCCAGCGCGAGATCGTACAGATTGGGCGACGATGGCGACCAGAGCCTCGGCTCGTCGATGGAGAGCAGCGCGGTCGAGCGCGCCGAGTTGGTGTGGGCGGTAGCGGATGCCGACGGCTGTCCCGCGAAGGTGGCCGACGCGGTAATTTCCAGATCCGGCTGCGGCCGCGCGATGTCGAATTCGAGCCGCACGGCGCCGTCGCCGTCACCATCAATGGATGGCGTGATTTTGACGCGATCGAAGTAACTGGCGCCAACGGGCTCCAGCCAGACGGGCTGCCAAATGCCGCTGGTGCGGGTATAGAAAATGCTTTTCGATTTAGGCTCCCAAAACTGCTTGCCGCGGGGGATGTAGCGATCCGTGGGCGGAAAGTGCGCGCGAACGGTGAGGATGTTGGCGCCGGGCTGGAGCAGCGGCGTGACGTCGAAAGTGAACGGCGTATTGCCGCCTTCGTGGCTGCCCGCCAGCTTGCCATTGACCCAGACCATCGACCAATAATTCACCGCGCCGAAATGCAGCAGCACGCGTTGGCCCTTCCATTCGGGCGGCAGGGCAACCGCGCGGCGGTACCAGATCCAGGGATGAAAGGATGCATCGCCGATGCCGCTAAGTCGGCTTTCGAAACAATACGGGACGACGATGTTCCGGCTGAACTTCCGGGCGCCGGAGGGCCAATCGGCGTCCAGGCCGGCGTTAGCATCGTCGAATTCGAATTCCCAGTCTCCGTTGAGGCTTAACCAGTGTTCGCGCTGGAATTGGGGCTGCGGATACTCGGGGCGGGGTATGGCAGCCGCCTGGAGGCCGGAGTATGCGAGGACGACTGCCGCTATTTTCCACATGTGAAGGTCTATTGTAGCCGCGGTATGCGACAGGCCATCAGGCATCCAGCCGGACCGTTCCCCTGGTACTACGGATTTTGATGCTGCGATACTATTGTCGCGCAGTAAATAGAGCCGCATTATAGGCTCATGAGGAACAACGATCCGAGGCCCGCCCCCGCGATGGAGCGGCGCGCCGCGCTGCGGTTTGCGATTGGTCAGGAACTGGTTTACAAGATTCTAGATCACAGGGCGGCGACCCCCGAGAGCGGTGTTGGCAGAACATTGGATATCAGTAGCGGGGGCGTGCGCTTCGAGACCGTACAGCGTCTGCATCCCGGAAAGCGCGTGGAGTTGTCGGTGAACTGGCCGGCCCAATTGGACGACGGCTGCCCGCTTAAGTTCGTGGCGCTTGGCCGCGTGGTGCGGGCCGAGGACACGTGGGCTGCGATGCACATCGAACAATACGAATTTCGCACGCGCCGCAACAAGGAACTACCCCAAATCGAGCCCGAAAAACCATCCCGCAGCCGCGTATCTTATTATTAGAGTTGGACTCCTCGTTCGATACGGATGCCGCCGTAGATCAGTACCGCGCCTTGCTGGACGTTGCCGAATCGATTTCACAGAACCGGGATCTGCCCGCGCTATTCGAAGATCTGGCGCAGCGTTTGCGTGGGGTGATCCGGTTCGACTATATCAACCTGGTATTGCATATTCCCGAGCGCAACACGATGCGCCTGCGCGTGCTGGCGTCCACCCGGCCAACCGATTCCTCATTTTGGGAGACGCCGGTGGATGAGACGCCCTCCGGCCTGGTTTGGCAAACGCAGCGGCCGCTGGTAATCCACGATATCGACCAGGAGACGCGCTACCCGAAGATCATGCAGTTGCTGCGGGAGCATGGCGTGCGTTCCTGTTGCGTGCTGCCGCTGACCACCGCGCAGCGGCGCTTGGGGGCCATGGGATTGGGCGGCGCGGAGCCTTCGGCATTCGACCGCGCAGACCTGGAATTTCTGGCGCAAGTGGCCAGGCAAGTGGCCGTCGCGGTGGAGAACGTGCTGAACTACGAAGCCGCGCAATGTTATCAAGGGGAGCTGGCCAGGCAGCGGGACCGTCTGCAGGTGGTGCTGGACGTGACCAACGCCATGGTGGCGAACCTGAATCTGCGCGAGCTTTTCCAGACGGTCTCGGAACTGTTGCGCAGCCTGATCCGGCACGAGTACGCCAGCCTGGTGCTGTACGATCCAGTCAAGGGACAACTGCGCCTGGAAGCGCTCGACTTTCCGGGCGGCGATAGCCAGATCCATGAGGCGCACCTGTCCGCGCCCGAAGATTCGCCCGCGGCCGATGCCATGCGCCGGCGGCAGCCGCTTCTTTGGAATCGAGCGGAGGCCGAACAGTTCCCGTCGGAGATCGTGCGCCGGCTGTTGGCCGCGGGCCTGCAATCGGCGGTCTGCATTCCGCTGCTGCGAGGAGAGAAGGCGCTAGGCACCCTGAATGTAGCCAGCATCCGCGATGCGGCTTTCGGGCCCCAAGAGGTGGAGCTACTCACGCAAATCGGCAATGAACTGGCAATCGCGGTGGAGAACGCACTCGCCTTTCGGAAGATCGCGGAGCTCAAGGACAAGCTGGCGGAGGAGAAACTGTACCTGGAAGACGAGATCCGCACGGAATACGATTTCGAGGAGATCGTGGGCGACAGCCATTCGTTGAAGCGCGCGCTGCGCGATGTGGAAACGGTCGCGCCGACCGATTCGACCGTGCTGATACAGGGCGAAAGCGGCACCGGCAAGGAGCTGATCGCGCGCGCTATCCACAATTTGAGCGCGCGGCGCGGCCGCACGTTCGTGAAGGTGAATTGCGCGGCCATCCCGACGGGCTTGATCGAGAGCGAGTTGTTCGGCCATGAGAAGGGCGCGTTCACCGGCGCCATCAGCCAGAAGATCGGGCGGTTTGAGCTGGCCGACAAGGGCACGCTCTTTCTGGACGAGATCGGCGACATCCCGCTGGAGTTGCAGCCGAAGCTGCTGCGCGTTTTGCAGGAGCGCGAGTTCGAGCGGCTGGGCAGCACGCGCACGGTGAAGGTGGATATCCGGCTGGTAACGGCCACGAATCGCGAGTTGTCGCAGATGATCGCAAGCCGCGAATTTCGGGAGGATCTATTCTACCGGCTCAATGTGTTTCCAATTCCGCTGCCGCCCTTGCGCGAGCGCCGGGAAGATATTCCGTTGCTGGTGCGGTACTTTACGCAAAAGTATGCGCGGCGCATGAACCGGCGCATCGAGACCATTCCGAGCGAAGCCATGGAGGCGCTGACCAACTGGAGCTGGCCGGGGAATGTCCGGGAGCTGGAAAACATGATCGAGCGGGCCGTGATTCTGACGCGCGGATCGGCGTTGCACGTGCCGCTTGCGGAACTGCGCAACGGCGGTGAGACGGCGGCTATGACCGGGCCGCTGACTACGCTGGAAGAGGCTGAGCGGGAACATATCCTGCGCGCCTTGCGGGAGTGCAAGTGGGTGGTAGGCGGACTGGCGGGCGCGGCGGCGAGGTTGGGGCTGAAGCGTACTACTCTGCAATCGCGAATGCAGAAGCTGGGGATCGCGCGGGTCGGGGGGTGACGCACGACGGTTCTTGGCCACACGCCGAGACAATATAGGCGAAGAAGGGTGTCGGTCAGGATGGAATAGCTATCTCTTTACCTGTGAGACGCTTTCATTGCTTACCGCATGCCGGTCTATCGGTCGTGGCTCCGTACCGCCTGAATCTACTGAGCCGCGCACGTCAGTACACGTCAGTAAGCGGTGTTTTGCCAGTTCTGCCACGGGCTGCTAGTCTAGCCCAGAGAGCGCTCCAGCGCTTCCAGGAAGAAGTATTCGCCCCACATCACCGACTCGTTCACGCCCAGATTCTTATGAAGGTGGTAAACGCCGCCCTTGAGGATGCCTTCCCACGCGGAGTCGGCTTCCGCCAACCAGTCGCGGCAAAGAGAGGCGAGTATGTGGCGTGCGGTCTCGCGATAGAAATGGCCCTTGGCTCCGTCCGCCACCAGGCCGCTCAACTGGAACAGGCCGGAGGCGGCAATAGCGGCGGCGGAGGTGTCCACCAAAGCCCGCGTAACCGCCGGCGCGTCGTAGTCCCAGGGCGGTACGCCGTCCGCCGGCGTGTGGCGGATATAGAAATCGGCGCAGGTCTCCGCCGTCGCCAGCAGGTCCGGGTCGCGCGCGTAGCCGTAAGCCGTGCCGAAACCGTAGAGCGCCCAGGCCAGCCCGCGGGACCAGCAGGAATCGCCGCGGTAGCCCTGATGGGTGGTCTGCCGCAGAAACTCGCCAGTCTCCGGATCGAACAGTCCTTCGTGGGCCGTCGAGCCATCGCCGCGCACCAGGACTCGCCGGGTGGTATGGCAGTGGCGCAAGGCAATGTCCAGCAGGGCCGCGTCGCCGGTCTCGCGCGCGGCATAGAAGACGATGCCCACATTCATCATGATGTCGATAAACAGTGAATCCGCCGATACGAACGACCGCAGGTACCGGCCTTTTTCCTGGAAGCGCAAAGCCATAGTGCGGCCTGCCTCCACCAGCACAGCTTTGAGCGTGGGATCGGGCGTGAAGCCGTACCAGCGGTAGAAGCTGGACATAAACAGGAAGCCCAGGTCGTGAACCGCGCGATCCAACTTACGCGGCTCCAGCGGTCGGGAATAGCGGATGGCCTGTTCGCGCCACCAGCGCGACTCCGGGCTGCCGGGAATTTGGCGGGCGTAGACGATCCAGAGCATGCCGGGCAGGAAGCCGTCGCACCAGTGCGTCCAGGCTTCGCCGGAGTGCTTCCAACGGCCGGCGGCGGTGTACATCGGGTAGAAGCCGGGATGGCGCTCGATAAGGGCGCGCAGTTGGCGCCCGGCGAAGCGAAAGGCGGCATCGAATACGGCGTGGGAGGCGTCACTGGGGAATTGGATCACGATTTTGCATTATATCGGGCCTGGCCCCTTCTCAAACAGTCCGCGGTTCGGTACAATCTCGGAAAATGGCCGCACACGCTTTCATCGCAGAGCCCCGCATCGACCCACGGCTCGCCTGCTTCCGGCTGAGGCTGGGCCGCTCCGGCATACATGGATGGGGCGTCTACGCGGGCGAGCGGATTCCTTCGCGCCGCAAGGTGATCGAATACACCGGGGAGCGGATCAACCGCCGCGAAACCAGCCGGCGGGGGCTGGGACCGCGCACCTACCTCTTTACGCTGGACAACTACTGGACTCTGGATGGAGCGGTGGGTGGCAGCGGAGCGGAGCTGATCAACCATTCCTGCACTCCCAACCTCTATAGCTGGGTCTTCAAGGGCCACATCCTGTACATGAGCAAACGGGACATTCGGCGGGGCGAAGAACTAACCGTGGATTATCACTTTTCAGACAAAATCGACGACGTGCCCTGCCGGTGTGGCTCCGCACAGTGCAGGGGGACGATCAATATAAAAACCGCGCGGCCATCAAAAAGCTGAGAGTCCTGCCCCTTTCCGCCACTAAAGTTTTGTAAAAACGGCAAATCCAAACTTCCAAATGTGGCGATTGAGGGAGTGCCTCACTCGTCCGCGCGAGAGCTATATGAGCTATCAAATCAATGCGAAAACCGTCGCCATCTGCGATACCGAGCCGATTGCCATCGAGGGTATCCGGATGCTGCTCAATCAGTGTGAGGATCTGCGTCTTGCCGCGGCGGAGACGTCGCTGCTGGGCGGCCTGGAAATGGTCCGGCAGCATGCGCCGGCGATTATGATTCTAGACAAGGGCTTTGGCGTCTACGCCGTCATGGACTGCCTGCAGCGCCTGCGTGGTTGGGGCAGCGGCGTCGCCACCATCGTATGGGGCGTAAACCTGAACGAGACGGAGGCGTTGCGCATGATGCAAGTAGGCGCTCTAGGAGTCGTCCGCAAGACAGCTTCCTTAGAGGCGCTGCTTGAATGCATGCACACCGTGGCCGAGGGGAGGACTTACATGGAGGAAAGCGTGCTGCAAGAGCCCGAGCGCACGGCGCGCGGCGCGCATTCGAACCTGACCACGCGCGAATTGCAAGTGGTCGAGCTGGTGGAGCAAGGGATGAAAAACCGGGACATCGGCGCGCAACTCGGGATTCGCCCCGGCACGGTGAAGATCCACTTGAAACACATTTTCGAGAAAACGGGAATTCGCGGGCGTTACGGCCTGGCTCTGTCGGCGTTGAGGGACAAGGGCGTACTGGCGTCGCCCGCGGCATAATCAGTCGCTGGGGGGCTGTTTCTTCCAGTTGCGCAGCACACTCAGGATGTAGTTCTGAGTCTCGCGATAGGGCGGCACACCGTGATACTTGTCCACCGCCCCCGGTCCGGCGTTATAGGCGGCCAGCGCGTGGTAGGCGTGGTTGTCGTACTTCAGCAGCAGGTCGCGCAGATAGCGCGTCCCCGCGTCCACGTTCTGTTCGGGTATTTTGGGATCGGCGCCCAGTTCGCGGGCGGTCGCGGGCATGAGTTGCATCAGACCGACCGCGCCCTTGGGCGATACCGCATTGGCCTGATAACCCGACTCGACCGCCACCACGGCCCGCACGAAGGCAGGCGGCAAACCGTACTTGCGGGCGGCGTTGTCCACCAACTCCGTCATCGAGGCCGGCTTCACACTTGGAGATGTGGCCAGGGATGGGGCCGCCGGCGCGGAGGCCGGACCCTGGGACGGAGGCAGGTAATCCTCCTGCTCGAAGGCGACCACCTGGGATGCATCCATCTCCGTCGATCCGGCCTTGTTGAATAGCGTCACCTTGCCGCCATCCGATTCATGGCGTTCGGCATACAGCCGCGCACCGCTGGCGAGCACGGCATACTCGCCCGCCACGGCCGGCAAGCCAAACAGCAACAGGAATACGATGGGCTTCATCAAACGCTACTGATATTATGACGCATCGGCCGGCATCGGCGTGCAGTCGTTCATATTGATAGACTGCTACTTGATGTCCAAAGCCACCCATCTGGAGTGCAGCTTATGTAAGCAGACGTACGCGCCGGGCCAGGTGCAGCATCTCTGCACCTGCGGCGGACCGCTGCTGGTGCGGTACGACCTGGATGCCATCCGCCGCACATGGAAACCCGCCCAACTGCGCGACGGGCCCAACACCATGTGGCGATATGCGCCGGTCTTGCCGGCCGCGGAGACATCGGTGGTAACGCTTGGCGAGGGCATGACCCCGCTGATCCGAGCGCGGCGGCTAGGGGCCCGGCTGGGCGCGCAGAATCTGTGGATCAAAGACGAAGGGCTGAATCCCACCGGCTCGTTCAAGGCGCGGGGCCTTTCCTGCGCCGTTTCGATGGCGGTGGAACTGGGCGTCCGCAAGATGGCCATCCCTTCGGCGGGCAACGCCGCAAGCGCGCTGGCGGCCTATGCCGCGGCGGCCGGGATCGAGGCGCATATCTTCATGCCGCGCGACGTGCCGCAGGCGAATTACATCGAATGCCAGGCGTTCGGCGCGATGGTCACGCTGGTGGATGGGCTGATCGGCGACTGCGCCAAGCTGGTGGCTGCGGGCGCCGACAAGAACGGCTGGTACGATGTCAGCACGCTGAAGGAGCCTTACCGCATCGAGGGCAAGAAGACCATGGGGTATGAGGTGGCCGAGCAGCTTGACTGGCAGTTGCCGGACGCCATCTTCTATCCCACGGGCGGTGGCGTGGGCATGATCGGGATGTGGAAGGCCTTCGAGGAACTGGAGGCGTTGGGCTGGATCGGCGCACAGCGGCCGAAAATGATCGCGGTACAGGCGGAAGGCTGCCAGCCGATGGTGCGCGCGTTCGATCGGGGGGAGGCGCGCAGCCAGGTCTGGGAGAATGCATCCACCGTGGCCGCCGGACTGCGTGTGCCCAAGCCGCTGGGAGATTTCCTGATCCTGGATGCGGTGCGCGCCAGTGGCGGCACGGCGCTGGCGGTGAGCGACGGAGAGTTGCTGGACGCGGGCATCCGGTTGGCGCGCGAGGAAGGCGTGTTTGCCGCGCCTGAGGGGGCAGCTTGTGTGGCGGCGCTGGAGAAGCTGTTGGCGTCCGGTTTCTTGAAGCCTGCGGACCGGATCGTGATCTACAACACTGGGGCCGGGCTGAAGTACCTGGAGGCTTACGCCACGCGATTCCCCAGGACGGGCGCGGGTGAGCAGGATAAGTTGGGCGGGCTGATTACCCCGCGATAGAGGAGACATGCGATTCTTTCCGAGGGTGTTGGCGGTAGCTTTATTGGCTTGCCCGTGCGTGGCGGCGGAGCGTTTTGAGATCTCGTTTCCAAAAGAGGCCAGCGCGGCTCCGCTGGATGGCCGGGTGATGTTGGTGATCTCCACCAGCGACAAACCGGAACCGCGGTTTCAGATCAGCTTCAACGCGCAAACGCAGCAGGCCTTTGGCGTGGATGTGGATACGCTCGCGCCCGGCGCAGCGGCCGTGGTCGATTCCATGACGCTGGGCTATCCGCACGACAGCCTGAAAGACATCCCCGCCGGCGACTATTATGTGCAGGCCGTCCTGAATATCTACGAGACCTTTCATTTGGCCAATGGGCACACCGTCAAGCTGCCACCCGACAAGGGCGAAGGCCAACATTGGCAGCGAAAACCGGGCAACCTTTACAGTAAGGTTCAGAAGGTGCACCTCGACGCCGGATCGGATCAGACAATCCGCCTGTCGCTTACGGAGAAAATTCCCGACGTTCCCGCCGCCGATTCCGATACCAAGTGGGTAAGGCACGTCAAGATCCGCAGCGAATTGCTCAGCCGTTTTTGGGGACGGCCGATCGAGTTAGGCGCAGTGTTACTGCTGCCGGATGGTTGGGAGGATCATCCTAGTGCGCATTACCCGTTGGTGGTCTATCAGAGTCACTTTAACCGGGGCCTGGGCATCGGGTTCGGCAGCGATCCGGGCAAGGGCGGGGGATACAAGCTCTATCAGGATTGGACGGCGGGGCGCATGCCGCGGGTCATTGTGATGACCATTCAGCATCCTACTCCTTACTTCGACGATTCCTATGCGGTGAACTCGGCCAACGCCGGCCCTTACGGCGATGCCATCACGCAGGAGCTGATTCCCTACGTGGAGGGCGCCTTCCGCGGCATCGGCCAGGGATGGGCGCGCGCGGTGTATGGCGGTTCCACGGGCGGCTGGGAGGCGCTGGCGTCGCAGGTGTTTTATCCGGATTTCTACAACGGCGCGTGGGTATTTTGCCCGGACGTGGTGGATTTCCGCGCCTACATGACCATGAACCTATACGAAGACAAGAACGCCTTCTGGGTGGAGGGTCCATTTGCGCGCGTGCCGCGACCGGCCATGCGCCAGGCGGATGGCCTGCTGCTCTCCACCATGGAGCAGATGAACCGTTATGAGTTGGTGCAAGGCACGCGCAGCCGGTCGGGCGAGCAACTGGACGCCTGGCAGGCTTATTTCAGCTCGGTGGGCGAGGATGGCTATCCGCAGCCGGTTTTCGACAAGCGCACCGGCGAGATAGACCACAAAGTGGCCGAATACTGGAAGGAGCGCTACGATCTGACGCATATCATGGAGCGCGACTGGAAGACCCTGGGACCTAAGTTGGCCGGCAAGCTGCATGTGTGCGTGGGCGACGCGGATAGCTTCTATCTGGATCGCGCGGTCCACTTACTGCAAGACTTCATGGAGACTACCACCGACCCGTACTATCGCGGGACCTTCGACTTCGGGCAGCGCAAGCCGCATTGCTATGCGGGTAACTTCGATCCGCAGGTGGGACTGCAGCAACACTATCTGCCGGAGATGGCCAAGCACATGGAAGAAACCGCGCCGAAAGGGGCGGACGTGAGTAGCTGGAAGTACTAAGACGGAGGGTCGATCTCGATTTCCGGCATCGGTTCGTATTTGGATTCGTCGAAGGGTGGAAGCGCGGGTTCGGGCGCGCCGAGGGCGGCGAGGTGGGCGCGGGCTTTTTCAAGTCCCCAGTGATAGGCGAAGGGCGGGCCGTCGCACCAGGCTTTTTGGTAGGCTTCGGTGGCGGCTTGGATGGCGGCGGGGATGTTGTTGGCGTCGCGTTCGATTTGGGCGAGGACGTTTAGGGCGTCGGCGTGAAAGAGGGGATAGGGGCCGCGTTCGGCGGGTTCCCAGACTTGGTCGAGCAGTTCGCGGGCGGCGGTGGGGTTGGCTTGGCGGCGGTGTAATTCGGCTAACGCGGTTAGCGCCGGGAGTTCTTCCTCGGCATGGTCCAGGGCGCGGGCACGGGTCAGCCCATGGTGCAGCCGCTCGACAGCGAGCGGCAACTCGCCCAGAGCCAGTGCGGCTTCTCCTTGCAGTCCCGCCGCCCGAGTGAAGTCGGCTTCCACGCGTTCAATCTGGGCCAGTTCCCAAGCGCAGTCGGCGGAGCGGAGCGCGGTGACCGCGTCGCCCAGCCACAAGGCTCGCCGCGCAAGGTAGGCATTAGTGAGGCCTTCGCCCTGAGTCTCGCGCAGTTCGATAAGAATGCGCAACGCTCTATCGAGCGCATAACCCGAGTCGACGACCGCGCCACGAGCCGCCAAGGTAAGCCCAAGAAAGTTCAGGCTGACAGCCTCCTCGAATCGGCCCAACTTACGACATGTGCCAAGCGCCGCGCGAGCCGCTCCCTCCGATTCGCGGAGATTGCCAACCGGGCGCAAAGCATCGGCCAGATTGTAAAGGCCATCCGCTGCGTTCTCGGGCTCACGCGCGATTTCGACGCACCGGCAATAATAGCCAATCGCGGTGCCGGGCCTCCCACTGATTCGGTAGCCGTGCGCCAAGGCATTGAGCGTGTAGGCCTGGTCCGACGGCCGGGAGAGGCGGGGCGGCTGGTCAAGCCCACCGGGGAAGAGCGCCTGCAGCAACTCGACGCGGAGTCGCCCGGCGCTCAGGCGATATAGCATCGCGTAGCTGAGGCGGCCCTTAAACACGACGAACGCGTCGTCGTACCGTCCCAAGCCGATCAGCGTATTGTAAAGCTCGATGGCCGGCGTCAGGTCGTCGATGCCATCGACCCTCAGCCACTCGACGGGCGGCAGCGGCTCGAAATACGCCCTCAGCGCAGCGTAGACACGCTGCCTGCTGCTTGTAACCAACCCGCCCCAGACTACCCCGCGCACGATCGGGTGCAGGTCGTAACGGTTGGCGCGTCGGTCCCAGCCCAGCAGCCCGCGATCTTCCAGGTCCAGGAAGGCCTGATCGAGCGAGCCTTCGTCGGTGAAGGGCTTGCCATCACCTACTAGTAGGGCCTCCAAGGTGTCATAGGACGCTGGCATTCGGAATGCTGCCACTGTCCGCAGGGCTTTACCTGCGGCCTCGCTGAGACCCTGCAAGGCGAATTCCAGCACGTGTGCGCTCGCCTCCCTAATACCCGCCAGGGCCATCGGATCGAATTTCGGGTGAGCCTGCTGCCAGCGCTCGAAATCGCCGTTGGCCCGCCGGTCGCGCTTGACCTCACCCGCTAGCGCCTGGATCAGCAGCGGATGTTTGTCGAAGCTTCGAAAGACGGGCAGCAGAGCGTCGCGCGTTCCACTCACTCTGAAGGCACGCCAGAGATTCAGCGCATCATCATCCGTCAGCCCGCGCAACTCGAGCTTCTGGCAAGCGGACAGCGGATCGCCGGTGAACCTATCCTCCAAATCCGCCGGATACAATCGCGTGCTGATCAGCACGCGCGCCGCACGGCAAGCCGAGAGCTTGCGCAGAAATGCACCGGCATGCGGATCGGCGGTCTTGCGCAACCGGGCGTCGGCGCGCCCGGCTTCCTCATCGGACAGGCGCGCCGCATCCATCCGCGAATACGCGATCAGGATGCGCTCCAGCCCGTCAAGCAAAACCAAGTATGGCTCGCGATTCAGAACTGCCAGGAGTTGTTTTTCGCGGTCGGGTGGGAGAATCCTCTGCACCTCCTCGCGCGGCCGCTTTGTCACATAGGCCAGCGCGCGGATGACGAAGTTCTCGAACGTCGCGTCGCTTTCGTAGAAGCTCCACCACAGTCGTCCGGCCAGCGGCTTCATCTCCAGCGGCGCGACTTTGTTGAACCAATGCCAGGTCAGCGCGCTCTTGCCCATGCCGCCGATAGCCAGCACGCTGAAGACCGGCTTGTCGCCCTTAGTCGCCCACTCCGTCAGCTCGTTCAATTCCGGCTGCCGCCCAATCAGACGGCCGGCCTGCAACAGCGTGTAAGGGTGCGCGATGTACGGCTGAGGCGGCTCCGGGATGTCGCTCACATAATGAAACGGCGACGGATTCGGGTCGCGCAGCCTCGACAGAGTATCAATCACCTCGCCCCGCAGTTCGTCGACCGACTTAAAGAACAGCAAGACCTTGTCCGCTTTAGCGCGTTCCTTGAACGCCTTCAACTTCTCCGCACCCTCGCCCATCTCGACATCTTCAATGCGGATGGGATGGTCCTTATGCATCGCGAATATCAGTCGCGGGATGCCGCATTTGCCGGCGTGGATGTACTCCATCTCGGTGATGGAAATGTCGTGCCCTCTAGGGACGGTTCCGTAGCGGTGCGCGAGGATGCCCACGTAGACATTCGCCTCTTCCACCATCCGCAGCGATGCCGCTATGGCATCATCATCGCTGGCCGGAAGGTGCTCCATCATCACAGGAAAGAAGCCCTGCCGCAGACAGGCGTCGAGTGCAGCTTTCCGGTGCTCCTGCAGATCGACCGACGTACTGCTGACCATTACGTGCTTATGTTCAGGCACACTTCACCGCAGTAGTTGAGTATACCGGAAGCAATCCGTCGCGTGGTCGTGCACCACCCAAAATCACCCGCAGCCAGGCATAGCGGTAGTGTGGCCGCGCAATCCTCGGCCCAAGTGGAATTATCGACTTTCCACCCAGTCCATTGCGAAACAATTTGACTGTGCTGGAACTTCAGCGGCGGCGACGCCTCGGGTCGCGGAGGCGCTTCCGCTTATTTTCGATGCGATTGGCTTCCAGGCTACCGCGCCCGTCATCTGCTCTCTCCACAGTATCCCGGAACATCCGGTAATGCCGTTTCAGGCGCTCGACGTATTCGGTTGACTCAAGAAGCAGTCGAAACAGGTCCAGAAGAGCGGGTGCGTACTGGGTTTGTGCGTTGATCGGATCGAGGCACGGCCCCTGCATTTCGATCGGATCGCTGCCGGCTCTGCTCCATTCCCTATAGAAACCGGGACCCTCCCAGCCGTAGCTGATCGTGGCCCAGATCTTGCTCCACCCGGTCTGCGGCCGCAGCACAAGAATCGTCACTCGCCGGCAGTCGCAGCCGGGTTCATCGCAATACAACTCCAGGAAGCCGTATTCCCCGTCCGGAAGTTCCCGCCGCCCTATAGCGGTAGCGGACCGGGTCTCGCGCGCTCCCAGCTCGGGGAATCTTGCCATGAATGGAGTCATCGGCATCAATCTATCTCCCTTCGGGATAATAGCGCCTACGCCGCCGCGTGCTGGAACTTCACCGACACCAGCTTCGACACCCCCGGCTCCTGCATGGTCACCCCATACATCGCCGCCGCCGACTCCATGGTCTTCTTGGAGTGGGTGATGACAATGAACTGCGTCTCGGTAGACATCTCCCGCAACAGGCGCGTCAGCCGCTCGATGTTGGCTTCGTCCAGCGGCGCGTCCACTTCGTCCAGGATGCAGAAGGGGCTGGGCTGATAGCGGAAGATGGCCATCAGCAGCGCCACCGCCGCCAGCGCCTTCTCGCCGCCGGAAAGCAGCAGCACGTTTTGCAGCTTCTTGCCGGGAGGCGAGGCCACGATGTCGATGCCGGAATCGGCCAGGTTGGTTTCGTCGGTCAGGCGCATCTCGCCGGTGCCGCCTCCGAACAGCGTCTGGAACGCCTCGCGGAAATTCTCGTTGATGCGCTCGAAGGCTTCCGCGAACTTCTGGCGCGAAACAACGTCGATGTCCGCGATGGCCTTCTCCGTATCGCGGATGGAATCCAGCAAATCTTGCCGCTGCACGCTCAGAAACTCCTGGCGCTGCGAGGCTTCCTGAAACTCCTCCATAGCCTGCGCGTTCACTGGACCCAGAGCCTCGATGCGCGCGCGCACTTCCTCGTAAAGCCGCTCGGCTTCGGCGATGGCCTCAATGTCCGGAACGGTCTCGTCGCCGGCAGTCAGTTCCACCACGGCGCAATTCAATTCCTTGCGGCTGGTCTCGTCGAGATACTTCAGTTCGGCCTGACGCCGCACCAGATCCACCTCGATCTGCGAGCGGTTGTTATGCGCCTCTTCCACCTTCAAGCGCAGCAGCTTCAACTGGTCCTCGTTGCCGGCCAGAGTCTCGCGCATGCGGGCCTCCTCGGCGGCCAGTTGGTTCACCGCGGCTTCCGTCTGCAAAGCCTGCTCCGCGAGGGATGCCAGCTTGCGATCCAACTCGATGTTATCGGCCAGCAACCCTGCCCGGTGCACGCCGAGGCGTTCGATCTCCGCCGCGATCGCGCCCAGCCGGGACGTAGCTTCTTTATGCTGCGCTTCCAAGCGGCCCATGGCGGCGCGTTCGGCGCGATGCCGCTCTTCCAGGCCGGCCAACTCCGCGCGCAACGCCGAATGATCTTCGCTCAACGCCGCCGCTTCAATCTCCAGCTTCTCCAGGAACTGCCTCTGGTCGTCCAACTGCTGTTCGCGCTGCTCGCGCAATTCTTCCTTTTCCGCCACCGCCTGCTGGTTGCGCGCGCGCTGCTCCTGCGAACGCTCCGCATCGCGCTTCAGCCGGTCGAGTTCCAGCCGCGCCACGGAAAGGCGCGAGTTGGCGCGATTGGTATCGTCGGCCAGTTTGCGCATTTCGTGTTCCAGCGCCACGCGATCTTTTTCGCGCGCCTGCTGCACGCCGCGCAAGCGCTCCAACTCGGCGGCCAGGATGCCGATCTCGCGGTCCAGATCCTCAAGCCGGGCCACCTGCTCGTCGAGCGCCTTCTGCTTGCCTGCGAGCACCACGCCCAGTTCGCGCGCTTCGCGCTTCATGGCCAACGGACCACTGGCGGTCTTCTTGCCGCCGGTCACGGTGTGGCCGTGATAGCACAGCCCCTCTGTGGTCAGGAAGTAGAGGTGCGGATAGCTGGTGGCCAGGCGCTGCGCCGACGCGCGGTCCTCTGCCACGAAGCACAGCGACACGCGCGGCAGCAGGGTGGCGGCGCGGTCGGTCAGGCCGTTGGTCAGTCGCAGCGAATCGCTGAGCCGCGATAGAATGCCGGTCTCCGGGCCGATTGGTGGCTCGGGCAGGTGCCCGTTACCGTTGCCGTTCTTGTCCGGATGCACCAGGAAAGTGGCGCGCCCGTCGAGTTCGGCGCGCAGGAAGTCCAGGCCGCGGTCGGCTTGCGACCAATTTTCGACCACCACATATTCCAGTTCGTCGTGCAGGAATTCCTCGGCGGGTTTTTCGAACTGCGGGTCGACTTCCACAAAATCGGCCAGCACGCCTTGCGGCCGCAGGTCCTGCGCCTTGCCCTTTTCGAGCGCGGCGAAGAGGCGCTTCACCGATTCGGTGGTGTAGCTGCGGTGCGCGAGCACCTCCTCCAGCGAGTCCTTGCGCGCTTTCAACTTCGAGCATTCCGTGCGCAGTTGGTCGATGCTGGCGCGCGCCTCGACGGCATTCTGCCGCCGCACGCTGAGATCGTCTTCGGTGCGGTGCCGTTCGCCAGTGACCGATTCCAGCTCAAGCTGGCGCTGCGCCATGGTTTCGGACAGCGCGTGCCGCGCTACGGCCAGACGCTCCAACTCGGCGGCGGAGGTTTGCTCTTCCTTCTGCACGCGCGTGGTTTCGCGCTCGATGCCCGCCAGGTATTCGTTCATCTGCGCGAGTTGGTTGCGCAGCGTAGCCACTTCGCCCAACAGCCGTAGCACCGCCGTACGGCTGGCCTCGATGGCCTTCTCGCGTTCGCGGACAGTGGCCTGCAACTCCTCGCGCAGGCGGTTCTTCTCCAGCATGCGCTCGCGCGATTCGCCGATTTGCCGATCGAGCGCCGCGACCTGCTGCTGGTGCGCGTCCAGGTCCGCGCCGAGGTGGCCCAGCCGGAGTTCCAATTCCCGCGACTCGCGCTCGGCCTGCGCGATGCGCTGTTCGATGGCGCCGCTCTCCTTCACCTGCGATTCCAGCTTGCCGCGCGTGCGCTCGGTTTCGACATGGCACTCGGCCAGTTCGCGCCGCATTTCGGTAAGCTGCTGCTCGGTCCGGTAAGAATCGCCCTGCAATTCGGTGTGCGCCTGCTCTTTGGCGGCGACTTGCTCCGAAAGGCCGCGCAGATCGGCGGAGGCCAGGTTCAGGTCGAGCGCGGCTTTGGCGGCTTCCCGCTCCAGCATGCGGAACTTGCCGGAAAGCGCCACGCGCAAGCGTGCATCCATCTCAGTCTTCAACTCGCCGTAACGCTTGGCCTTGGCGGCCTGCCGCTTGAGCGAATTCGCCTGCCGGGTGACCTCCTCCAGGATGTCGAAGACGCGCGCCAGGTTCTGCTTGGCGCTTTCGAGCTTGGCTTCCGCCAGCCGCTTCCGGGTCTTGTATTTGGTGATGCCGGCGGCCTCTTCGATCACCGAGCGGCGGTCCTGTGGCTTGGAACTGAGAATCTGGCCGATGCGGCCCTGCTCGATGATGGCGTAGCTCTCGGGACCGAGGCCCGTGCCCATGAAAATGTCCTGGATATCGCGCAGGCGGGCTGTGTGGCCGTTGATCAGGTACTCGCTCTCGCCGGACCGGTAGAGGCGGCGGGTGATGGTGATTTCGCCATTCTTACCTTGGTGGGCGGTGATGGGGATGGGTCCCGCGTGCGGATGCGGCGTGTGGCCGTTTGTTCCGGCGATGCTTCCAGCCATGCTTCCAGCAAGGGATGCGGCGGCATCGTGCGCTTCCTGGTAGAGCATAGGATCGACCAGGGTCATGGTGACGGCGGCCAGACCCAAGGGCTTGCGGTCGCGCGTGCCGGCGAAGATGACGTCCTCCATACGGGCGCCGCGAAGGCTCTTGGCCGATTGTTCGCCGAGCACCCAACTGATGGCATCGCTCAGGTTCGATTTGCCACAGCCATTGGGGCCGACAACGGCTGCGATGCCGCCGCCATTGAAGCGGAGCTCCGTGCGATCACAGAAGGATTTGAAGCCCTGTAGTTCGACGCGCTTTAATTTCAACAAAAACGTTCACCTCGTCTTGCTCGGGGGATCGTAACCATACTAAACTCGTTGGAGGAAAAAGTAAAGTACATTCTACACTGCAAAAAGGGGCGGCTGCGAATCGGCCCCAATATCTGGTGTTGTACCCTCCCTCGCGGGTAGGGGTAGCGCCATGCGCTGTCTTGGAGACGCTCTCAGATGAAGCGGAAAAACGCATCTGTCACCCATGCTCCGAGGAAGAGCCCGACGCATATCCACACGATCACGGCCGGGTAGAGTGCACGGAAGTACCAGTCCCTATGTGGCTCCGCCCTTAGGCTCGCACGAACTGCTACACGTGCTCCTGCGGTTCGCATCACCCAGGCGAAGCCCCCCCCATCGGCACGCCGATGACGACAGCCAGGACATACCCAGCCCCTCCCTTAGGCGAGACTCTCGCTGTTGCGAAAGCGGCCGCCAGCGGCGATACGAAGCACATTGCGGTCAGCAGGTCCCAAAGCGTCATACATAAAACCAGCGCGGGGGCCTTTTCTCCTGAAACGCCCGGATACCTTCCTGAAAATCCGCACTGCGAAAAACCTCGTTTCGGATGCGGCGGGCCAGATCGCCGGCTTCTTCCCAGCTTTTGCCGCCTGCGTCACGTACGAATGCCAGGCCGGCGTGGATCGCCGTAGGGCTGGCTTCGGCGATAGCGGCGGCGATATCCTGGGCGCGTTGCATCAGGGCGGCGGGTTCCACGACATGGTGTACCAGCCCATATTCGCGCGCCTCGCTTGCCGGGAAGATCCGCCCGCTAAGAGCCAGCTCGGTCGCGCGCCGCTGGCCTACCGCCGCCACCACCGTGCGAAAAATTACGAACGGCCACAGCCCGATGCGGATTTCGGTCAGCCCGAAGGTGGCATCTTCGGCCGCCACCACGATATGGCAATTCGCCACCAATCCGGTGCCGCCCGCCAGCGCGGCTCCATGCACGGCGGCGACCAGCGGTTTGGTCATCCGGATTCCCGCCGTAAAGATGCGCTCGTGAACTTCGTTGACATCGCCGCCGGCGGATGGCGCCATGACTTCATGCAAGTCCATGCCCGCGCAGAACGATTTGCCGTTCCCGCTCAGCAGGACCGCGCCCACGCGCGCATCGTTCGCGGCTTCCTCCAGCGCCGCGCCCAGCGCGCTGCATAGGTCGAGGTTCAGCGCATTGCGCCGTTCCGGCCGGTTTAGCGCGAGATGGAGGACGCGGCCCTCGCGGCTAATCTGTAAGCTCTCGCTCATCGACGTCGATCTCCATGGCCAGCAGCGCCGCGCCCAACGTCTTGCCCTGCGCGTCGGTGCGTAGCGAAACGGTTCCCCCGCCGCCCAGCGCGTGATGCAGCAGCAGGTTCAGCGCATAGAGGTTGGGCAGCTCGAAACGGTCCACGCCGCCCTTGACCAGTTCGCCGAAGAAGGTCTTGACGCGATCCGGCGTGACTTCGCGCAGCAGGATCGGATAGTATCGCGGCTGCCATGCGATTATGCCGATGTTGGCGATATCGCCTTTATCTCCGGAGCGGGTGTGGGCTATGCGCGAAACAGGGATTTTCATCATTTGATTACCTCCACGCTGGTGTGGATTTCTTCGCGCGGAATCAGCGCCGGCCAATACGCCACGATCTGGCGCACTTCGGGCCGGCCTTCGCCATAACCGGTGCCACCGGGCGGCCCCGTCAGCACCAGCGGAATCATTTCGCGTGTGAAGCGATCCACGGCGCGTTTGTCCGAGCCGCGCACGCTGATGCGCACCTGCACCTCCGGCGGATCGTGAACCGGCCGCGCCGCTGGACCGTGGCACGCATTCACGCCGAAGTATTCGGTGTGGATTTCGTCGAAGCGAAGCCCCAGTTGGTCGAGGCGCTGCCGCGTAATGCGGTCGGCCACGCGCGCCTTCTCCAGCGCGTTGGGCCAACTGTAGACCAGCGTGCCCGAGGCCTTCCAGCCTGCGTGATAACTCATGGAAGCCTTCAGCATGGCCGGCCGCGGCCCGCCGCGCACGCCGAAGCCTCGCACGCGATCGGGGCCGGTGTCTTCCAAATGCAGTGAGGTGAAATCGGCCACGCAATCCGGCGTCATATACTGGCGCGGATCGCCGATCTCGTAGAGAAGCTGCTCCTTCACGCCGTGCGAATCGATGCGACCGCCGGTGCCGGGATGCTTGGTCACCGCGAACGATCCATCGGCTTCGGCTTCCACGATGGGATAGCCGATATTGGCCAGGTCCGGGATGTTTTGCCAATCGACCTGGCAGTTGCCGCCGGAGCACTGCGCGCCGCACTCGATGATGTGTCCGGCAACGATGCCTGCAGACAGCTTGTCGTAATCCTCAGGCTCCCAACCGAAGCGGTCGATCATGGGCGCGACGACCAGGGCGGCATCGGCACAGCGACCGGCGATTACCACATCGGCGCCAGTCGCCAGGGCTTCGGCCAGCGGGAAGGCCCCGATATATGCGTTCGCGCTCAAGATATGTTCGCGGATGGTCGAGATCGGCGCGCCGGTATCGATATTCCGCATCTCGTAGCCTTTGCCGAGGAACTCGTCGATCCGGTCGAGCACATCGTCGCCAAGCACCACGGCGACTTTCAAGCCCGGAGCGGCCTTCAATACGGCCCGCGCACAAGCTACAGGGTTCACACCGCCGGCATTGGCGACGACTTTGATGTGGCGCTCGCGCAGCTTCTTGGCGATGCGTCCGATCAGCGGGGGGAAGTCGCGCGCATAGCCGAGGTCGGGGTCGGCCTGCCGCTGCTTCTGCAGGATGGACATGGTGACTTCGGCCAGATAATCCAGTGTGAGGTAATCGATCGGGCCGCCGTCCACCAAGCGCACGGGCGCTTCGAGCCAGTCGCCCCAGAAGCCTTGACCGTTAGCGATGCGAATCATAAGCAAGAAAGGGAACCGCCGATGCACGCAGATGCACGCCGATGAGTTGACTTGATCGGCGTGAATCGGCGTGTATCGGCGGTTTCATAATGTTTCCAGCACCAGGGGCACGGCCCGCGGACGGTGCAGGGTTACTTCGAGAGCCATGGTCAAGATTTGGCGCGTTTCGAGTGGATCGATTACCGCGTCGCAGTGCCCCCGCGCGGCGGCGTAGCGTGCGTCCAGCCAGTTTTCGTAATCCGTTTTCGTTTTGTCGATGGCGGCTTGCAGTTGCTTCGGCAGGGGCTCGCCTGTGGCTTTGTATTTTTCCAGTTCGACTGAAAAGAGCGCTTGCACGGCGGAATCGCCTTCCATCACCCCAATGCGCGCGGTGGGCCAACTGAATGTAAAATTCGGTTCGAAACCTTGCCCGGCCATGGCGTAATACCCTGCCCCGCTGGCGTGATTCAGCGTCACGATCAGCTTCGGAACACTGGTGCAAGACATGGCTTCCACCATGTCGGCACCGGCCCGGATGATCCCTTCGCGCTCGGCTTCGGGACCTACCATGAAACCCGAAACGTCCTGCAAATAGATTAGCGGGTAACCTAGGCGTTCGTTGAGTTCCACGAAATACGCGACTTTGCGCGCGGATTCGGTGTAGACGATGCCGCCAATGCGCGGGCGCCCTTCGGATCGCAGGAAGCCGCGGCGGTTGGCGATGATGGCCACCGGATGGCCGGAAAGGCGCGCGTTGGCGCACAACATCTCGGGCGCGTATTCCGGCTGGAATTCAACGTAGTCGCCCGCATCGAAAATACGGAAGACGACTTCTTCGATATCGTAGGGCAGGCGATGGTCGGCGGGGAGCACGGCGTAGATGTCGTCGGCCGGACGCGCCGGCGGCTGGCCTTGCAAGCGTGTGGGAGGCGCAGGCAAATCACGGAAGCGCTGGCGGATGCGCTCCAGGCACTCGGCATCGTCCTTAGCCATGTAGTGAGCCACGCCGCTGACCGTGGTATGCAGCCGTGCGCCGCCAATGGATTCGGAATCGACCACCTGGCCGGTTGCGCCTTTGACGAGATTCGGACCGCCCAAGCCCATGAAACTCGTGCCTTCGACCATGATGATGGTATCGCTGAGCGCGGGAAGATAGGCGCCGCCGGCGATGCAAGCACCCATCACCGCGGCGATCTGCGGCACACGGAGCTTGCGCCGCATAAGAGAATTATAGTAGAAAATTCGGCCGCCGCCATACTGGCCGGGGAAGATGCGGTCCTGGTACGGCAGGTTGACGCCCGCGGAGTCCACCAAATAGACGATGGGAACGCGGTTGCGCATGGCGATTTCCTGCGCGCGAAGACCCTTGGTGACGGTCTCGGGCCACCACGATCCGGCCTTCACGGTGGCGTCGCCCGCGACGATGACGGCGTAGCGGCCCTCGATCTTGCCGATGCCGGTGACCGAGCCGAGGCCGGGCGCTTCGCCATCGTACTGGTCGTAAGCCAGCAGCAGGCCGATTTCGAGGAAGGGCGTGCCTGGGTCGATCAGCGCCGCGATGCGTTCGCGCGCGGTCATTTTGCCAGCGCGGTGTTGCCGCTCGATCTTGGCTGGACCTCCGCCCGCTCGCAGCCGCTCTTCGAGCTTTTGCAATTGGTCTACCAGGTGGCGCATGTGCGCCATGCGTGCGACCTTGTTCGCGGAGGACGCGGATTCGGGAATAGTGCTCACGTTATGTGATCGTAGCGCGAATGTCGGGGAGGGAGGAAAGTCCGGACGCCCGATTAGGCGGGTGTGTGGTGTGCCAGGCTGCCTCCTCCTGCAGCAAGGTATCTAAGCGCGAACAATTCTCGATTTGGTATGGGCCGGTTTCTCGTATTCGCTGTATTGCGGGTAATTCGCCAGCAGTCCTTCGCCTGCCTTAATGTCTCGTGTGGCAAAGAAATCATCGTTTTCGTCGCACCGGACGTTGGGGTGCGTCCGTGACTCGTTCAGGTACCATGAGAGGGTCAACTGATTGAAGCTGGCGGGGCATCCATATCTGCCATTCTTTAGGACTGCAAAATCGTCGTACAACTTTTTGACTCTGTTTGGCAGACGCTCCGTTTTATGCTTGTCGATCCAAACCATGCCGGCATCATCCCCGCCGAACACCTTGGTGCCCCTTCCGATCTTTCTGATCGCAAACACGCCGACGCCATGGGTCTTGGATCTCCCCAGCCGCGTGTAGACGCCAACGTGAGGCAGGTCCGCCGTCTCGCTCTTCCAATTAGTCACGATAGCCCGTCCCAGGGCTTCCAAGTCAGGAAAAATGGCTGTCTCATCGATGCCGCAGGATTCAAGGGACCGACGGATTTGGCGGATTTCCCAACTTGGGATCACGATCTTAACAAGGCGTGGCTTGCTCCTGTGGCTCAACTTTCGGAAGCCGTCGTGCTCACTACCGTGAATTGTGAAGCATGATCGCTGTGCGCTGATCCTGCGTATCGTATGCGTCGGAAGAACGGCTACCGGAAGAATCGGCAGTCTGGCTCGCTTCTTGAACCGCGCGGGCAACCACGCGGTGACAGACTTCCTGTCCGCCGCGAGTGTACCAGGATCGGCGGGCGGAATCACTTCGTCTCTGTTGATGACAGAGCGGTTGAGCCACCAGGCATCCAGCACCCAGACAGCCGCGTGGAAATTACCCGGGTTCGATCTGACCGCGAAGTAAAGGGCAATCAGGGATGACTCTGTCCAGTCGAGAAGGCGGGTTGGCGCCCCGTAGTGCTGCATCAAAAAATAGGACTCCCAATTGTTAAGTTCAGGATTTTCGCTCGGCTTGGTGTAATCCGAAAGGGCGGGTGCGCGCGTAGCGAATTCTTCCCGGATTTCATATTCGACCTGGTAGTCGTCCGGTTCGCCCCGGTAAAGCTTGGGTACGAGGGGCCACTCAGCCCGTTCCTGTCCCCTGCACCACGGGACGAGCGACCAATCGCCAAACCATCGGTTTCTTAGATCTGAGATTCTCTTCGTAAACTCTTCGATGCTATTTGCAGTCTCCAGTAGCACGGTGGTGCGCCTCATTACCTTGTATTTGAGGACGTCCAATTCGATGAACGCATCGCGGTGACGACTGGCGCGCGAGCCTCTGTCCAAATTATAGCGGCAGCAAAAGCCTCCAGCCACTAAACCTTGCGCGGCTTCCACATGCGCTGATCGAAGACGAACGGAATCGGCTCCTCCATTGTAATGAGCCCAAAATCCGGATGCTCGGGGTTCAGCAGATAGTTGTATTCCGTGGGAACGATTGCGGAGGGCACTCTCGCCACGGCTGAGACCTTAGAGACTAGCCAGTGCGTGCCCAGGTCCCGCAGACTCGCGGGTGCAGGATCTTCCTTCCAGGCCGCCGGGAGGCCTTCTCGTGCAAAGACGGTGATTTGCATGTCATCCGGAATTCCGGCAGCTACTGAAACGTAAGTTGTCAACGGCTCAATGGGCGGAGTGTGCACCCACAGTTCAAGAGTTGCCAGGGAGAGCGACTGGGAGGTATACACAATCCGGTGGCCTTTGTGATTCCAGCGCATCGCCGCCCGCAATCCACCACCGCCCGAGAAAACTGCTGGCGCGTATTGCCGCTTCGAAATGCGCCAGACCCGCACTACGCAAACATCCCGTATTCGATACCGTAAAGCAACTCGTCGACGAGATCGGCGGCTTCTGGCGTGTCTTCAGTGAGCACGGCCAACGGAGAGCGCCCGCCTAAACTGCGATTTGCCTCCTGCAGCCAGTGCATCGCGTTCACCTGTCCATCGAGGGCCTCGGTCGCGTGGGCGACGATCTCGGCCCTCCGCGCCGCCCCGCGCAGTTCCTCCCGGCAGGACAGAGGCTCGGTTGCAGGAGTCTCAAAGATCCTGCGGACTCCCTCCCCTCCTTCTTTGAGCGGCAGTTCGATCAGTGCGAACCGTCCTGAGGGCAAGGCTTCTCCCTCGGTGGAAAGGCCAAGGATCTCTAACGCCTGCCGCATCCGGGCACGTGCAACGCGGCGGACTGTAACCCGATCGCGAGGCACGGAGTCGGACCCGCGCGGCGATCTTCCTGGTTTGATGCGCTTTGTCGTGCCAGCCATATGTCCTCTCCACTAGTGTACGGCGTTCGTTGCGTGCCGGGAAAAATCCGGTCCTGGTACGGCAGGTTGACGCCCGCGGAGTCCACCAAATAGACGATGGGAACGCGGTTGCGCATCGCGATTTCCTGCGCGCGCAGACCCTTGGTGACGGTCTCGGGCCACCAGGAGCCGGCCTTCACGGTGGCGTCGCCCGCGATGATGACGGCGTAGCGGCCCTCGATCTTGCCGATGCCGGTGACTGAGCTCAGGCCGGGCGCTTCGCCGTCATACTGGTCGCGGTCATTTTTCCCGCGCGATGCTGCCGCTCGATCTTGGCCGCGCCCCCGCCCTCGCGCAGGCGCTCTTCGAGCTTATGCAGTTGGTCTACCATGTGGCGCATGTGCGCGACCTTGTTCGCGGAGGACGCGGATTCGGGAATAGTGCTCACGGTTAATGTGATCGTAGCGCGATCGAGGTCCCCGGCGGCAGCCAGTCGAGGCGCCCGAGTCAATCGCTTGTGCAAAGGGACCCTTCGGGCGCGTTTGACCTCTAGAGACGAATTCCGCCTTACTGGTGGAAGGAAAACTACAATCGCGGCATTCCGTAGTAGCCGGGCACTTTGCGGCCAGCGCGACTGTCCAATCAATAGCCGGAGCGCGCTGCAGCATTTACGAAAGATGGAGAGGACACCACCATGAGATCGAACAGGATACGTGTGCTTGCAACCGGCATAGCGGCGATAGCCATATGCGTCTATGCCGAAACCAATCTCTCTCGTGAGAAGACCCCATCCAAGAACGATCCCGTCGCACAGGCGGTCGCGAAAGGCGAGAAATGGCTGGTGTCGGTTCAGGGAAAAGATGGAGGATGGGGCCAGGATGGCGGCGAAACCTCATATGTGAGAAACGGGGAGCGCCTGGAATCGACCGGCAACGATGTCGCCAATACCGCCGTAGCCGCCGACGCGTTGCTGCACGCAGGCAGCACGCCAACCAGCGGTCCCTACCGGGAATCCGTGCAGCGCGCCGTACGGTTTATCTTGGCGCACGTGGATAAAAGCCCAGCCGAAGGACTGGCGGTAACGGATGTGATGGGCACGCAGATCCAGCGCAAGCTGGGGCCATACATCGACACATTCCTTACCTCCAAGGTGCTGGCCGAACTGGATGGCCGGATGGGCGACGCGCAAGCCAACCTGAGAGTGCGCAGGAGCCTGGAGAAGTGTGTCGCGAAGATCGAGAAGAATCAGCTTAAGGATGGAAGCTGGAATGTAGCCGGCGGGTGGGCGCCCATTCTGGGCACTTCCCTGGCGTCGCAGAGTCTGTACGCCGCCCAGGCCAAGGGTGTGGCGGTAGCGCCGACGGCGATGGCCAGAGTGGAGGTGTATACTGCCGCGCCACCGGTGGCTTCCGCTGGCCCTGTAGGAGCCGGAGGGATCGTTTCCCGCGACTCTGCCCGGAGCTTCGCAGTTGGGGGTCCCTCCTCGTTCGCAGAGACGTCCGCCGTATCGGCCGGAGTTCCGCTCTACAAACGCGCCCAGGAAATGGAGCAGCTCAGCCGCACCGAGGCGGATCGGAAGAAGAATGCCGCGGCGATCGGCGCCATCGAGAAGGAGCTTTCCGATCCGCGCTTCGTGGCCGGCTTCGGGTCGATTGGCGGCGAGGAATTCTTCTCCTATCTGAACATCAGCGACAGCCTGCACCGCGCCGGCGGCGAGCCATGGCACAAGTGGAATCGAGAGATGACGGCAAAGCTGTTGACCATGCAGAACGAGGATGGCACATGGGCCGGGCACCACTGCATCACGGGCCGGGTGGCGGTGACCAGCGCGGCCATCCTGATGCTGGTGGTGGATCGCGAGCCAGGCGTCGCGGTTGCCGGCGCGAACGGAAAATGATGGCCGCGCGATATTGGGTTGGGCTGTTGCTGCTGGCGCAAACCGGCTGTGTAGACCCACAGCCGCCGGCCCTCGCCAGAGCGGCGGCGTACCTGTGGCGGCAGCAGGCCGGCGATGGCGGCTGGCACAGCCACACCTATGGCCTGCTACGCTCCGGGCAGTCGCTTACGCCATTCGTGCTGGAGGCGGTGCTCGATGTGCCGGAGAGCGTCTACCCGCTGCCGCGCGCTAAGGCCGGCTCGGCCATCGCATTTATCCGGGAGCATACGCGAGCGGATGGCGCGCTCGGAATGAACGATCCCGGCATTCCGGACTACCCCAATTACGCGACAGCTCTTGCCGTGAGCGCGCTCTGCCGGGCACGGGAAGCAGGGTGGGAAGAGCAGATCCGGCCCATGGTCGCGTATTTGCGCGGCCAACAATTCACGGAACAGAACGGCTGGGATCGCCAGGACCCGGTGTATGGCGCGTGGGGTATGGGCGGCGAACGGCGCACCAAGCCGCTCACGGGGCACGTGGACCTGTCCATGACCAGGCATGTTCTTGAAGCGCTACGCGCCGCCGGAGTTCCGGACGCCGACCCGGTCTTCGCGTGCGCGCGCGTCTTCGTGGAACGCTGCCAGAACTACGATCCGCGGCGTGCGCAAGACGGCGGCGATGGCGGCTTCTTCTTCTCGACCACCGAGTTCGATACCAACAAGGCCGGCCACGACGGCACGCATTTCCGCAGCTACGGCACTACCACCGCCGATGGCATTCTGGCGCTGCTGGCAACGGGCCGGCCGTCCAGCGATCCGCGGATTGTAGCTGCCGCACGGTGGTTGACGGGCCATCATCGCGACATGGATGTCCCCGGTTTCGTCGGCCCAGCCTACCAGCGCTGGCCCCGCGGTCTGGCTTTCTACTCCTCGGCCGCCAGCAGCCAGGCGTTTCGCGCGCTCCACCTGGATGGCGGGGCGCGCGTGACGGACAGCTTGCGGCGGAC
>Ga0209333_1000297_pt1 | contig 27703 bp, 24 predicted proteins | sample BlaSpr_A8_OM2_O3_FD_187982 | JGI IMG/M metagenome (GOLD analysis project Ga0209333, IMG submission 187982) | Forest soil microbial communities from Thunder Bay, Ontario, Canada - Black Spruce, Ontario site 2_A8_OM2_O3 (SPAdes) (version 2) | ecosystem: Environmental > Terrestrial > Soil > Boreal... | reverse complement strand
GGCGGTGCCGCCGGTTATTCCGCTCATCCACCGCGACCTGCATCTGAGCGAGACTGGCGTGGCGCTGCTCGGCAGCCTGCCGCCTTTGCTTTTCGCCGCGGCGGCGGTGCCGGGCGCGCTGTTGATCGCGCGGCTGGGCGCGGCGCGCGCGCTGCTGACCGGCCTTTTGCTGACGGCCGCGGGCGGTGCCGCGCGCGGCCTGGCCGGGGACGCGTTTGCGCTTTACGCCGCCACGATATTGATGGGCGCGGGTGTGGCGGTGATGCAGCCATCGATGCCGCCCTTGGTGCGCGAATGGGCGCCGGCGCGAATCCCCTTCGCCACCGCGGTCTACACCAACGGCCTCCTCGTGGGCGAGGTGCTGCCGGTGGGCTTCACCCTGGCTCTGGTGCTACCGCTTTTCGGCGGCAGCTGGCGCTGGAGCCTGGCGTTCTGGTCGCTGCCGGTGCTGGCGACGGCGGCGGCGCTGGTGCTGCTCGGACCGAAGCACCGGCCTCATCCGCATGGTGCGCCGCCGCGGCGCTGGTGGCCCGATTGGAAAAGCGGTCTCACCTGGCGGCTTGCTGTCATGTTTGGCGGCACTAACACGCTCTATTTCGCCACCAACACCTTCCTGCCCGACTATCTCGAGGCGGTGGGGCGATCCCAATGGATCGGCTGGGCGCTGACCGCGCTCAATTTCGGCCAGCTGCCGGCTTCGTTTCTGATGCTGGCCATGGCCGGAAGATTGGTGCGCAACCAATATTCCTATATCGCCCTAGGCCTCATCATGGCCGGGAGCATCTTTGGCATGTTGCTGATGCCGGGCGGCTGGGTGGTGTGGTGGGCGGGGGTGGCGGGCTTCGCCTGCGCCGCGGTGTTGATTCTGCTGCTGGCGCTCCCGCCGATTTTGGCGCGAGCCGAGGACGTGCCGCGGCTCACCGCCGGCATCTTCACGCTCAGCTATTCGACCGCGGTGGCGACGCCGGTCCTGGCCGGGCTGATCTGGGACGTGACCGGCAACCCGGCCTCGGCCTTCCTGCCGGCGGCATTGGGCGCGCTCGCCATCATCGGCTTCGCGCCGACCATCGGCTTCAAGCGGATCAAATAGCGCGCTCTTATTTCTTTCTGCTTGTTATTCCGCCGCCACTTGCTTGCGCGCGCGACGCGCGCCGGCTTCCTTGGCGTCGGCCGCCAGCGCAGCGGTAAGCCGCGAGCGGATGTCGCGCAAGCGGCCCTGGTGCTCGATCCTGTGGCCGAACAGATCCTTCACGTAGAAGACGTCGACCACCTTCTCGCCATATGTGGAAATCTTGGCGCTCGAGATCTGGAGATTGAGCGCGGTCAAGGCGCGCGTCACCTCGAACAGCAAGCCCGGCCGGTCGGGGCCGTTCACCTCGATCACGGTGTGGGTGAGGCTCGCATTGTTGTCGATGATGACGCGCGGCGGCGCGTCGATGGTGCGGGTGCGCGGCGGAATCGCCTGCGGCTTGGCCAGCTCGACATGCGGCTTGATGCGGCCGGACAGCACGTCCTCGAACAGGGCCGCGAGCTTCGCCAGCTTCTCGGGCCGGTCGAAGGCGCCGCCCGCCTGGTCCTGGACCCAGAAGGTGTCGAGCGCCATGCCGTTCTGCATGGTGAGAATCTTGGCGTCGACGATGTTGGCGCCCGCGAGCGCCAAGGCCCCGGCGATGCGCGAGAACAACCCCGCGTGGTCGGCGGTGTAGAGCGTGATCTCGGTGACGGCGCGCTCCTGATCGACGCGGGTTTCGAGCGTGAGCGGCCGGCCGGTGCGCTCGGCGTCACGGATCAGGCGCGCGTGGCGCGCCTCGGTTTCGGGATCGAAGGACAGCCAATAGAACGGGTAACCCTTGGCGAGGAAGGATTCGACGTCCTCGCGCGAGAAATCGGGCAAGAGCTTGACCACCGCCTCCTGGGCGAGCGAGACGCGCTGCATCTGGCCTTCCTCGACCAGCCCGCCGACCATCAAATCGAAGGCGCGGTGATAAAGTTCGCGCAAGAGCGTCGCCTTCCAGTTGTTCCACACCTTGGGGCCGACGGCGCGGATGTCGACCACCGTCAGCACCAGGAGCAGCTTCAACCGTTCGGGTGACTGCACGCGCTCGACGAAATCGCGGATGGTCTGCGGATCGTCGATGTCGCGCTTCAAGGCGGTGGCGCTCATCAGCAAATGCCAGCGCACCAGCCAAGCGGTGGTTTCGGTCTCCTCCGCGGTCAAGCCCAAGCGGGGGCCGAGCTTCTGCGCCACCTCTTCGCCCAAGATCGAATGGTCGCCGCCGCGGCCCTTGGCGATGTCGTGCAGCAGCACGGCGAGATAAAGCGCGCGGCGCGAGGACACCGTCGGCGCTAAGGATGTGGCCAGCGGCAGCTCGTCCTTGAATTCGCCCTTTTCGATCTTGCTCAAAAGGCCGATGGCGTAGAGCGTGTGCTCGTCGACGGTATAGATGTGGTACATGTCGAACTGCATCTGCGCCACGACGCGGCCGAAATCGGGCACGAAGCGGCCGAACACGCCGGCTTCGTTCATGCGCCGGAGCGCCACCTCGGGATCCTTGCGCGAGGTGAGGATCTCCAGGAACAGGCGGTTGGCTTCGGGGTTGGCGCGCAGGTCGTTGTCGATCAGTTTGAGCGACTGCGTGATGAGGCGCAACGCGTGGGGATGGATGTCGAGCCCGTGCTCCTCGGCCAGGTGGAACATCCTTATGAGATTGACCGGGTCGTCATGGAAGGCGCTGTCCTTGTCGACGTCGATGCGGCCCCCCGCCACCCGGAAGCCGTCGAGCTTCTTCTCGCGCCCGCGCCAGCGCCGCCAGGTGAGCAACGGCTCCTTGGTCTGCTCGGATTCCAAAAGCGCGCAGAAGATGCGCGTCAGATCGCCCACGTCCTTGGCGATGAGGAAGTAGTGTTTCATGAAGCGTTCGACGCCGCGCGTGCCGGTGTGGTCGGTGTAACCCATGCGGCGGGCGATTTCGGCCTGGTTATCGAAGGTCAGGCGGTCTTCGGCGCGGCCGGTCAGGAAATGCAAATGGCAACGCACCGTCCAGAGGAAATTCTGCGCGTGGGCGAAGCGCGCGGCTTCTTCCTCCGACAGCACCTTGAGATCGACCAGCTTGGCGACGTCGTCGACGTGGTAGATGTATTTGGCGATCCAGAACAAGGTGTGGAGATCGCGCAGGCCCCCCTTACCCTCCTTGACGTTGGGCTCGACCAAATAGCGCGAATCGCCGAGACGGCGGTGGCGTTCGTTGCGCTCGTCGAGCTTGTCCTTGACGAATTGGGAGGCGGAGCCTTTGGCGATCTGCGAGTCGAAGGCCTTCTTGAGCGCGTCGTAGAGCTTCTGTTCGCCCCAGACGTAGCGCGCCTCGAGGATGGCGGTGCGGGTGGCGAGATCGGCCTTGGCGGCGGCAATGGCCTCGTCGATCGAGCGCGTCGCCTGCCCCACCTTCAGCCCCAAATCCCACAGCGCGTAGAGCATGTATTCGACCATCTGCTCGCTATGCGGCGTCGCCTTGTAGGGCAGCAGGAACAGGAGATCGATGTCGGAATGGGGCGCCAACTCGCCGCGGCCGTAGCCGCCGACGGCGATCAGCGCCATCTGCTCGCCCGCTGTTGGGTTGGGCAGCGGAAAGACGCGGGTCTGGGTGAAGTCGTAAAGCGCGCGGATGATTTGATCCATGAGAAATGCCAACGCGTGCACGGTCTCGGTGCCGGAGGCGCCGTTCTCGAAACGCTTTTGCACCTCGGCGCGGCCGGCGATGAGCGCCGCCTTCAGCACGGCGCTGACCGCCGTGCGCTCGGGCACGCCTGGGGCGGCCTCGGCGAGGTCTTCGAGTTGCGTTTGCAGCGCGCGACGATCGACGATGTCGCGCGGGCGGGGGACCGGGCTCATGCGGGCATTTTACACAGGCAGGGGTTAACTGTCGCCTGCCGGCTCAGCCGCGCTTGTCGATCAAGGCCTTGAGTTTGTAGAGGAATTCGAGCGCTTCCTTGGGCGAAAGCTCGTCCGGGCGCAAGGATGACAACAGCGCCTCGAGCGCCGAGGGCGCTGCCAGCTTGGGCGCCGATGCGGTGAAGAGTGGCAGATCCTCGGCCATTTGGGTCAATTGCCCGCGGCGCTCGCCCTTCTCCAATGTGGCCAGCACCTCTTCGGCGCGCGCGATCACGGCAGCCGGCAGCCCGGCGAGCTTCGCCACATGGATGCCGTAGGAACGGTCGGCCGCGCCGGGCGCCACCTCGTGCAGGAACACGACGTCGCCCTGCCATTCCTTGACGCGCATGGTCCAGCACGACAAATCCGCGAGCCTTCCCTGGAGCGCCGTCAACTCGTGGTAATGGGTGGCGAAAAGGCAGCGGCAGCGATTGACCTCGTGCAGATGCTCAAGCGCCGCCCAGGCGATCGACAGCCCGTCGAACGTGGATGTGCCGCGGCCGATCTCGTCGAGGATCACCAGCGAGCGCGCCGTGGCTTGGTTGAGGATGGCGGCGGTCTCGACCATCTCGACCATAAATGTTGACCGGCCGCGCGCCAGATCGTCGGCGGCGCCGACGCGCGAGAAGAGGCGATCGACGATGCCGATCCGCGCCGATTCCGCCGGGACATAGCCGCCCATCTGCGCCAACACGGCAATGAGCGCGTTCTGGCGCAGAAATGTGGATTTGCCCGCCATGTTGGGACCGGTCAAAAGCCACAGCCTTTGGCCCGGCTTGAGATCGCAATCATTGGCGACGAAGCCCTGCGCGGCCGCGCGCTTCAAGGCCGATTCGACTACCGGATGGCGGCCACCCTTGACGGCAAAGGCTATGCCGTCCTCGACCACGGGCCTGCGGTAATCCTGCTCCACCGCCAGCTCGGCCTGGCCGGCCGATACGTCGAGCGCGGCCAGCGCCGATGCGGCGCGCTGGATCATTTCCGCGCGGGCCTTCACCTCGCCCATCAGATCCTCGAACAGCCGGAGTTCGAGCGCCAGCGCCTTGTCAGCCGCCGAGGCGATACGGCTTTCGAGCTCGGCCAATTCGGTGGTGGCGTAGCGCACCGAAGAGGCGAGCGTCTGGCGGTGGATGAAGGACGGGCCGAGCTTGCCCGCGTGATTGGGCGAAACCTCGATGTGATATCCGAGCACGTTGTTGTGCCGGATCTTGAGCGAAGCGACGCCGGATTCGCCCGCATAGCGCGCCTGGAGCTCGGCCACCAGGCGGCGGCCTTCGTCGCGCAGGCGGCGCAGCTCGTCGAGCTCGGGCGCATACCCCGATGCGATGAAGCCGCCGTCGCGGACATAAAGCGGCAATTCAGGCGCGAGCGCCCGCGTCAATCGTCCGACGAAGGCCGCATGTTCGCCCAGATCCTTGAGCGCTTGGGCGACAAGATCGGGCGGAGCGGCCGAGGCCAGCGCCGCGCGCAAGGCCGCGCTTCGATCAAGCCCGTCGCGCAACGCCGCCAGGTCGCGCGGGCCGCCGCGGCCCAGGGACAGGCGCGACAGGGCGCGCGCCATGTCCGGGCAACGCGCCAGAATGGCGCGGCTGTCCTGGCGTAAACGCTCGGACGCAACGAAGAACTGGACCGCGTCGAGCCGCGCGGATATCGCCGCGGCGTCGGTCAGCGGCGCCCCCAGATGCTCGGCCAGAAGGCGCGATCCGGCGCCGGTCTGGGTGCGGTCGATGGCGGCGAGGAGACTGCCCGAACGCTCGCCCGAAAGGGTCTCGGCGAGTTCGAGGTTGCGCCTGGTGGCGGGATCGATCGCCATGAAGGCGCCCGACGAGAACCGCCGCAAGGGACTGAGCGCCGGCAGCTTGCCCTGCTGGGTGAGGTGGACGTAATCCAGGAGCGAGCCCGCGGCGGCGATTTCGGAGCGTGAGAACGCGCCGAAGGCGTCGAGCGCCTGCACGCCGAGCGCCGCCTCGATGCGCTTCCGGCCGTTCTCGCTGTCGAAACGCGCATTGGGCAGCGGCGAAAGCGCGGATTTCCAGTCGTTCAACAGCTCGAACAGCGCGGGCTTCTGCAACAGCCGCTCGGGCAGCAGAATTTCGCCGGGCGCCAACCGGGCGAGATCCGCGCCCAGATTCGCCAGGACGACCTCCTGGGTCGCGAAATCGCCGGTCGAAAGATCGAGCCAGGCTAGCGCCAACCCGCCCTGCGCCTCGGCCAGCGCGGCCAGGTAATTGTGGCGGCGCGCATCGAGGATGGTCTCCTCGGTGATGGTGCCGGGGGTGACGATGCGCACCACCGCGCGTTTGACCGGCGGCTTGCCCGGGCGTTTCTTGGCTTCGGCCGGATCCTCCATCTGCTCGCACACCGCGACGCGGAAGCCCTTGCGGATCAGCTTGGCGAGATAGGCCTCGGCGGCATGGACCGGCACGCCGCACATCGGGATGTCCTCGCCCTCGTGCTTGCCGCGCTTGGTGAGCGCGATGTCGAGCGCGCGCGCGGCCAGGGCCGCGTCCTCGAAGAACAGCTCGTAGAAATCGCCCATGCGGTAGAACAGCAGGCAATCGGGGTTCTGGCGCTTGATCTCGAGATACTGCGCCATCATCGGCGTCGCCTCGCCGCCCGGCGCCGGAGCCGCGTTCTGATCGGCCGGCGGCGGAGCCGCGTTCTTGTCAGGTGACGCAGCGGGCGCGGAGTCGTGTCTCGGCGCGGCTTGGCTGGGGCGGGCGGGCGGCATGCCCGAAAGTTAACACCCCGCCTTGACCTTAGGGAACCGGCCCTAGGAAAACCGACGAGCCTTCAGGCCCCGGCCGGACCGATGCTTGCGGCGATCAATATCCGTTGTCGGCGAACATGGCGTGGCCGCCGATGTAGTACCACCAGCCGCTCTGATTGATCGAGAAATAGGGCCGGTAATGCGTGACCTGGCTGGCCGGCAGGATATCGCGGTTGAGACTGTCGAGGAGATAGGACTCGCCGTCGACCGTCACCACCAGCACGGCGTGGTTGAAGTTGCGGTCGGTGTCGTGCACCACCAGCACGCGCAGATTCGCATCGGGAACGCCGGCGGCGCGCAACGCCAGGTACTTGGCAATGGCGTAGTCCTGGCATTGGCCGCCCTTGGCCAGGAATTCGAAGGGCGTTTCCCAATACACCGGAACGCCCCAATTGCGCTGGGTCGGCATATAGGGCTGGAGGTTCATGACCGCGTTGACGCGTTCGAGCTTGGCGCGCAGCGAAAGCCCGGCCAGTTCATCGATCAGCGCGCGCCATTGGCGCGGCGTGCAGTCCGTGTCCCCTTCCCCGGCGCAGACCCGCGTTTGCACGAGCTCGCGCTGGGCGCGGTCCATGGCGTCGATCCAAGGCAGGAATTGCGCGTTATTGGAGCTGAAGACTTCGCGCGCGCCGTAGATCGCGGACAGGCCGCCGTCGCCGCCGCCGGGCGGCAAATCGGCGCGGGATTGCGGAACGGAAACGACGAGCGCGACCGAAATCGCCGCCAGCAGCAACGTCCAAGGACGGAATATCGTCATAACGGGCTCCCTCATTCGGTATCCCCGCTATCTCTCTGGTTTGTATTACCGAGAGACCGGAGGTTTTGCGTCCCCGGGTTGCCCCAGGTTTGCCGTTTCGTGATGGCGCTCCGCGTGGAACGTCACCGCACTTGTCGTGCGTCTATGATTGAATGCGCTTAACATTAAGAAACCATGTAATCCCGCGCCGCGCGGATGAGCCCTGCCTCTGCGCCCGGCGAACGGTTACAATTGTATGCAAGGCGCGCAACGCGGAGAATAAAGCGCCAGCGCCGGACAGGGATGGGGCCATGGGGCGTATGCGACAAACCGCCGGATTCCCGGGAAAAACGCCGAGAACAACCGCATGAGGACGTGGCTGCGCCTGGCGCTCGACGCGCTCATCCTGTCCGCGCCCGCCTTCGTGGTTTTGGCGGTGTTGGGCTATTTCGGGACGATCGCGCCGCGTTTTGCGTTGCTCGACGCGCTTCTCGTCTTTGTCGGGGTGGCGGCGCTGCTTTATCCGCTGATCGCCGGCCTGGTGGCGTTGACCGACGCGCTCGGCGCCATGGCGGCGGACGCGGAGGCCGTGCCCGAGGTCGGCAGCCGCCACGGCCTGGTGCGGGCGTTGTGGCTGGCGCTCGGCCGCTGGGCGCGCGCATCCAAGGCGGAGTTGCGCTTGCGCGAGGCCGAGCTCAAGGCCGCGCGCTCGGTCGTGGCGGCGCTGCCCGAACCGCTGCTACTGCTCGACCGCGGCCGCCGCGTGGTGCGCGCCAATGCCGCGGCCAACGCGCTTCTGGGCGAACGCATCGAGGGCCGCGACCTCGCCGGCGCGCTGCGCCACCCGGCGGTGCTCAATGCCGCCGACCAGGTGTTGAAAGGCGAAAGCGCCAAGGTGGTCGAGTTTGAGCTTTCGAGCCCGGTCGAACGGCATCTGAGCGCGCATCTGGCGCGGCTCTCGCCGGAGGCCGAGGGCGCGTCCGCCGTCTTGGTGCTGCATGATCTGACCCGGATGAAGCTCGCCGAGCGTCTGCGCGCCGATTTCGTCGCCAATGCCAGCCACGAATTGCGCACGCCCTTGGCGACCTTGGTTGGATTCATCGAAACCCTGCGCGGCCCGGCGCGCGAGGACGACGCCGCGCGCGAGCGGTTTCTTTCCATCATGTGGGAGCAGGGCGCGCGGATGACCCGGCTGGTCGAGGACCTGCTGTCGCTGTCGCGCATCGAGATGAACGAACACAGCCCGCCGACCGCGGACGTTGCGATAGCCGACGTGCTGGCGAGCGCCGCCGAGCCGCTGGAGCCGCGCGCCAAGGCGCGGGGCATGCGCATCGCCGTCGATATCGCGCCGGGATTGCCGCCGGTCATCGGCAACAGCGACGAGCTGATCCAGGTGTTCCAGAACCTGTTCGACAACGCGATCAAATACGGCGCCGAAGGCACGCCGATCGAAGTCGTGGTCAGGCCGTCGAACCGCAACCTGGCCGGCGCGCGGCCGGGCGAAAGGCAGGCGTCGGTGGCGGTGGCGGTCCGCGACCACGGCACCGGCATCGCGCGCGAGCATCTGCCGCGGCTGACCGAGCGCTTCTATCGCGTCGACGCGGCGCGTTCGCGCGCGTTGGGCGGCACCGGCCTGGGCCTAGCCATCGTCAAGCACATCATCAACCACCACCGCGGCGCCTTCGAAATCGAGAGCGAACCGGGCCAGGGTTCGGTTTTCACGGTGCATCTGCCGGCCCATGTGCCGGCGCCTGCCGCCGTCCCGATCGAGGCGAAAACCGGCCTTTAACCCCGAGTCGAAGCCTGTCATAAAACGGCAACACAACTCGCGTAGTCCTGCTGACGCGGGCATTTAATCGAATTCCCGCGGTATTGGCTGACAAGGGGATAAGGCGTGGAGGCGCGCCATCAAGGCCCGGCTGGGGTCATTGCCGTTGCCGGATTGGCGCCGCGCGCGATGCGGCGTCAGCGCCTGGGCGACACGCTGTTCCGCGCCGTCACCCGGGGCTTCGCGCTGTTCGTGCTGCTGCTGCTGGGCGCGGTCATCGCCTCGCTGGCGTCGGGCTCGATTCCGGCCTTCCGCGCCTTCGGCCTGGGTTTTCTGTTCAGCGAATCCTGGAATCCGGTCAAGGACACCTTCGGCGCGTTGCCGGCGATCTACGGCACGCTGGTCACGTCTTTCATCGCCATGATACTGGCGGTGCCGCTGGCCTTCGGCGTCGCGATCTTCCTGACCGAGCTGTGCCCGCCCGTCTTGCGCCGGCCGATCGGCACCCTCATCGAGCTGCTGGCGGCGATCCCCAGCATCATCTACGGCATCTGGGGGCTGTTCGTGCTGGCGCCGATGCTGCAAACGACGCTGCAGCCGGCGCTCATCGGCAGCCTCGGGCAGATCCCGTTCTTCGGCGCGTTGTTCGCCGGGCCGCCCTTGGGTCTCGGCATATTGACCGCGAGCGTCATCCTGGCGGTGATGGTGCTCCCCTTCATCGCCTCGGTCAGCCGCGACGTGTTCCTGACCGTGCCGGTGCTGTTGCGCGAGAGCGCCTATGGCATGGGCGCCACCACCGCCGAGGTCATCCGCAACATCATCATTCCCCATTCGCGGGTCGGCATCGTCGGCGGCGTCATGTTGGGGCTGGGCCGCGCGTTGGGCGAAACTATGGCGGTGACCTTCGTCATCGGCAATGCGCACCGCATCAAGGCCTCGCTGCTGGCGCCCGGCACCACCATCTCGGCCACCTTGGCCAACGAATTCACCGAGGCGGTGGGCAAGCTCTATACCTCGTCGCTGGTCGCGTTGGGCTTGATCCTGTTCGTCATCACCCTCATCGTGCTGTCGCTGGCGAATTACATGCTGTGGCGCATGGGTTCGCAGGACGGGGCCTGAACATGGATTCACTGCTGTACGGCCGCCGCCGCGCCACCAATTTCATCGTCCTGTCGCTGTCCTTCGCCGCGACCGCGGCCGGGCTCCTGGTGTTGTTCCTCATCCTATGGTCGCTGCTCAGGAACGGCGTTCCCGCGCTGGGCGCCGACATCTTCACCCAGAACACGCCGCCGCCTGGGAGCCGCGGCGGGCTGTTGAACGCGATCTACGGCAGCCTGGTCATGACCACGGTGGCGACGCTCATCGGCACGCCGGTCGGCATATTGTGCGGCACCTTCCTCGCCGAATTCAGCCGCTCGAGCCGGCTCGCCATGGCGGTGCGTTTCATCAACGACATCCTCCTGTCCGCGCCGTCGATCGTCATCGGCTTGTTCGTCTACGTGGTCATGGTCGTGCCGATGGGCCATTTCTCCGCCTGGGCCGGATCGGTGGCGCTCGCCATCATCGTCATTCCGGTGGTGGTGCGCACAAGCGAGAACATGCTGTCGCTGGTGCCGGCGAGCCTGCGCGAGGCCGCTTTCGCGCTGGGCACGCCGCAATGGAAAGTGGTGATCTTCGTGGTCTACCGCGCCGCGCTTCAGGGCATGCTGACGGGCGTCCTGTTGGCGGTGGCGCGCATCGCCGGCGAGACCGCGCCGCTGCTCTTCACCGCGCTCAACAACCAGTTCTGGAGCACCGACATGAACAACTCCATGGCCAACCTGCCGGTGGTGATCTTCCAGTTCGCGCTGTCGCCTTACGCCGACTGGCAGCAGCTTGCCTGGGGCGGCGCGTTGCTCATCACGCTTTCCATCCTTTCGCTCAACATCATCGCACGACTTTTGGCCAGCTGGAGCAGCTTCGGAAAATGACCATCGACGTCACCCCCATGGAAACCCCCACCCGCCCCCATCTCATCAGCATGCCCGAGCCCAGCCGGGAAAACGGCCCGCAGCTCGGACAACTCGTGCCCAAGGCCGAGATCAAGGATTTGCGTTTCTATTACGGCGGCTACGAGGCCTTGAAGGGCATCAACCTGACGCTGCACGACAAGCGCGTAACCGCCTTCATCGGCCCATCGGGCTGCGGCAAGTCGACTTTGCTGCGGATATTGAACCGCATCTACCAGCTCTACCCCGACCAGCGCGCCACCGGCCAGGTGCTGGTCGACGGCCAGGACATTCTCGATCCCAAGCAGGATCTGAACCTGCTGCGGGCGCGCATCGGTATGGTGTTCCAGAAGCCGACGCCGTTTCCGATGTCGATCTACGATAACATCGCCTTCGGCATCCGGCTTTACGAGCGCCTCGGGCCGCGCCAGCTCGACGAGCGCGTCGAGGAGGCGTTGCGCCGCGCGGCGTTGTGGGACGAGGTCAAGGACAAGCTGCGAGAATCCGGGCTGTCGCTGTCGGGCGGGCAACAGCAGCGGCTGTGCATCGCCCGCGCGGTGGCGGTCAAGCCCGAGATCCTGCTGCTCGACGAGCCGGCCTCCGCCCTCGACCCGATTTCGACCCAACGTATCGAGGAATTGATCTCGGAATTGAAGTCCGACTATTGCATCGCCATCGTCACGCACAATATGCAACAGGCGGCGCGCAGCTCGGACTATACGGCGTTCATGTACCTGGGACAGTTGATCGAATTCGATTCGACCGAGAACATCTTCACCCACCCCAAGGAGCGCCAGACCGAAGATTACATCACCGGCCGGTTCGGCTGAAGGAGCGAGAGTCCATGGTCTCCGAACACATCATCAAGAGCTACGATCAAGAGCTGCAGCGGCTCGACAACATCATTTCCGAGATGGGCGGCCTGTCAGAAAGCCAACTGGCGGCGGCCATCGAAGCGGTGGCCAAGCGCGACAGCGAGCTGGCCGCGCGCGTGGTGAAGGGCGACGCCCGCGTCGACGAACTGGAACGCGAGGTGGAAAGCCTGGTGGTGCGGCTCTTGGCGCTGCGCCAGCCGATGGCGCGCGATCTGCGCCAGATCATCGCGGGCCTCAAGATTTCGTCCGACCTCGAGCGCATCGCCGATTACGCCTCGAACGTGGCCAAGCGCGCGATCGCGCTCAACCAGACGCCGCCGGTCAAGCCGGTCTCGGGCATTCCGCGCATGGGGCGGCTCGGGAGCGGCATGATCAAGGACGTGCTCGACGCCTTCGTCGAGCGCGACGCCGAAAAGGCGCTTTCGGTGTGGCTGCGGGACGAGGAGATGGACGATCTCTATACCAGCCTGTTCCGCGAGCTCTTGACCTACATGATCGAGGACCCGCGCAACATCACGTCTTGCGCGCATCTGCTGTTCATGGCCAAGAACCTGGAGCGCATCGGCGATCACGCCACCAATATCGCCGAGACGCTCTACTTCCTGGTGCACGGCACGCCGCTGGCCCAGGTGCGGCCCAAGCGCGACCGCACCAGCCTGGCGCTCGCGCCCGACACCACCGCCGAAGAGCCCGATGGAGACGAAGCTTGATGCGTCCTTCGGTCCTGGTCGTCGAAGACGAGACGGCGCTGCTGACGCTGCTGCGCTACAATTTGGAGAAGGAAGGCTTCGCGGTCAGCTCGGCGCATGACGGCGAAGAGGCGTTGCTGCAGCTGAAGGAAGCCAAGCCCGACGCCGTGCTGCTCGATTGGATGCTGCCGCGGGTTTCGGGCATCGAGGTCTGCCGCCAGATCAGGCGGACGCCGGCCTGGAAGGATCTGCCGGTCATCATCCTGACCGCGCGCGGCGAGGAAGGCGACCGGGTACGCGGGCTCGACAGCGGCGCCGACGATTACGTGGTGAAGCCCTTCAGCCCCAACGAGTTGATCGCCCGTTTGCGCGCCGTGATCCGCCGCGCCCGGCCGTCCTCGGCCGACGAGGTGCTGCACTTTTCCGACATCACGCTCGATCTGTCCGCCCACCGCGTCACGCGCGGCGGCAAGCCGGTGCATCTGGGTCCGACCGAATTCCGCCTGCTGCGCTTCCTGATGGAACGCTCGGGCCGCGTATTCTCGCGCGAGCAGTTGCTCGACGCGGTCTGGGGCCGCGACGCCGAGGTGGAATTGCGCACCGTCGACGTCCATATCCGCCGTTTGCGCAAGGCCTTGAACGGCGGCGGCCGTCCCGACCTGGTGCGCACCGTGCGCGCCGCCGGCTACGCGCTGGACGCGGGCACCGCTTAAAACCCCAGACGCGGAAAAATGCGGCGGGATCGGGACCGCCGGAGGCGGTTGCGCCTGCCCGGCGCAAGGGGCAAGCTTGCCGCCAAAGCCCCCCAGCCGCACACGAGGAGCGAAGCCAAGAATGGACGAGGCCCCCTTGCCCGTCAGGATCCCGGTCGCGGCGGTGACGGTCGGCGCTTACCGATTCGTCTTCGGCCGGCTTGGCCTGTTCCTCGAGCTCGCCTGGCTGCCGCTGTTGCTGATGCTGGCGGTGGCGATCCTGCCGGCGTTCCTGCCGTCGCTGGCGGCGCCGGACAGCGACAGCATCGTGCTCCGCCTGTTGCCGGATATCGGCCAGCTGGTGGTGGGTGGCTTGTGCCTCAATGCCTTCGCCGTGCGCTGGCACCAGATGGCGCTGTTCCCGAACCCGGTTGACGCGCAAGCGCAATCCTGGCTCAGGCCCTGGCTGCGGTTCCTGCTCTACACCTTCGCGTTCTATCTCGTGAACCTGGCCATGCTGGGATTGCTGCTGCTGGTCTCGAGCGGCGCGGACCTGAATCAACCGGATCAGATCGCGATGCTGCTGCTGGCGACGGCGGTGGCCGTGCCGGTCTGGCTGGGCATGGTGCGGCTGTCGCTGCTGTTCCCGGCCGCAGCCTATGGCCAGCCGCTGGGACCGGGCGCGGCATGGAACGCGATGCGCGGCAACACTTGGCGCTTGATCGCTTGCGGCTTTCTCGCCGGCCTGCCGCTGGTGCTGTCCGTGGCGGTGATTTTAAGCGTTGTGTTTACCGCGCTCGGCATGCAGATCGGCGATCTGCAATCCGACGATCCCGCCTTCGCGCCGCCGATGGGCCTGTTGCTGCTCGAAGGCGTGATCGACACCGTGGTCAATTTCCTGATCGTGGCGCTGGGCGCCTCGATCCTGGTCGAGGTCTATCGCCGCTTGGTGCGGGCTCAAGAGAGCTAGGCCGAAGCCGGGCCGCAGATCGCCGCGGTGGCCGCCGATTGGCCACAATTTGTGCAATGCACCTGAATATTCGTTAATCATATAAGTAACTTGAATGAAACATGTTGCAGTGCAATATATAGGTTCAATCGCGCATAGGGTGTATTAGGGTGTGAAACGCCACATGTCGATCGATGGAGAGAGACAGCATGTGGCCTTATACCGTTGAAGAAGCCGAAGCGCTGGCCAGCCCGCGCGGCGAATTATCGGCGCGCACCGTTGCCATGCCGGCCGACACCAATCCCAACGGCGAAATTTTCGGCGGCTGGATCATGTCGATGATGGACACCGCCGGCATGATGACCGCGACCCGCCACGCGCAGGGCCGCGTCACCACCGTCGCCGTCACCGACATGACATTCCTTTACCCGGTGAAGGTGGGCGACGTGGTCTGCTGCTATACCGATCTGGTGTGCATCGGCAAGACCTCGGCCTGTTTTCATATCGAGGTCTGGGTGCTGCGCGCCGGCCAAGGATCGCGCATCAAGGTGACCGAGGCCGAATTCACCTTCGTCGCGCTGGACGCCGAAGGTCATCCGCGCCGTTTCCAGGCCGAGGCGGTCGCCGCGGCTTGAATTAGGGCTGTGTGGCGGGCGGCCGGTGTGTGGGATTGGGCGCCCCGAAAATCGAATTGATCAGGCCTTGCAGGATGCCGCCGGAAGAGCCGCCGGTTTGCGGCGCGGGTGAAGCGGGCGCGACGCCGGGACTCGGCGGCGTCAGCACCACCGGCGGCCCGCTGGGTCCGTTGAAGGGTGAGGTGTAGGCCATCTCCGGACCGGACAGCGGCAGCGGCCGCACCGGCATATTCTGCACCGCCGCCGCCATGAAATTGTGCCAGGTCCTCGCCGGCAGCATGCCGCCGGTCACGTGTTTCATGGGCGAATTGTCGTCGTTGCCGAACCACACCCCGGTCACCAGATCGGCGGTGTAGCCGATGAACAAGGCGTCGCGGAAATCCTGCGTCGTGCCGGTCTTGCCCGCGGCCGGACGGCCGATGGCCGCCGCGCGCCCGGTGCCGTAATCGATCACGCCGGTCAGCAGTTGGTTCATGGTGCCGGCGATGGCCGGATCGATGACCTGCGGCGCGCCCGAGCCTTCGCGGTGATAGAGCACGCCGCCATGGGCGTCGCGAATCTCGATGATGCCGTGCGGCCAGGCGGCGGTGCCGCCGCTGGCGAAGGCGGCATAGGCCGCGGTCATCTCCATCAGCGTCACCGATCCGGTGCCGAGCGCGAGGCTGGCGTCGCGCGGCAAATCCGAGGTGATGCCGAGCCGTTGCGCCGCGGCGAGCACGTTGCCGATTCCGGCGCGCGCCAGCACCTGCACCGCCACCGTGTTGATCGAATAGGCCACCGCGTCGGACACCGTCACGTCGCCGCGATAGCTGTTCTCGTAGTTGCGCGGCTGGTAATCGCCGATGGTCACCGGCCCGTCGTTGAACACGTCGGTCGGCTGCAAGCCGCCTTCCAGCGCCGCGAGATAGACGATGGGCTTGAAGCTCGACCCCGGTTGGCGCAGCGCCTGGGTCACGCGGTTGAACTGGCTGTCGCCGTAACTGCGCCCGCCGACCATGGCCCGGACCGCGCCGTCGGTCGAAAGCGCGATCAGCGCGCCCTGGGTGACGTTGTATTTCTTGCCGTCGCTGTCGAGCGTGCCGTCCACCGCCTTTTCGGCGAGCGTCTGCATCCGGGGATCGAGCGTGGTGGTGACGACCACGTCGCGGCCGTCGACGTCGGCGAAACCGGGAATCTGCTCCGCGATCCAATCGGCGAAATAGCGGCTGCCGGGGCGCGCCTTTTGGGTTTGCGCGAGTTGCGTCTTCTGTTGCGAGGCTGCGCGCGCCTGGGCCGGGGTGATGTAGCCCTCCTCGACCATGTTGGCGAGCACCTGGTCGGCGCGCGCGGCGGCGCGGTCGAGATCGTTGGCCGGGCTGAAGCGCGTCGGCGCCTTCAGCAGCCCGGCGATCACCGCCGCCTCGTAAAGCGACAGATCCTTGGCCGGTTTGTCGAAATAGCGCTGCGCCGCGGCGTCGACGCCGTAGGTGCCGGCGCCGAGATAGACGCGGTTGAGGTAGAGCTCGAGGATCTGGTCCTTCGAGAATTTGTGCTCGAGCCACAGCGCCAGCATGGTCTCGCGTATTTTGCGCGGAACGGTGCGTTCGGGCGTGAGGAACAGGTTCTTGGCGAGCTGCTGGGTGATGGTGCTGCCGCCCTGCACGACGTGGCCGGCGCGCAGATTGGCGAAAGCCGCGCGCAGCAGGCCAAGCGGATCGACGCCGAAATGGTGATAGAAGCGGCGGTCCTCGGTGGCGATCACCGCCTGGGGCACGTAGCGCGGCAAATCCTTCAAGCGCACCGGTTCGCCGAACAGATCGCCGAATGTCGCGATCAGCGTGCCGTCTTCGGTCACCATGGTGACCGACGGGCGGCGCTCCGAGGCGGTGAGATCGCTGGTCGGCGGCAGGGTGAGCGCGAAATAGGCGAGCAGGCCGCCGATCAGCAGGAGCACGCAGAGCACGGCGGCCAGGCCCTGGCGGCGCGCGGTTTGCCGCGACCCGCCGCGGCGCGGCGCGGGCGATTCCCGCCGGTCGCCGCGCAGATCGTCCTTGCCGAAACGCGCCATCAGGCCCTCATGCCGTAAGGCTTGCTTCTACCACAGCCGGATATTTGCGGAAGCCTCGGCTTTCCTGTAATCGATGGAAATCGCATTTGCCCCGATTTCGCCGCAAACCGGACCGGGATCGTTCGCATGATCGCCTTTCTCATCTTCGCCGGAACCTATCTGGTCGTGGCGCTGGGCCGGCTGCCGACGTCGCGGCTCGACCGCACCGGCGCCGCGCTGTTGGGCGCGAGCCTGATGGTGGCGAGCGGCACGCTGTCGCTGAACGAGGCCTACAGCGCCGTCAATCTCGACACGCTGACGCTGCTCTTGGGCATGATGATCGTGGTCGCCAATCTGCGCTTCGCCGGGTTCTTCGAGCTCGCGGCGCTGTGGGTCGGACAGCATGCGCGCCGCCCGTTCTATCTGCTCGCGGGCGTGGCCGGGGTTTCGGCTTTGCTGTCCGCCTTCCTGGTCAACGACACCGTTTGCCTGATGTTGACGCCGGTGGTCGCGACCATCGCGCGGCGGATGGGCCGCAACGCCGTGCCCTATCTGCTGGCGGTAGCGATGGGCTCCAACATCGGCAGCGCCGCCACCATCACCGGCAATCCGCAGAACATCGTGATCGGCAGCCTGTCGCACATCCCCTACGGCCAGTTCACCGCCGCGCTCGCGCCGGTCGCGGCGGCGGGCCTGGTCGTGGCGGTGGCGCTGCTGGCGCTGTTTTACCGCGCGGAACTGGCGCGCGGCGGCGCGCTCAAGCCGCCCGCGCTCGCGGTCAAATGGGACCGCGGGCTGCTCATCAAGACGCTGGTGGTCATCGTCTTCCTGGTCGGATTCTTCTTCTGGGGCACGGCGCCCGCCAAGGCCGCGATCATAGCCGGGGCGCTGTTGCTGCTGACAAGGCGGGTCAAGCCCGACCGCGTCATGCGCGAGATCGACTGGCCGCTGCTGCTGATGTTCGCCGGTTTGTTCATCGTCGTCGCCGGGCTGGAGAAGGCGGTGTTGACGCCCGAGCTGCGCGCCGCGGTGGGGCATTTGCAATTGAATCAGCCCGCCAATCTCGCCGTGATCGCCGCGTTGCTCGGGAACCTGGTGAGCAACGTTCCGGCGGTGCTGGTGATCGCGCCCTTCATCCCCGATCTCGCTGACCCGCACCGCGCCTGGCTGGTGCTGGCGATGGCGGCGACTTTCGCCGGCAATCTCACCATCCTCGGCTCGGTCGCAAATTTGATCGTGGTGGAGAACGCGCGGCGCGCGCGCATCACCATCGGCTTCTGGGATCATTTCCGCGTCGGCGCGCCGGTGACCATTCTCACCATCGCGCTCGGCGTATGGCTGTTGCGCTAGGCCGGTTCGGCGGGCGGCGCTTTGACTTTAGCGCGCCTCGCGGCGCGCGGGGGCGAAGGCGTCGAGGGTCTCGGCCAGATAAGGCGCCGCGAGCGGGGTAAAGCCGAGCTTCGCCAGCGCATAGAACCAGAACCAGCGCGACCAGATCGAGCGGCCCAGGTGCCGGTGCTGCCATTTCCAGGCGCGGCCGAAGGCGCGCTCGACCGCGGTATAGCGGTGACGCCAGGAAAGCCCTTCGGTTTCGGCCAGGAAATAGATGATCGAGCGGTTGGTTTCGTGCAGCATGAAGCCGACATTGTCGCTCATGCGGCCGGGCACGATTGCGGAGGTCGCGCCCAACGGGATGTCCACCTCCGCCGCGGGGCCGCGCCAGGACAGCCGCAGCAGCAGCGAGTGATCGACCGTCGAAATGCGCGGATCGGCGCCGCCCACTTTCCAGTATTCCGCCCGTTCGATCAGCGTGCGGCTCATGGTCACCGGGCAGTTCTTGAGGAATTCGCCGAAGGGCTCGACCCGCCGCGCCTCCGCGCGCGCGGGATCGAAGCGGCTGAAATCGAACGCGCCACCCGGCGGAAAGGACGCCCAGCCGCCGTAAGCGAATTTGACGCCCAAGCGTGTCGCCGCGTCGAGCAGGATGCGGGTGCAATAGGGCGCCAACACGTCGTCGCCGTCCACCAGCTTGAGCCAGGGAAGTTTCGCGGCCTTGACGCCGGCGATGGTGGCGGCCGAGAGGCCGGCATTCGCCTGATGAACGACGCGCGCCTCGGCGCGGCCGGCGCATAACCGGTCGAGAAGATCGCCCGAACCGTCGGTCGAACCGTCGTCGATGAAGACGTATTCGCGCTCGAAATCGCCATCCTGCGCGAAGATCGCGCCCAGCACCGCCGGCAGATAGGGCGCCTTGTTGTAGACCGTGACGACGGTGGAAACCCCGGTCATCGCGCCGCGCCCGGCTCGGCGAAGGCGTCGAGCGTCTGCGGCAGGAAATGCTCGCCGAGCGCGGGCGGCGCGAGCTTCGCCAACGCATAGAGCCAGAACCAGCGCGACCCGATCGAGGCGCCGACACGCCGGTGCTGCCATTTCCAGGCGCGGCCGAAGGCGCGCTCGACCGCCTTGCGGCGGCTGCCGAAGGGCAGGCCCGGCGTCTCGCGCAGGAAATAGAGGATCGCCTGATTGATCTCCTTGAGCATGAGGCGCTGGTTGCCCGAGACGCGGCCGCCCGAGAGATCGGGGCTGGCGCTCACCACCACGTCGAGCGCCGCCGGCTGCTCGCGCCAGGACAGCCGCAACAGCAGCGAGAAATCCTGGGTGAAGAGCCGCTCGTCGCAGCCGCCCGCCTCCCAATAGAACGCGCGGTCGATCAGCGTCGGCGTCAGATTGCCGGGCGCGTTCCGGAGGCATTCGGCGAACAAATCATGGCGGCGCGGAGTTGCCGCCGCCGGAGGATGGCGCGCGAAACTTTCGGGCCGGTCGGAATCGTAATAGACGTTGCGGCCGAGCGCGAAACGGGCGCCGAGGCGGGCGGCGGCGTCGAGCAGGGATTGCGTGCACCACGGCGCCAACAGATCGTCGCCGTCGACGATCTTGAGCCAGGGAAGCTTGGCCGCTTTGACGGCGGCGTTGGTCGCCTTGGCCGGGCCGGCGTTAGCCTGGCGGATCAGGCGCACGTCGCGGCGGCCGGCGCAGAGCTTTTCCAAAAGCGCGAAGGAGCCGTCGGTCGAACCATCGTCGATGAACACGTATTCGCGCGCGAAATCGCCATCTTGCGCGAAGATCGCGCCCAGCACTTGCGGCAGGAAGCGCTCCTTGTTGTAGACGGTGACGATGGTGGAGACCCCGGTCATGGACTAGATATATCGCGCGGGCAGGTATTCGTCACCCTTGCGGCGGCGCGAAGCGGCCTTATGGTTGGGGCGATGCCGGTTTATCGCGACTACGAGCAGGCCGACCTCGACGCGCAATACAATCCGCGCGCCGCGACGCCGTCTTTTTTCCATCATATCCGGCGCTGGAGCGATTCCTCCGAGCGGGCGCGCGAAGGATTCGCGGCGCGGCTCGACCTGGCTTACGGGCCGGAGGTGCGCGAACGGCTGGACTTCTTTCCGGTGCCGGGGAAAGTTTCGCCGCTGCTGGTCTTCTTCCACGGCGGCGACTGGCAGTCGCTCGACAAGAACGGCTTCACCTTTCTCGCGCCTCCTTTCCTCGAACGCGGCATCGCGGTGGCGCTGGTCAATTACGGCCTGGCGCCGGCGACCAAGCTCGGCGACATGGTGGAGCAAGTGCGCCGGTCCGTGGCCTGGCTCTACCGCAACGCCGCCGAACTCGACATCGACGCGACGCGCATCCACCTCGCCGGCCACGGCGCCGGCGCGCATCTCGCCATGATGGCGGCCTCCATGCCCTGGCGTCCTTACGAGTTGCTGGGCCAGCCGGTCCGGGGCGCGATCGGCCTGGGCGGAATCTACGATCTCGAGCCGGTGCGGCACTCCTTCCTCAACGCCAGCCTGGGGCTCGACCGCGACGAATCCTGGCGCCTGAGCCCGGCGCATTGGCCGCCGCCCGCGCGCTGCCGCGTGCTGGTGGCCTCGGGCGGGCGGGAAAGCCTCGAGTTGCGCCGCCAGGCGCGCGGCTTCGCGGCTTCCTGGCGCGGCCACGGCGCCTCCGTCGAAACCGTCGAATTGCCGGGCGAGGATCATTTCAGCCTGCTCGGGCTCCTGGCCGCGCCCGATTCCCCGCTCGGCCGTGCGGCCTTGGTGCAAGTGCTTGAATCGTGACGCTTTATTGGGCGATCTTGGGGGAGGCGCGAACCCCCGACGCCCTATCATAGGCTGTCGGCGCCGCTTGGAGCGGACGCCGCGCCCGTATATCACTATCCCGAACGGGGCCCGGAACCAGCATGAGCGCGAACCGCAGGATTTTGATCGTGGACGACGATGCGGCCTTGCGCCATTCGCTCGCCGAGCAATTGCAGCTGCACGAGGAATTCGCCGCGGTCGAAGCCGGCACGGCGAGCGAGGCGCTCGATTGCGTCAAGCGCCAATACCACGACGCCGTGCTCTTGGACGTGGGGCTGCCCGACATGGATGGGCGCGAATTGTGCCGGCTGATGCGGCGCGAAGGCGTGCGTTCGCCGATCCTGATGCTGACCGCGGCCGACAGCGACGCCGACGCCGTGCTCGGACTCGACAGCGGCGCCAACGACTACATCACCAAGCCCTTCCGCCTCCACGTCCTGTTGGCGCGGTTGCGCGCCCAGCTGCGCCAGCACGAGCAAAGCGAGGACGCGGTGTTCACCATCGGGCCCTATACCTTCCGGCCGAGCGCCAAGCTGCTGATCGACGATCCCAAGCGCAAGAAAGTGCGCCTCACCGAAAAGGAAACCGCGATCCTCAAATACCTCTATCGCGCCGGCGAGCGGGTCATCGGCCGCAACGTGCTGTTGAACGAGGTCTGGGGCTACAATTCGGGCGTCACCACCCACACGCTCGAAACCCACGTCTACCGGCTGCGGCAGAAGATCGAGCGCGATCCCGCCAAGGCCGAGATCCTGATCACCGAGCCCGGCGGCTATCGCCTGGTGCCCTGAATCCCGGCGCTAGCGGCTGCGGCGGCGGCTGAGGCTTTCGGCCGCCGCGGCCAACATGGCGATCAGCAATCCCAGCGCGATCAGCGCGACGCCGCCGAGACGGACATCGGACCGATGCATGAAACTCGCCAGCAGACGGAGGAAAAACCCGGCGATCACGGAAGCGGCCGAGGTCATCCACATCCCGCTCATGAACATGCGTTCCTTGCGGCCCGGCTGCCGGCGCGTGTATTTGACCAACGGCATCGCATTACCCCCGACTCGGCTCATTTCAAAGATACTCCCGGACCGCGACCCCCGCCATAAGCCTAGGGCGGTTTATGGCCGGATATCCCCGAGTCGCGCCCCGAATTCGGGGCGGATGGGAGGGCGGATTCGGGGCCGAATCCCGCGGGCGAATCGGGAGGCGCACTCGACAAGCCATGTCCCCTGGGCGATGCTGGCGCGGTTTTGCGGGAAATTCGCAGCGGGGCGGATCGATTGAGCGGACTCGACATGTCCATCCGGCGATTGATGACGCAGCGCGCCTGCCTCGAGCGCGCCGCCGACCTGGCCGCGCAGCTGCCCGGCCCTGCGTTGCAATTGGGCTTCGGCGACGGCAGCGCCTTTGATCATCTGCGCGAGATTCTGCGCCGGCGCGAGCTCATCGTGTTCGACGCCGGACCGGTTTCGGCCGCCGCCGCCGCCGCGCCCGCGCCCGGCGAGCGGATATCCGGCGACCCGCGCGAGACCCTGCCGCTCCATTGGAACCGGCTGAAGCGCAGCGCCGCGCTCGCGCACTTCAACTTCCCGGTGACCGACCAGACGCGGCTGGCCGCGGAGCTGGCGCCCTTGATCGCGCCCATCCTGCGCGCCGGCGCGGTGGTGGTGAGCGAGAAGCCGCTCGATCTGCCGGGCTGGGAAGTCCTGCCGCCGCCCGAAGGCGTGCGCGAAGGCCGCCACTATCTCTATCGCGCCAGCTAGGCGTCATGCGCCCGCGAGCCGCTTGAGCGCCGGATAACGCGCCAAGAGGCCGGCGCATTCGGCCATGGCCTCGACGTCGTTGAACACCGGCACGCCTTGAGCCTCGAGCGCGGCGAACCATTCCGCCTTGCCCGGCAGCGTGCCCATCATCGAATAGAGGAAGGGCGTCTTCACGCCCGCCGCCAATTCGGCCATGCGCGCCACCACCGGCGCCGCGTCGACCATGAAGGGCACGACATGGATGCCGAGGATGGCATCGAAAGCGCCGTCGCCTTCCTTGACCGCGGTTTCGAGCGCGAAGCCGAAACGCTCCTCGCGCGCATCGGCCAAGAGATCGATCGGATTGGCGACCGCGGCCTCCGGCGGCAATTCGGCGCGCAGACGCGCGGCCATCGCCGCGGGCAAGGGAACCAGATCGAGGCCCTGGGCCGCCGCCTCGTCGGCGCAAATCACGCCCGGACCGCCCGAATTGGACAGGATGAGCGCGCGCTTGCCGATGCCTTGCGGAAAGCCGCCGAAGCCCTTCCCCGCCAGCAGCAATTGGCGCAGGCTTTTGACCCGCAGCAGGCAAGCCTGCCGGCAGAAATCCGCTATCGATTCCTCGCTTTGCGGCTCGGCGCCGGTGTGGCGGTTGGCGGCATCCGCGCCCTTCGCTGTCCGCCCGCCATAGAGCATCACCACCGGCTTCTTCGCCACGATGCGGCGCGCGACTTGCTGGAAACGCGTCCTATCCGAGAGGCTCTCGATATAAAGCAGCAACGCCGAGATCGTCTCCTGGGCGCCGAGATATTCGAGATAATCCGTGACCCCCAATTGCACGGCGTTGCCGACCGAGACCAGCGAGCCCAGCGGAATATCCTGCGACTTGGCCGCCGCGATCGCCTCTTCGCCCAAGGCGCCCGATTGGGTGATGAAGGCGATCGAGCCGTGCCGGTTGGGGCCGGGCGGCATGTCGCGCAGGAATGTCGCGGCATAGGGCGCGCCCTTGGGCAGATGGATGATGCCGGCGCAATTGGGCCCGACCACGGTCAGGTCTTCGCAGCGGATGAGTTCGCGCAGCTCCTTGTCGCGATTCTGCCCGGCATCGCCGGCCTCGGCGAATCCCCCCGGCAATATCACGAGATGGCGGTGGCCGGTCGCCGCCGCCTCGCGCACCGCATCGAGGATCATGTCGGGGCGGATGACGATAACGGCGAGCTCGGCCGGGCGCTCGAGCTCGGCCAGCGATTTGCGCACGGTCAAACCGAACATCGCGCCGCCTTTGGGATTGACCGGGATGATCTCGCCGGTGAATCCGGATATGCGCAGATTTTGCAGCACGGCGCCGCCCGAGGAGGTGGCGCGTTCGCTCGCCCCCATCACGGCGACGCTCTTGGGCGCGAAGAAAGGCCGCAGATCGCGCGCCATTCAGCCCCCGATCCGGATCAGGACCGGTACGTGGTCCGAGGCCTGTTTCCAGTCGCGCGCCTCGCGGTGGACCTCGGTTTTCTTGAGGCGGCCCTGAAGCGCGGGCGAGACCCAGATGTGGTCGAGGCGGCGGCCGCGGTCGGATGCCGCCCAGTCGCGGGCGCGATAGCTCCACCAGGTGTAAAGCCGCTCCGTGGGCGGGACAAAATGCCGGACCGCGTCAACGAAACCACCGCGCGCTTGGAGCCGGTTGAGTTTCTCCACCTCGATGGGCGTGTGGCTCACCACGTCCAAAAGCTGTTTATGCGACCAGACGTCGTTTTCCAACGGAGCGACGTTGAGATCGCCGACCAGGACCATGGTCTTCTTGCGCGCTTTTTCGCCGGCGAAATAATTCGACACCTGGTCGAGGAATTGGAGCTTATGCGCGAATTTGGGATTGGAATCGGGGTCGGGTTCGTCGCCGCCGGCCGGCACGTAGAGATTATGGAGCTCGATCCCGCCGGGCAAACCGGCGACGATGTGCCGGCAATCCTCGCGTTCGCACCAGCTCTGGTTGCGGGTTTCGGTCAGCGGCAGTCGCGACACTATCGCGACGCCGTTATAGCCCTTCATGCCGTGGATCAGCATGTGCTTGTAGCCCAGCGCCGCCACCGCCTCGCGCGGGAAGAACTCGTCCGGCGTCTTGGTTTCCTGGAGGCAGATCACGTCGGGCGCGAGTTCCTGGGCGAGGCGCGCGAGATTGCCGATGCGCAGCCGCACCGAGTTGATGTTCCAGGTGGCGATGGTCAGGGTCATGGGGATTTAGAACACGAAGCAGCGTTGCTGGACAATGCCGAGCGGCCAGCGGCCGCCGGAAAAAAGGCGGAATTTGAGGGCGAAGGGATGGGTTTCGCCGGCGCCGGCGAGATGGGCGAGCGCCGCCTGGTGGCAAGCCTGGGACGCCGCGCCCGCGGCCGCCTTGGCCAGGCCCTGGTCATGGAGATGGGCGCGGGCGAGGGCGGCGACGGCCGAATCGTGGATGGACGAGGCGGCTTCGGTCACTTCGGAAAGCGCGGCCAGGACATCATCCTCGCCGAAATGCAACGCGCCCTGGCGGTGGAGATTCTTCTCGGCCCCGATTTCGGCATCCCACCAGGCGCGGCTCCAATCCGGGCGCTGCGCCAGGGCTTGGGCATCGCGCCAATCCGCGATGCCGGCGACCGGCAATTCACCGAGGCCGAGCGCCACAACGTAGGATGCGGCCGTTTTGGTCTCGGCCGCGCTCAAGGGCGTTCCGCAGGACGAGAACCAGGGAATCCGGTTCATCTCCGCCAAAAAGGCCGAGAGAACCCCGGATGCCGCGTCGCCGCCGGTCACGCGGCTTCGGCGATCTCGGGCAGCTTCAATTTGAGATGGCCTTCGACCAAGGCCTTCACCCGGCCGATGAAGTCGCGGCGCATTTCCTCGTTGGTGCGCTGCTTGATGCCGCAGCGGCGGTAGAGCGCGTTGTTCTCGGAATCCTTCTTGCCGAAGAAGGCGGGCATCATCGGGTAGTAGCGGTCGATCGCCTGTTGCACCTTCTTGCGGCCGGCGGGGGTCTTGACCAGCTCGGTGCAGGTGTCCTTGCCGAATTGCGAATGGAAGATTTCCTCCGGCATGGTCACCTTGGCGAGGTTGCGGAGCGGCAGGAAGGTGCAGTCAGCCAGATCCTCGACCTGGATGATCTCGGCCAGATCGGCCAACAGCTTCACCACGCAGAACTCTTCCCAAGTTTGCAGCGGGAACTCGAAGATCGACAGCGGCCGGCGGCCCTTGGGCGTCATCTCCTCCTCGGGAATGCCGATCTGCTCGCCCAATTGGCGGAAGCGGACATGGTGGCCGTATTCCTCCATGGCGATGCGGCAGGTCAGCCATTTGAGATAGGGATTGGGGGCGAGTGCGATCGCCGGCTCGTCATAGACCTGGGCGCCGTAAAGCTCGTTCACCGCGTGGCTGCGGACGATCTTGCGCACGGCGGTCTGGTATTCGGGCTCGCTGGCCTTGAGCTCGGCGACCGATTTGACCGTGGCGTGGGCGGCGCTCATGGCGGATCCTCGTTTATCTATTGACCTATAGATTCATTATTTCAGAGAACCGGCGCCTGCGCAAAGGATTCGAGATCGGTTTCGAGGGCCACGAAATGCGGCGCCAGGTGCCGTTCGATCTGGGCGCCGAGTTCGGCGGGGGTCTTGACCAGGGCGGTGGCGACCGGGCGCGGCTGGGAGAAGAGATAGATTTCGCGGCCGCGCGCGCCGAACACCTGGCCCGAGATGCCGGAGGCTTCGTCGCCGGCGAGGAAGGCCACCAGATCGGCCACCGGCTGGACCGGGATTTTCATCGCGGTTTCCTTGTAGGCCGCCTGGGCCGGGTTTTGCGGCTTGATCGATTCGGTCACGCGCGTGGCGGCGAAGGGCGCCACCGCGTTGCAGGTAACGCGCGAGCGCGCCATGTCGAGCGCGACGACGCGGGTCAGCCCGACCAGCGCCGCCTTGGTCGCGGCATAGGCGGTCTGGCCGTAATTGCCGAAGAATCCCGCCGTGGAGACGATGTTGACGAGCCTTCCCCAGGCGTAAGGGATGCCGCCGCGGTTGTCCTTCACTTGCTCGCGCATCACCGGCGTCGCCGCCGCCAGCACGTAAAAGGCGCCCGAGAGATTGGTTTGCAGCACCGCCTGCCAATCCGTCGGGTCGGATTTGAAGACGAAGGCGTCGCGCAAGATCGCGGCGTTGTTGACGACGATGTCGAGTCCGCCGAACTGCTTAACCGCCAGATCGACCGCCGCCTTGGCCGCGTCCGGGCTGGCGATGCTGTCGGCGAAGGCGCGGGCGCGGGGGCCGAGCGCCCGGGCGAGCGATTGCGCGACATCGGGATCGGATCCGGCGCCGTCGATGCCGGTGCCGCTGTCGGCGATCACCACCGCCGCCCCTTGGGCGTGGAGCGTCTCAGCAATGGCGCGGCCGATGCCGCGGCCGCCGCCGGTCACCAACGCGACTCGGCCCTTGAGCGATTCCGTCACGATCTCTCCCGGTTTTCCAACAGCATCGGGAAAATGCCCATGGAAGCCGAGGCGCGTCAATCGCGCCGGATGCGGGGACATGGGAAGGCGAGACCGCTGGAAACGGGCAAAATAAAAGGCGCCTGGCCGGGGGGGAGTGGCCAGGCGCCGGAAGTCCCTTGAGGAAGCCGCGAGGGCTTGGACGGCCCCCGGCCCGCCAGCCGAAACCGGCGGCTTCTATGAATTAGATAGGGTGCCGACAAGGCGAAAAAAAGCCGCATCGCCGCGCATGCGGGGCTTGCGGCAGGCGCATGGCTGGGCGGCG
>Ga0209333_1000296_pt1 | contig 27747 bp, 16 predicted proteins | sample BlaSpr_A8_OM2_O3_FD_187982 | JGI IMG/M metagenome (GOLD analysis project Ga0209333, IMG submission 187982) | Forest soil microbial communities from Thunder Bay, Ontario, Canada - Black Spruce, Ontario site 2_A8_OM2_O3 (SPAdes) (version 2) | ecosystem: Environmental > Terrestrial > Soil > Boreal... | reverse complement strand
CCCAGGGGCCGCCCGCCTCCCGGCTTACTTCGTGAAGTACCAGTTCTCCGGGTTGATGCTGAGCGTCGTGCTCTGCGGAGTGACGCCCTTCAGGTTGTTGACGATCTCGGTGAGCTGGTAGTCCGCGTTCGGCTGCCAGATCACCGGCAGCTGCGGCGACAGGTAGTCCTGCCAGCTGTAAATGTCCTGCAGGTTGCTGCTGGTCAGCGTCTTGCCGATCAGCGAGTCGTTGGTCGGGTTGCTGTAGCCGCCCGAGTTCGCGACCACGCCGGACTGGAACAGCTGCTCTCCGGTCGGGGCATAGTCGGGCGAGAAGGACCAGCCGCCGCCCCAGTTCGCCATGTCCCAGTTGCATGGCAGCTTGGCGGCCTTGCAGTTACCCCCGGCCGTCGAGATCACCTGTGCGAACGGCTTGGGCTGCAGGTTCAGCTTGATCCCCAGCGCCGCCGCGTTCGACTGCAGCTGCGTCATCTCCGACTCGATCCAGGAGATCCCGGTCGCGTACGGAAGGGTGAAGCTGAGCCCCTGCCCGCTCTTGATCCCCGCGCCGCACTCGCCCGCGCCCGAGCCCGGCTTGGCGCAGGTGCTGACACCGTTCGGCACCACCTTCCAGCCATGGCTGGTCAGCAGCGACTTGGCCTTGGTGGCGTTGAACGGGAACGGGTTGCCCTGCTTGCCCTTCGGCGACAGCCACTGGGTCGTCGGGACCGATCCGACCGGACCGACCGTGACGTTCCCGTAGCCCCGCAGCGGTCCGGTGATCACCGCTTCCTGGTTGACGGAGCTCTCGAGCGCCTCCCGGAAGTACAGCTGCTTGAAGATCGGGCCGTTGCCCGTCGTCGACTGGTAGTTCAGCACGAAGTAGTTGATGCCCCAGGTCTGCCAGGGCGCCAGCGTGTACCCGGTCACCGGGTTGGTGCCCACCGTGGCGCCGACCGGCTTGGCCGGCGCGTTCTGCTGCGGCAGGTAGCCAACGTCGATCTTGGTGCTGGAGCTCGACGACCGCAGCACGTCGTACTCGGCCGAGTCGGTGGTGAATGGCACCTCCTGGAACGCGGACAGTTTCGGCTTGACCGGGCCCGAGTACTTCTTGTTCGGCACGAACGTGACGTGCCCGTCGGCGTTGAACGCGCTCAGCGTCCACGGCCCGTCGACAATCGACCAGAGCGGCGACCCGACATAGCCGGTCAGGTTCTTGGCCTGGGTGTTCAGGTAGTTGTACACCGCAGCGCAGTCGCTCACCGTGGTGTCACAGTGGCTCGGCCCGGCCGCGGTCCGGTCCCACGCGGCGGGCATCGGGGTGATCTGGCTGAGCTGGTTGTACAGGAACCAGGTCGGGCTGTAGGCCTTGTCCATCACCATGGTCAGCTGGGTCGGGCTGACCACTTTGATGTCCTTCACGTCGGCCGGGAAGTTGGTGTACGCGAGGTAGTCGGAGGGCACGGCCGTCTCCATGTTCAGCCAGAACATCACGTCCTGCGCCGTCACCTGGGTGCCGTTGGACCACATGTAGTGCTTCAGGTTGACCGTGACCTTGGTGCCGTTGAACGTGGGCTGGTCGGCCAGGCTCAGCGACGAGTTGAACGTCGGCTGCTCACCCTGGCCGAACCAGTACAGCGGCCGGTACATCAGGTACTGGAAGTTGAAGAGGTTGACGTCGCTGGCGAAGGTGCTGGCCATGTACGGGAAGATGTACGTCGGCGGCGTCGACGGCGGCTCGGCGAACACCGCGGTCCCGCCGGAAACCGGCGTCGTCCCGGTCGCGGTGGACCCGGTGCTGCTCGCGCAGCCGGCGGCGACGACAGCGCACGCGGCCGCTGCCGCGCCCACGGCCAGGATCTTGCTCCGAAGCCTCAACCTGAATCTGCCTTGCTTATGCGGGGACGTCCCCATGACGGCGGCTCCTAGACACGGGGAGCCCGCCGGAGCAGACGTCGTCGTCCCCCCGAGCGCGCTCCGACAACCACGACTTGCTCCCGCCCGAGCGCCGCAACAAAAAGCGCTGGCCACAGCCGAGTGCGTGCTCCTGCCAACCTATGGACCCGGGCTCCCCCGGTGTGCCGCCAGCAGTCGTAGCCCGGGAATCGTGACGGATCAGTTATCCGCCTGCTACCGCGTGGTTATCGGCTGTGGTGGAGTTGTCCGTTACCTCACGTAGTACCAGTTCTCGGGGGTTATATCGAGTGTGGGGCTCTGCGGGGTGACGCCCTTGAGGTTGCTGGCGACCTCGGTCAGCTGGTAGTCGGCGTTCGGCTCCCACTCAACCGGAAGCTGCGTCGCCAGGTAGTCCTGCCACTGGTACATGTAGCTCAGGTTGTTGCTGGTGAGCGTCTTGCCGATCAGCCCGTCGTTGGTCGTGTCGCAGTAGCCGCCCGAGTTCGCGACGGCACCGCACTTGAACAGCTCCTCGCCGGTCGGCAGGAAGTTGGGAGCGAACGACCAGCCCCCGCCCCAGTTCCCCATGGCCCAGCTGCATGGGGACTTGGTGACCACGCAGTTGCCCCCGGCGGTCGCGGTGACCTCGTCGAACGGCTGTGCCTCGATGTTCAGCTTGATCCCGAGCGTGGCCGCGTTGGACTGCAGCTGGGTCATCTCCGACTGGAGCCAGGAGATCCCGGTCGCGTAGGGGAAGCTGAAGCTCAGGCCCTGGCCCTTCTTGATCCCTGGCCCGCATTTGGCCGGGTCCGAGCAGGTGGTCACGCCGTTCGGCACCACCGTCCAGCCGTGGCTGGTCAGCAGGGCCTTCGCCTTGCCCGGGTCGTAAGGGAACTGGGTGCCCTGCTTGCCCTTCGGGGACAGGAACGAGGTCACCGGGGTGTTGGGGACCGGGCCGACCGTGGCCGTTCCGTAGCCGCGCAGCGGCCCGGCGATCACCGCGGCCTGGTTCATCAGGTAGGCGAGCGCCTCGCGGAAGTAGAGCTGCTTGAAGATCGGGCCGTCGCCCGTGGTCGACTGGTAGTTCACCACGTAGTAGTTGATGCCCCAGATCTTCCAGGGGCCCAGCGTGTAGCCCCTGGCGGACAGCGGGTTGCGCCCCACGGCGGCCTTGGCCGGCTTGGCCGGCGCGTCCTGGTAGGGCAGGTAGCCGACGTCGATCTTGGTGCTGGAGTTCGGCGACTGCAGCACGTCGTACTCGGCCGCGTCGGTGGTGAACGGCACCTCGTCGAAGGCCGACAGCTTCGGCTTCACCGGGCCGGAGTAGGACTTGTTCGGCACGAACGATAGGTGCCCGTCCGCGTTGAAGGAGCTCAGCTTCCACGGGCCGTCCACGACGCTCCAGATCGGCGACGTCGCGTACGTGCTCAGGTCCTTGGACTGGGTGTTCAGGTAGTTGAACACCGCGGCGCAGTCGCTGACCTTGCTGGCGCAGTCGCTCGGCCCGGACGCGGTCCGGTCCCAGGCCGCAGGCATCGGGGTGATCTGGCTCAGCTCGTTGTACTGGAACCAGGTGGGCGAGTACGCCTGGTCCATCACCATGGTCAGCTCGGTGGGGCTGACCACCGTGATGTCCTTCACGTTGCCGGGGAATCCGGTGTAACCGCCGAAGTTCGCTGGCTCGGCCAGCTCCATGTTCAGCCAGAACATCACGTCCGAAGCGGTCACCTGCGTGCCGTTGGACCATACGTAGTGCTTCAGCGTGATCGTGACCTTGTCGCCGTTGAACATCGGCGGATTGGCCACGCTGAGCGAGTTGTTCGCCACCGGCTGCCCGTTCAGGCCGAACCAGTACAGCGGCCGGTACATCAGATACTGCAGGTTATCGGTGTTGATATCGCTGAAGTCCGCGCTGGGCGTATACGGCCAGATGTAGTTAGGCGTGGTCGACGGCGGCTCGGCCAGGACTGCGGTCCCCCCGCTGACCGGCGCGCCGGTCGAGGCAGTGCTCGCTGGGCTGCTCGCGCAGCCCGTGGCCGCTGCCGCGAGCGCTGCAGCAGACAGGGCGGCGATCCCGCCACGGATCCTGAATCTGGAACGAGCCCGCATTTACCCGACGGTAGCCGCTAATCACCGCGCTTCGTATGAATGGTGCTAAAGGAAAGCGAAACCGTGACAGACCGGTTATCCGGCAAATGCATCTGCAGTTCAGCCGGATTGCGGCAGCGCGGCAAGCCGTTCTTCCAGACTGGCAATCTCCTCCTGCGCGGCAGCCAGCCGGTCGCGGCTGCGGGCCACCACTTCGTCGGGCGCTTTCTCGACAAACGACGGGTTGCCCAGCCTGCGCTCGGTGGCCGCCGCATCCGCCCTGGCGGCGGACAGGTCCTTCTCCAGCCGGCGCCGCTCCGCACCGATATCGATCGCCGCGGCGGTGTCCAGCTGCACCGTGATCGCCTCGGCCTGCACCGAGGCCGTGGGTGCGAAGTCCGCGCCGGGCTCGGCGAGCCGCAGCAGCGAGCGGATCGCGGCCTCGTGCCGGGCCAGCGGCGTCGCCTCGATGCCGGACAGAACCGCGGGCACCGGCTGCGTCGGCCGCAGCCCCTGGTCCGAGCGGAACCTGCGCACCTGGGTCACCAGCCGCATCAGCGCCTCGATCTCCGCCTCGGCCTCCAGGTCGCGCTGCAGATCGTCGGCCGGCGGACCTGCTACGCCGCGTGCCTGGCGAATGCCGGGTGCGGCCACGCCGGGCCAGGGAGCCACCATCACCGAGTCACCGCCGGTCAGATGGGTCCACAACTCGTCGGTGACGAACGGCATCACCGGGTGGATCAGCCGCAGCAGCCGGTCGAGCGCGTGCCCGAGCACCGCCCTGGTCCTCGCCGCGGCCGCGGCGTCGTCACTGGCCAGCGGCACCTTCGCCAGTTCCAGGTACCAGTCACAGAACTCATCCCAGGCGAAGTGGTACAGCGCATCGCATGCCTTGCCGAACTCGAACTGCTCGAACAGCCCGTCCACCTCGACGGTGACCGCGGCGAGCCGGGACAGGATCCAGCGGTCCGCGGTCGATAGCGCGGAGTGCTCGGGCTCGCCGGGACCGGGCAATGCCGCGCCGGCGTCGGCGCCGTTCAGCAGCGCGAACCTGGCAGCATTCCACAGCTTGTTGCAGAAGTTCCTGGCTCCGGCCGCCCACTCCTCGCTGACCGCGACGTCGCTGCCCGGGCTGGCGCCGCGGGCCAGGGTGAACCGGGTGGCGTCGGCGCCGAAGCGGTCGATCCAGTCCAGCGGGTCCACGGTGTTCCCGCGCGACTTGGACATCTTCTTGCCGTACTGGTCACGGACCAGGCCGTGCAGGGCGACCGCGCGGAACGGCACGGCGGCGTCCGGTTCGGCACCGGACATCGCGTAAAGCCCGAACATCATCATCCGGGCGACCCAGAAGAACAGGATGTCGTAGCCGGTGACCAGGACGCTCGTCGGGTAGAACGTGCGCAGGTCCGCCGTGTCGTCCGGCCACCCGAGCGTGGAGAACGGCCACAGCGCGGATGAGAACCAGGTGTCGAGCACGTCGGCATCCTGCTGCCAGCCCGCGCCGGACGGCGGCTCCTCACCGGGCCCCACGCAGACGACCTCACCGTCGGGCCCGTACCAGACCGGGATCCGGTGGCCCCACCACAGCTGGCGGCTGATGCACCAGTCGTGCATGTCGTCGACCCAGTCGAAGTACCGGGCCGCCATCTGCTGCGGGTGGATCCGCACCCGGCCGTCGCGCACCGCGTCGCCGGCCGCCTTGGCCAGCGGGCCGACCTTGACGAACCACTGCAGCGACAGCCGTGGCTCCACAGTCGTCCCGCATCGCTGGCAGTGCCCGACCGCGTGCACGTACGGCCGCCGCTCCGCGACCACCCGGCCCTGCTCGCGCAGCGCGGCGAGCACGGCGGGCCGGGCCTCGAACCGGTCCAGGCCCTGGAACGGCCCGTGCGCGGTGATCACCCCGCGCTCGTCCATGATCACCAGGCTGGGCAGGTCGTGACGGCGGCCGATCTCGAAGTCATCCGGGTCGTGCGCTGGCGTCACCTTGACCGCGCCGGTGCCGAACGCCGGGTCGACGTGCGGGTCGGCCACCACGGGAATCCGGCGCCCGGACAGCGGCAGCTCCACGTCGGTGCCGACCAGCCGACTGTACCGGGGATCGTCGGGATGCACGGCCACGGCGGTGTCGCCGAGCATGGTTTCCACCCGGGTGGTGGCGACGTCGACCGAGTCCGCGCCGTCGCCGTACCTGATCGTGACCAGCTCGCCGTCGTCGTCGGTGTGGTCAACCTCGATGTCGGACAGCGCGGTCAGGCAGCGCGGGCACCAGTTGATGATCCGCTGCGCCCGGTAGATGAGCCCGTCGTCGAACAGCCGCTTGAAGATGGTCTGCACCGCGCGGGACAGGCCCTCGTCCATCGTGAACCGCTCCCTGGACCAGTCCACGCTGTCGCCGAGCCGCCGCATCTGGCCGAGGATCGCCCCGCCGGACGCGGCCTTCCACTGCCAGACCCGCTCGACGAACGCCTCCCGGCCCAGGTCGTGCCGGCTCAGGCCCTCCTTGGCCAGCTCGCGCTCGACCACGTTCTGGGTGGCGATGCCCGCGTGATCCATGCCCGGCAGCCACAACGTGTTGTAGCCCTGCATCCGGCGCCGCCGGACCAGCGCGTCGATCAGCGTGTGGTCGAGCGCGTGGCCGATGTGCAGCGAGCCGGTCACGTTCGGCGGCGGGATGACGATCGAGAACGCGGGCGCTGGGGACTCCGCGTCGGGGGTGAACAGGCCGCGTTCCTCCCACAGCCGGTACCGGCGGCCTTCGACGTCCGCGGGCGAGTACTGGGGGGAAAGCTCGGCGGAATTTGGTGCGGTCACGCCAGGTGAGTCTAGTAGGGCGGCGACCCCGGTACCGATCGCGCGCACCGGTCGCTATGACCACGAATGGTGGCGGATAATCTGGTTGCTCCTGATTACGGGTCGGCGCGCAAAACGGTTTCCGCCTGGTATCGGCTGTGGATCTGCCCGGCCGGCTCGTGTCAGGGTGATCTCAGGCGGCGCTGCCCGGGCGGCTCGGGGCAGCCCGTCCTGCATGCGGGCGGAAGGCGAGGTGACCGGGGGTCGTGCGTAGAGCGCCCGCCATCGTCCGGCGCCTGCTGCCACACCGACTCGCGCTCGCCGCCGCCGCGCTGACCGTGGTGCTCGCGGCGACCCTGCTCGCCGCGCTCGCCGCGTTCTCGGCCACCGTCAGCAGTCACGCGGTGCGCACCTCGCTGACCGGCAACCCCGGCACCACGATCTCGGTGAACGCGACCGTGAGCTTGGCCGCCACGGTTCCGGCGGTCGGCGCCAAGCTGCGAACATCGCTGTCCAGCGCGCTCGGCGGCGTGCCGGTCGCGGTCTGGGGCGCGGCCAGTTCCGACTATCTCGACCTCCCCCGCGGCACCGGCCTAGCGAACGCGCAGACGCACCTGATCTCGTTGACCGCCCTGAACGCGCACGCCGCGCTGGTCGCCGGCTCCTGGCCCACCGTGGTGAGCGGCTCGGCGGCGGTGCCCGCCGCGGTGCCGGTTGGCCTGGCCCGGAGCCTGCACCTGGCGGCCGGCCAGACGATCCGGCTGCACGAGAGCGTCACCGGCGCCCCCGTCGACGTGCGCATCACCGGGATCTTCCGCCCGCTGCAGCCGGGCAGCCCGTACTGGCTGCTCAGCTCCGCAGCCGCCGGCGTGCAGCAATCGGGCGGCTTCGCCGACTACGGGCCGCTCGTGACCACGCCGGCGGTGATGGCCACCGGGCACGTCGCCGTGGACGCTGCCGCCTGGGCGGCCGTGCCCGACGTGGCCAGGATCGGCGCCGGGGACCTGCAGGCCGCTTCCGGCCGGCTGCAGTCGGCCGTGAACAAGGTCGGCCGGATGGGCAGCGTGCAGAACCAGACCGTGTCCACCGGGCTGCCCGGGCTGCTGTCCGGCCTGGGGACGGCGCTGGTCGTGACCAGGTCCCAGCTGGCCATCGGCGCGGCGATCCTGCTCGTGATCGCCGGGGCGACGCTGGCGCTCGCCACGGTGATGCTGAGCAGCCAGCGCCAGGCCGAGGCGGCGCTGCTGCGGTCGCGGGGAGCCTCCCGCTGGCAGCTGGCCGGATCCGGCGTTGCCGAGGCGGCGCTGCTGGTCCTGCCGGCCCTGGTCGTGAGCCCGCTGCTGGCCGGCCTGCTGCTGCCGCCGCTGGCCCGCCACGGCCCGCTCAGCCGCAGCGGGCTGCGGCTGCCGGTCGCGTTCCCGGCCGCCGCGTGGGTGGCGGCCGCCGCGGTGGCCGCCGGGTGCCTGGTGGTGATCGCCCTGCCGTGGCTGCGCACCGCCGGCTCGCCGGTGCGGGAACGCGCCCAGCGCGGGCGGCGTGGCGCGCTGGGCGCGGCCACCCGAGCCGGGGCCGACCTCGGCCTGCTGGTGCTCGCCGGGCTGGCCGGCTGGCAGCTCGTGCACTATGCCGCCCCGGTATCGACGGGCCTGAGCGGCTCGATCGGCATCGACCCGGTCCTGGTCAGCGCGCCGGTGCTGGCCCTGGCCGCCGGAGCGGTCATCCTGCTGCGGCTGCTGCCGCTCGTGGTCAGGCTCGGCGACCGCGCGGCCAGCCGTGGCCGCGACATGACCACCGCCGTGGCGGCATGGCAGATCAGCCGGCGGCCGCTGCGCCAGGCCGGCCCGGTGCTGCTCGCGGTGCTCGCCGTGGCCACCAGCGTGCTCGCGGTGGCGCAGTGGAGCAGCTGGCAGCGCTCGGCGCAGGACCAGGCCAGCTTCGCCGCCGGCGCCGACGAGCGCGTCGACCTGTCACCGCAGGCACCGCTCACGCTGGGTCAGGTTGCCACGCTGACCGGCGCGCGCGGGGTGACCGGGAGCACGCCGGTCATCCGAGCATCGGCCATGATGCCGAATTCGACCACAGCGACGCTGCTGGCGCTGGACGCAAGGCCGGCCGCGTCGGTCGCCGCGATCCGGCCGGACCTGGTGGGCGGGTCGCCAACGGCACTGCTCGACCGGCTCTCGCCGGCCGCGGACCGCCCGGCGACGTCCCAAGGCGCGCCGGTACCGGGCCGCCCCGCCCGTCTGGAGATCACCGCGAGCCTGCACGCCAAATCGGTCGGCCAGCCGGTGCTGTTCCTCGAGGTCACGGACGCCTTCGGGATCCCGTATCAGCTGCAGGCAGGGCTGCTGCACACCAACGGGACGGCGACCACGCTGGTCGTTCCGGTCGCCCCGGGCAACAAGGCGGCGTACCCGCTGCGCATCACCGGCTACAGCCTGCAGTACGTCATGCCGACCACCGAAACGCCCGGAGCCGCGCACGCCACGCTGTCCATCGAGTCGGTGCGCGGATCCGCGAGCTTGACCGGCGGCTTCGGCGCGCCGTTCGCCGCGGCCACGGCGGGCGGGCGCCTGGCCTCGTCAACCACCGCCGGCTCCGGCCAGGTCACCATCCAGCCGTCGGTCACCAGCACGGCAACGCGCGGCACCAGCCTGACGGTGTCGTTCCAGCCGGGGTCCGGCATCTTCCCGCCGCAGTTCGGCGCGCCCGCCACCACGCTGCCCGCGTCGATCTCGGTCGCGCCGCCCCGGCCGACTCGCGCGCTGCCAGCAGCGGCCACCAGCGCGTTCACGGCCGCCACCGGGCAGGGGCGCGGCTCCACCTTCCCGATCCAGGTGGGCAACACCGCGGTGCGGGTGACGATCGTCAGTGTGATCGCCAGCTTCCCCACCATCAGCGGATCCGGAGGGATCGTGGTGGACCAGAGCCTGCTGCAGCAGACTCTGACGGCCGACGGCGCTCCGCCGGAGCCGGTGACCGAGTGGTGGCTGCGCACCGCGGATGCCGCGCCGACCAGGCTGCCCGGCGGCGCCACGTTCACCGACCGGGCGTCCCTGGCCGCCTCGCTGCTGGCCAACCCGCTGGGGGCGGCACCGCAGCTCGCGATGCTCGCGATCGCGGCCGCCGCCGTGATCCTGGCCGCGGCCGGCTTCGCCGTGGCCGCGGCCACGGCCGGCGAACGAGCCCGCGACCTCGCGCTGCTGGCGGCGCTCGGCGCCACCCGGCGTCAGCTCACCCGGCTGCTCTGCCTCGAGCAGGCCGCCCTCGGCATCCCCGCGGCCGTGGCCGGCCTGGTCCTCGGCGGCGTGCTGGCCAGGCTGGTGGTCCCCGCGGTCACGCTCACCGCCACCGGGGCCCATCCGCAGCCCGCCGTCCTGGTGCAGGTTCCGCTGGCCGTGCCCATTGCCGTGGCCCTGGTGACCGCGGCCGTGCCGGTCGCGATCGCGGCGCTCGGCCCGGCCCGGCGGGCCGGGCTGGCGGCGCGCACCCGGCTGGAGGCCGAGACGTGAGCGCACCGTCCAGGGGAGGCAACCCTCCCATCCCCCCCGCGCCGCCGGCCGGCGGCCTGCCCGTGGCGTCCCGCATCCGGCGGTTCCTGGCCGGCGACGCCGGCCCGGGGCCGTGGCTGGCGCTGGCTGTGATCGCCTTGCTGGCTGCCTTCCTCGCGACGGCCGGGCCACGGGAGATCACCTCGCTGCAGAACAAGACGCTGCGGCAGACCCTGACGCACGCCGGCGGCTTCAGCGTGTCCGCCTCGTCGTCCTCGCAGATCATCGGGTTGGGCCAGGGGCTCACGGCAGCCCAGATCCAGATCATGTCCAGCGTGATGGCCTCCTACATCCACCCGCCGCTCGTCTCCCCGGCCAGACAGCAGTGGTCCGGGCTGACCGGTCCGCTGCTCCTCGTGCTCAACCCGGCGCCGCAAGCGGTCGCCTTCAAGCCGCCCCAGCTCGAGGTCGTCTACCGCGCCGCGCTGTCCGGCAACGCCCGGCTGGTCTCGGGAACGATGCCGCAGTCGGCCACGGCCAGCAGCACCGGCACCCACGCGATCACCCTGCAGGCCGCGGTCACCGAGCCGACGGCAAAACGATTCGGGCTGCGGCTCGGATCGCTGGTCAGCCTCGGCCGGGGCAGCACCATGCCAGCGAGCGACCCGCCGATCGTGCTGAAGGTCACCGGCGTGCTCAAGCCGACCGATCCCGCGTCGACGTTCTGGACCACCGATCCGCTGGTTGCCGCGCCCTTCCTGGACAACCCGACAACCTCGCCGGTCTGGCTCGGCGCGGTGCTCATCGGGCCGAATGAGCTCTCCGGGCTGCAGGCCGCCCTCAGCGGCGCGATCGTCACGATGTCGTGGGAATACCCGCTGCTGACCGGCGGCCTCTCCGCGTCACAGGCGCCCGGGATGCTGGCCGCGATGACGAGCATGGCCAGCGGAAACGCCGGGGAAGCGGCGGTGCAGGCGATCGGGCAGTCGCTGCAGAACCCGCCGTCGCTGTCGGCCAACGGCACCGGCGTCCTCTCCGCGTTCATCGCCGCGCAGGCGGCCGTCGGCACCACCGACGCGCTGTTGCTCGCTGGGGTTGCCGCGGCCACCACGATCCTGCTGCTGATCGGCGCCGTCACGCGCACCGACGCGTTCCGCGGCGAGCTGGCTCTGAGCAGGGCCCGCGGCGGGAGCACCGCCCAGATCGCGTGGCGGGTGCTCGGCGCGACGGCGGGGGCGGCCGTGCCCGCCCTGGTCGTGGGCGTCGCCCTGGGCGTCGTGGCGGTGCCGGACGGGGGCAACACGACAAGCTGGCTGCTGGCCGCGATCGCCGCGGTGATCGCGCTGACCGCGCCGGCTCTGCTCGCCGCGTGGGAACACCGCGGGCTGCGGTCGCTGACCGGAACCGGCCGCACCGAGCTGGCCGTGCCGCGCCGTTCCGCCCGCAGGCTGGTGATCGAGTCGACAGCGATCGTGGTGATCGTTGGCGGCGTGGTCGCGCTGCGGGTGCGTGGCCTGGCGCCCGGTGCCGGCGTCGACCCGTACCTGGTCGCCGCCCCGGTTCTCATCGCGATCGCGGCAGGGCTGATCGCGGCCCGCGTGTACCCGGTACCGCTGCGCGCCGTGGCGCGGATCACGGCGGCGCGCCGCGGAACCGTTGGCTTCCTCGGAATCGCCCGCTCGGCACGGGCCCGGTCGGTTCCGCTGCTGCCCGCGCTCGCACTGGTGGTCGCCATGGCCGTGATCGCGCTGGGCGGCATGGTCCGCGCCGCGGTGACCAGCGGCCAGATCAGCGTCTCGTGGCAGCGGGTCGGCGCGGACGCCGTGGTCAGCGCCGCCGGGTCGAGCACGTCAATCAGCCCGGCGGCCCAGGCGGCGGTGGCGACCGTGCCCGGGGTGCGGCGCTCGTCAGCCGTGTTCCTGATGGCCACGGACTCGACACAGGCCGCCAACCTGCTCATCGGGTCGACCGGCTCGAAGTCGGTCGGCGTGGTCATCGTCAACCCGGCGCAGTACGCGGCGCTGGTGGCGGACACGCCGTGGCCAGCGTTCCCGGCCCGGCTGCTCGCCGCGCCGCCGGCAGGCCAGCGCGGCGGCACCGTCCCGGTCATCGCCTCCCGCAACGTGGCGGCCGACATCAGGGGCGGATCGCGGCAGCTCGCATTCGAGGGCGCCACCCTGCCCCTCCGGGTGGCCGCGACCGCGAGCAGCACCCCGGCTGTTCCCGGTGGCGGCTCGTTTGTGATCCTCCCGGCCTGGGCCAGTTCCCGGCTGATCGACAACACCACGCCGAACACCATGCTGCTCGCCGGCGCGCACATCGACCTCGGAGCGCTGCGAGCGGTGGTAGCGCACAAGCTTCCCGGCGGCCAGATCACCTCCAGGACCGCGGCACTGCAGGCCGCAGCCGGCTCGCCCACGGTGCACGCGTCGGACGTGGCGCTCGAAGAGGCCGCGGCCGCCTCCGCGGCCTGCGCGGTAGCCGCGGTGCTGCTGGGGGTGCTGCTGGCCGGGCGCGACCGGACCAGGATCGGCGTGTGGCTCACCGCGATGGGCATGACCGCCCGTCAGGCCCGGCGCCTTGCCCTGCTCGACGCGCTGCCGCTGCTGATCGTCGCCATCCTGGGCGGCGAGCTGGCCAGCCTGGCCCTCGGCCCGCTGATCGGGCCCGGGCTCGATCTGTCCGCGTTCACCGGGTCCAGCGCCCCGGTGCCACTGCGGCCTGACCTGGTGGCGCTGATCGCGCCGGCGGCCGGCGCCCTGATCCTGATCATGGTGGCCGCGGCGGTCCAGAACGCGCTGATCCGCCGGCGCACCAGCACGGTGATCCGCTTGGACGAGGGTAGGTGAGGGGTGGATGCGGGAAGGGTGGACGCGGGTGGGTGAAGGAGACCGCACCTCGATCGACCAGCTGACCAGTGGCGCACGGGAGCCCGGTGAGCGCCGAGACGCCACGGCAGTGGGGCGGGGTGGGGCGCCGGGGGCCGGGGATGCCGTGATCGCGTGTGACCGGCTGGTGCGCATCTACTCGACCGCGGGGATCGAGGTCCAGGCGCTGCAGAGCCTGGACCTGGTCGTCGACCCCGGGGAGCTCACCGCGCTCGTCGGCGCGTCGGGAAGCGGCAAGTCCACGCTGCTGAACATCCTGGCGGGCCTGGACACGCCGACCGCCGGCCGGGCCCGGGTGGCAGGCCATGACCTGCTGACGATGCGCTCGAAGGACCGGCTCGGGTACCGGCGCTCGGTCGTCGGCTTCCTATGGCAGCAGACCGCCAGAAACCTCTTCTCGCACCTGACAGCGGCCGAGAACGTGGCCCTGCCGATGCGGCTGGCCGGGCTGCGCCGGGGCAAGCGGCGCTCCCGGGCGATGGAGCTGCTGGACCTGGTCGGCGTCGCATACTGCGCCGACCGGATGCCCGCCCAGATGTCCGGCGGGGAGCAGCAGCGGGTCGCGATCGGCATCGCGCTCGCCAACCAGCCCGCGGTGCTGCTGGCCGACGAGCCCACCGGCGAGCTGGACAGCGACAGCGCCGACCAGGTGTTCGGCGCGATGCGCACGGCCAACGCGGAGCTCGGCGTGACGATCCTGGTGGTCACGCACGATCCGCTGGTATCGGCCCAGGTCCGCAGGACGATCGCGATCAGGGACGGCAGGATCAGCACCGAGGTGCTGCGCCGCACCACGGTCGACGACCAGGGCGAGGCGGCCGATGTCGCGCAGGAGTACTCGGTGCTCGACCGGGCCGGCCGGCTGCAGATCCCCCGCGACTTCATCGACACGCTGGGCATGCGCGACCGGGTGCTGCTGGCCCTCGAGCCCGACCACCTGGGCGTCTGGCCGGACACCGCGAGCCCGCCCACTCGAACCAGCACTCCTGATGCGGCCCACGGCCACGGTGGCCGGGGTGGCCAGGCCGACGGGCACGACGGCGTAACAGGCACCGAAGGTCACCAGCCATGACCGCGGCGGATACCCAGACGGGAACGGATCTGGTGATCGCCAGGACCGAGTCGGTGACCCGCACGTTCGGCGGCGGGCGGACCGAGGTACGCGCGCTGCGCGGGGTGACGCTCTCGGTCAGCCGGGGCGAGCTGGTCGCGCTCCGCGGCAGGTCCGGCTCGGGAAAGTCCACGCTGCTCAGCATCATCGGCGGCCTGGACCAGCCGACGAGCGGCCGGGTCGAGGTGGCCGGCCAGGACGTCACCGCGATGGACGCCGACGGCCGGGCGCGGCTGCTGCGGGACACCGTGGCCTTCATCTTCCAGGCATTCGGCCTGATCCCGATCCTGTCAGCCGCCGAGAACGTGGGCCTGCCGATGCGGCTGGCCAGGACCGACCCGGCGGTGCGGGAGCAGCGGGCCGCGGCCCTGCTCGACCTCGTCGGCCTCGGCGGCCGGGTCGGCCTGCGCCCCTATGAGCTGTCCGGCGGTGAGCAGCAGCGGGTGGCGATCGCCCGGGCGCTGGCCAACGAACCGCAGCTGCTGCTGGCGGACGAGCCGACCGGCCAGCTCGACTCCGACACCGGCGGACAGATCATGCGGCTGCTGCGCAGCATCGTGCACGCCGAAGGCATCACCGCAATAGTCGCCACCCACGACCCGGTCCTGATAGGCCTAGCCGACCGCGTCCTAAGCCTCAAAGACGGCGAACTGTCCTAGGCGGACTTTTCGCGCGGGGTGCGGCGGGCCACATCCCGCGGCACGAGCGTCGGGTTCACGTTCTCGAGCACCGACTCGCTGGTGATCACGACGCCCTCGACGTCCTTGCGGCTCGGCACCTCGTACATGACCGACATGAGGACTTCCTCGAGGATCGCCCGCAGCCCCCTGGCCCCGGTTCCGCGCAGGATCGCCTGGTCGGCCACGGCCTCGAGCGCGTCGTCGGTGAATTCCAGGTCGACGCCGTCCAGCTCGAACAGCCGCCGGTACTGGCGTACCAGCGCGTTGCGCGGTTTGGTCAGGATCTCGATGAGCGCTTCGCGGTCCAGGTTGTGGACGCTGGTGATGACCGGCAGCCGACCGACGAACTCGGGGATCATGCCGAACTTGAGCAGGTCCTCCGGCATCACGTCGGCGAACGGGTCGGCCGCGATCCGCTCGGTCTTCACCCGGAGCACGGCGCCGAAGCCCATCCCGCTACGGCCGATCCGCTGCTCGATGATCTTCTCGAGCCCGGCGAACGCGCCGCCGCAGATGAACAGCACGTTGGTCGTGTCGATCTGGATGAATTCCTGGTGCGGGTGCTTGCGGCCGCCCTGCGGCGGCACCGAGGCCGTGGTGCCCTCGAGGATCTTCAGCAGCGCCTGCTGGACGCCCTCGCCGGAGACGTCCCTGGTGATCGACGGGTTCTCGCTCTTACGGGCGATCTTGTCGATCTCGTCGATGTAGATGATCCCGGTCTCGGCCTTCTTGACGTCGTAGTCGGCCGCCTGGATGAGCTTGAGCAGGATGTTCTCGACGTCCTCGCCCACGTACCCGGCCTCGGTCAGCGCGGTGGCGTCGGCGATCGCGAACGGCACGTTGAGCAGCCGGGCCAGGGTCTGCGCGAGCAGGGTCTTGCCGGATCCGGTCGGCCCGAGCAGCAGGATGTTCGACTTGGCGAGCTCAACCCCGTCCTCGCCGGAGCGCTCGCCGCCGGACTGGATCCGCTTGTAGTGGTTGTAGACCGCGACCGAAAGGCCCTTCTTGGCCTTCTCCTGCCCGATTACGTAGGAGTCGAGGAATTCGTAGATCTCGCGCGGTTTCGGCAGGCTGTCCCACTTGAGCTCGGCGGGCTCGGCCAGCTCCTCCTCGATGATCTCGTTGCAGAGATCGATGCATTCATCGCAGATGTACACGCCTGGGCCGGCTATGAGCTTCTTGACTTGCTTTTGGCTCTTTCCACAGAACGAGCACTTCAGCAGATCACCGCCGTCGCCCATGCGTGCCACCCAGCTACTCCTTTGCCCGGGGCCGCCACCAGCGGCCGCTCGCGCCGGCCGGCGGCGGGCATCCTGCCCAGTCGTAATGCCGTAGACCTTAGACGGTACCGCCTCGGCGCCTGTCGTTGTGGCTTATGGACCGGTGCCGCCCCGGTGCCGTGGGCGACAAGGTCCTATCCGGTTAGGAAGACCCTACCTCGGTCCGGCGCTTGAGGGTCGTCAGAACCTCATCTACCAGCCCGTACTCCTTGGCTTCCTCCGCGGTGAAGAACTTGTCGCGCTCGACGTCCCGGCGCACCTGATCCTCGTCCCTCCCGGTGTGCTGCGCAATCACCCGCTCCATCGCGGTGCGCATCCGGAGGATCTCCCTGGCCTGAATCTCCAGGTCACTGGACTGGCCGTAGCCGCTTTCCACGGCCGGCTGGTGGATCAGGATCCGCGAGTTGGGCAGCGCCATCCGCTTGCCCTTGGTGCCGGCCGCCAGCAGCACGGCCGCCGCGGACGCGGCCTGACCCAGGCAGAAAGTCTGAATGTCCGGCTGGATGTACTGCATCGTGTCGTAGATCGCCATCATCGATGTCATCGACCCGCCAGGCGAGTTGATGTACATCAGGATGTCGCGGTCGGGGTCGATCGACTCCAGCGTGATCAGCTGTGCCATCACGTCGTTGGCCGACGCGTCGTCGATCTGCACCCCGAGGAAGATGATCCGCTCCTCGAAGAGCTTGTTGTACGGGTTCATCTCCTTGATCCCGTACGACGTGCGCTCCACGAACGACGGCAGCACGTACCTGGATTCGGCCGGCTGCCACAGCCCCGCTGCGCTGCCCTTGCCTGCGTTCACTGTCTGCTCCTCAGCTCCCGGCCTGGTGTTCAAGAGACCGGGCTTTCCGTCGGGACCTCGCTGGCGTTGCGAATCACCTGGTCCACCAAGCCGTAGTCCTTGGCCTGGTCCGCGGTGAACCAGCGGTCGCGATCGGAGTCGATTTCGATCTGCTCGACGGTCTGGCCGGTGTGCATGGCGATGCGCTCGGCCAGGGTGCGCTTCAGGTAGAGGATCTGCTCAGCCTGGATCCTGATGTCGGTGGCGGTGCCGCCGATCCCGCCGTGCGGCTGGTGCATCAGGATCGACGCGTGCGGCATCGCATAGCGCTTGCCGTGGGCGCCCGCGCAGAGCAGGAACTGGCCCATGGAGGCCGCCATGCCCATCGCGTACGTGGCGACGTCGTTCGGCACATACTGCATCACGTCATAGATGGCCATGCCGGCCGTGACCGAGCCCCCGGGGGAGTTGATGTAGATGTGGATGTCCCGCTTGCTGTCTTCCGCGGCGAGCATGATGAGCTCGGCGCAGACGCGGTTGGCCAGGTCGTCGTCGACCTGCTGGCCGAGGACGACGATCCGGTGCCGCAGCAGCCGCTGGAACAGCTGGTCGCCAAAGGGAAGTGCAGGAGCCTCAGCGACCCGCGCCACCATGGGCGCCAGCCACTCGTCAGGGGCGGGCGTGGTCACGATGCCCTCCTCGCTCTCTATGTGCTCGGTCGTCAGTGCAATGTCGTTGTCAGTGACCATAACCCGCTGCCAGGGCCCGGAAGTCCGCTGCCGAGGGCTGTTCGCTGTAGGCGCAGGGTTCCAGCCTGTCACCACTGCGGGGTGAGCCGGGGGCCGTTACTCGGCCTCCCCCGCGTCTTCCCCGGTCTCGTCGGCTTCGTCGTCGGCCTCGTCGTCGGCCTCGGCATCCGCGGCGGCGACCGCTGCCTTGACGTCCACCGGGCGGCCCGCCTCGTCGGTGACCGAGGCGCGCTCGGCGATCAGCGTGAGCGCCTTGCCGCGCAGCACGTCGGCGGCGACCGAGGCGAGCTGGCCACGCTCGGACAGCTCCTGGGCCAGGCGGTCCGGGGAGACGCCCATCCGGTACGCCTGCTCGGTCACGTAAGCGGCCAGTTCGTCCTGGTCGACGCCGAGCTCCTCCTGGGTCGCCAGCTTGTCCAGAATGAACCCGGCCTTGACGCTGCGCCGCGCGTCCTCGGCGAACTGCGTGTCGAGCTCCTCGGCCGACTGGTTGGTGGCCTCCAGGTACTCGTCCATCGTGTTCCCGGAGCGCTCTAGCCGGTCAGCCAGGGATCCCCTGCGCGACGCGATCTCGCGGTCCACGAGGTCCTCGGGCAGCGGGATGTCGACCCTGGCCAGCAGCGCGTCGAGGGCCCGCTCCCTGGCCTGTCCCGCCTGGCCGGCCCGGCGCATGTTTTCCAGCTGCTTCCTGGTCCCGGCGCGCAGCTCGCCGAGCGTGTCGAACTCGCTGGCGGACTGGGCGAAGTCGTCGTCGAGCTCGGGCAGCTCCTTGACCTTGACGCTGTCGACCTTCACCGTCACGTCGGCCTGGGTACCGGCCAGCTCGCCGCCGGCCAGCTCGGCGGTGAACGTCTTGCTCTCGCCCGCCGACATGCCGGCCAGCGCCTCGTCAAGCCCGTCCAGCATCCGGCCGCTGCCGACCTCGTAGGAGATGCCGCTGGCCTGCGCGTCCTCGACCGCCTTCCCGTCCGCCTCGGCGGACAGGTCGATGGAGACGAAGTCGCCGGTCTCGACGGGCCGGTCGGCGCCCTTCAGCGACGCGAACCGCTCCCGCAGCGAGCCGATGTACTCCTCGACCTGGTCCGGGTCCACGTCGGCGTTCTCCACCGTGACCGGCATGCCGTCGATGTCCGGGACGTCGAACTTCGGCCGGACATCAACCTCAGCCGTGAACGCGAGTTCCTTGCCGTCGTCCAGCTTGGTGATCTCCACGGCAGGCTGGCCAAGGGCGAACACGTCGTTCTCCTCCAGCGCCTTGCCGTACAGCTGCGGCACGGCCTCCTGCACCGCCTGCTCGAGCACGGCGCCGCGGCCGATCCGCTGGTCGATGACCCGCGGCGGAACGCGCCCAGGGCGGAAACCAGGAATCCGGACCTGGCGGGCGACCTCGCGGTAGGCACGGTCCACGTTCGGCTTCAGTTCATCGAACGGAACCTCGATGGTGAGCTTGACCCGGGTCGGGCTGAGCTCTTCGACGTCGGTCTTCACGACGGGGTCACTCCTCGGCTCCCCGCCCGGGCAGGCATCATGCCGAACCCTGGGCACAGGTGGTCACGCACGGCTACTGGTCACGCACGCCTTAGGGCGCCAAGTCTAGGGCAGGCGCGGGGTTGTTCACCCGGCGCGGGTGGTGATCGAAAACGATGGCCGGTCCATTCTTTGTGACCGGACGTGCCCGGTGCCCGCCACCTGGGCCGCCGCCGTGCGACACCGGCCGAGAGGAGCCGACATGACCGCACCGCGTTCCGCGTCGTCCGCGTCATCCGCCGATCAGCGGGCCGGCGTCCCGGGCCAGCGCCAGGCCGGCGGATCGGAGCAGCCGGGCGGGCCAGAAGCAGCAGGCGGCACGGCGGAGGAGCGCTTCGTGACCGGCGCCCTAGGGCCGCTGGGCAGCCAGGCATGGCTGGCCGTGCTCACCGTCGCGGTGCTGACCCTGGCGGTCGGCGTCCTGCTGCTCGCCTGGCCCAAGGCCACGCTGGCGGTCGTCGCCATCCTGCTCGGCGCCGGACTGGTGATCAGCGGGCTGTTCCGGCTCGTCGAGGGTTTTACCGCCAGCGACGCCAGCGGCGGGACCCGGGCCGCCTACGTGCTGATCGGCCTGGTCGCCATTCTCGTCGGCCTGTACTGCCTGCGGCACCACGACGTGACCATCTTCCTGCTCGCGCTGCTCGTGGGCGCGTTCTGGATCGTGCACGGCGTGGCCGACCTCGCCTCGGCCCTGACCTCCGGCCCCGTGCCGGGCCGCGGATTCCGGGTGGTCGCCGGCCTGTTCAGCATCGCCGCCGGGGCGGTGGTGCTGTTCTGGCCCGGGATCTCGCTGGTCCTGATGCTCACGGTGCTCGGCGCCTGGCTGATCTTCTACGCCGTGATCCTCGGCGCCCTGGCCTTCCGCCTCCGCCGCCACACCAAGTCCCCTGGCCGCGCCCGCCGCTCCGCTCCCGCCCCCGCCTGACCCCTCCCGCCCCGCGCCTGCGCACGGCGCGGGGCAGGAGGCGCGGCTCGTCCTTTCCGGCGCCTGGCTCGATTGGCGTCGCCGGCCCGCCGCTGTCGTCATTGCTGCCGTGGCGCGGCTCCTGGGCGGCCGGATATGTGAATTATGCCCGATTCTAGAAACCGCCGGCAGGCGGATTTTGGGTCTGCTGAGGTTTTTGGATAGCGGTGCTCGGGTTTGCGGGCGTGCCGATTCCCTAGCCGGACGGGCGTAGCGGTGAAGCAACAGTGTGGTGGGACCCACGCTGCTGAAACAGCAAACTTCCCTCCACCGCGCTAAAACCGGCACACCGGGCGAGCCGGGTCGACCGAGGCCACGCCGGGCGAGCGGCGCCCGCGTCCCGCTGCCTGCCAGCCACCAGCCGCAGAACTCGCGGCGCCGCCTGCTGGGCGGGCGGGGCTAGAGGAGGTCCAGGCGGCGGGCGCGGGCGATGGCAGCGCGGCGCGAGTCCACGCCGAGCTTGCGGTAGGCCGAGCGCAGGTGCGTCTTGACCGTGTTGATCGACAGGAACAGCGCCTCCGCGATCTCCTGGTTGGTCAGGTGCGACGGCAGGAACCGCAGTACCGCGAGCTCGCTGTCGGTCAGCAGCACCTCGGTCTGCTCGTGCGCTCCCTCGGCGTGCGGCAGCTGGGTATCGAACCGCTCCAGGATCCGGCCGGCGAAACCGGCGCAGCGGCTCGTCGGCGGCACCAGCACGGTGATCGCCGACCGGACCGGCTGCCCGGCGTCGAGGAATACCCGGCTCGCGTCGTCCGGCTCCGCCAGGGCCAGCGCCTGCTCGAGCAGCTCGGCGGCCGTCCCGGTCAACCCCATGCGCCGGTTCGCCACCGCGGCCGCGAGCAACGCGGCGAGCTTGACCTGCAACGTCACCTCGTCGGCCGACCCGTCGAGCACCGGACCCGCGGCCTCGAGCGCGCCCTTGAAGTCCCCCTCGGCCAGCCGCACCCTGCTCAGCATCAGCAGGCTCTCGGCCCGGCCGTGCTGTGGCCCGTCGGCAGCCGTGTCGATCGTCATCCTGGCCCGCTCGGTGTCACCGGCCCGCAGCGCGATCTCGCAGTCCAGCATCGTCAGCAGCCAGTCCAGCTCGGGGCCGCCGGACGCACTGGTGTCGCGCAGCCGCAGCACCAGCGCGCGGGCTCCGGTGGCATCACCGTCGGCCAGCGCCGTGCGGGTGCGGATCAGCCCGGCCACGATGCTGAACTGCGGTTCGCCGGGAAGCTGGTGCCTTCCCGCCACGTACTCGTCCGCGTCGTCCAGGAGCTTGCGAGCGCCCGCAAGGTCGTCACGGGCCAGGCCAACCTGCGCCGCGGCGAGCACGGCCAGGCACGCCGAGCCTGGGTCGCGGGCGGTGCCCGCGCTGGCGGGCTCGGCAAGGGCCTTCTCCGCGGCGGTCAGGTCACCGTGCCATGCCTCGGCCAGCGCCTGCCAGCCGCGGGCCCGGGCGCACAGCTCACCGAGGCCGCCCGCGGTGAGCTGACGGGCGGCGTGGTTCAGGGCGTATCGCGCCTCGAGGATCTCCCAGCGGCGCAGCCGCGCGGCACCGAGCGCGAACCAGAGCAACCCGAGGGCCCGGTGCTCGGGCTGGGTGCCGGCGGTGGCCTGCGCCTGCTCGGCCATGGACCAGCCCTGCGCGAGCAGGCCGGGATCGGCGGCCGACCGGCTTGCCGCCCGCATCACCCGCAGCGCCGCCAGCCAGGGCTCGACGCTACGGCGCTCCCCCTGACTGCACCTACCAATTGCCCGCTGCGCGGCCTCCAGGTGATGGCCGGCGCCGTCCGGGTCGCCGGACCACAACCTGGCCGCGGCCAGCGCCGCCGCCACGGCGGCGTCGTCCGCGCGCTGCTCCGCCGGGAACAGCGCCAGCACCTGCTCCAGCGTCGCCGCCCCGCTGCGCACCAGCGCGGCGATACCGGCTTCGGCCAGCATGTGCGAGGCGTAGTCCCAGTCCCCCGCCTCGGCGGCGCTGCGCAGCGCGTCGATGGCCTGGTCGTGCGCTGCGTGCCAGCGCGCGGCGCGGCGCAGCAGGATCGGGACTTCGTGCGGGATCTCCCGGGCCCGCTCGGCGGCAAGCACGTCGCGCAGCAGCGGGTGGTAGCGGTACCCGGCGTGGTCGTTGCCGAGCGCCTCGACAAAGCTGTTTTCCCTGCTCAGCCGCTCCAGCGTGCGGCCGCCGCCCGGCTCTCCGGTCAGTGCGTCGGCAAGGTCGCCCGACATCTGCTCGGTGACGCTGGTGCGGAGCATGAACAGCCGGATCTCCGGCGGCTGCCTGCCCAGCACCTCGTCCCAGAGATAGTCGGTGACCAGCGGCTCGTCCCCGGCGATGTCGGTGATCCGGCCGCTTTGGCGCATCTGGCTGCGGGCGCCCATGGCCGCCAGCCGGAGCCCGGCCATCCAGCCCTCGGTGCGCCGGAGCAGCTCATCCCGCGCGAACGCGTCCACGTCGAGGCCGAGCATCGCGAAGTAGGCGTCCGCCTCGTCGGCCGTGCAGGCCAGGTCCGCCGCGTTCACGTCGGCCAGGTCGCCGGCCACGCGCAGCCGGGCCAGCTGGAGCCGGGGTGCGCAGCGCCCGCTGAGGATCAGCCGCAGGGTCGGCGGGGCATGCCGGATCAGCAGGTCGAGGCCGGCCAGCACCGGGCCGTCCGCGAGCTCGTGCACGTCGTCGAGCACGAGCGTGGCCGGCTCGGTCAGCTGCTGCGCGGCCTCGGCCACCCGCAGCGGGAGACCGCCCGCAGCGGCATCCCGCAGCGCCTGGGCGGCGTCGCCGGGAATGGCGCCCGCGCCCGCCAGCGCGGCCTGGACGTAGCCCCAGAACCGCGCCGGATCCTGGTCGTCGGCGTCGAGTGTCAGCCAGGCGACCCGGCGTCCCGCCGGTGCCGCGGATGCCCACGACCCGCAGGCAACGGTCTTCCCCGCCCCGGCTGGCCCGGACACCACGGTCACCCGGTGCCCCGCCGCGCGCTCGACCAGGTCGATCACGCGGCCGCGGCGCAGAATGGCCAGGCTCAGCCGCGGTATCCGCAGCTTGTCAGCGAGAAGCTCCGGCCGTACCGGTCCCTCCGGCCGCTCAGGCCGCTCAGGCCGCACCGGCCGCTCAGGCCGCTCAGGCCCCCCGGCCGCGGGCTTTACCCGGCGCGCGGCAGCAGCCCCGCTGGTCGTTGTCGACATGCCCTCCCCCGTCGCGTTGTCGACATGCCCTTCCCCCGTCGGGCGACCGGCCTGCCTGCAGTAATGAGCGGAAGGTCGAGTCCTTGCCTGCAGGCCGTATGTGCGATTCGCAACCCTCTGACCGCCGTACCCGGACTTGACCACCACCAACCGCCCGGCAGCCGGATCGTGTCACCCCGCCAGGGTGACGCGGACCAGCCCCAATGCCTCTAGCGTGGCGCCACTACGGCCGGAGCGGGCCGGCTGCGCGGGCGGCAGGTTCAGCAGGCGGCGCGGGCGCGCGAAGATCGTCGGCGCACCGGGCGGACCACGCAAGCGCGGCGGCATGGCAGCCCCCGCTTACCCCCGGAACAGCCCGGGCAATCGTGATCACCCCGTTCGGATGATGCCGCCGCCCCTTGCCCTCCGTAGCGTCACATGCAGTAGGACACCGGGCACATCCGGTTATGCACTGGGACAGCAGGCAACCCGCACGCCGCCCGGGGAACGGCACACGGCGCTCGCGGGGCCGGAGCCGCTACTAGCGGCCGGCGAGAAAGGGGGCTGCTCATGAGCAGTGCACAGGAGCGACCAACCGGGACGGCCGGCACCGACACCACGGGCCAGACCGAACCGACCGGCAGCGGCGTGCCTGGCCAGCGGGCCGGCGCGCACCGCAATACCGGCTACCAGGAGGGATACCGGGAGTCGGCCGACTACGACCGGCGCGAGGGCGGTGCCGCGGCATCGTTCGGCGGCGCAACCCTGGCCGCCGTCCTGATGATCTTCACGGGCCTCGTGGGGTTCTTCCAGGGACTCGTGGGGCTCATCCACGGTTCCTTCTACACCGTGCACCCGAACTACATCTTCACCGTCGGCTCGTGGGGCCGGGGGCTCACGCAGCTGATCCTGGGCGCGGTGATCTTCGCGGCAGGCGCGTGCCTGCTTCTCGGCATGACGTGGGCCAGGGCGGTGGGGATCGTGCTCGCCGTGCTCTACGGCGTCGCGAGCTTCTTGTTCCTGCCGTGGTACCCGTTCTGGTCCCTGATCCTGATCGCCCTGAACGTGTTCATCATCTGGGCCCTGGCAACCATGGGCAGGCACCGAGCCGCCTGACGGGCGGCGCAGCCGCGCGCGAAGCGAGGCCCCGGTCATCTCGGCCGGGGCCTCGCCATGCCGGGGCTCGCCGGCGCTCGCCGGGGGTCACCGGGGGTCACCGGGGGTCACCGGGGGTCACCGGTCAGCTGGCGGTCAGCTGCCTGGCGCTCAGCGCGTCAAGGGCCGCGGCGGCCTCGGCCAGCGCCACGTGGCTGGCGGTCAGCGGGTAGTTGCCGGCCAGCCGGGTCCGCAGCGGGTCGTACTCCTCGGCCAGCAGGCCGACGTCGTTGCGCAGCTCGAGCAGCCGGGTGAACACCTTTCGCGCCTCCGCGCCACGCCCCATCATCGCGGCGCACTGCGCTAGCCAGAACGCGGCAGGCAGGTAGCCGCCGTCGGCCGGCGGCATCCCGTCCACGCTGTCCCCCGGATCCCGCTCGTACCGCAGCAGCACACCGCCACGGTCCAGCGCGTGCTCGACGGCGGAGACCGTGCCGCGCAGCCGCTCGTCGCTGGGCGGCAGGAAGCCCAGCGGGCCCAGGCGGAGCAAGCTGGCGTCCGCCCCAGGGTGTTCATAGGCCTGAACGAACGTCGCGGCGCCGGTGTCGTAGCCACGCTCGAGCACGTCGGCCTTGACCGCGGCGCGCAGCCCGCGCCACCGATCGGCCGACCCGGGGTCGCCGAACCGCTCGATCATCTTGACGGCGGCGTCGGCGGCCGCCCAGACCATGGCCTTGGAGTGCACGAACTGGCGCGCCGGGCCACGCACCTCCCAGATCCCGGCGTCCGGCTGGCGCCACGTCGCCTCCAGGTGGGCGAGCAGCTCGTCGGCGTCCCAGGGGTCGTGCGACCCGTTCAGGCCGGCCATCCGGATCGCCAGCCGGGCGGCGAGCACCTCGGCGAAGACGTCGGCCGGCGGCATGGCGGTCGCCGCGTTGCCGATCCGCACCGGCCGCGCCCCGTCGTAGCCGGGCAGCCATTCGAGCTCGATCTCCGGCAGCCGGCGCTCTCCGGCCAGGCCGTAGAGTTCCTGCACGCAGGATGGCTTGCCGGCTACCGCGTGGCTCATCCAGTCGAGCAGGCCGACGGCCTCGCCGAGCGCACCCGCGCGCAGCAGCACCCGGATCGCCGCGGCGGCGTCCCGCAGCCAGCAGTACCGGTAGTCCCAGTTCCGCGAGCCGGACGCCTGCTGCGGCAGCGAGGTGGTGGGCGCGGCCACGACCCCGCCGGTCGGGGCGTAGGTGAGGGCCTTGACCGTGATCAGGGACCGGATCACCGCCTCGCGCCACTGGCCCTCGTAAGCCAGGCCCGCCACCCAGTCCCGCCACCAGCGCTCGGTCTGGTCGATCAGCGCGGGGACCAGCGGCGGGTCCGGCGGGTCGTCGCGGGAACTGCGCCAGACCACGGCGAACGGCACCTTGTCGCCCTGGCTGACCGTGAGCTCGGCGGTCGCGGAGCCGCGGGCCCGGCGCACGTGCGCCGGGCCGAACAGCCACAGGGTCTCCGAGCCGGCGACGATGCGGTGCGCCCCGGCGTGCCGCAGCACCCGTGGTTCCGCAGAACCGTACTCAAACGCGGCGGCGAGCGTCATCCGAAGGTCCACGGTGCCGCTGACACCCTCGATCATCCGGACCAGCACCGGGTCGGACTCCCGCGGCGGCATGCAGTCGACCAGGCGGGCGGTGCCCGAGTCCACGGTGAACTCGGTCTCGAGCACCAGCGTGTCCGGCCGGTAACGGCGCTGCACCCGGCTGTTGCCGCCGGGCGGCGCGATCCGCCAGTGCCCGTGCCGGTCCTCCCCCAGCAGCCCGGTGAAGCAGGCCTCGGAGTCGAACCTGGGCAGGCAGAGCCAGTCGATCGATCCGTCCCTGCCCACCAGCGCCGCCGTGTGCAGGTCGCCGATCAGCGCGTAGTCCTGGATCGGTAGCGACATCGGCAAGCCCCCCGCTGGCAGCAGGTGCGCCCGGTCAGCCCGCTACTGCTGCCATCGCGGCAGTCTGCTGGGCCGGCCAGCCGGTGTCGTCATCCCTGGGAGGTGAGTGGGCTCAGACTGCCGGGTGCAGGCTGCGGTAGGGGCCTTCGGCGGCCATGAGCTCGCGGTGGGTGCCGCGCTGCACGGCCCTCCCCCGGTCCAGGACGATGATCTCGTCGACCTGCTCAAGGCCGGCGAGGTCGTGGGTGATCAGCAGGGTGGACCGGCCCGCGGTGACGGCGAGCAGGTCGGCGGTCAGCGCCGCCGCGGCCTCCGGATCGAGGTGGGCGGTCGGCTCGTCCAGGATCCACAGGTCCGGGTCGGCCAGCAGCGCCCTGGCCAGGGCGAGCCGCTGCCGCTCGCCGCCGGACATGGCGGCGCCGCGGGCGCCGACCCGGGTGTCCAGGCCCTGGGGCAGCGACTCGATCCAGGGCAGCAGCCGGGCGCCCGCCGCCGCGGCCTCCAGTTCCTCGCCGCTCGCGCCCGGCCGGGCCAGGAGCAGGTTGTCCCTGATCGTCGTGTCGAAGATGTGCGGGTCCTGCGGGCAGCCGCCGATCACGGTCCGCACGTCGTCGGCGGCGAACGCGGCGAGGTCCCGGCCGGCCTCGCCGGGAACGCCCAGCGTGACCCGCCCGACGGCCGGGTCCCAGAACCGCAGCAGCACCGCGGCTACGGTGGACTTCCCGGCGCCGTTCGGGCCGACCAGGGCGACCCGCCGGCCCGGCGACAAGTCAAGATCGAACCCGTCCAGCGCCGGCGGCGCGTCCGGCGCGTAGCGAACCCGCACGCCGACCATCCGCACCCGCACCGGCCGGGCCGGCAGCGGAAGCGGTGCCTGCTGCTCGGTCACCGGGTCCGGCGCGTCCAGCACCGCGCCGATCCTGGCCGCCGATCCGCGCGCGGCGCCGAGCTGCAGCGCCGCCGCCGGCAGCGCGGTGACCGCCTCGAAGGAAGCCAGCGCAGTCAGCGTGAGCACCGCGAGCGGCACCCGGGTCAGCGTTCCGCCTGCCACCGCTTGCACGCCGAGCAGCAGGACGCCCCACAGGGTGAGCCCGGCGGCCGCGGCCATCAGCCCGTCGCCGAGACCGGACGCGGCGGCCGAGCGCCTGGCCAGGGCTGTCAGCCGCCGGTCCGCTTCGTCCGCGGCGGCCAGGGCGGTGTCCTGGGCGCCGAACGCGTGCAGCTCGGCGACGCCGGCCAGCAGGTCGGTCAGCGTCGCGCCGAGCGCCCCGCGGGCCTCGGCGGTCGCCCTGGCCGCCCGGCGCGACGCCGCGACGGCGAGCGCGGGCACCAGCACCCGGCGCCG
>Ga0209333_1000294_pt1 | contig 27808 bp, 22 predicted proteins | sample BlaSpr_A8_OM2_O3_FD_187982 | JGI IMG/M metagenome (GOLD analysis project Ga0209333, IMG submission 187982) | Forest soil microbial communities from Thunder Bay, Ontario, Canada - Black Spruce, Ontario site 2_A8_OM2_O3 (SPAdes) (version 2) | ecosystem: Environmental > Terrestrial > Soil > Boreal... | reverse complement strand
ACCGTGTCGTCGGTCGCGTTCAGCCCGGACGGCAAGATCCTGGCCACCGCCGACCTGAACGGCGGCTCCTATCTGTGGGACGTGGCCACCGGCCACCGCATCGCCACCCTGAGCGGACCCAGCCCCGACAGCAACGTGGAAATGTCGTCGGTCGCGTTCAGCCCGAACGGCAAGATCCTGGCCACCGCGAACCAGGACGGCGTCACATACCTGTGGAGCATCGCCACGGGCCGGTCCCGCCGCTGACCGGAAGAGAAACGTTGCCATCGCCATTCTCGTCGCGGCGAGAAAGGGGAGCATGCGTAGGCTGTCGCCCGTCCTTCGGGGGTGGCTACGGTGAGCGTTATGACGAGATTTGGTATTCAGCTGCCTAACTTCTCGGGCTTTGACCCGGCCGACTTGTTCGATCACGTTGTCGGCCTGGTGATGACGGCGGAAGAAGCAGGATTTGACTCGGTATGGGTCATGGACCATTTCTTCCAGCTGCCGCCTCTGGGCGGGCCAGACCAGCCGATGCTGGAGGCATATACCCTGCTCGGGGCTCTGGCGGCCCGCACCCGGCGGGTGCAGCTCGGCACGCTGGTCACGGGCGTTACCTATCGCAGCCCCGGCATCCTGGCCAAGATCGTCACGTCCCTGGACGTCATCTCGCGGGGCCGGGCGATCCTCGGCATCGGGGGCGCCTGGTACGACGTCGAGCACCAAGGGCTCGGCATCGACTTCCCGGCCGCCGGGGTCCGCCTTGACATGCTCGAGGAGGCGGTCCAGGTATGCCGGGCCATGTTCACGGGCGACGACGTGAGCTTCACTGGCCGCCACTACCGGCTCGATCACGCCCGCAACCTGCCCCGGCCGGTGCAGGCCGGCGGCCCGAAGATCATGATCGGCGGCGGAGGCGAGAAGCGGACGCTGCGGCTCGTAGCCCAGTACGCGGACCAGTGCAACGTCACCGGCGACGTGAATACGCTGGCCCGCAAGATCGACGTGCTGCGCCGCCACTGCGCGGAGGTCGGCCGGGACCCCGCCGAGGTCGGCGTGACCTGGATGACCCCGCTGATCCTGACCACATCCAGCCAGAACACCGCCGAGGTGCACGAGATGCTGGCGGCGGCCGGCTCGGCCGAAGAGATCGCCGGATTCACCGTTGGCCAGCCGCACGAGATTGCTGGCCTAATCGCGGGGCACATCGAGGCCGGCGCTGACGAAGTGATTTTCAGCTTCGCCTTCGCCGATACCGCGGGAATCACCGCGGTGGGGAGGCATTGGGCCTGAACGGACGGTAGCGGCGCTGGCCGAGCCGTCGCAAAGGTTGCCACTCCCTGACGGGTCCCCGAACTTGGTCCCTTGCATCGCACGCTGCTGAAGGTGATGGCGGGAGCAGAGGCCCCCGCCGGTGCCGCTATTTCACGTAGTACCAGTTCTCTGGGTTGAGGCTGAGCGTCGTGGACTCCGGTGTGGCGCCCTTCAGGTTGTTGGTGATCTCGGCGACGAGGTAGGGGGCGTTTACCTGCCATTCCACCGGCAGCTGCTTCGCCAGGTAGTTCTGCCATGAGTACATGTAGGACAGGTTGGTGCTGGACAGCGTCTTGGCGATCATCGCGTCGTTGGACTTGTCGCAGTAACCGGCGGAGTTCGCGATCGCACCGCACAGGAACAGCGTCTCCCCGGTCGGGTAGTAGTCCGGCGCGAACGACCAGCCGAGGCCCCAGTCCGCCATGTCCCAGTTGCACGGGATCTTGGCCACCACGCAGTTGCCCGCCGAGGCCGAGACCACGTCGTCGAACGGCTCGGGCTTCAGGTCCAGCTTGATCCCGACGCCCGCCGCGCTGGACTGCAGCTGCAGCAGCTCCTGCGAAACCCACGTGAGCCCGTTGTCGTAGGTGAAGTTGAAGCTCAGCGGGGTGCCCTTGGTGATCCCCGCGCCGCAGTCGCCCGCGGCCGAGCCCGCCTTGGCGCAGGTGGTGGTCCCGTTCGGCGCCACACCCCAGCCGTTACTGGTCAACAGGGCCTTCGCCTTAGCCGGGCTGTAGGGGTATGGAGGGCCCTGCTTGCCCTGCGCCGACAGCCACGAGGTCGCCGGATAGTTCCCGACCGGCCCGGGCTGCATCGTGCCATACCCCTTCAGCGGTCCTGCGAGGTCGGCTGGCTGGTCCATCAGGTACGCGAGCGTCTGCCGGAAGTAGAGCTGCTTGAAGATCGCGGCGTGGTCACCGATCGTGGACTGCTCGTTCAGCGTGTAGAAACTGGTTCCCCAGGTGACCTGCGGAGCCAGGTAGTAGCCCGGCACCGGGTTGTGGCCCGCCGCCGCGCTGATGGGCTTGGACGGCAGGTCCTGCGTCGGGATGTAGCCGACGTCGATCTTGGTGCTGCTGCTCGGCGAGCGAAGCACGTCGTACTCGGCGGCGTCGGTGGTGAACGGCACCTCCTGGAACTGCGACAGATGCGGCTTGTTCGGCCCCGAGTACGACTTGTTCGGCACCATCGTCAGATGCCCGTCGGCGTTGAACGCGCTCAGCTTCCACGGACCGTCCACGATGCCCCACAGCGGCGACGTCGCATACGAGCCCAGAGCCTTGGACTGCGTATTCAGGTAGCTGTACACCGCGGCGCAGTCACTGACCGTGGTCGAGCACTGGCTGGGCCCCGATGTGGTCTTGTCCCAGGCCTCCGGCATCGGCGTGATCTGGCTCAGCTCGTTGTACAGGAACCAGTTGTGGCTGTAAGCCTTGTCCATGGTCATGGTCAGCTCGGTCGAGCTGACCGCCTTGATGTTGCTGACCACGGTGTTCGGGAACCCGGTGTAGGCACCCCAGTCCACGTCACCGACCGCCTGCAGCATGTTCAGCCAGAACATCACGTTCTGCGCGGTCACCGCCTGGCCGTTGGACCACTTGTACGGCTTGAGCTTGATCGTGACCGTGCTGCCGCTGAACGTCGGGGCATAGGCGAGGCTCAGCGCGGTGTTCATCGTGGGCGCCGACCCGGTGCCGAACCAGTACAGCGGCCGGTACATCAGGTACCCGAAGTCCTCCAGGTTGCTCACGCTGATGAACTCGCTGCTCGTGAACGGGAAGATGTAGTTCGGCGTATCCGACGGCTGCTCGGCCCACGTCGCGGTGCCCCCGCTGACCGGTGTGGTCCCCGCCGCGGACGAACCGGTGCCGGTGCCAGCGCAGCCTGCCGCGGCCAGGGCGAGCGCAACGACGCTCGCTCCCACCGCAAGTGTCTGGCGGCGGAGCCCGGACCTGAATCTGCCTCGCTGCTGTGGGGACCTGTCTATGGCTGCGACTCCTTGACACGGGGACCCCGCTCGACTCCGCAGATTCATCTACGTTCCTTCCGCAAGAGCATGCGTGCCCCTGATCGCGCAATGCCGGTGATGCACAGGGGGCCGCTCCCGCCCAATAGCAGCAGTCACTGGCTGTGATCCTCGGCTAGGAGCGTGCCGGTGTCAGGACTAGCTCGAAGAACTTCGAGGTCACGATGCGATGGCGCCTCGGTCACGGGCCGGAATCGCCTCGCGGGCGCGCGGCCAACGGGCTGGTCAGCTGCCCTGGCTGACCGCTCCGCTTTCGGCGGCGCTCTCATGACGGCTGGTCGATGGTGGAAGTGCTTGAGTCCGCTGCGGTGCAGGCGCACGTTGTGGGCTGCCCATAGGGCGCGGAACTCTTCGCTTCTTGTGGATAGCTGGGTTGCGGGGCGGATCTTGTATGGCGGGCGGCGCTGAGCGGCGCGGGCAGGGTAGCGGTGGAAGGCCTGCAGGCGGGCGACGTCGTACCGGCAGCGCTGCTCACCTGCGGTAGCGAGACAGGCCCCGTCTCCGCGGCCTCCTCAGCGCTTGGCGATTGCTTCGCGGACGGCGGGGACGACTTCGTTTGCCCAGAGGTTCAGTGTCGTATCGCTGACGATGTCGCCAGGACGGACCATGTAGATGAAAGCGGCGGCGCCTCGTTCAAGCACGGCGAAGGTCAGCTCCTCCACCCACTGCGTCACTCCGCCCCCGATCCAGCCGCCCTCGTCGTCCCGGGTCTCTGGTAGCGGGTCCGGGGTGAGCCGCCCTGACACGTTGTAGATGGTGTCGATATCAGCAGGGTCTCTCCCTGCCGACGCGGCTGCTTCGTCTACGACGGCGCGTGACTCTGCGACCATCGAGCTGCGCCAGTCGGCGAGGTGTCCTGGTATCCATCCGTCGGCCTGCCGGCCGGTTACTGCCAGGTTCTTCGGGCCGAGCGATCCGACCCAGATCGGCGGCGTTGGTGCGGCCGCGGGTTCCAGCTCGGTGACCTTGTAGAACTCGCCGTCGAACGTGACCGGGTCGCCGCCACCGGAGAGTGCTCTCACGACCATGATTGCCTCCTCCAGCGCACGTATCCGGGCGGCGGGAGACAGGCGGGGGACACCGAGGGCGACGATCTCCTCCCACTTCCCGCCCGCACCCAATCCGAGAACGACTCGACCGCCAGAGATCGTCGACAGTCCCGTAACGGTCCGGGCGAGGATGGGAGCGGGACGGCTCAGCAGGTTCGTCATGATCACTGCTCCGGCGATGTTGCTGGTTGCGCCCAGAACGAACCCCAGCGCGGCGTAGGCGTCGAGGCGGTCGGCGAAGTAGGGGTGGTCGTTGACGCTGACCAGATCGAGGCCCGCGTCATCGGCGAAGCGGGCGTGCCCGAGCATCACGCTCACTTGGTGGACACCGTTCTCCAGCCCGAGGCCGAAGAGGACTTTGTGATTGGAGGTCATGAGACGAACAGTGTACGTGGCGATCAGTGTTCGCTCCAAGTAGAATCAGGTCCACTATGTCTCTTGCCGCCGGTCCGCCTCCGATATCTGCCCCGGTCCGTCATCGCTCGACCCGTGACCGCCCCGCAAAGGCTCCGCTCAGCGAGGACGCAGTCGTCAACACGGCACTTGCGATCCTGAAGTCGGATGGTCTGAAGGCAGTCACGATGCGGCGTGTCGCGGCCACGCTCGACACGGGACCTGCCTCGCTCTACGTGTATGTATCTGGCAGCGAGGGCCTGCTGCAGGCGATGTTGGACCGCGTAATTTCCGCGATCGAGTTCGAACTGCCGGATCCTTCACGTTGGCGTGCTCAGCTGCACACCCTGCTTCAGCGCTTCCACCAGGCACTGGTCAATCATCCCGGGATAGCTTCAATAACCCTGGCCGATTCACCCACGACCGAACCGGTTCTGCGTCTGACCGAAAACCTGCTCGGCGTTCTTCTGGCCGGTGGGCTTGACCCTCAAGACGCCGCCTGGGCGTGCGACATCTTCGTGCTGCTGGTTATGGGCGCAGCGCGTGAGGACGATGTACGGCGCCCTCCCGGGCAGAGCGGTGACGGCCACCGCGAGCAGGTCGACGAGCTCTATAAGACCTTCGTCGGCCTGTCGGCCGACCGGTTCCCTCATCTCGCTGCCCATGCTGCGTACATGGTCGCTGGCGATGGCGATGAGCGGTTTGATTTCGCCGTCGATGTTTTTATCGACGGCATGCTCACCCGAGCGGCCCGACGGTAAACGCTCTGCCGCCCTCTGCACCTTCGTCAACCTCCGGGTTCTGCTGCGCACCGCCGCACGCACGTCGGCCTCGCTCTCCAGGAACCGAGGCGTCGTTCGCACCGAACGACCGTCCGCGGCAGCGCAACCGACATGCCATCAGCACGCTTTCAGGCCATTGAGGTAGGTGCCGAGCAGCCGCCGGCAGGTCGCGTCCCATTCTGGATCGGCTTGCCGGGGCTGAGCGAGCATCGCCCCGAAGGCGACGACATCGCGCGGACTCACGTCGTGCCTGATCGAGCCGTCGGCACGGCCGCGTTCGATGATCCGCTGCAGGGCGCGGTGGATCTGGCCGCGCAGCGCGAGGGTTGCCGGGGCTGTGACCGGCGGCCCGCCATGTAGCGGCAGGACGAGTTCGTTGCGCTGGGTGATCGCGGCTTCGATGAAGCGCCGCAGCGCGTCACTGGCTGTCGTGCCGTCGTTTTCGGCCGCATGCACGTTCGCGAGCACCTGCTCGAAGGAACGGTGGGTCAGGAAGCGAAGCAGATCCTCGCGGTTCCGGAAGTGACGGTAGAGCGTCCCGATGCCGACCCCCGCGTCTGCCGCGATGGTCGCCATGGCCACATGCGTGCCCTCACGGTGCACGGCCGCGGTCGCGGCCCGGACGAGGACCTCGTGGTTGCGGGCCGCGTCGCTGCGCCGTTCACGCGGACGGCGCCCCTTCGAGATGGCCATGCGCACGTCGACGCTGTATCCGGTTCCCACCCACAGAGACTACTCTTTAAACGGATGAGATCCTCCGGATTGAGAGGTGACAGACACGGCCACGGGTTCACCGACCACATAGGCGCACACTGGAGGACTTCTCCCGCAGGGCTTGCCCGGCGGGGCCATATCCGTCAATCCGTGAGGAGACACCATGCCCGGCCAGCCCACGCCCGTCCCGCCTGACGACCTGTCACGCGAATTCACTGTCGCGCGACCGGACCGCGACCAGAGCCTGCCGCACATCGGGCTCGTCGGCGACACCTACACGATCCTGGTCACAGGCGAGGACACCGCCGGAAAGTACACGCTCATCGACATGCACGTGCCTCCAGGTGGCGGCCCGCCACCGCACCGGCACGACTTCGAGGAGATGTTCACCGTCCTTGACGGCGAAGTCCAGGTAACCTTCCGCGGCCAGACGCTTATCGCCCGCGCCGGGGAGACCATCAACGTGCCGGCCAATGCTCCGCACGCATTCACCAACACCGCGGCCACGCCGTCGCGGTTGCTGTGCCTGTGCGCGCCGTCCGGGCAGGAAGAGTTCTTCACTCTGGTCGGCCAGCCCGTCGCCACCCGGACCCAGGCGCCACCGCCGCTCGACGCCAACGCGCAGGCGGCCTTCATCGCCAAGTCGAAGGCGCTCGCACCCAAGTACAAGACCGAACTGCTACCGCCGCCCGGCGCAGAATAAAGACGAGTGCCAAGCTGACCTTTGCGCTGGACGCTCCGCGGGTGGCGAGATCGCCGTCCGCATCTTGACCCCCAATGGCTCTGACCTGGAGAAATCTCCTAGGGCCGGATGCGTCCTCAGCGGTGCCTAAAGCGTATCCGCAGGTCAGGCATGATCATGACGTGTCCGGCGCCCAGCCTGCTTGCCCGGCAACAGCCGGCATGCGCGCACGCCCGGGCACCCAGCCGGCTCCCCGCACCGACGTCACTGCCCCAAGCGTCACCGCGGCGCCGGCCTACCGGCCGAGTCGGGACCCCCGATGGATCGTTCGAGGAGGATCTCACGGGCCGAACTGGTGACCGTGGCGGCATACGAGAATGGGTGATCTGCGTGCCCGGCCGCGACAGTCCAGCGAGTTGGCGAGGGCTCCGCTCCTCGCATCAGGGAACCCTTAGAACCAGCACCACGGTGTCGTCGCGGATTTCCCTGCCGCTGAAGGCCAGCACAGCTTGCTGGATGGCGTCGGCCATCTGCCCCGCGGGCATGTCGCCGAGGTCGGCGACGACGTCGTGAAGGCGGTCGTCGCCGTAGAGGTTACGGTCGATCTGGCTGCGGGCCTCCGTGACACCATCGGTAAACAGGACGAGGCTGTCGCCTGTCCGCAGTGACGTCTGCGAGTCCCGCAGCTCGGGATCGGGCAGCAATCCGAGCAGAGTCCCCGGCCGCCCGAATGTCTGCACACCCCCGTCGGCGCGGCGCACCAATGCCAGGGGGTGACCCGCGGAGCTGATCTGCACCGAGGCCCCGGCCAGCGTCGGCCGCGCCGTGGCATAGATCGCGGTGAGGTGGCGGGGGTCATCGGTAGGCCAATCCAGCAGCGCCTGGTTCAAGGCAGCCAGAATCAGGCTTGGCCGACCAATCCGGTGTGCCTCCGCCCGCAGGGTGTATCGGGCCAGTGCGGTGCTCTTAGCAGCCGGGGCTCCCTTGCCGCACACGTCGCCAACTACCATCCCCCAGCTCCCCCGCACCGACGGGAATATGTCGTAGAAGTCGCCAAGAACCTCGGCCCCTGTCCCGCCTGCCACATACCGCGCCGCTGAATGCAAGCCCGGGATCTCCGGCAGCCGCGGCGGCAGCAGGCTTTCCTGCAGAATCTGCGCCAGCTCGGCACGCTCCGCGCTGTGCTGCAATGCCGCTTGCAGCGCGACTTCACGTGAAGCGACCTGGGCCAGGGTTTCCAGGAACTCGACTTCTCCGGCGCTCCAGTGGCGCGGCAGGTGGTCAGCCACGCAAAGCGCGCCCACCACGTTGCCGTGCGGGTCACGTACCGGGAATCCCGCCCAGGCGCCCACGCGTGCCGGCTCGGACGGGCGGCGGGCTCTCGGGTGCAGGTCCAGTCGGGCGTCGTGGATGACCAGCTTCTCCTGGGATTTGATCACGGACTGGAGCCATGAGTGCTCGAGCGGGCTCTGCCGGCCGGTCGTGTCCGGGACGTCGGGACAGCTTCTGCCAGGGGATGCGCGCCATCTGGCGATGGTGACGGATGCCAGCGAAGTGCCCAGGATCATCGCGGCCAGCCGCACAACACGGTCGAAGGGCTCCACCAGACGGGGAGCGGGCAGGCGGTCCGCCCATCGCGCGCTCCATCCGGGCGGTTCGGGAATGTTGGCTCGCGCTAGCCCAGCCAGCGCACGGGATCTGACCGGAGATTGAATTGAAGAGTAGCCGGGAAGGTCCATATCCGCTTCCGTCGAATTTATGACGTGAGTGACGAAATTCGGGCTGGCGGGGTCTAGACCTCCCAAGTTAGTATTCAACCACGGAACGGTGTGATCGATGGCTCTGTTAGCCAGATATCCCCACTGTAATGAACCATTCTATGTGGGATCTATTAGCCGTCCACAGCATAAATGTCCTATAGTAAACGGACCTGGCGAAAGGGACCTGTGCTGATGCCCCTGGCCAGTCTTGGCAGGATCAGTCATGACCTGATGGCCGCACCGTCCGCTCCATCACCAAGACCGTCACCATCGGCCGTCCGGGGTCGCAGGTACACCCGCACCTGACCGATTCCCGCAACTGGCCCCAATGGCATTCTGCGCCAACTCGGCGGCGCATACACCATTGACAGGCGGCGCGTAATAGGCAGGGAGGATCCGGCGCGAGGGACCACCGTCCCTCGTCGCGCGCTGTAGTTTGTGTTGGCACCGCTTCACACGCGAGATCTGCCTTATGGACGGCAACCGAATCCCTGGCCAAGCCGTATTGCCGCGCCCGAACGGGGACAATCTGCCTGCGCTGGGAATGCCCAGGCAGCGCCAAGCAGGAATGGCTCGTCCACAGCGGCCTTACTGGCGAGCTCGGCACTGCGCGCGAACTGGGCGAGTTGCCGGGGTCGAGGTGAGCCAGGAGGCTATCCGCGAGGGCCTTGGGCGGCGCCGTCCCGTCGAGAGGATGGCTCCTTGGCCGAGCATCTGCGCTCGGAAGACATGCAGGCCGTCTCGGATCTGCCGCCGGACTGGCGCGGTCCGAACCGGCGACCTCGGCAGGGTTGACATCGCGAGCCGCGCCGTCTGCGTCTCCTCGTGCGACAAGCGCCACGACCGCGAGCCAGCTAGCCACCCGTTGTGACCTCCGCACCTACAGGACGCTCAGCAGGGCCGCCTTGGCCCGGGCCGTGTGGTAATTCACCGCACCCGGGCTGATGCTCATGGCCGAAGCAGCCTGCCGTTCGGACAGGTCCAGGTAGAAGCGCAGCATGAGCGCCTCCCGCTGCCTCGGCGAAAGTGTGTGCATGGCTGAGATCAGCGCCGAGGGCTCTGGTTGCGTGATCGCGCACTGCTCGGCACTGCGCATGATGCCCGGCTTGAGCTTGGGCGCGTTCCGGTCGGCCACGATCCCTCGCCGCACGGCCGACCGCGACCGGTGTATCACGCGCCGCCGTAGGTATGCCAGCGCCTTGTCGCGGTCCCGCAGCCGGCCCCAGGCGCCGTACATGGCGACGAAGGAATCCTGCACCACTTCGTCCGCGATGCCGACGTCGCCGACCAGCGTGGCCGCCAGCCGGACCAGCGAGCGGTACTCCGTGCCGTAGATCGCCGTGATCGCCTGGTCGGCATCCGATTGGGCGTCAGCGGGAACCGGACCCAGCGCCGCGTCCGCTGGCAGCGCGCCGGCCCCATGCGGGGGACGCGGCCCGTCGGCGCCGAGCTCGCCCGCAGTCATGACACTGCACACAGCGGCGGGCCGGGCGCTTTCACGGGTCCTGTGACCCAGGCGGAACATTTCGTCGCCTTTCTGCTGAAGCAGTCAGGCGGGGTCTGGACCCAAGCGGCTGATTAGCCAGCTTCACCATGACCATACGCCGAACTCCCGCCGCTGCCCAGGACAGCGACCCGCGCACGGCGCCAGCCCGGCCCGCATGTCCGTCGCCGTGCTGGCCGAGGCGCTCGCCGACCTGTGCGACAGCCTCGGGCTCGGCCAAGCCGACGCCAGAGTGCTCGACGGGTTTTACTGTGTCCGAGGGGGTGCGTTATTGAGGAGAACTACCATGCGGACCGTCACACTCGGAAAAACCTCCATCAAAATCAGCGAATTCATCTTCGGCGCGGGCGCGATCTGGGGGATCGGGGGCTCGCCCGCGACTCTCGGCCTGGGCATCACCCGCGAGCAGGGATTGGATCGGCTGGATGAGGCCCGGGACCTCGGTATCACCGTTGTCGACACCGCGGACGTGTACGGCGGCGGCGAGAGCGAGAGAACCGTCGGAGCCTGGTATCAGACGCGCAAGCCGCAGAACGTACTCTTGGAAACCAAGGTGGGCAGCGTGGAAGGCGTCGGCCCGGGCCAGCAGCGCGCCGATCTCTCCCGGCCTCATATCGAACGGCAGCTGGCCCAGAGCATTGAACGGCTAGGGCATGTCGACCTCTACCTCTCGCACGGACCAGACGAGGACACCCCGCTGGAGGAGACGCTCGAGGCGTTTGCCGCCGCTAAGGAGGCAGGCCTGATCCGCGCTTTCGGAATGAGCAACGTCGACGCGGGCCTGCTGGAGAAATTGCTCGTCACGGCGGACAGGAACGGTCTCCCCCGCCCCGGGTGGCTGCAGAACGGCCTGAGCCTGCTGAACCGGAATGATGAGGCAGATCTGCTGCCGCTGGCTGCCAGCGAGGGGATCGGCTACACGCCGTACTCCCCGCTGGCAGGCGGAGTCCTGTCGGACCGGTACCTGGATAGAGCCGTCCCCGAGCCGGGCAGCCGCATCGCCGTGGCGGGCCCGCTCTATTACCCGGGCATGCGCACCCCGGACAATCTGGTGAAAGTGTCCGCGCTCCGCGACTTCGCGCGGGATCGTGAGATGAGCGTCGCGGGCATGGCGCTGTCCTGGCTGCGCGCCCATCCGCTGGTGACCGCGCCCATCGTTTCGCCCAGCCGGCCAGAGCAGTGGAGCGCCGTCCGCGAGGCGCTCCGGAGCGACCTCGGCGAAGAAGACTACCGCCGGATCGGCGCCATTTTCGCGCCGTGAGCCGTCCGCTAGCGTGTTCAAGCGGTGTCTGGTTTAGGGAAATTTCCCCGGTTCTCGTGTCCGAGGGGGGACTTGAACCCCCATGCCCTTTTGGGGCACTAGCACCTCAAGCTAGCGCGTCTGCCAATTCCGCCACCCGGACGAGTGCGTGCCACGGCTGATGCCGGGCTGGCCGCATCACGATAGCAAATCCAGGCGGTTACGGCGACGGGGCTACCGGGCGGCGCTGGGCCATGGCAGCGGACGGCGCTGAGTCACGGCGCAGGTGGACCCGGGCGCGGGGGACGCAGGCCGAGGGCGTGGTGCGACGATGGCGGGATGACGGAAAACGCACCGGTCGGCGACTCCGGCGGCCCTACCGCGCAGGGTGAGGTCGCCGCTCTCGCCAGCGAACTGATCAGGATCGACACCACGAACCCCGGCGACCACTCGGGCCCGGGGGAACGCGCGGCGGCCGAGCGCGTCGCGGAGCTGCTCGCCGAGGTTGGGCTGGAGCCCGCCGTGCTCGAGTCTCATCCGAAACGCGCCAGCGTCGTGGTCCGGATCGAAGGCGAGGACCGGGCCCGGCCTGGCCTGCTCATCCACGGTCATCTCGACGTGGTTCCCGCGGATCCGGCCGACTGGCGGGTGCACCCGTTCTCCGGCGAGACCAAGGATGGCTGCGTCTGGGGTCGCGGCGCCGTGGACATGAAGGACATGGACGCGATGATGCTCGCGGTGATCCGGCAGCGGCTGCGGGAGGGCCGGCGGCCGCCGCGCGACGTGGTGCTCGCGTTCCCCGCCGATGAAGAGGCGGGCGGGAAGTGGGGCGCGCGCTGGCTGGTGGACAACCATCCCGAGCTCTTCGAGGGCGTCACCGAGGCGATCGGCGAGGTCGGCGGGTTCAGCGCCACGATCGGCGGGCGCCGGCTTTACCTGATCCAGACAGCGGAGAAGGGCATCGCCTGGATGCGGCTGACCGCACGCGGGACGGCGGGGCACGGATCCATGCTGCAGCCGGACAACGCGGTCACCGAGCTGGCCGAGGCGGTGGCCAGGATCGGGCGTCATGAGTGGCCGGTCCGGCTCACCCCGGCCGCGCAGGATTTCCTCGACGCGGCCGCAGCAGCGCTCGGCGTCGAGGTCGATCACGGCGACTACCGCGACCTGATCGCCAAGCTGGGCCCGATCGCCCGCCTAGCCGGCGCGACCGTCAGCAATACAACCAACCCGAGCGTGCTCAGCGCGGGCTACAAGGTCAATGTCGTCCCCCAGGTAGCGACTGCACAGGTGGACGGCAGGTTCGTGCCCGGCGGCGAGGACGATTTCTTCGCCGAGGTGGACAAGCTGCTTGGCCCGGGCGTCCAGCGCGAGTTCATCCACAACGACATCGCCGTGCAGACGACGTTCGATGGGCCGCTAGCCGACGCCATGGCCGCGGCGCTGCTCAGCGAGGATCCGGAGGGGCAGGTCGTGCCTTACTGCCTTTCTGCGGGGACGGACGCGAAGTCGTTCCGGCGCCTCGGCATCAGGTGTTTCGGGTTCAGCCCGCTGCGGCTGCCCGCCGATCTTGATTTCGCCGGCATGTTCCACGGCGTGGACGAGCGCGTTCCGGTCGACGCGCTGCAGTTCGGCGTTCGTGTCCTGGATAAATTTCTCGATCTTTGCTAGGCCTTTGTCCCAGGTCAGGACCCTGATGAGGCGGGCATGGTGTCCGGACGAGGGACCCGTTTCGCCAATTACCCCTTGCGTACGTTGAGTAGCGCTATAGTTACGCAGTGTGTGAGGCCGCTATACCCGGGGCGCGCCCCTTCCACCTAGCGCCCCGGGCGGCGGTCGAGCACATCGCCGGTACCGACGAGGAGGGTCGCCTGTGTCGCCGGAACAGGGCCAGCGCCCCACGTGGCTGGACGGCGGTCATGCCCATGCCGGGAGGCATGACGCCGCCAGCGGCGCGAAGGCCTGGCACCTGGGTTGCTTGATCCTCGCCGCCGGCCGCGGGTCACATCCCGCTCAGGCGGTCACGGCCGGTGGCCTCGCCGCAATGGCGAGTGTCCCGGCTGTGGCCGCCGGCCCCCGCTTACCCCGCTGAACTAATCCCGCTGCCAGGCCGCCTCGGCGACCGGGTAGCACCAAACCCCCGAAATAACCGTCCTTGCCTGCTGTCATCGGAAGTCACTTTTAGTCACAGGTAAGTGACAGTTAGTAATGCGAGGAGCGATCAATGAGTACTTGGGTCGGCATGGGCCCCATGATCGGACCCGGCTCGCTGGACGGGTTCGCCGTCGGCGTCATGATGTCCGGGGCGTTTTTCCTGGCGCTCACGGCTCCGCGGCGGGCGCGCCGTCGGCCGGCTGTGGCAGCGGGCACCACTGGCATGCTGACGGCCGGGCGCGACTGGCTGTCCCGGCGCCCCAGGGTGCCCAGGATCCCCAGGCTCCCGGGGTCGCCCAGGGTCTCCGAGATTCCGAAGCAGTCTGGGGTCTCCGGGCTCCCCGAGGTGTCCGGGGCCAGGACACTCGGCGCTGACGCGCTCGAGCCTGGTGCGTTCGAGGCCGGTGCGTTCGGGCCGAGCCCGTTCGGAGCGGGGCCATTCGCCCCGGGTGCCGAGCGGATGGCGCAGCCGGACGAGCCGGGTTCCTACAGCGACACGGGCTGGCACCTGACCGTCGGCGATGACAGCCGGGCAGCGGGCGGCCGCCGGAGCAGGCACCGGCTCAACGAGCCGCTCCCGGGCACCACGTCACCGGACCGGGCCCCACGAGGCGGCACGTCGCGGGACAGCGGCTACCGCGGCGGGGCCCAGGGCGGCACCCGGCGTTCCAGCGGCGGCTTCCCGGACAGCGCGTTCCCGGACAGCGCGTTCCCGGACAGCGCGCTTCCCGACGATGCGTTCCCGGAGACCGGGTTCCCGGACGTGGAGTTCCCCGGCGAAGAACCGCTCGACGCCGAGTGGCTGGACCCGCTTCGTGGCACGGCGCCGCGCGACGCCGGGCAGCTGGAGCCGCTGCCGGACATGGCGCCACGGGATCGCGGGCGGCGGGAGTCACCCTTCCCTGACTGGGCGTCCCGGGACGACAGGCCGTTCCCGAGCGGGGCCTCGCGGGACCACGGGCGGCCGGACGTGGAGTTCCCCGACGTCGCGTTCCCCGACGGCACGTTCGGCACGTCGAAGCGGCCCGACGCGCGCCGGCTTCCGCGGCATGCGGCGCCTGCGGTCGGCCTGGGCAGCAAGGTGAGCCACTGGATGACCGGCCTGTTCGCCAGGCCTGCGACGAGCGGCGCGCGCGGCTGACCGCTGCGCGCGAGGAGCGCTTCCTGCCGGCCCCGGGTGCGCGGCTTGGGGCCGGCAGGAAGCCTGGTTAGGCCGGAACGGGTCGCGCGCCTATAGTCGTCTAGGGACGGAACCGGGGCAGCGGGGTTCTGGCGGGGCGGATGATCTGCCGCCGCAGCGTCGCCTTCCTGCTGCCATCGGCGTTGCGCAGCATCCGGGCGAGTTCCCAGTGACCGTACTCGGCATGGTCCGTGAGGATCCTCCGCGCATCGTCCCTGGGGATGTCGCGCGGCAAGTAGAGGACCATGTAGGAGTACTCCGCCATCTCCATCATTGTGCGCCATCGCCGCGGTGGTTCAATCGGCTTGAGGAAACGCATCGGACAGGTTGCGGGAACACAAGTGTCCACGCGGCGAGTTGCAGTATAGAGACTGCGGGTAGCAGATGGCCGTACATTCGGCCGCCTGCGGGCCGGCTGCGGTAGCCTCCTGGGCGGCCGTGGTAGCCGAACGGCCCGCGGGATGTGAAGGTGAGAGAGTGGCAGCAAGGACAGGTTCGGCCGCCGGCGGCGCGAAGGCCCGTAGTGCCTCGCGCAAGAACGGCGCAGCCAGCAGCGGTGCCGGCGGAAACGGCGAAGCATCCCATGGCAGCAGGCGGCTCGTCATCGTCGAGTCGCCTGCCAAGGCGCGCACGATCGCGGGCTACCTCGGCAAGGACTACGTGGTCGAGTCGAGCATCGGCCACATCCGCGACATGCCGGACAAGGCTGCCGAGATACCGGCGAAGTACCGCGGGGAGCCATGGGCGCGCCTCGGCGTGAACATCGACGCTGACTTCGAGCCCCTCTACGTCGTCAACGCCGACAAGAGGCAGCAGGTCTCCAAGCTCAAGAACCTGCTGAAGGACGCCGACGAACTGCTGCTCGCCACTGATGAAGACCGCGAGGGCGAGGCGATCGCCTGGCACTTGCTCGAGGAGCTCAAGCCGAAGGTGCCCGCCCGGCGCATGGTCTTCCACGAGATCACCCCCGAGGCGATCGCCGAGGCCGTGGCGCATCCGAGGGAAATGGACGAGGGCCTAGTGGAGGCCTACCAGACCCGGCGGGTGCTCGACCGGCTCTACGGCTACGAGGTCTCGCCGGTGCTGTGGAAGAAGGTCATGCCGCAGCTGTCCGCCGGCCGGGTCCAGTCGGTGGCGGTCCGGCTCGTGGTGGACCGAGAGCGGGAGCGGATCGCGTTCCGCACCGCCAGGTACTGGGACCTCGAAGCGGTGTTCGCGAAGGTCAGGGCCGAAGCAGGGGACGCGGCCGACGTGTCCTCGTTCCCGGCCGCGCTGGTGTCGGTCGACGGCCGCCGGGTGGCGCAGGGCCGCGACTTCAGCTCCGTCGGCGAGCTGAAGACCCAGGACATGCTGCACCTGGACGGCGAGGCGGCGGCCGCGCTCGCCGACCGGCTTGGCGACACGTCGTTCTCGGTGTCGAGCGTGGAGCGCAAGCCCTACCGCCGTTCCCCGTACGCCCCGTTCCGCACCACCACGCTGCAGCAGGAGGCCTCGCGCAAGCTCGGCTTCTCGTCCAAGTACGCGATGTCGGTGGCGCAGCGGCTGTACGAGAACGGCCACATCACGTATATGCGGACCGACTCGACCACGCTGTCGCAGACCGCGATCACCGCGGCCCGGGCGCAGGCCCGCGAACTGTACGGCGCGGACTACGTGCCGGACGCGCCGCGCGTCTACACCAGCAAGGTGAAGAGCGCTCAGGAGGCGCACGAGGCGATCAGGCCGGCCGGTGACCGGTTCCGCACGCCGGCCCAGACCGGCCTGTCCGGCGACGAGTTCCGCCTTTACGAGCTGGTGTGGAAGCGCACCGTGGCCTCGCAGATGAAGGACGCCACGGGCGAGTCCGTGTCGGTCCGCGTGGCCGGCCGGTCCAGCGCGGGCGAGAACGCCGAGTTCGGCGCGTCCGGCAAGGTGATCAGCTTCTACGGGTTCCTCAAGGCCTACGTGGAGGGCGCCGACGACCCGGACGCCGAGCTCGACGACCGCGAGCGGCGGCTGCCGCCGCTGGCCGAGCGCGAGCCGCTGACCGCGGAGAGCCTGGCCGCTGCCGAGCACGCCACCCGGCCGCCGGCCCGCTACACCGAGGCATCGCTGATCAAGGAACTGGAGGACCGGGCGATCGGCCGCCCGTCCACGTACGCCTCGATCATGGGGACGATCCTGGATCGCGGCTACGTGTCCAAGAAGGGCACCGCGCTGGTCCCGTCCTTCATCGCGTTCGCCGTGGTCACGCTGCTCGAGCAGCACTTCGAGCGGCTGGTCGACTACGACTTCACCGCGCAGATGGAAGAGGCGCTGGACGAGATCGCCAGGGGTGAGGCGTCGCGGGTGCCCTGGCTGCGGCGGTTCTACTTCGGCGCCGACGGTGAGGAGGGCCTCAAGGAGCTGGTCAGCGACCTGAGCGACATCGACGCCCGGGCGGTCAGCTCGTTCCCGCTGAGCGGCAGCGACATCGTCGTCCGAGTCGGGCGCTATGGTCCTTACCTTGAACGCGACGGACAGCGGGCTAATGTGCCGGAGGGCACCGCCCCGGACGAGCTGACACCGGAGTTCGCCGAGGAGCTGCTGTCGCGGCCCACCGGCGACAAGATCCTCGGCACCGACCCGGAGACCGGGCGGACCATCGTCGCCAAGGCGGGCCGGTTCGGCCCGTACGTGACCGAGCAGCTCGGCGACGACGCGCCGGCTTCGGCCAAGCCGCGTACCGCCTCGCTGCTGAAGTCCATGGATTTGGACAGCGTGACCCTGGACGAGGCGTTGCGGCTGCTGACGCTGCCGCGCACGCTCGGCGAAATCGATGGCGAGCCGGTCACCGTTCAGAACGGGCGCTACGGGCCTTACGTAAAGAAAGGCACGGACAGCCGCTCGCTGGAATCCGAAGAGCAGATGTTCACGGTCACCCTGGACCAGGCCAAGGAGCTGTTCGCGCAGCCCAAGCCCCGCGGCCGGGCGGCACGCGCGGCCGCGGCCCCGCCGCTGCGCGAGCTCGGCGACGACCCGGCCAGCGGCAAGCCGATCGTGCTGCGCGAGGGCCGGTTCGGGCCGTACGTCACCGACGGCGAGACCAACGCGTCGTTGCGGAAAGGCGACGCGGCCGAGTCCATCACCCCGCAGCGCGCGGTCGAACTGCTGGCCGAGCGCCGCGCCGCGGCACCGACGCCGCGGCGCTCGGGCGGAGCCCGGACGCGGACGAGCGGGTCGGCTAGCCGGTCAGGGTCAACGAAGGCGCCCCGTTCAGGCTCCAAAGCAAGTGGAACCCGTGCCAAGAAGACGTGACAACCAATAAGGGAAGAAAAGCGGCCTTCCGATCATCTAGGCCGGTGACAGGACCGCAGCGCAATCTGCCGATACCCTAACGCCGTGAACTTTACATCCCCTTTGCGGAGCGGCCGCGGCAGCGTGCTCTCGATCAGGCCGTTCCGCAGGCTGTGGATCGCGCTGTCGCTGTCCAGCCTGGGGGACTGGCTGAGCCTGCTGGCGCTCACCGCGCTGGCCTATCAGCTGGCCGGTCACGGCCAGGCGGCGCAGAGCGCGGCCGTCGGCGGCGTCTGGCTCACCTCGCTGCTGCCCGCGCTGATCCTCGGCCCGCTGGCGGGGGCGGTCGCCGACCGGTTCGACCGGCGCATTGTCATGATCGTCGGCGACGTGGTGCGGGCCGTGCTGTACCTGTCGATCCCGCTGAACCTGAACCTGCACGTTGTCAACGAGCTGACCTGGATGTACATCGTGCAGTTCCTGGCCTCGTGCGCGTCGCTGTTCTGGACGCCGGCCAAGGACGCCACGGTCCCCAACCTGGTCCCGCCGGACCGGCTCGAGCAGGCCAACCAGTACAGCCTGTTCACGACGTACGGCACCGCACCCGTGGCTGGCCTGCTCTTCGGGCTGCTCGAGCTGATCAGCCGGGTGCTCGGCAACACGTCGCACTACTTCAAGACCGACCAGGTCAACCTGGCGCTGTACTTCAACGTGGCCACGTTTGTGGTCTCCGCACTGACGATTTTCGCGCTGCGGGAGATCCCGCGCCGCCGGGGCGAAATCTCCGCACCGTCGGTGGCCAAGACCATCGTGGAGGGCTGGCGGTACATCGGCCAGACCCAGGTTGTCCGCGGGATCGTGATCGGGATGATCGGCGCGTTCGCCGCCGCCGGCGTGGTCGTCGGGCTAGGGCAGGTGTACGTCACCGACACCCTGCACGGCGGCCAGGCGGGCTGGGGCGTGGTGTTCGCCGCGATCTTCGTCGGCCTGGCCCTCGGCATGTTCGTCGGCCTCCGCATCCTGCGGGGGTTCAGCAGGCGCCGCCTGTTCGGCTTGTCGATAGCGTTCGCGGCGATCCCGCTGGCCCTGATCGCGCTGATCCCCGATCTCGCGGTGGTCACGATCATGGTCCTCCTGCTCGGCGGGTCCGCCGGCGTGGCGTACGTCACCGGATACACGATCGTCGGCAGCTCGGTGGACGACCAGACCCGCGGCCGGACGTTCGCGTTCCTCCAGTCGGCCATGCGGGTGGTCCTGTTCACCGTGATCGCGATCGCCCCGTTCGTCGCGGCGGCCTTCACCGCCGCTGTGCACAGCATGAGCGGGTCGAGCCAGGTCCGGATCGGCAACCTCACCTACGGCGGGATCGGGGACAACGTCGTGCTGCTGCTGGCCGCCGCGGTGGCCGTCCTGCTCGGCGTGGTCTCCTACCGGCAGATGGACGACCGCAAGGGGGTGCCGCTGCTCGCCGACCTGTCCTCGGCGGTGCGCGGCGACCAGTTCACCCCGGTGCCGGTCCCCGCGAGCCGCAACGGGCACGAGCCCGAGCCCCGGCCGCTGCGGGGCGTGCTCATCGCGTTCGAGGGCGGCGAGGGTGCGGGCAAGTCGACCCAGGCCAGGCTGCTCGCGATCTGGCTGCGCGAGCAGGGGTACGACGTCGTGGCCACGCACGAGCCGGGCGCGACCAAGGTCGGCATGCGGCTGCGCGCGCTGCTGCTCGACACCGCGCACACGGGCCTGTCACCGCGGGCTGAGGCGCTCATGTACGCGGCGGACCGGGCCGAGCACGTGTCGGCGGTAATCCGCCCGGCGCTGGAACGCGGCGCGATCGTGGTCACCGACCGCTACGTGGATTCCTCCCTTGCCTACCAGGGAGCCGGCCGCCGGCTCCCGGTGCGCGAGATCGCTGACCTCAACAAGTGGGCGACCGGCGGGCTGAGCCCCGTTCTCACGATCCTGCTCGACCTGTCACCCGTGGCGGGCCTGGGCCGGCGGGAGCGGTCGGCCGACCGGCTCGAGGCCGAGCCTGCCGAGTTCCACCAGCGGGTGCGCGGCGGGTTCCTCGCGCTCGCCGACGCGGAGCCCGAGCGCTACCTGGTGCTGGACGCGACCAGGTCCGCGTCTGACATCAGCCGCGAGATCCAGGACCGGATCCGGCAGCTGCTGCCCGACCCGGTGCCGTTCGCCACGGAAGACAACACCGGCAGCATCCCGGTCGTGCGCGAATGACTGGCGAGCCTGCCGAGGCTTCGGCCCCAGCCGCAGACGCCGCAAGCACCCCGGCCGCTGCTCCCGTGTTCGGCAGCCTTGTTGGCCAGGAGACCGTCGTCGCTCAGCTTTCCGCTGCAGCGGCCGGTGCCGCGTCCGCGTCATCCGCCCAGACCACGCTCGCGATGACGCACGCCTGGCTGTTCACCGGGCCGCCCGGCTCGGGCCGGTCGGTCGCGGCACGGGCGTTCGCCGCCGCGTTGCTGTGCGCAAACCAGGGCTGCGGCCAGTGCCCGAGCTGCCTGCAGGTCGCCGCGGGCTCACATGCCGATCTGCTGCTGGTCCGGCCGGACGGACTCTCCTACGGGGTGCGGCAGACCAGAAGCCTGGTGCTGCGCGCGGCGGCAGCTCCGATATCCGGCCGGTGGCGGGTGGTGCTGTTCGAGGACGCCGACCGGGCCACCGAGCAGGCCGCGAACGCGCTGCTCAAGGCCATCGAGGAACCCGCGCCCCGGACCGTCTGGCTGCTCTGCGCGCCGTCATCGGACGACCTGCCCACCACCATCAGGTCCCGGTGCCGGCTGGTCACCCTGCGCACGCCACCCACGGACGCGGTCGCCACGGTGCTCGCCGCTGAGGGGATCGGGCCGGAAGAAGCGCTGGCCGCGGCGCGAGCGGCGCAGGGGCACATCGGCCGGGCCCGCAGGCTGGCCACCGACCCGCAGGCGGCGGCGCGGCGGGCCGAGGTACTTCAGGTGCCGGTGCAGGTGTCGGCGCCCCGGCCCGGGGGCGGCCTCGGTTACGCGCTCGCCGCGGCGGCGAAGCTGGTCAAGGCGGCGGAGAACGAAGCCGCGGCGCTTACCGAGGAGCTGGACGTGCCCGAACGCGAGGCCCTCCGCAGGGCGTTCGGCGAAGGCTCGACCGGCAAGGGGGTCGCGACCGCCGTCCGCGGCGGGGCCGGTGCGCTGAAGGAACTCGAAGACAGGCAGAAATCCCGGGCCACCAGGCTGAAGCGGGACGCGCTCGACCGGGCCCTGCTCGACCTGGCCAGCTTCTACCGCGACGTGCTCGCGGTCCAGCTCGGCGCCGACGTGGAGCTGGCCAACGATGCGCAGCGCCGGGAACTCGAGCAGGTGGCCTCCGCCGGGCCCGCCGAGGGCACGGTGCGGCGGATCGAGGCGATCATGAAGTGCCGGGAGCGGCTGGCGGCCAGCGTTGCCCCACTGCTCGCGGTCGAGGAAATGACCCTGGCCCTCGCAGCCCGCTGAGCCCGGGCGCCTGGCGGCGCCCTGCGCGCGGAAGGCCGCCTCGGGATGATGAAACGTCCCCACTCGGACGTCTCGGACCAGGGCGACTGGACAGGTGCCCGTAATCGTCCCGTAACCTGGGGCCGTGGGCATGATGATGGCGGTCAGCTTCCAGCGGAGCGGGCGGCTCTATTACCTCGACCCCGGGCCGTACACGCCGGCCGTCGGGGACAAGGTGCTCGTGCCCACCGACTCCGGCCCTGAAGTGGCCGAGTGCATCTGGGCGCCGCAGTACGTGGATGACGAGATCGGGGGCCTGCCGGTGTGCGCGGGCCTGGCCACCGAGGAGCACCTGAGCAAGGACGAGGCCCGCCGGGCCCGCCGCGCCGAGGGGCGGGTGACCGCCCGGCGGCTGGTGCGCGAGCACGACCTGCCGATGAAGGTCGTTGGGATCGACTACGTGGACTCACCAGACGTCTTCACGATCTACTTCAGCGCACCTCACCGGGTCGACTTCCGCGCCCTCGTGCGCGACCTGGCCGTCCGGCTGCACGCGCGGGTCGAGCTGCGCCAGATCGGGCCGCGCGACGAGGCCAGGCTGCAGGGCGGGATCGGGCCGTGCGGACGGGACCTTTGCTGCGCCACCTTCCTCAAGGATTTCGAGCCGGTGTCGGTCCGGATGGCCAAGGACCAGGACCTGCCCGTTAACCCGATGCGCATCGCGGGTGCGTGCGGCCGGCTGATGTGCTGCCTGAAGTACGAGCACCCGCTGTACCAGAAGTTCCGCCAGGAGGCACCGAGGATCGGGGCTTCGGTGGAGTCGCCCGAGGGCCCCGGCGTGGTGGTCGGCCACAACGTGCCCGCCGATCAGGTCGTCGTGAAGCTCGCCGAAGACGGCCGGCGGTCTGCCTGCCCGAAGGCCAGCGTCTGCGGATCGCGGCAGGCCTACGAGGCCAAGTACGGCCAGGACTGACTCCTCCGGCCCGCTAGCTCGCGGCGCCGCCCAGCGCGGCCAGCAGCACCAGGATCATCGTGGCAACGGCGAGCGCGCCATGGGCTGCCACCACCAGCGGGGCCAGCCTCGCCGGGACCGCCACCGTGCCTGTGCCGCGCTGAGGCGTGGCGGCACGACGCGCCGGCAGGCCGGTGACCAGCGTGGCCATGCCCAGCCCGGCGACGGGAAGAAGCACGGCGACCGCCACCCAGGCCAGCGCCGCCCAGCCTGTAGCCAGGTATGCCACCCAGAACACCAGCCCGCTGAGCGCCAGCCCGAAATGCCCGAAGAGCAGCGCCGGCGGCGAGCCGGTGCCCGCACCGCGAGCTGGGCGCCGCAACGTGCCGCCGCGGGCGATCCAGGAGCCGAGCACGTAGGCGCCGCTGCCAGCTGCAACGAGCCAAGCGATCAGCGCGGCAATGCCCATTGGCAGGTCGCGGCCGCGGTTCGCCGCCGACGATTGGGCTCCGGTCGGCGCGGCACTGGCGACGGGGGGGAGTGCGCTCACCAGATGGTCCAGGTAAGGAGCCGCCTCACCTTCCCGTCTCCTTCGGATTGCCTTTCGCGCGTCCCCGGCGGCCCGGACCACAGCTAGGGAGACGGCCTGATTGACCTCGGCTTTGCTCAGGCCCTGGCACGGTGCAGGCTTCCAGGTCACCGTGATGTGGTGCTCGATGGCGTGCAGCCCGTACGCAGCGCAGCCTTGCACGGTGTGCTTAGGTGCGCCGCCCGAAGGCACCCCGCATCCGGCGGCGAACAGGGCAATGAACGTGCCGCCCACAAGCGCTGCGGTCCTGGTGCCGAGTTTCACTGCGTCTCCTGCGCCGGGCGCCGGTCGGCCTTGACCACACTAGTGCAGGCGCGTTGCGCCGAACCGGTAGACTCCTTGGGCTGCTGTCCGATGAGGCGGCGCGCCGCCTTAGCTCAGTCGGCAGAGCGGTTCACTCGTAATGAACAGGTCGTCGGTTCGATTCCGACAGGCGGCTCCGCGAAGTTCCAGCTCAGCACCATGATCGATGATCAAGTTAGGTGCATGTAGCTCTACGGTCAGCCTCGGCTTCGACTCTCGCGGCAAGCGGCTGCGGCGCAAGGTCTCTGGCAAGACGAAGACCGAGGTCAAGGACAAGCTCAGGGAGCTGCACTCCGACCTGGATGCGGGCGTGCAGACTTCGGTCAGCTACACCGTCGAGCAGGCGGTCGCCGACTGGATGCGGGAAGGCCGAGACGGACGGTCGGCGAGCACGCTGCGCCGGGACGAGCGGATCCTGCGGCCGGTGCTGGCAGTGATCGGCAGTATCCCGCTGCACGCGTTGCGGACGCACGACGTGCGGCGCGCGTTGTCTGAGCTGGCGGCGTTTCCGCCGGGGGTTCCGGGGTCAGTTCTAGTTAACGCCGGTGCCGTGGCGGGGTCGAGGTGAAGCGCCCGCAGAGCGCCAGTGCGATGACGAGCGACGTTGCCGCCCCTAACGCCAGCGGCGTAGCCTCGGCTGGCCGGGAGATCTCGTCAGCTTTATGCACGGCCCGGGCGATGAGTAACGCAACTCCATCGTCTACCTGCCTTGGGTCAGCGTGCGCTGATGGCTGCGGCCGGGTCAGCGTGGTGCAGAAGGAGGCATAGAGAGTGACTACTGGTGGTTTCTCGCCGAAACGGCTGGCCCGGGTGCGAGAGGTGCTGGAGCGTTACGTCGATTCCGGCTTTGCCCCTGGTGCGGTCGCCGCCGTCGCCCGCCACGGCGAGGTCCACATCGAGGAGGCGGGCAATCTCGCCTTCGAGGGCGAGGGCTCGAGGACGCCGATGGCAGCCGACACGATCTGCCGCATCGCCTCGACGACAAAGCCGATCGTTGCCGCCTGCGCGATGACGCTCGTGGAGGACTGCACGCTGCGCCTAGATGATCCGGTCGATGAGTTCCTGCCGGAGCTGGCGGACATGAGGGTGCTCGCCGATCCGGACGGGCCGCTGGACGAGACGGTCCCGGCGAACCGCCCGGTGACGCTGCGGGATCTGCTCACCTTCACCTTCGGCACCGGCATGGTCCCCGCCGAGCCGGGAACGGTCCCGATCGCTGACGCGCTGAACGCGCTCCGGAGCGAGGCGCCCGACCAGGGGCCAGCCAGTAGTTGCGAGACTGCGATGCCGCCGGATGAGTGGGTTCGCCGGCTCGGCGCGCTTCCGCTGGTCTACCAGCCGGGCGAGCGGTGGATGTACAACACCGCCGCCAACGTGACCGGCGTGCTCATCGCCCGCGCCACCGGCATGTCGTTCGGGGAAGCCCTGCGCGAGCGGATCTGCGGGCCGCTGGGGATGAAGGACACGGGCTTCAGCGTCGGCGGCCAGAGCATCAGCCGGCTGGCGACCGTCTACCTGGCCGAAGAGTTCCACGGCGAGATGGCCGTCGAAGACGGCCCCAGCGGGTACTGGAGCCGGCCGCCGGCGTTCGAAGACTGCGGCGGCGGGCTCGTCTCGACCATCAGGGACTACCTCGCCTTCGCCTCGGCGCTGCTGGCCGGCGGTGCCCACCACGGCGAGCGGGTGCTGTCGCGGCCGTCGGTGACGCTGATGACCAGCGACCAGCTGACGCCTGCGCAGAAGGTGGTGTCCGGGTTCACGCCGGGGTACTTTGACGACTTCGGCTGGGGTTTCGGGATGGCGGTCCGCACCAGGCGCACGCACCTCGGACCTTCGGTCGGGAGCTACGGATGGAACGGGGGATACGGCATCATCTGGTACAACGACCCTGCCGAGGACATGACGGCGATTCTCATGAACCAGGGCGGAGCCGGGCGGCCTACGTCGCCGGTTTTCCTCGACTTCTTCACGGCCGCCTACCAGGCGATCGACGACTGACCTGCAGCATTACGCTCAGCGAGGTCGACTCAGCTACCCGGCCAGGCCGAGACAGAAACGGGTACCCATGCTGCAACCAGCCGCCGAGAAGCTATGGGCCTTGTTCGAAACAGAGTGGACGTACCAACTCGAGCACAGCCCGACCTTTGCGTCCGTATTGGGCGACCGCCGCTGGAACGACCGATGGGACGACCGGAGCCTCGAGAGCATCGAAGCCGATCGCCAACACAATCTCGACGTGCTGGCCGAACTGCAGAACATCGACCGGGCGCAGTTGGGACCGGATGACCAGCTGAACTATGACCTGTTCCGCAGCGACTACCGCTCCTGGATCGCTCAGTACGAGTTCCGGTGGCAGCTGTTGGCCGCCAACCAGATCGGCGGACTCCCCGAATGGGTCAGGCAGCCACCGGGTGTCCAGACTGCCTACCAACTGGCTGATGCCATCCGCTTCGAGACCATCCACGATTACGAGGACTGGGTCGTGCGGCTGGAAAGCTTCGGCGGCTATGTCGACCAGGTGATCACGCTTTTGCGTCGGGGTATCCAAGAGAAACGGGTGAACCCCGAGATAATCATGCAGCGGGTGCCGCCACAGGTCAGGAAACAGATTGTGGACGACCCGAAGCAGAATGGTTTCTTCAGCCCGTTCACACGATTCCCGGCCAACGTCGCGACTGCCGAACAGCGGCGGCTGTCCGCGGCGGCCGAGGCGGCAATCGTCCGGAGCGTCGTGCCGGCAATGCGTCGGTTCCACGACTTCCTGACCGACGACTACCTTCCCGCCGCGCCGGCGACGGTCGGCGCATGGAGGTTGCCGAACGGGCACGAAGCCTATGCCGCTTCGGTGAAGGCGTACACCACGCCCGACACGAGTCCGGAGGCCATGTTCGAGTTGGGGCTGGCGGAAGTCGCCCGGATCCGCTGGGAGATGGAGATCGTCAAATCCCGGACGGGCTACGAAGGCTCGCTCGAAGGCTTCTTCACGTTCTTGCGTACGGACGAGCGGTTCTATTGCGCGTCCGGCGAAGAACTACTCATGCGTTATCGCGCGCTGTGCAAGCAAATCGATGGACGCCTCGGAAGATTGTTCAAGACCCTGCCACGTCAGCCTTATGGGGTTGAACCAACCCCTGCGGACATGGCCCCGGACGTCACCACCGGCTTCTACTACCCGGCCGCCGCTGACGGTTCGCGGCCCGGAACGTACCTGGTCAATCTCTATCGTCCGGAGACGCGGCCCATTTGGGAGATGGTTCCCCTCACCTTGCACGAAGCGGTTCCCGGACATCACCTCCAGACCTCGCTTGCCGCCGAGCTCGACAACATCCCGGCCTTTCGACGTTTCGGGTACTACCTCGCGTTCGGCGAAGGGTGGGCACTGTACTGCGAGACACTCGGAGACGAGCTGGGCCTGTACGACGACCCCTACGACAAGTTCGGGCAACTGACGTTCGAAATGTGGCGTGCCGTCCGGTTGGTCGTGGACACCGGAATGCACGCAAAGCGGTGGAGCCGTCAAAAGGCGATCGACTACTTCATGGAGAACTCGCCTCGCCAAGAGTTGGAAGTCGTGAACGAGATCGACCGATACCTGGCATGGCCAGCGCAGGCGCTGGCGTACAAGGTAGGCCAGCTGAAGATCCGAGAACTTCGGACCCGAGCCGAGCGGGAACTCGCTGACGACTTCGACGTCAGGGGGTTCCACGATGCGGTGCTACTGGGCGGCTCCGTTCCCCTGGACATACTCGACCGGCGGGTGACCGCCTGGATTGCCGGCACGCTGGCCGGATAGGTCCGGCTCACGGGCCGTGGTCTCGGGCCCGATGCCCGACTCCGCGGGGCGCAGCCCGTTGCCGCTGCGAGCGGTCTTGGGCTGACTCGGTGAGCTTGAACGCCATGGCCAGGGGGCGCCACAACGCTAATGGGGCCCGGACGGAGGCCGAGCAGGTCGTCGAAGACGCCCAGGACGGCCCGGCCCCACTGGCCGTACGCAGGATTGTTGGGCTGGCCTGTGGCCGCCACAGTGCCTCACAGAGCCTCCGGAATCAGGCGGCTCGGCCTGGTGCGCCGCGCGTCTCGCCGCAGGATCGGCCAGTGCCTGGAGGGGGTAGATTCAGAGGAGATGCATCGTCCGTCCGCGCTGGGCCGGGGGAGAGGAGGCGCCGCCGATGCGCTGGCTCAAGGTACTCGCGATCGCCGTCGCTGTTGTGATCGTCTTCTTCGTGATCTCCTCGCTGACGCACATTCTGTACCTGATTGGCGTCGGCCTACTGATCGCCGCCGCGCTCTTCGCCGCGGTCAAGGGATGGGAGCAGTACAAGCTCGCCCGCGCGCGCCACGAGGAGCGCCGTCAGCAGCGCCTGCAGCACCGCGAGGAGCGCCGCGCCCGCGAGGAGCGCCGCGCCCGTCCTTCCATCGAGGCGCCCCGGCAGCAGCCCACCGGGCTCCCGCCCGCCGCCACCTCCCCCGGCTTCGA
>Ga0209333_1000293_pt1 | contig 27847 bp, 21 predicted proteins | sample BlaSpr_A8_OM2_O3_FD_187982 | JGI IMG/M metagenome (GOLD analysis project Ga0209333, IMG submission 187982) | Forest soil microbial communities from Thunder Bay, Ontario, Canada - Black Spruce, Ontario site 2_A8_OM2_O3 (SPAdes) (version 2) | ecosystem: Environmental > Terrestrial > Soil > Boreal... | reverse complement strand
GGGGCCGACGGCACAGTTACGGCGTGCACCGGAAAATGCGACTTTGGGCAGGGAATGTTTACCGCGCAGATGCAGTTAGTCGCGGAAGAACTCTGCGTGCCTATGGCCAGGGTCAAGCTGATTCAATGCGACACTGCGGTTACTCCGGATCAGGGAACAACTTCGGGAAGCCAGTCGACGCCTACCAATTTTAACTCGGCCAATCTCGCTGAGGCGGCGGCCACGGCACGAGAAGCGCTCTTGAACATGGCGGCAGAGCGCTTGGGCGAGCCGCTCGCTCAACTCAGTGTCTCTGAAGGAGTGATTACGTCGAAAACTCGACGGCACATCACTTACGGAGAACTCATCGGAAACAAACGATTCAACATTCCATTAAACAAAGCCGTAATGCGGCGATCTCCAGAGCTGTGGACGGTTCTCGGCAAACCTGTCCCGTCCGTCGATAGAGTTGCGCTGATGACGGGGCGGTTTGAGTTCGTGCATAACGTGCATGTACCGGGAATGCTTCACGGACGTGTTGTACGCCCGCCCGAGGTAGGCGCCACAGTTGCCAGCGTAGATGAGGATTCGGCAAGGCACGTATCCGGATTTGTGAAGGTCGTTGTACGAAACAACTTTGTCGGAGTGGTTGGCGAGAAACAATGGCAGGCCCTACAAGCGGCGCACCACCTAAAGGTGAGGTGGAACCCCGGCACAGAACTTCCAGATCAGAAAACGTTCTACGACAGTTTGCGCAAACAGCGATCCAGCAACGAATTAATTGTTGAATCAAAAGACATCGAGCAACGATTCACAGCGGCAGACTCTGTCGTGCGAGCTACGTACGTCTATCCCTATCAAATGCACGGTTCAGTCGGCACGTCCTGTGCCGTAGCCGACGTGAAGTCCAAGCATGCCACGGTATGGTCTGCGACTCAGTCGGTATATCCCACCCGAAGCATTGTCGCAAAGCTTTTGGATTTTCCTCTCGACAACGTGCGTGTCATCTATGTTCGGGGCTCCGGGTGTTACGGACTGAACGGTGCCGATACAGTCTCGCTCGATGCCGCATTGTTGTCGCAGGCAGTAGGCAGACCAGTCCGGGTCCAACTTTCACGTCAAGACGAGATGGCATGGGAGAACTTCGGCTCCCCCTGCATCGTCGAGCAGCGCGCCAGCATCGATCCCAACGGAGCCATCGCTGCATGGGAATGTAAAAATTGGGTAGCTTCACTCGGAGACCGACCGGGCTATGAAAATCCGGGCAATGTGATCACCGGATTTTTGGCCGGATACGAGCCGGAGCGTGTGAAGCAGCGTACTGCCGCAGAGCCAGCCAGCAAACTCAACAACCGCAGCAACGCCGTTCCCTCTTATTTGGCCGGCTGCGTCAATGGTAAATGCGGCGGGACCGGAACCGTTCGCAATGAGCGCGTCATGTCACATACAGTAGCCTCGCCATTTTTTACTGGCCCGTTGCGGTCACCTTTACGGATCCAAAATACATTCGCCCACGAGTGTTTTATGGATGAAATCTGTGCACGCGTAAAGGCGGATCCTGTTGCCTTCAGGCTGCAACACCTCCGTGAGACACGGATTATAGATTGTTTGAAATCCGCAGCCGCCGCTGCTAAATGGGAACAACGTTCATCGCCCCGCCCCAAACTTGCACGCACCGGCACAGTGAGCGGACGCGGAGTGGCATGCGTGGCATATGAGGGCGACAATGGTTACGCCGCTTTGATTGCTGACGTCACCGTGGATCTGGCAAGCGGTCAAGTGCAGCCCACACGATTTACCGTGGCTCTCGATTGCGGCCCAATCTCCAACCCGGATGGACTCAGAAATCAGATTGAGGGTGGCATTTTGCAAGGCATGAGTCGTGCGCTGGTAGAGGAGGTCATATGGGGCGACAAACGAGTTACCTCAGTGGATTGGGAAACTTACCACAGCCTCTACCTTGATTTTGAGATACCCACGATTGACATCGCGCTCATGAAGCCTGCGAATGTGCCGGCAACCGGAGCAGGAGAAACGGCAATCACAGTAGTGCCGGCGGCAATCGGAAATGCTATCTTTGACGCGACTGGACTCCGCCTGAGGCAAGTGCCATTCACTGCCGAGCGTGTAAAAGCGGCAAGGCTGGAGGACCGCAAAGCGGTGGATTCTTGACTGCCAGCTCAATGCGGAGGATCGAAGTGGCCGCACGCAGTGATCACAGCAAAATTGGAGCAACGCCGACAGGCGAGAATAGTACGGCGGTTAGCGCATTTGAATCCATAGTTCCTGTACTGCACAATCCGCGATGTATGAACTGCCATTCCATTGGAGACTTTCCCCGGCAAGGAAATCATGACCATCGGCACACGATGAATGTACGGCGAGGTCCCCGTGGGGACGGCATCGCTGGCGTACATTGCAGCACCTGTCACCTGGACCATAACCTTCCGGGACAACATTTACCCCCGGGTGCTCCCGACTGGCATCTCCCCTCTCCCGACATGCCGATGATTGGGGAAGGAAGATCTGACCGCCAACTATGTGAGCTGTTCAAAGATCCCAGGCAAAACGGCAATCGAACCGCGGACCAGATCGTCGAACACATGATCCCCCCCTCGTGCGATGGGGTTGGAATCCAGGCGAAGGCCGCGCTCCAATCGCGACGCCATATAACGAATTCCTTGGGAGCGTGAAAGCATGGGCTTCCAACGGAGCTGGGTGTCCCACGACATAGGAATTCGAAACCGGCTAGTACTCCGTTGAATTGAACTGCGAGATGTCAGGCTCTTGCACAGTTTTTATGTCGGAGTTCTGAAATTCCTTGCAAACGGAACTCCGGGGATCCCAAAAAGTGTTGCAGGGAATTGCCGTCCCAGCCCGTGCCAACAAGCAGCGATTGGTGCGCCGGAGTCACGAACAGAGTCGCCTGCCCTCCCTCGACATCGACGAAAAATATCTGCAGAGCTTTCTGCGGATCATGGGAGGACCAGGCCCAAGTGGAAGAAAGCGCTGTAAAGGCCAGGATCACGCGCAAAAGTGATGACAAACTGGACATGTTCCGATCCTTTACGGGAATGTGGAATCGAAATCATCCTCCACTCCTGGCCTGCGAACGCAGCCGGACCCCTGCTACTATTAAAATTAGACTAACGGCGTCAAGTTTTTTGTCCATTTCCAGTGAAAGGGCTTCCCTCTTGTTCGTAGATTCTCATGCACATCTCGATGGCCAGCAATTCGACCCTGATCGCGATCAGGTGATTGCCCGGGCGCGTCAGGTTGGCGTCCAGGCGATGGTTGCAATCGGCAACGGCGATGGGCCTGGGCAGGTGGATTGCGGAATTAAATTGGCGGAGAAGTACGATTTTGTTTACGCGACTCTTGGCATTCATCCGCACGAAGCCCGCATTGCGGATGAAGCCTCCTACCAGAACATGGAGCGGCTGGCGAGGCATCCCAAGGTGATCGCCTGGGGAGAGATCGGTCTCGATTATTTCTACGATCATTCGCAGCGTGAGGCACAGAAGGATGTTTTCATACGGCAAATGGAGTTGGCGGCTGCAGCCAAACTGCCCATTGTGATTCACTGTCGGCCCTCGGAAGACAGTGACAACGCATGGGAAGATTGTTTCGGGTTGCTGAATCGACATTGGGCAGCGAAGGGGTTTGGCGGCATTCTACACTGCTTTACGGGAACCTGGCCGCAGGCAAAACGAGCACTGGATATGGGATTCATGATTTCCTTTGCCGGCAACCTGACCTTTCCCAAAGCGCAACAGATTCGAGATGCGGCCCTGGAAGTTCCGTTCGACCGCATTCTGATCGAGACAGACTCCCCCTACCTTGCTCCAGTGCCGCAGCGGGGCAGGCGAAACGAACCAGCATTCGTAAAAGAGACGGCACGGAGACTGGGCGAGTTGCGTGGACTGACGGAGGAAGAAGTCGGCCGGCAAACCAGCCATAATTTCTACAAGTTTTTCAAATTGACTGAAACTGCTGAAAGCAAAATATCGACAGTTTAGACGCCCCTGCGGCAGGGTTTCTCTGGTAACCTCAGAAGTCAGATTCCATCATTTCAGAAAGAATTGAAATCCGATGCCCGACAATACCTTTGACATCGTGAGCAAGATCGACCTGCAGGAGGTGTCGAACGCCATACAGCAGGCATTGAAGGAGATCCATACCCGGTTCGACTTAAAGGATTCGAAGTCAAATGTCGAACTGGAGAAAGACGCAATCGTGTTGCACTCGGCCGACGAGTACAAGTTGAAGGCGGTGAATGACATCTTGCAGCAGAAACTGGTCAAGCGCGGAGTTTCGCTGAAAGGATTGACCTACGGCCCAGTGGAATCCGCGACTGGAGGAACGTCGAAACGCACGGCCACTATGCAACAAGGCATCGCGATCGAGAAGGCACGAGAGATTGTGAAACTGGTGAAGGACTCAAAGAAGAAGGCGCAGGCATCGATTCAAGGTGATCTGGTGCGGATCAGCAGCAAAGACCGCGACACGCTTCAGGAAGTGATCGCGATGCTGCGGCAGCACGATTTCGGAATCGATCTGCAGTTTACGAATTACCGGACGAATTGAGTACAAACCTTCAATGCTGAGAACGCTGAGGACCGCTGCGAAGGGCTAGAGAGAAAGACTACAAGGGCTCCATCATTGAGCGCACCGCCCATCATCAACGGGAAGGAAGTCTTCGACCTTCTGCATGACGATCTCGCCGCACTTGAAGGCGAGTTCGGGCAGGACACTGTCTCGGGCGTAGAGGCGATCACCGAGATCGGAGAATATCTGCGGAACGGCGGAGGTAAGCGAATCCGCCCGGCGCTGCTTTTTCTTTCGGCTAAATTATTCGATTACCAGGGTCGGGGAGCAATTCGGCTGGGCGCAGTCGTCGAGATCATTCACACCGCCACGCTGGTTCATGATGACATCATCGATGAGGCCAAGACCCGCCGTGGACGGCCAGCAGCCAATACGCAGTGGGGCAACTCGAAGTGCGTGCTGGCCGGCGACTGGCTGTACATGCAGGCTTTCAGGGTCGCAGTACAAGAGCGCAACTTCCGCATCCTGGACATGTTGATCGAACTGACGCAGCAGATGGTGGAAGGCGAACTGCTGCAGATGGAAAAACTCGGAGAGCTGATCACGCTCGACGAACACTTCGACCTGATCTATCGCAAGACGGCTTGCCTGTTTTCCGTTTGCATGCGGCTCGGTGCTGTCCTGGGCGGAGCGACGACAGCTCAGGAGAAGGCCCTTGGCAAGTACGGCCACGATTTGGGAATGGCCTTTCAAATCGTCGATGACGTGCTCGACCTGACGGCGTCCGAAGATGTTTTGGGTAAACCTGTGGCCAGCGATCTTCGCGAAGGCAAAGTAACCATGGCGGTAATTCACGCGCTGGAGCGCTGCACACCACAGGAGCGCGCCCACATTGAAACCATTTTGCGCGAACGCGCCTTCAACGGCGTAACCCACGCGCAAATCATGCAGATTTTGCAACGCTACGGATCACTGGAGGCTGCAACCGCCCGAGCCGCGCAGTATGCGGATTCTGCAAGCAAGGCAATCTGCACCTTCCCTGATTCGGAGATTAAACGGGCTTTGTTATGGGCGCCGGAGTTTGTCGTGGCGAGAGAAAAGTAATCTCCGGGGTTTCATGAGCGGGAGCAGAGAATGGCCCAGAGACTTGAGAGAAGTCCAGCATTTGCGGCAACCTCCTCGTCCCTTCCTGCGACCAATAGTAATAATTCAGCAGGCGTGACCAATCCATTCGCGGCCTCAGAAACGTTAGGGAGACAGGGGTACGAATCTGGGCAGATCTTCCACGACTAAAAAAGGAGATATCCATGAAAAAGTTGATGGTTTGTCTATTGGCGATTGCGTTCGCGACGAGCTTGACAGCTCTCGCGCAACCGGACAACAACGCGACGCAAAACAACAACATGTCGCAGACGCAAGATGATCAATCCGCAGCCAAGGCTCCTCTTATGACCTTGAAGGGTAAGGTCAAGGCTGAGGGTGACAAGTATATGTTCGTCAACGACAAGGACGGCAAGAGCTGGGATGTGATGAATCCGGAAGAGCTGAAGGGGCACGAAGGACATCATGTACAACTCAGCGCTCACGTTTACGCCGACAAGGGCTCGATCCACGTGATGAGCGTGAAGATGCTTAAGGGCGAATCGATGAGTAATGATTCCATGAACAAATAGCTTGTTACCTGGAATCCACGGGGCGGCAATGTCCGCCCCGCATCTTTAATCCGCAGGTAGTGTCCTAAGCAGTGGAAGTGCTAGGACACTACCAATCCGTACCAATCCGTAAGCGGGCTGGACGCCGGTCATCCAATCGAATATCCTGTCTGTTGTTTTTGCTGAACCCTTTCTTCATTTTCCTTATCCAACACCGTCTATGAGTCTGTTCCTACTAATGGCCCGCCACGGGTATGGCTTGACTTTTGGGCTCTTGCTAGCCGAAGCCATGGGCCTTCCCTTCCCGGCTGCGCTTGCGCTGGTGGCCGCAGGAGCAGCGGTGGCGGCGCATGCCCTATGGGCGCCCTATGTTCTGACGGTGGCGATTACGGCCCTGCTGCTTGGGGATATGGCGCAATTCTGGCTTGGCAGGAACATGGGATGGGCGCTGCTGGGATTTCTATGCCGGGTCTCGATCAATCCTGAAACCTGCATTCTGCGATCCGCTGAATCATTCTACAAACGGGGAAAACTCACCCTGGTGGTTGCGAAGTTCATTCCCGGCGTCAACACCATGGCGGCTCCGCTCGCCGGCAGCATGAAAATGCGCTTCTGGCAATTCTTGCGCCTCGACCTTGCGGGTGCATCGCTCTATTCCATAACCTACCTGCTCGTGGGATATGTTTCCCGTGACTTCCTGGCCGCGGTCTTGCGCGGTTTTCAGGCTGCCGGTCGAGCAATGGAATTGGTGATTGTAGCCGCGCTGCTGGTATACGCAATTTACCGGGCCGTTCAATACCGCAAGAACAAAGTCTACAGCATCGTGCCGCGCGTGCAAGTTGAAGAACTGGCTCGTCGGCTGGCGTCGGAAGATGCGAGCCGGGTGCAGATTGTGGACGTCCGCAGTCACGGCTACTACGACTCAGGATCGGCGCGAATCAAGAACTCCATTCGGATCGAACCTAACAACCTTGAGGCAGAGATCAAGAATCTTCTCAAGGATAAGGACATTTACCTCTACTGTACTTGAGCACGCGAAGCGACTAGCGCCCGGGTGGCGCACCTGTTGCGGGAAAAAGGATTCAACACGTTCGTGATCGTTGGCGGATTGGCGGCCTGGCGCAAGGCCGGAGAACCGGTGGAGGCGGTTCCGGAAAACGATCTGGTAAAACTGCCAACCTTCAACTAGCCGTCCTGCGTCCTATACTTCCCTGATGGCTTCCAACCTTGAAATCGAAGTTAAAATCCGCATTTCGGATTTGCGAGCGCTCGCGGGCAAGTTGAACAGTGCCGGATTTCGCATGGTCACGAAACGTACGCTCGAAATAAACACGCTTTACGACCTTCCCGGCGAGGTCCTTCGAAAACGCAAGGAGTTGCTGCGCATTCGAAAGTATGGGTCCGAGTGGACACTGACGCACAAGTCCAAGGGGAAAATTGGACGTCACAGCGCTCGCACCGAAGTGGAAACAAGCGTGAGTGATGGTAAACAAATGGATCTGATAATTCGTCGGCTGGGATATTTGCCATCGTTCCGCTACGAGAAATTTCGGGCCGAGTGGACCGATGGAAAAGGGCAGATTGTGGTGGACGAGACGCCGATTGGAAATTTCTGTGAGATCGAGGGCGCACCACGCTGGATTGATGCGACCGCGAAGAGGTTGGGAGTCAATCCCGCCGACTACATCACACAGAACTATGCGGGGTTGTTTCTTGAGTGGAAGAACAAGGCTGGTAGCACGGCAGAGGAGATGACATTTCGTGCCGTCAGTGCGGAGCGGACAGCCTCAAGGCGGAATTCGTGAATGGAGGTCCTCTGTGTGACGTCGTACGACGGCCAATGATAAATCATGGTAACCACCCGCCAGGCAACCGATGATGACCTTCCCTTTCTCGCCGACGTGTTTCTCCGCTCCATGCGCGTTGCTATCACGTGTGCCCGCGGATTCTGGGACGAAGCGAAAGAACGAACGCAGTTTCACGAACAGCTTCAACTTCCCCACACGCTGATCATCGAACATAAGGGCGCGAGCGTTGGCTTTTTGATGACGCTCGAGCGTGGCGAGGACATCGAACTCCATACGCTCTGCGTAACCCCGGAGCATCAAGGACGCGGACTCGGTAGTACGGTTACCCGCCAGTTACTCGATGACGCCCGCCGCCGGAAGTGCGGCGTCGTTCTCGCGGTCCTGAAAGCGAATTCAGCTGCGCGGTCTCTTTATGAACGATTGGGATTCGCTGTCACCGAAGAATCGGTTCATCATTGCCGCATGCGCCTTGTTCCATGAACGGTCGGGCGCTTGTCTCGACGTTCAAGGGCGCCGCGCAGCACAATTCCAGGTTACTCAGCTTGCCCCGTGGCACTTCTTGAATTTCTTTCCTGATCCGCAGGGACAAGGATCGTTGCGGCCCACTTTCTCTTGCCCGCGCACGACCTGCTGAACAGGCTGAACGTCTCCCGCTCCGGCCATGCGCGCCTGTTCCAGTTCGCGACGCTTGCGGCGCATGAAGGCTTCTTCCAAGTCGTCGGCGGAGGTTGCAACCAGTCGCGGCGGATGATTGCCGTTGCCCCCACCGCTCTGCTGCGCCGGAACTCCTGGCCCTGAGCCTTGGGCGTCAGGTCCGCCAGTTTGCGAACCATCATCTCCAGTATCCGGCGGACGCTCGATGATCTGCATGAGATAGAGATAACGCGCCGTGTCCTCCTGAAAGCGCTGCAGCATGGCCTCGAACATTTCGAAGGATTCTTTTTTGTACTCGACCAGCGGATCGTGTTGGCCATAGCCACGCAGGCCAATACCTTCCTTGAGGTGATCCATGCTGAGGAGGTGATCTTTCCACTGCGAGTCAAGGACGCTGAGCATGATCATGCGCTCATGATGGCGCATAGCCTCGGGGCCGATCAGCTTTTCTTTCGCGTCATAGCGCTCTTTCAATTTCTCGAAAATTGCATCACCGAGCTCCTGCCGGTTGAGCGCTTCCGGCTTCACCCCTTCGGCGATGAAATCCACACCGAAGCGCGTGAACACTGCATCTTTTAAGCCTTTGATATTCCAGTCATCAGCATGGCCTTTAGCTGGGCAATACTCGTCCATCAAATTACCGAGGATCGCGGAAACATAATCCTCAAGGATCAGATCCTTCTGATCCATACCTTCGAGCAACCGGCGCCGTAGGCCATACACCGCCTCGCGCTGCTTGTTCATTACGTCGTCATATTCGAGCAAATGTTTGCGGGATTCAAAGTGCTGCCCTTCTACTGCCTTCTGCGCTGTCTCGATGCGCCGGCTGATGAGCTTGGACTCGATGGGGATGCCTTCTTCCATGCCCAAGCGCTCCAGTAGCTTCGAGACCCACTCTTTTGCAAAAATACGCATCAGGTCGTCTTCCAGCGCAAGATAGAAGCGCGAAGAGCCGGGATCGCCCTGGCGCCCGGCACGTCCACGAAGTTGGTTGTCAATGCGGCGCGACTCGTGGCGTTCCGTGCCGAGAATGTGCAGGCCGCCGACGGCAGTGACCTCGTCATGTTCTCTGTCGGTCTGTTCTTTATAGCGACTGAAAACCTCACTCCATTTATCCGTCGGCACGGTGTACTCATTGCCGTTGTAGTAGAAGATCGAAGTCGTGCCATCTTCCTGCGGACCTTCGATCTTGCCCTGAGCCACGCGCAACTGCTGCGCAATTCCCTTCTTCACCAGTTCCTGCTTTGCCATGAATTCCGGGTTACCGCCGAGCAGAATATCGGTACCGCGTCCGGCCATATTCGTGGCGATCGTAACCATGCCTTTGCGTCCCGCTTGGGCAACAAATTCCGCCTCGCGCTCGTGGAACTTTGCATTCAAAACCACGTGTTGCTTCAGGCCCTTCTTCTTCAGCAATTCGGAAAGACGCTCGGATTTTTCAATGGAGGTTGTGCCCACCAGAACCGGCTGTCCCTTTTCGTGCAACTTCTGAATCTCGTCGGCTACTGCGAAGTATTTCTCTTTCTCCGTGCGGAAAACTACGTCTGGGTTTTCCAGACGCAACATCTGTTTATTCGTCGGAATAACAATGACTTCCAGTTTGTAAATATTGTCGAACTCAGTGGCTTCGGTTTCCGCCGTACCCGTCATGCCCGATAGCTTTTTGAACATGCGGAAATAATTCTGAAATGTGATCGTCGCAAGCGTCTGATTTTCGCGCTCGATCTTGACGCCTTCTTTGGCTTCAATCGCCTGATGCAGACCATCGGACCAGCGCCGGCCGGGCATCATGCGCCCGGTAAATTCGTCGACAATGATGACCTCGCCCTCTTTGACGACGTACTCCACGTCGCGGCGATAAAGCGCGTGCGCCTTAATCGCGGTCTCAACGTGATGCTTGAGCGGCCAGTTCTCCGGGTCCGCAATATTGCCGATCCCCAAAAGTTGCTCAACTTTTTCCCAGCCTTCGTCCGTGACCGTAATATTGCGGTGCTTCTCATCGACCACAAAATCGCCTGTCAGTTGCGACGGTTCGCCGGTTGCCACTTCCAGCTCCTCGCCTTTTTCGAGCTTCGGAATGATTCGATTCACCCGGTAATACTTATCAGTTGATTCCTCGCTTGCACCGGAAATGATCAGCGGAGTACGGGCCTCGTCGATCAGGATGGAATCCACTTCATCGACAATGGCAAAATTATGGCCGCGCTGCACGCAATCCTTCAGATCGAACTTCATGTTGTCGCGCAGGTAGTCGAAGCCAAATTCGTTATTGGTTCCGTATGTAACGTCGGCGGCGTAGGCAGCCCGGCGTTGCTCGTCATCGAGGTCGTGAACGATCACGCCCACTGTAAGACCGAGAAAACGATAGAGCTTGCCCATCCATTCGGAGTCGCGCTTAGCCAGATAGTCGTTGACGGTGACCACGTGGACGCCGCGTCCACTCAGGGCATTGAGATAAACCGGAAGCGTGGCGACCAGCGTTTTCCCTTCCCCGGTTTTCATCTCCGAAATCATGCCCTTGTGCTGCACCATGCCGCCGATCAACTGAACATCGAAGTGGCGCATATTGAGCGCACGCCGGCCAGCCTCGCGCACAACTGCAAAAGCTTCCACCAGGATTTCATCCAGAACGTCCTGCAGCGCTTCGTACTGCTCTTTTTCGAGCCGCTTTGCGCGATCGATGTCAACGTCATCGTCGGCCCCCGCTTCGGCGCCACCGGTTGGACTATTTTCCGCGCGGCTCATGCGTTCCTGGATGCGCCGCCGGAACCCGTCGCTTTTAGCGCGCAGTTCCTCGTCGCTGAGCTGGCGCATTTGCGGTTCGAGGGCATTGATAGCCTCGACCTTGGGCATCATGCTCTTGACGACCCGCTCGTTCTTGGTCCCAAAGACCTTGCCAATGAGAGTATTGATCAAACTGTGAAATCCTTCAGAAGGGGGAACTGCCCCAGCGCACCCTTTTTAGCCTAGCATATTTAGAGGCAACACAAAGATACTTAGAATGTGCCTTGGGGTTGGCAACCTGAGCCATTTTGCCAGTTGAGTATTCGGCGGCAGAGCCCGCCCTTTTTCGTGTATAGTCCCCACGACCCATGCCCACTTTCTATGATCGTTTTCTTGAATGCGAGACTCGCTGGCCAAATAGCGTTGCCCTCGAACTTCAGCGCAACGATCAGATTGAGAGTTGCACGTACGCTGAACTTCGCCAGATGGCCGAATCCATCGGACGCTGGATCGACGAGAATAAATTCGTACGTGGATCACGGCTCGCCATCCTAGCGGATAACCACCCACGATGGGTGGCCGCGTATTTAGGAATTATTGCCTCGAGCTGCACCGTTGTTCCGTTCGATACCGCGCTGCACGCTGACCAACTCACCAAGCTCCTGAAAGACAGCGGCACATCTCTGCTCTTCTGCGATGCGAAGCATGCTGCAACCGCCCGCGAGGCAGTGACGGATCTCAAACTGGGGCTCGTGTTGATGGATCCGGACCGAATGGCCAAGAATTCCCCGGAACCGCATTGGGCGGCAGCTCTGCCCGCGATCTTCGCCGCAGGCAAGGGAAACTTTCAACCTGTACCTTCAAATGCCGAGGACATTGCTTCCCTGCTCTATACCTCGGGAACCACTGCCGACCCCAAGGGCGTAATGCTCACCCACTCGAACTTTATTGGCGAAGTGGAGGCCGTCTTCGACTGGGTCGATCTCGGCCCGTCAGACGCGCTTCTCGGCGTGCTGCCCATGTTTCATGTGCTGGCGCAAATGGCCAATTTGTTGCTTCCGCTGGTAAAGGGCTCGCGCGTGGTGTATTTGGAAACCTTGAACACAACCGAGCTTTTGCGAGCCCTGCGCGAAAGAAACATCACCGCCTTCGCCGTGGTACCACAATTGTTTTATCTGATCCACCAGCGAATCTTTGAAGAAGTCGAGAAGCGGGGAGTACTGACGCAGCGAGTATTCAAAATTCTCCTCGCGCTCAACCGCGGCCTGCGGAAAATCGGGATCAATGCCGGGAAGACTTTGTTCAGCAAAGTTCACCACACACTTGGCCAGAAAATGCGCTATCTGGTCACCGGAGGATCGCGCTTCGATCCGCAAATCGCCAAGGATTTCCATGATCTGGGCATCGATGTTCTGCAAGCCTACGGGCTGACGGAAACAACTGCGGCCGTCTTCGCCAATTTGCCCAGCGACAATGTGATTGGTTCAGTCGGCAAGGCGATGAAAGGGGTGGAGGCGAAAATCATGGATGCAACCGTCGATCCGCGACCCCAGGAAGATGGTGGCCCCCCGAGCGGCGAGGTCGTCCTGCGCGGCGCGGTGGTAATGAAGGGCTATTGGAATCGTCCGGATGCAACTGCGGCGGTGCTGCGCGACGGATGGTTCTATACCGGTGACCTTGGCTACTTCGACGCTGACCGCAATTTGTTCCTTACAGGCCGCAAGAAAGAAATCATCGTCCTCAGCAACGGGAAGAATATCTATCCGGAAGAGGTTGAGGCACATTATCTGAAATCGCCGTACATCAAGGAACTGGCCGTAATGGGGCTCGAAGGCAAGCCCGGGGAAAGCGGTGACCGCCTGCACGCGGTGATCGTTCCCAACTTCGATGTGTTGCGCCAGAAAAAGATCGTGAACGCTAAAGAAGTGATCCGCTTCGATATCGAAGGTCTGTCGCAGCAGATCGCTTCCACCAAGCGCATCGGGAGCTATGAGATCCGGCAGGAAGATTTGCCACGCACCACCACCAGAAAGATCAAGCGCTTCGAAGTGGAAAAAAGAGTGCGAGCCAACGAGGCGCGGAAGGTCTCTGACGATTCCGAGTTGCCAATCGAACAGCCCCTCACCGACGACGAGAGCGCGTGGCTCGACCAGTCCGATGTGCGCCGCGCCCTGGCAATCGTGCGCGAGACGACGCGGTCCACGCCTGAGCCCCTGCGGCCCGCTCATAATCTGGAACTCGATTTAGGACTCGACTCCATGCAACGCGTCGAATTGCTCAGCCATCTCGAAGAACAGCTTGGCGGGAACGTCGACGAGTCACAACTCGCCGGCATGTATGCGGTGCGTGACCTAGTCGACGCGGTTCTACAAAGCGCCGCCAGCGGAGCGGGTGGTCCAGGCACGCGCCCTGTGTTCGCAGGATGGAAAGCGATTCTGGCTGAACCGCCAGATCCTTCCGACGTGATCGCTCTGACTCGGCCGCAGCCGATCAGCAATGCATTTTGGTATTTGGTTTCGCGGCTCACGCAAGTGATCGCCTTCGACCGCTTTCATCTGCACGTAAACGGCGTCGAGAAGCTGCCGAACAGTGGCGCGTACATTATTTCTTCTAATCACCAGAGCTATCTCGACCCGCTCATCCTGGCAAGCGTTCTTCCACCACAGGTCTTCGACAAGGTTTTCGCCGTTGGCACCAGCGAGATCTTCGGAAAAAGACTCATGCTGCGGCTGGCGCGCACGCTGCGAGTCGTGGTGGTCGACCCGGACGCGAATCTGATTCCCGCCATGCGCGCCGGCGCGTTTGGGCTGCGACAGGGCCGGCCTCTGATCCTCTATCCGGAGGGCGAGCGCTCGATCGATGGCACTCCGAGAATCTTCAAAAAAGGCGCCGCGATATTGTCCATTCATATGCAGGTGCCGATCGTCCCCGTAGCGATCGAAGGATTCTACGAAGCCTGGCCGAGAAATAAGTCATTTCAGGGATTCGGGCCGCTAACAATGGTATTTGGCGATCCAATTTTTCCGCCAGCCGAGAGCGAAACGTCAGAATCGGCCTACGAAAACCTAACTGCGGAGTTGAAAGCGCGGGTCGTTGAGATGCGGGAAAGACTACCCAGCCGATCGTAGCGCCGGCGTCGCGGCGGCTTTTCCTTAGAGCCAATTGTTATTGATGCTCACGGGCTACCGGGAAAGCGGCGCTACTTTATTTCGCTCGCGGATGCGTTTGGTCGTACACCTGAAGCACATGTTTCATCGACAACTGCGTGTAGCGCTGTGTAGTCGCGAGGCGTTCGTGGCCCAGCAATTCCTGGATCGCGCGCAAATCGGCTCCTTCTTCCAGCATGTGCGTGCCAAAAGCATGGCGCAGCGTGTGCGGGTGGACGTCCGGCGAAAGGCCTTTGGCAACCGCAATTTTCTTGATGATGCGGCCCACACTTCTCGTGGTCAGACGCCCGCCGCGGTGGTTGATGAGCAATCCGGTTGACTGCTTGCCCCTCTGACCAAGAACTATTTGGCGCTCTGGCAGATACGCAGAGAGAGCACTTTTTACCGAATCACCAAAAGGAAGATACCTTTCTTTTTTTCCTTTACCGCGAATAAGAATCGCTTCGGCGCTCAGCCGGATGTCGTCAAGATTGATCCCGATAAGCTCCGAATTTCGGATGCCGCATCCGTAAAGCAGTTCAAACATAAGCCGGTCGCGCTCGGGGAAGGCCGCCACTTCAGGCATTTCTCCGTCGATCACGGAATTTATTTCTTCAATCGTAGGCACCCGGGGAAGTTTTTGGGGAAGCTTCGGGGTAGCAACCAGCTTCGCGGGATTCTGCTCAACCACGCCTTCCCGCGCCAGCCAACGATAGAGAGAGCGCACCGCCGCAAGGGCGCGCGCCACGGAAGGTTTACTCAGACCCTTATCATAAAGCTGCGATAGAAATCCGCGCACCGCGATGTGATCGATCTGTTTCCACCCGCGCGAACCCGCGTAGGTGGCGAAAAGCGCCAGATCTTGCGTGTAGGCCTTGACGGTGTGCGGCGACGCGTTGCGCTCGTGCAGATGCCGAATAAAGTCTGCGACGGCTTTGCCGACCGTGGTCTTCGTCGGTCTAGTGGAGAGTGTCATCTCGCCTTCGCCCGCGGATGATGCTTCTGATATACAGTCCTCAGCCGGTCCATCGCCAGATGGGTGTAGACCTGCGTCGTCGAAATGTCCGCATGACCCAGAATTGTTTGCACCGTGCGGAGATCCGCGCCATTCTCCACCATGTGGGTAGCACAGGAATGGCGAAGCATGTGCGGCGAAGCACTTCGCCCAGAACGAGCGGAGGCCGCGCGAACCATCTGCCAAATACGCTGCCGGGTCAGTTTTCGGCCGCCGCGCGCGATGAAAAGCAAAGGCGAACTGCTGGTCAATGTAGTCTCCGGTCCGTTTCGTTTCCCTGCCGCTAGCACCACCCGAGCCTTCGCGAGATACTCAGCGAGTGCTGTTTGCGCTGATCGCCCCAACGGAACTATGCGTTCCTTGTCGCCCTTGCCGCGCACCAACATGTATCCGGCCTCAAGCTTCAGGTCTTCGAGTTTAACGTTGACGACCTCGGAGACCCGCAGCGCGCCGGCATAGAAAACTTCGAGCATGGCCCGATCGCGCAACGCCAGCGCGGCTGCCTGCTCACTGTTTCGCGCCGGAATGCGGGGGCGACTCAGCGGGGCAGTTAACGTCGTCTCCATCTCATCGCGAGCCAGCGCCTTCGGCAAAACCTTCCATTGCCGGGGCGACTCGATATCCAGCGTTGGATCGTGGTCGATTTTTTTATCCAGGAGAAGATAGCGATAAAGATGGCGGAGCGCCGAGAGCTTCCGCCCCACGCTTCGTCCGTCCAATAGATGGGAAAAAAGCTGCTGTAGGAACTCGCGCACATCCGGCCGGCGAGCATTCAACAGCAATCGTTTGCGCTTTTCCAGAAACTCCGCGAACTGGCAAATGTCGGTCGAGTAGGCCGTAATGGTAAGCGTCGCCAATCCTTTCTCGATTCTCAAGTAGTCGAGAAAGTTATGGAGCACGCGCGAGTTGGCTTCTGAAGCCATACTGAGGGATGACTTGAGTATGCGTGTTATCGGACGCTGGTAGAAGTGACGAAGCAGATGCCCGCAGTTTCACCCGCCGGTAACAAACAAGCGGCGGGCAGCCTTGAGGCCACACTTCTGATATTTGTCGTAAGCTGCCGCCAAGCGATCACCGATCTGGTCGCCACGCTCTCCACCAATCCACCCATCCAGTGAACTTTTCAACGTGTAGGCCTCGGGAGCCATCAAGTTGGTTGTCCACAAAAGGCGATAGGCGCCTCCCGCACGCAATGCCTCCGCAAAGTATCGTTTGCTGGCGCATGCCAAGATGATCACCTCGCGGCGAATATCGTTTTTCTTCTTGGGAATCAGGGGCAACCGAAAATCCATAAGCCGTCATGTCCGATGTAAACCACGAGGTTGGCTCCTCCCCGAATGGTTAATTTCTCGTGCAACGGCGGAAGTGTGAGGGTTTCAGGGCTGGCTCCGGAAGCCGCGTCAAAGAAGTCGAGAATGGCTTCGCGAATCTCGCTTCCCCGATACGCATCCGCCACTATGTAGGTGTTCGTCTGATGGTGGTTGAATATGTATCGCTCTCATCATCGCCATTTCCGAGCCGTGCTGGGACTGGCACGATGCCCTGACGTTGGTGATCGGCAAGCGCGATGAAGACATGCACGGTTCGAGACGGAGACTCTTGTGCAGCCAAGAGCGAGCCTGACGAACAGAAAGCCGCGAGCATTAAGGACGTTCCATACAGGGCCAATCCGCCCCACAACAGCGGATTTGCGGAACAGGTTCGATCTACACGCCAGCTTCACGCAGAAGTTCCACTGCATATAAAGCTCCTTCCGGCGTTTCCTCATGCTTGAAGTAAGCAAACACGTCGCGGCCGCCTGCCAGATGTTCTCTAATGTACCCCACCATGGTGGCGCGCTCCTCGGCGGTGTAATTCGGTTTGCGGAATCGATAGTAGACAAACGAACTAGTGACCACATCCGGGGTAGTGCGTTCCTCGGTTTCCGCAACACACAGCGCAACTCCGCGCGATTTCAACAGCTCCCAGGTGGAATCGGCGAACCACGACTCGTGGCGAAATTCAAATGCCGCCGGCAAGTTGCGCGGCAACAAGGCAAGAAAATCCTTAAGCAACGTCCCATCCACTTTCAAATTCGGTGGCAACTGAAATAGCACAGGCCCGAGCTTGCCCGCGCTGGCCAGCGGTTCGATGGTCGCCAGGAATCGCGGCAAGAACTCTTCAGTTCGCTTCAGCCGTTTGATGTGGGTGATGACCTGATGTGCTTTTATTCCAAAACGAAAGTGTGCGGGCGTTTCTTGAAGCCAGTTCTGGATCGTACTTTCCTTCACCAGTTGGCGAAAAGTGAAGTTCACCTCGACCGTGTTAAGTTGCGTGGAATAGTGGCCGAGAAATTTCTTCTGCGCGAGTTTGGCTGGATAAAAATCAGGCTTCCAACCCGGATAGGCCCATCCAGAAGTCCCAACGAACAACTGAGGCATGGAGAAGTCTCAAAGGAAATTTCGTGCGACGGGATTATACCTTGCGTCTCGATTTGCCTGACGACGCCGGCGGCTTGACTGATTTCCGGGAAGATGGGTGTGGAGCGTGCTTAGACTTCTCATCCGCTTGAGCAGCAATCGAGATTGGCGTCTCCATTTTTTCGACTGCTGGAGCTGCTACTCCTTTCAGCTCCGGCAACCTCTGCTGCAATTCGCCCAAGGGCGCAAACAAGTCGCCCATTTTGTCCACGCGAGCAACTACTTGCTTTGCTTCAAACACCAACAGGTCCGCATCTTTTTTCTTCCGAGCGCGCTCGACTTCCTCCCAGGTTACCGGTGTCGAAGCCGTAGGATGCTCTCGCGCGCGGAGTGAATAAACTGCGACAGTGGTTTTGTGCTCATCATTCTGGCTCCAGTCGACAAAGACCTTGCCCGTTCGAATTTGCTTTTTCATGTCGGAGACCACCATCCCTGGATGTTCGTGTTCCAGCAATTGCGCCAGGGCGCGGGCAAAGTTCTTCGTCGATTCATACTTGGTGGGGGTGTTCAGCGGAACGTATATTTGCAGGCCTTTGGAACCTGAAGTTTTCGGAAAACTTTGCAGTCCAAAATGTTCAAAAATCTCCCGCAGCCACAAGCCCACCTGGCAGCATTGCACAATGTTCGCGGGCGGCCCGGGATCAAGATCGAACACCATCATCGTGGGACAAGTAATATCTTTCGCCAATGCCAGCGATGGATGCAGTTCAATGGCGGCCAGATTTGCCAGCCAGACTAGCGTGGCCAAGTCGTTTGCAAGAATGTAATGAACCGTGCGGTGATTTCCCTCGCTCCAGATCGGAGCGGTCTTCACCCAATCCGGGCGATGCTGGGGAGCATTCTTCTCGTAGAAGAATTCTTCATCCACGCCGTTGGGGTAGCGTTTGCGGGTGAGCGCCCGTCCCGCAAGATGCGGCAACATCGCGGGCGCAATTCGCACGTAGTAGTCGATCACCTGCTGCTTGGTAAATCCCGTCTCCGGGTAGAGAATTTTCTCGAGATTCGAAAGCTTAAGCTGCTTGCCCTGAACCTCAATGCTTGAATCCATTGTGTGCGCTCCAGCAGGCATTGTGCCTCAAACCACGCCTGGCGCAAAATACTGCTCTGTCCTTACACCCGGCCACGAAGGCACCTGCTGGGCCAGTTTGACAACTTCCCTGCCAGCCACGTAAGTTCAAACTTCTGCCCTTCATGTCCGTCTAACATATCTGTTAACCATGACTGTCTATACAGATCCACGTATTCTTCTGGAGGCCCGATGAAACACCGTGTGCTCAGGCTCCTGGCGTTTGTCCTGGTTTTATCGGCGCTCGCGGCCGCTCAGGATGTTGCATCCTTTGAAAAGCGCATCACCGTGAAGACCCTGCCGAACGGCCTCACGCTGATTGTCTGCGAGCGGCCTGAGGCACCAGTCTTCTCGTTCTTTACCCTCGTCGATGCTGGCTCGGCGCAGGATCCGATGCGCCAGACTGGCCTTGCCCACATGTTCGAGCATATGGCTTTTAAAGGCACGGACAAGATCGGCACCAGCGATTACGCCGCCGAGAAGCCTGCCCTGGAAAAGGTGGAGACTGCCTATGCAGCGTACGTCGCAGAGCGCGACAAGACGGTCGGCCGCGACGAGGATAGGTTGAAGCAACTGGAAAAGGCCTGGAAAGATGCCATCGCAGAAGCCGACAAGTACGCCGTGCCCAACCAGTTTGGCAAGATCGTCGAGCAAAGCGGCGGGCAGGATCTGAACGCCTTCACCGATTACGACGAGACCGGCTATCACTACTCGCTTCCGTCGAATCGCCTGGAGCTATGGGCATACCTTGAGTCGGAGCGCTTTCTCCATCCTGTGCTTCGCGAATTTTACAAAGAGCGCAACGTGGTAATCGAAGAGCGGCGCCTGCGCACTGATAGCAATCCCATCGGCCGTCTTCTGGAACAATTCGACGCGGCGGCATTCGAGGCTCATCCTTATCACCGCCCCACCGTCGGCTGGATGTCCGATTTAAATTCGTTCTCCGCTACCGACGCGAAGAAATTTTTCGACGAATACTACGTCCCCGCGAACATGGTGGTAGCCGTTGCCGGCGATGTGAAGGCCGCGGAGGTGATGCCGATTCTCGAAAAATATTTCAGCCGCCTGCCCGCCAGCCACAAGCCGGATGAAGTCACCACTACCGAGCCTCCACAGAATTCCGAGCGCCGGGTTGAATTGAAGGAACAGACGCAGCCACTTTATCTCGAGGGCTATCACCGCCCCGACTACCGGACCAAGGACGATGCGGTATTCGACGCCATCACCGATCTCATGTCGGAAGGCCGCACTTCCCGCCTCTACCGCGCTCTGGTGCGGGACAAGAAGATTGCATCGTTCTCCGCCGGGTTCACCGGGCTGCCCGGAATTAAATATCCGCACCTGTTTGCGTTTTATGCTTTCCCACTGCCCGGTCACAGCACACAGGAAGTGGCGGACGCGATTCATGTGGAGATCGAGCGCCTCAAAAAGGAAGACATCAGCGACGAAGAATTGAAGATGATCAAAACTCGCACCAAAGCCAACCTCATTCGCAGCCTGGGAGACAATGAGGGGCTGGCAAACCAGTTGGCGACCTACCAGACGCGCTATGGAGACTGGCGAGAGTTATTCCGTTCCGTGGACCGCATCGATAAAGTAACGAAGGCAGACATTCGACGCGTAGCCAACGAAACTTTCAACGACACCAATCGCACCGTGGGAGTGATCGAAACCTCTAAAGGCGGCGCCCACAGCGGCGAACAAGGCTCGGGCGATAAAGGCTCGCCGGATCAGGGAGGTGGACAATGAAAAACCAGCGCAGCGTTTGCATGATTCTTGTAACCGCCGCCATCCTGCTTCTGTCAAATCCTCGGGCCAGCGCGCAAGCGACGGACTGGCAGCAGATCCCGATTCCCACCTTGCCAGCGTTTCATCCGCAGCAGCCCAAGCGGATTCTGCTCTCCAACGGGATGGTGATCTTTCTTCAGGAAGATCACGAACTGCCGCTGATCAGCGGCACGGCACGCATTCGCGGCGGATCAAGCGGCGAGCCTGCCACCAAAGTTGGCTTGGTCGATCTATTCGGCGAAGTCTGGCGCACCGGTGGAACCAAAGACCAGACCGGCGATCAACTGGACGACTTTCTTGAGGCGAGAGCCGCCAAAGTAGAAACCGGAGGCGGCCCGGATTCAACCAGCATCAGCTTGTCCTGTCTAAAAGCCGATTTCGACGACGTTTTCAAAGTCTTCCTTGATTTGCTGAGGAATCCCGAATTTCGCGCCGACAAGCTTGATCTGGCTCAGAAGCAAGCGGACGACAGCATTTCGCGGCGCAACGATGAGATCGGAGAAATTGCTGCGCGCGAATCCGCCAAGCTCGCTTATGGGGCCAACAACCCCTATGTGCGCGAGCCCGAATACTCGAGCATCGCTGCCATCACCCGCCAGGATTTAATCGATTGGCATAAAATCCACGTTCATCCCAATCACCTCATTCTGGGCATCAGCGGTGACTTCGATGCCGCCTCCATGGAAGCCAAACTGCGGGCCGCGTTCGAGTCCTGGCCCAAAGGAGCCGTGCTTCCCAAGGAAGAAATACAGTTCCATCCCGCCAAGCCTGGCTATTACCTCATTCCAAAAGAAGATGTAAATCAGAGCAGCATCCACATGGTGGCGCTCGGAACCACGCGCAACAACCCGGACTACTATGCCATCGCTGTATTCAATGAAGCGTTTGGCGGCGGATTTTCTGCTCGCCTGTTCAACGACATCCGCACCAAACGCGGACTAGCCTACAACGTAGGCGGCGGCATTGGCACAAATTTCGGGCATCCTGGCATTCTGCAATTCGTAGTCGGAACCAAGAGCCAGAGCACGATTGAATCTGTACAGGCACTCGATGAAAACATCGCCAATCTAGGCAAGAACCCGATCACAGACGAAGAGATCAAGCAGGCCAAAGACGCGATCCTGAACGCATTCATCTTCCGCCTCGACTCGCCCGATAAAGTTCTGGCTGAGCGAATGACCTACGAGTTCTACGGATACCCCGCCGACTGGCTCGATAAATATCCCGTGGAAATCCAGAAAGTGACCGCAACGGATGCCAATCGCGTGGCGGCGAAATATCTCCATCGCGACCAACTCGCGGTGCTGGTGGTGGGCAACACAAAAGAGTTCGATAAACCTCTCTCAGCCCTTGGGGCGGTAAAGGAAATCGATATCACCATTCCGCCTCCTCCCGGCGGCAAAGAAGAAAAAGAGGAGGATAGCGCCAAGCCGACAGCTTCGAATGAAGAAGGCAAAGCTTTGGCTGCAAAAGTCGTTGCAGCCATGGGCGGCGAGGCCAAACTGGCGACCATCAAGGCCGTTAAAGCGGAACTCACCCTCACCCAGAAAATGCCGCAGGGTGATCTCCCCATGCAGATGGAAAGCATCATCGTCTACCCCGATCATTTGCACGCCCAGATGCAGACTCCCAATGGAGTTGTAAAAATTGTGGCTACGCCGGCGGCGGCGTTCATCGACCTGCCTGACGGGCAAGTGCACGAATGGCCGGATGCTCAAAAAACCGAGACCCTCGAACAGATCAAGCGCGATCCGATCTTCATCGCGGCCCATTCCAAGGATGCGAATGTATTCTTCCATGCCGCAGGTGCCGAGAAAGTCGGCGATATCGAAACTCGCATCGTGGATGTGAATGTCGCCGGAACCGCGATCCGCTGGTTCGTTGACGCCCAGAACGGCCACATTTTGAAGGAGACCTACCCCACGATTGGCCAGCAGGGCCCGGTTCAGGGCGAAACTGACATGGATGGTTGGAAACCGCTGAGCGGTATCAATATCCCCACGCTGCGCCACAACAAGCAGAATGGCCAGGATTCCAGCACGACAGAATACACAACGTTAGAGCTTAATCCGACGGTTGATCCCAAGTTGTTTGAGAAGCCAGCCGTGGAGACTCCGGCCCAACCTTGAAATAGCTCGATCAGCCCGAGCCGTTGATTAGAACACTCGCTAACCTTCTGGCTCGGCCAGAGCTCTGATTTGATCCGAGATTTCGCGCCGCCGGGTTTGCCGTCCTTCAAATTCTGCAATGTCACTTTCTGACTTCGTTTGTTCTACGTCTTGCTTGTCCAATTCCTTAAGCAGAGCTAGCTCTTGCAAGGGATTCAACAATTCTGATGATTTGGCGCTCACTCTGTAGCCCCCTGAAATTCTCCCGAGTAGTAACCCGAAACTAAGATGCTTCGCTTGACCTGGCAGTAACGGGAAAAATTCTGTTGAGGCATTTTGCTTGAGAGCTGGCTATAACTGATTTTTTCTCTTGACCGCACCTCTCATGAGACCTATCATAGGCGAACAAAAGGCGAATCTATGCAGTCACCTTCGCTGTTTTCGCTGTCCGAAAAACCTTCCCTCGTCGGTATTGCCCGCCTTGCTTCAGAGGGGGAATCGCTGCGCGAGGGCCACAACATTGAATACTTCACACTGCCTGCCCGATCACTGCTCAACCGTTGCGTCAGCCGCCGCGGCCTGCCGTTTACCTGGACGATCAACCCCTATCGTGGCTGTGAATTCGCCTGCAAATACTGCTATGCCCGATATACGCATGAATTCATGGAAATGCGCGACGGCACGGAGTTCGAGCAGAAAATTTACGTCAAGCAACACACGGCGGAGCTGCTCCGGCACGACCTGCATCGAGTCAAACCCGGAGAAGGGATCGCGCTCGGAACCGCGACCGATCCCTACCAACCCGCGGAGCGCCGCTACGAGGTCACGCGCGGCATTCTGGAAGAGTTCACCCGCCGTCGTGGCCTCGAGCTGGGTATCGTCACCAAATCAAATCTTGTTACCCGCGATCTCGATCTCCTGCGCGGGATCTCGCTTCATAATGTGCTGTCGATTCACATCACCGTTACCACCATGAATGCGGAGTTAGCGCGAATCCTGGAGCCGCGGGCTCCTCGTCCGGATTTGCGAATCGAAGCAGTCCGCCAGCTCAGTGAAGCGGGAATTAACGTGGGCGTGAGTTCTTCTCCCGTCCTGCCCGGCATAACCGATTCCCCCGCCGATTTGGAGGCTGTCGTGCGCGCCGCTGCAGAAGCTGGGGCACGCCACATCTTCGCCGGACCTCTTTTTCTGAAGCCATGTTCGGCGGCGATTTTTCTTCCCTTCCTCGAGCAGCAGTTTCCCCATCTGGTGGAGAACTATCGCCTACGTTATCAGGATCGTGCTTTCTTGCCGCCGCCGTATGGCAAGCGGATAGCGCAGCTAATCGCGCGCCTTCGCGAGAAGTATGACATCAAGCGAGCCGACCCTCGGGGGACAAAGTATGCGAGGCAGGCCGTGGATGAGCAGCTTGCGCTCTTCTGAGAGGTTTCTAGTTCCGATTGCCACTTGCCGAGTCCTGGAAATCGGCACTCGACAATCGACAGGTGGAAATCCAGATACCACCGTTCCTCTATAATCACTGAATCTTATGGCGACCGTTTTCCCACCGGCCCCGTCTCAACATCCGCCGTTACGAATACGGCTGCAGCAGTTCTGGCGGCGTGTCACCGAAGGACTGGAACTCACCCAACTCTGGTCCCAGTTCGAGCGGGAAGCCCGAGCCAGCTACCGCCTCTATTCCCGCGACGTCGCAGCCAGAACGCCTGAAGACCTCACCCAACGCGGCCGGCGCATACACATCGTCAAAGAATTTTTCTGGGCTGTACTGGAGAAGCTTTCGCCGGCGCGCCGTGTCCTGCTGCTGGTTGCCTTAATCATGCTGGTTTTTCCCAGCAGTGGATTCAGCTATCGTGGCGCCGACCACGAGGTTCACATCCTCGAATTTGACTTTCATCTTTGGGGCGGCCTGCTGATGTTCTTACTGCTCATGCTGGAGATCGCCGATCGGGTCGTCATGAAACGCGACCTACAAATTGCGCGCGAGATTCAGACCTGGCTTCTTCCCGGCGCGCCGCCGCAGATTCCCGGTATCTCAGTCGCCTATGCCACTCGGCCAGCCAACACAGTAGCGGGGGACTACTACGATGTTTTTCCCCGTCCCGGCAAAACCAGCGATGAAAATCGCGTGGTGTTTGCCGTCGCCGATGTTGCCGGTAAGAGCATCCCCGCGGCCATGCTCATGGCCACGTTTCAGGCCAGCCTCAAAACGCTTTCTACGGCGCAGGTCGCTCTTCCCGAACTGGTCGCCGACATGAATAAATACGCTTGCTCCAACAGCCAGGGCGGATTGCGCTTCACCACAGCGTTTCTTTCAGAATATGACGCAACCCGGCGTGTCTTCACCTACATCAACTGCGGCCACAATAATCCGATCCTGCGCCGCGGCAACGGATCGGTCGAGCGCCTGGATGTCGGAGGACTGCCCATCGGTATTCAGTCGGAAGCCAGGTATGAGTCTGCCAGCGTCACACTGGCTCCCGGCGATTGGCTCATCATCTTCACCGATGGGCTAGTCGAGGCCGAGAACGCTCATCAGGATGAATATGGAGAGACCCGGCTTCTCGCCACCATCGCAGCGGGAGTCGCATCCACGCCTGCGGAGATGCTCAATCGCTTGATGGCGGAATTGGATCTATTCGTCGGCAACACTCCGCAGCACGACGACGTGACTTGTTTGCTGGTGAAAGCGGAAAATCTGTAGGCGCTCAAAGTGCTAGCAGGTCAAAGCTTCATCGCTCCACCTGACAACTCAATTTGTTGGAATGCCCGCGGATGCAAGAGCCTGAGCGGCGGCCTGTTTAGCCTGAGCCATGTCGTGAGAACTCCGCTGCGCGTATGCATAAGCCTCGTCCGCCTGCGCCAACTGGCCGGCCCGGCGTAGGGCTTGACCGAGCAGAAGGTAGCGTACGTCGGTGGGTTCCACTTTTATCGCACGAGCAATCTGTATTACCGCGACCGGGAAATCACCCTCCCGTTCGGCCAGCAATCCACTTCCAGTCAAAGCAACCGTGTCGTTAGGATTCTCTTTCAGCGCGTAGGCATAGCCTAATTTTGCATCCTGCAGATCGCCTACCTGCAGGAAGGCTGAGGCCAGAGACCGGAGAGCCGCAGCCCTGGATCTCGCATCCCGCGAAGCCTCCAGGGATCGCTTATATTGTTGGATCGCATCCTGTACATGACCATGGCTTTGTTCGTACATGCCAACACCGATCATCGCCGTGGCAGAATAGCCATGCAGAACCTCGACGGCGTTGAACTCTGCAATCGCATCATCGATACGACCTTTCTCCGTTAGTGCATAGGCCAGACCGTCATGTGCCACAGGATTCCGCCCAGTGACGTTCAGCGTATGTCTCCACAGGGTCTCACCGTCGTACCAATAAGAGACCTGGCGGTGACTGAGCACTCCAAGGGTTACCAAGACCAAAACCGCGGGCACTTTCAAATACACATCGGGGATTCTCTGTTCCTGCCCCCACTCAGCGATACCCCAAACCACAGCCACAAATAAACCGATATAGGGTAAATAAGCATAGCGATCGGCCATCGCCTGCATGCCGACCTCAACGATGCCGATCACGGGAACCAGCGTACCCAGAAACCAAAACCAACCGACCACCAGATAACGCCGACTCCTGCAAAAGAGAACGAGCCCAGTCAACAAGAGCAGCCCCAAAGTGGACGCGACGACCGCCCAAGTCGAAAGAGAATGGCCCTGGTACGGATACATTACCGCAAGCCGTGTCGGCCAGAATGCTTTACCCAGGTAACGCACATAGGCAACCGCCGCGTTTGCTAAACGAGCTCGGTTGACCCCGCTTCGCACTGCATCACTCGAACTTTGAGCCAGGACAGTGACCACGGCGCTCGCCGCAGAAAGCAACAGCAACGGCACTTTTTCGAGAGCCAGGAAGGAAAACGAACGTGGCAGCGGAGCACCCTGCGGATCCTCGACAGAAGGCGTGTGAAACATTCGCCGCAATGGCCAATAGTCCCACAGCAGCAACACAAACGGCAGCGTGATGATTTCAGGCTTGGCCATCAGTCCGAGAGCGAACAGAACGGCTACTACCACATATCTCTTCACGCTTTCGCGGCGCACATACCATCCATACCCGTGCAGAGCCAGCAAGAAGAAAAGCATGCTGAGTACGTTCTTGCGCTCCGAAGCCCACGCCACGGACTCTACATTTACCGGATGGAAAGCAAACAGCGCCGCCACCATGAGACTTGGCCAGGTGACTCCCGTGGCGCTCTCCAGCAGCAGAAACAGTAAGATCGCATTTGCCGCGTGGATTAAAACATTCACGGAGTGGTGACCAGCAGGATTCAGTTTGAAGAGTTGGCAATCGAGAGCATGTGAGAGCCAGGTAAGTGGATGCCAATTTCCCGCATCGAAGCTGGTGAAAGCATATTTCAGAGTGTCCCAGGTGAGGCCTGCACGCACATGAGTGTTATGTAAAACGTAGACTTCATCGTCGAGGTTCGTGAACCCGTTGCGCAGAATAGGATTGTAGAAAGCCAGCGTCAGCAGTACTAATAGCAGGCATAAAAGAGTGCTTCGTCTCCGACCGGCAATCCGTGGCTCGGCAGGCAGAGTGGGCTCCTGTGTGGCTTGCATCGCGGTCGCTGTCGTGCCAGAAGTCATGGTCAATTTCAGAGTTAATCGAGCGCTTGACTCTCAGAGGAGTCGAGTGATCGCTGGAGCGCTAAAGGCCGCTCCACGCTATTTCAAGTCGGCCTTGATCCCCGCAGAAGCCAGTACCTGCATGGTTGTTTGCTTCGCTTTTGCCAGGTCGGGTGAAATCAGCTGTGCGTGTGCGTCGGCCTCGTCAGCCTCTGCCAGGCGACCGGTGCGGCGCAAGGCTTGCCCTAGCAGGAGATAGCCCCCGTCGGTAGG
>Ga0209333_1000292_pt1 | contig 27896 bp, 26 predicted proteins | sample BlaSpr_A8_OM2_O3_FD_187982 | JGI IMG/M metagenome (GOLD analysis project Ga0209333, IMG submission 187982) | Forest soil microbial communities from Thunder Bay, Ontario, Canada - Black Spruce, Ontario site 2_A8_OM2_O3 (SPAdes) (version 2) | ecosystem: Environmental > Terrestrial > Soil > Boreal... | reverse complement strand
ATTGCTTGAAAAAGTGCTGATCAATATCGACTTGTTCCTGGCGCAGACTTCCGGGGATGCGACGCGATTGCAAGATATCGGCGCGCGGGCAGAACGGGTGCAGGTTACCGGAAATTTGAAATTCGATATTCCCGCGCCCAGTCCACCTGCGATCGTGGACAGTCTGCGGAAGTCGATGAGCGCGAGAGGTGCCGGTCCGGTGCTGGTGTGCGGAAGCACTGTGGATGGCGAAGAATCGCTATTGCTGAAGGCGTTTGAGAATGTGCTGGTCGAGCATTCCGGGGCGGCGATGATTCTGGCGCCCAGGCATCCGGAGCGATTTCCGGTTGTGGCGGATTTGCTTGAACAGATGTCGATTCGGTTCTGCAGGCGATCTCTTTGGAATGGCGAGCCGTTGACGGGCGGTGTTTTTCTGTTGGATACAATCGGGGAGTTGGCGGCGCTTTATGCGCTCGCCGATCTTGCGTTTGTGGGCGGAAGTTTGGTGGCACGCGGCGGCCACAACATTATTGAACCGGCACAATATGGCGTAGCTACTCTGGTGGGGAACCACACGGAAAATTTTCGTGACGTTGTGAGCTTGTTCCAAAGCCAGGACGCGGTGCGGATTGTTGGCCCGGCAGAGTTGCCGCTGGTTTTTCTGGAGTTGCTGGCCAATGACGCGGAGCGCAAAGCCTTGGGAAAACGCGCCGCCGAAACTGTGCGCTCGCAGCTCGGGGCGACGACGCGAACCGTGGCCCAACTGCAAAAGTTGATGGCCCAGCCATGAACTTCAATCCCCTGCCTGCCATCTACGGCGGGATCGTCGGCACGCGCAATAGTTTTTATGATCGGGACTGGTTGCGTGCGCGGGCGTTAGCCGGGGGGGTGATCAGTGTGGGCAATCTTTCGGCTGGAGGGTCGGGGAAAACTCCGTTCGTGATTTTGTTAGGCAGCTTGTTGAAGGAGCGAGGCATCGTTTTCGATGTATTGTCGCGCGGTTATGGGCGAAAGAGTCGGGGAGTACTGTTGGTTGATCCGGGCGGTTTGCCGCGGGATTTTGGCGACGAACCACTGCTGATTGCAAGACGATTGCAAGTGCCGGTAGTAGTCGGCGAGGATCGCTATGGAGCTGGTTGCCTCGCGGAGGCGCGATTCGGCGCACAGGTTCATTTACTGGACGATGGGTTTCAACATCGCAGCCTGGCGCGCGATTTCGATATCGTGCTGGTAACGCCGGAGGATGCGCGCGATCGCCTGCTTCCCATAGGACGTCTGCGGGAACCTTTGCGCTCCTTGCGACGAGCCGATGCTGTGGTGCTGACCAGTGGCGCTTCGCCGGAATTATTTCCGCTTGCGGACCAGATGGTATGGCGAGTGCGCCGCGGAATCGTTCCCCAGAACGTTCCACCGCGGCCGGTTGTTTTCTGCGGCATTGCGCGACCGCAGAATTTCCTGCTGCAGTTGCGGGCTGCTGGTATTGATCCGGTTGCGGAGGCCTTCTTTCGCGATCATCAGGCCTACACTGAGAAAGACATTCGTGAATTACTGGAACTGCGGCAACGCAGCGACGCGGGCGGCTTCGTCACCACGGAAAAAGATGCAGTGAAGCTGGGCGGGTTTATGGACTCGCTGGAGCCATTGTCAGTTGTGCCCGTCAAGATGGAACTCACCGACGCAGCTAACGTTGTGGATACCATCCTGCGTGTGATCGAAGGACGACGGCGCCGCTCGTGAGAAAATGCCCAAGATGGTAGCTGGCATGAACCGTAGTAGTCACGCAGATTGATACGGAAGCGAGCCAAACACTCGAGTATTGTGTTGCAAAGAACGCGACACTTCGCGCGGCTCGCCCGGATTCCTCACTGCGCCAAGAACGCTTGTTCGGAATGACAGAATATCCGATGACCAAGCACCTGAAGGAAGTCGAGCGACTGCGGAAGATTATCGAAGGCTTCCCCAAGGTCACGATTACGGTGCTCGGGGACCTGGTCGCTGATGAATTTGTGTATGGAGAAATCTCTCGCGTGTCGCGCGAAGCTCCGGTGCTCATTTTGAAACATCGCGAACGCACTGTCGTGCCTGGGGGTGGCGCGAATGCCATCAACAATCTGGCCGACCTGGGAGTGAACGTTTTGCCGGTTGGAGCCATTGGCGAAGACGAGCCGGGACGGATGCTGCTAAAGTTTTTTCGCCACAAGCACATTCCAATCAGCGGCGTCCTGAAACACAAGACTTACACGACGGTTACGAAGACTCGGATTCTTGCCGGCATGTCGCACAATACGCGACAGCAAGTTGTGCGCATCGATCGCGAGCCGGAGACCGCTCCCAATCGGCATTTGATGCGCGAGTTGTTTCTGGCGGCGCGAGAATATCTGCGAGCTTCCGACGCACTGATCGTTTCCGACTACGGGTATGGATCGGCGACTCCGGCGATTGTGAATGCGTTGCGGCAGAGCGGACGCCGAAGAGTTGTAGCCGTACCCTTTATTCTGGATTCAAGATATCGTCTGCTGGAGTATTCTGGCGCCACCGCTGCGACTCCAAACGAACCGGAAGTAGAAGCGGCGCTGGGCATCCGGATTGGTCAAGATTGGGAGAAGTTGAGCATGGCCAGCCAACAGATCATGGAGCAGATGAAGCTGCAATCGTTGCTCATCACCCGCGGCCGCGACGGCATGGTGGTATTCGACGAAAAGCGGGCTCCGGTGGACATTCCGATTTTCGGTTCGGACGAGGTTGCCGACGTGACTGGCGCGGGCGATACGGTGATTGCCGCGTTCAGCGCGGCACTGGCAGCCGGAGCCAGCGCCGAAGAAGCGGCCCAACTGGCAAACTACGCGGGCGGGATTGTAGTAATGAAGCGCGGTACGGCAACCGTTTCCCGTGACGAATTATTGCGCGCGATTGAGCAGTCCCCGCCAGCGACTCGGACTCATTGATTGGAAGGAATGACTCTGATCGGAAAGAGATCGATCTGAAGAGCGATCCTCGAAAAGGAAGATTGGAAAAGTCACGATAGGCAACAACAAAATTCCGGGACCGCGCGAGCTTCGCGAACTCGTGGAGCGGTGGCGGCGTGACGGCGAGCGCATCGTTTTGGCAAATGGCAACTTCGATTTGCTGCATGTGGGCCACGTCCGCTATCTGCGCGGGGCAAAGGAATTGGGCGGCAGGCTGGTTGTAGCCATAAATTCCGATGAATCGGTGCGCGCTCTCAAGGGAGCAGGACGCCCAGTAATTCCGGCGGAGGAGCGTGCCGAAATTGTTGCTGCGCTCGCCGATGTAGACGCCGTTGTGATTTTTCCTGAGCTTGATGTGCGTGCTTTGATCCGCGAAATTCGTCCAGATATTCAAGCCAAGGGGACCGACTATACAGCGGAATCCGTCCCGGAACGCGATGCGGTTGCGGAATACGGCGGGCGAGTTGCGATTGTCGGCGATGCAAAGAATCACTCCACCAGCGAAATCATTCGAGCGCGGCTGGGGCCGAAGCAGCCGTGAATCTTCGGTCCGCGCCGGGAAAAAAGATTGAGCGGCTGCTGATCGTGAGGCTCAGCGCGATGGGTGATGTAATCCATTCGCTGCCTGCGGTTCATTTTCTGCGGAGGGCCTTACCGCAGACCTTTATCGGCTGGCTGATCGAGGAACGGTGGGCAGAGCTCCTGTGTGCGCCTGGATCTCCCCGGCGCGGTCGGCGGTCTTCACTGCGACCGCTGGTGGATGAAGTTCACACAGTGAATTTGAGGGCCTGGGGGAAATCTCCGTTTTCCATTGCTACTTTGCAACGCGTGGCTACGATTTGGAACGATGTGCGGGATGCGGGCTACGATGCGGTCGTGGATCTGCAGGGTGCGATTCGTTCGGCGGCGCTGGCACGCTGGTCAGGGGCAGGAGCAATTTACGGGGCATCTGAGCCACGAGAGGCGCCGGCGAGCCTTTTGTACACGCGAAGAGTGGTTGCGCAGGGCCGACACGTGATCGAGCAGAATCTTTCGGTTGCGGCGGCGCTGGTTGAGCAGGTTGAGCGCTCAATGGAATTGTCGCCGCCTGACGTCTCTGGTGATCTTCCTCGCTGCCTGAAGGCCGACGCAAGTATCGGCAACCGCCTTGCAGAATATGGAGTTGGTGATTTTGCCATTTTGAATCCGGGCGCGGGGTGGGGCGCAAAGCGATGGCCGGCGATGCGCTACGGTGAAGTGGCGCGCAAGCTGGCGAATCTCGGCATTCGTTCGATTCTCAACTATGGTCCGGGCGAAATGGATTTGGTGCGTGAGGCCGAGGCCAGCAGCGGCGGCGCCGCTCGCGCAATGAGTTGCACCATCAGCGAGTTGATCGCATTGACTCGGCGTGCGCGGTTGTTTATTGGTGGTGACACGGGGCCGCTGCATCTGGCGGCGGTGTTGCGGGTCCCGGTGGTGGCCATTTATGGACCGACGGACCCGGCTCGCAACGGGCCTTACGGGACGCGCAGTATTGTGTTGCGCAGTCCGGAGAGCGTCACTTCGCACTCTCGGCGAGTGGCTCCGGACGACGGGATGTTGGCGATTGGGAGCGATGTTGTGGTTGCGGCTGCCAACGAACTTCTGAACGCCAACCGCAGGGGCTAAGGCCCAGGCGGGTCTCAAAGCTTACGAGGCCCTGACGGGCCGCTCTTCCACATGGCTGAATGGTCACAAATCGCGCGGCGCATTCGGGTGCCGTTGGGATTTGTTTTTGCCGTACTCTATTTCTGGCTGGCGTGGCCTACGTGGCGATCGATTGCACTGGGTGCGATTGTAGTGGTTCTGGGGCTGCTGATTCGCGCGCTGGCTTCGGGGCATGTGTGCAAGAATGAGGCGCTCGCAACTTCCGGTCCATATGCTTATACGCGAAATCCGCTTTACCTGGGATCGCTGCTGATCGGGGGGGGATTCGCCGTGGCGGCGCGCAGTTGGTGGGTGGGGGTGGCACTCGTGGTCATGTTCTTCGCCATTTATCTGCCCGTGATCCGCGGCGAAGAAGTGTTCTTACGGCAGAAGTTTCCTGAGTTCGACGAATATGCACGGCGGGTGCCGAGGATGTTTCCGCGGCTTACGACGCATTCAAGTAACCAGAATGAAGCTTCTGCGGGATTTTCTTTGGAGTTGTATTTGAAGCATCGGGAGTGGAACGCGCCGTTGGGGGTGGTGGGGATGATGGCGGGATTGATTGTAAAGATGATCTGGCTCAAAAGTGGCAGGTCTTGAACCAAGCTCTACGATCCCGGTAGGTCGCTGCCAGGCGGAGCGGGCATACGAACGCCTTGCGGTGCCGTCGGTTGTGCACACGGATAAGGGGTCCTTCGCTTCGCTCAGGATGACAGCGCCGATTATTTCTGGGCCCGTGAGGAGATTACTTCTGCGCGACCAACTCCCTTGCCCGGCTGAGTTCCGGACGAGTGGAGTTTGATCCGTCGCAGACTTTCAGCAGAAGGGCGTAGTATTCGTTTGCGTCGCTCTGTTTGCCGGTAGCTTCGGCGGCGCGGGCGGCGCCGTAGAGGCCGTTGAAGCGGTTGGGATTCAACTTCAGGTCGGTTTGATATTCGGCCAGGGCTTGCTGCGGACGCTTTGCTTCGAGCAGCATATCAGCCAGTTGTTCGCGGGCGGGAATGCCTTCCGGTTCGTCCCCCAGCTTATCTGTTTTATCGGCGAGGGCACGAAGGCTGGCGATGGCTTCATCGTCTTTACCTTCAGCGTGAGCGACCCAGGCAGCTGCTTCCTGATAGTCTTCGCCGACCGCCTCGGCATATTGTGTCTTCTTCTCGGCGATGAACTCCTTGCGGATAGTCGCGATCTGCTCCAGGTCCTTGTGGGCTTGCACGACATTTCCGCTGCGGGCTGAACCGATGGCGCGCGCCCAATATGTGATGGATTGATCTCCACGCAGAGATCCGGGCACAACCTGCAGGGCGGCCGCCTCCGACCAGTGACGAAGTTCAAGATCGTAGATGGCGGGGAACTTGGTGAGGGCGTTGGTTTCCGGATCAAAGTCGTCGCCGTACATCGACTTCATCTTCGGCGTGGTCTTCACTTCTTCGATCACTTTCGCGGCTTCGGTCTCGCGGCCACTTTGCAGGTAAGCGTAGATGAGAAAATCCATGGCGTGAAACTGGTGGCCTTCGCCACCCATGTGCATAGCGGCGGTTTTGCGGGTAGCGGCGATGGAGGCGAGGTTGGAATTGATGTCATCCTGCCAGAGCCCCACGCGGGCAAAGATGTGCGAGGGCATGTGCAAGGCGTGCGGAGCGGCGGGCGCGATCTGCGCGTAGCGCCGGGCGGCAGGCAAACCGAGTTGCGCCAGTTGCGGCTTGTCATAAGAGTGAATCAGATAGTGCGCTACGCCAGGATGGTCGGGCTCAGCGGCGAACAGCTTTTCCAGAACGGCAGCCGCTGCCTTGCGATTGGCGAAGGTTGCATCGTCGTGGGGCTCGGAGGCAAGCAGGGAGAGAGCGTAGAAGGCCGCAGCTTCATGATCGTCGGGATAAGACTCGTATGCCTTCTTCATCGCGCCGGAGTAAGCCTTGGCGCGAGCTTCGTGGTTTAGCCTCTTGGAGTCGCTGTAAAAGGCCGCGATGGCGGCGATGTAGGCCTTCTCGCGGGCAGTGGTGGGGCCATCGGTAGTTTTGGCCTCGTGGACTTCGTCGAGGCCGCGCTGGATTACTTTGTCATCGGGGTTGTTCCAGAGCTGGTGCCAGAGGCTCATGGCGACACCCCAGTGCGCCATGACGCATTGCGGATCGTCGACCGCAATCTGCTGGAATTCTTTTTCCGCCTCTTCGTACCAGAAAGAGTGCAGCAAAGCTACGCCGCGCTCAAAAGGTTTCTGGACGAAGGGAGCGCAGGAAACCGGGAAGGTGACGGTTCCGAGCTGGGTGGCGGTTAAGTCCTCATGGTGATGGTGAGCCTGGTCATCCTCGGCAACCGCAGTACCGGCAAAAATAGCAGAGAAGAAGAAAAAAGAGGAAAAGAACAGCCACAGAACGCGTTTCATAAGGCTCCCTCTGAAAAGCGAGTGTAGACGTACGGCAACAAAGGGTCAAACGCCGTAAGATCGACTTACTACCGTCGTCCTAGTAAATGATCGGCATCGTCGAGAACGGGATGAGAGTGAGCACCTGGGGCATCCAAACGGACGTCACCGAGAAGGCAAAGTTGGAGGAATCCTGCCGGCGGGCGGAACAAACGTTACATCAGAATGTTGCCCAACTGCAAGCTGTTACCGAGGAACTTCGGGAAGCGAAAGAGAAGCTTTCCGAGGAAAAGCTATATCTGGAACAAACCATTGACACCGAACTTGGCTTCGGTGAAATCATCGGGCGAAGCGCGGCCCTGAAAGAAGTCGTAAAGAAGGCGGGTCAAGTCGCATACAGCGGCGAAACCGGCACGGGAAAAGAGCTGGTAGCGCGGGCCCTGCACCACTTGAGTAAGCGCAAGGCAAATAGCTTCATCAAGTTGAACTGCGCCGCTATTCCCACGGGGCTGCTGGAGAGCGAGTTGCTTGGGCACGAGAAAGGCGCCTTCACGGGCGCAGTGGCCAAAAAGGTTGGCCGCCTGGAGTTGGCCGATCAGGAAACGTTGTTTCTGGATGAGATTGGAGAGATTTCGCCGGAATTACAGCCGAAGCTGTTGCGCGTACTGCAGGATCGCGAATTCGAAAGGTTGGGCGGCACGCAGACGATCAAGGTTAATTTTCGTTTGCTGGCTGCGACCAACCAGAACTTGCTGCAGAGTGTAAAGCGGCGAGAGTTTCGCAGCGACCTCGATTACCGGTTGAATGTGTTTCCTATCCGCGTCCCTCCGCTACGCGAGCGGCGCGAGGACATTCCGCTTCTGGTGGAACACTTTGTCAGCAAGTGCGCGGTTCGCCTGAATAAATCGATCACCCGCATTCCGCCGAGAACGATGGAACTCCTGATGCAGTGGGCGTGGCCGGGAAACATTCGCGAATTGGAAAACTTTGTGGAGCGCTCGGTGATTCTGACTCCTGGATCCGTCTTACAGGTGCCCTTGAGCGAGTTGAATACGCCACTCGATGAGAGCAAAAGCGGCACGCTTCGCGAAAAGGAACGAGAACGGATTGTACTCGCTCTTCGGGATTGCAAGGGTCAACTCGGCGCCCCCCAGGGTGCCGCGGCGCGCCATGGTTTAAAACGCACCACGCTTCAGTCGAAGCTTATCCATTTCGGAATTGATGCCGAAGGTTACCGCGTGTGAATTCGTATGGCAAGCGCCTGACACGGGCTTCGTGGTAGGCGTATTCTTCCAACATGTCGCCCCGATTCATACGAATACTGGAAGCGGCCGCGTGGTTTGTCGCCGGATTCGTGACCCACCTGTTGATGCATCACTACCACCACGTCGGCTAGGAACAAAATTCTTCGATTCGACATAGCTCCGACCTAAGCCGTGATACACGGCAGCGGCCTACTGCACAATCGGATTGTCGTCCTCAGGTGCCCCGTGGCGGCGCAGTAACTGCGGCAGATTCTGTGAGAAAGCGGAACGAGGCAGAACCATATCGCAACCCACTTCGTGAGCCTTCTGTTTCAGATCGCCCTGCACATGAGAAAGAAATCCGATGATGGACGTTCCCTTCTTCAGCTTGCTCTTCAGTTTCGGGATAAGCGTAAGCGGCTTGGCATTGGCGTTGTTGAGATCGAAGATAATCAACGACGGCTTTTCTTCGCCGTTCTGCTGCATGCGCTCCGCCAGATCTTTGTCATTCTTGGCGAACTCGACCTTGACGTTGAGCTTGCGCGCGGTTTCCTGGATCTTGGCCGCGAAGAACAGATCGTCAACGAAGGCGAAAATGCGCGAGTTGGAATCTTCGCGCAACGCGGGCAGAGGCTCGGGATCAACCGGCGCAAAGGGTGCGGCGAAACCCGGACGCGGACGGCGTGCGCCCTGTCCGTTATTGCCATTCCCGGCCAAAGCGGCGCGGTAACTGTGATCCATGGGAGCGGTGTAGATGCCGTCCTGGTTGTGGCGCGACTGGCTGGGGCCGGCGGGGCGTGCTCCCCGTGCATTGTTGGGACGGCGCCCGCGACGCCGTCGGCTTCTCCCTCCGCCACCGGAGGGCCTTCCTGGTCCTGCGTTCATAATCCTCTCAAGGCTGCTTTGCCGGGTATTTGACTCGGTGCAGTGTTGCAAAGTTAGATTATTTTAGATACCCCAAGTTCAGGTTTCTACAATTTCGGGTTCCAAATTAGTTTCGGCAGGTTCTGGCAACGTTGGCGAAACAACATCTGGAGAACAATATTGCCCGCCAACTTTTCCGGCCAGCCTTTTCGGCCGCTCCGGAGCGTCCTTCACTCAGCAGGTTCCGCATGTTCCGCGAGGAACCGAACAGTCTCCATCAGGAAACGCGAGTTGGGCTGCAAGGCAATCGTCATCCACCGCTATAGTGAAACAACTCGTATCGACGAAAAAATATAAATGTCTGCGTATCGGTTATCCGTTGTCGGATCAATCGCGCCGCCGGGAACGGCCTGGGACGCGGAAGGCCTACGCGGGAACGAGGCCAATGAGAACCACTTCATGGTACTCGCCTGTTTGCAAGCACGCAAGGGGCAAAAAGAATGGGTTTTTGCACAGGAGGACATTGCCGGAAGTTTGGAACGGCATGCAGACCTGGCCTTGCCCTTCTAATCTGTCTCTCCATAAGCCAACCGAGTCGCATGTTTGGATGCCTGCTGCCTGCCACCGGACTCACGCTCCACTGGAGACTTGCCGTGCCCGCTGTTGAGATTGCCAACGAGAAGCCGCCGCCGTATCTGCGTCTATATCAAGACTGTTGCAGAAGAGGCCACGGGTCGATTCCCACTCGCCGGTCTCGTGGGCCCGCATCAATTGATAGATGGGCTGGAGCAAACTGGGTTCGCCACGCAGTACAGCCTTGGTTTCGGAATCCAGCGGAATTTTCTCCAGCACCTCGGACATGGGCATTCCCAGAATGACATCGAGCATGGACAGCAGTCCAGCCAGGAATAGATCGGAGTCGCCATAACGCGTGAGCGGAGCCAGTAGTTCGCCAAAGCGGGCGCGCGCCAGAGCACAGAGCACGAGATCGTTGATCTTATCCTGACAAGCGCCGACAGTCGCGATCAGACGAACCCACCGGCGTACTTCGTGGTCGCCGAAAATGGCGAGGGCGTGGCGCACGGAATGAATTTCATTGTTAAGTCCGAATCTGGCCGAATTCAATTTAAGAAAGCGCGGCGGCCATCGCAGAGAAGATCGAGGCCCGACCAGCAGCGAACTATCCAGCGTCGAACGGGAGGCCATATCGGGATCGCAGCAGTGGAATACATTCTCCATATCGTCGCGGAAGAGAAGCTCGTAGCCGCACACTTTCTCTTCGCGATCAAAGATGGGTTGTCGAGCTTCGTAACGGAGCTTGATGCCCTCGGGGTCGGCGGCGACAGGAGCGGGCACGGCAGACATTTACGCTTCGCTATCAGTTCACGTCCACCACGTCGTGAAGAGGACTTTCACCTCCCGCTAAGCGACCGAACGCTCCGCACACAGGAAAAAGCGCTTCGCTGCTACGGAGCGGCTCGCCTTCGAGCGGGTTACTGGACAGTGAGATTCACCGTAAATGTGCTGGTCAGGGGGTTCGGGCCCGCCGTAGTAGCGTTCACCACAACGGGATAAGTTCCAGCCGGGGTTCCGGGATTTTTCTGGCCACCAGTGCTGCCTCCATTGCCGCTACTGCAGGAGCCCAGCCACAGCGTGGAGAAGCCTAGAACGACGACCAGACCGAGCAGGCGCGCGTTACGGGTGCGCGAGCCCGCAGCGAAGACGATTCCAAACAGGCCGGGAAGCAGGAGAGCGTAAAAGATGCGGTTGCCGTGTCCTAGCGGCGGATGCAGTTGCGCTGTGGGCGCGGTGGTTGCGATGTTGAGGGTTACAGAAGTATTACTAATCGCATTTCCCATGTCGGGACTGAAGGTGCAGTTCGCCTCCGATGGAATACTGCTTTGGAGGCAGGTGTAAGTCACCGGTAGAACGGTGGTGGAACTGCCGGTATTGATAAAAGTGGGCGAACCGGTACTGCTCACCGTGATTGGGACTTGAGCTGTTGCTCCGGGAGCCACAGAGTAGGTTGAGGCGGTTGAACTGATGGTAAAGCTCTCTGCGGTGGCGCCCACCGTCAAGGTCACCGGTATTGAAATCTGTGAACTGCCGGTGGTGCCGGTGACGCTGACGCTCGCCCCCGGAGCCGGAGCCGGCGCCATATTCGCCGCCGTGGTAACGGTGAGTTGCACCGTTTGTGCGGACGTATTGCTGATGGCGACGCTGGAAGGACTGAAGCTGCAAGAGGCTCCCGCGGGTAGACCGAGGGTGCAGCCGCCCACAGGGGGAACCCCGGAGTTAAAGTTGACAGTCCCGATGAAGCCGTTCATCGGCGTAATGGTTATCGTCGAGGTTGCCGATTGCCCGGCGGAGACAGTGAGGGCGGTCGGTTTGGCAGACAATGCGAACGGTACCATCACGGTGATGGCCGGCGTGGTCGCGGCCGAGCCATTAGCGGACGCGTCTCCTTCGTAAGTCGCCGTTACGACGTTAGTGCCGGCCGGGAGGGCCGATGTAACGAATGTCGCCGTGCCATTTGTCGAAGGGGGGTAGGGAGTATTGAGGGCGACTGTTCCCAGGGTCGTAGTAGTGCCGCCATTCAGAGTGGAGAAGCTAACGCTTCCCACACCGGTCGACGGAGTAACCGTGACCGCAAAGCTCAAGCTGGTGCCGATCGTGACGTTCGTCGCAGAGGGCGAAACAGTGATCGAGCTGGCGGCGCGGGAAGGCCATGAAGTTGCGAGGTTGTTGACATCGACCGAGCCGAGGCCGGTAACGAGGTTGTATTTAGTGGTCGGATCAAAGTTTGATGCGCTGTACCCCATAACGCCAGAGGAAGGGCAGGTCACATTGGCCGGGAATCCCAAGGGTGTGCCGGATTGACAGTAAACTTCGTTGTCTCCGCTTGTGATTGAGTGGAAAACGGCATTGGATGGAGTGGCGGCCAAGGCATAGAGCGTTGGATTGATGTTACCCAAGCCACTCGTACCCAGCGCCTGATTGAGCAGGGTTACGATTCCCGCGAAAATCGGAGTGGAGGCCGAAGTACCGCCCACGGCAGAGACGTAAGTGCCGTTGTTGAGGGCGTTTGCAATGCCACCGGCACAACTGCTCTCGGTGCTGGTTGTATTCTCAAGCTGAGACTGCGGCGTGCAGTAGATGTAGCCGGCAAAGTTCGGCGACGCCAGGAGAGACACATCCGGAACATAGCGGACGCCCGCAGGAGCGCCGGGAACGTGCAGGCTTTGCTGATAAGCCGGCTGCGCGAAACCACCGCCTGAGGGACCAGCCCCGGAGCCCAGGCAGACCCCAGACGCGTTTACGTTGAAGCAGTTGCTGGCTCCGCCGCCTCCCGCGGAAATCCAGATGTCGCTTTGTACCTGCTTTGCGGTTGCCGAAGTGGTGAGCGCAACCCAGCCCGGCGTAGCCGGGTCACCTCCCTGGCTACAGAATGTGTCGCCGGAGGCGGGCTCGTGACAGTAATCGGCGAAGGCCTCGTCGTCGTTCCACGGAAGCTGCGGAATGTAGCTGACTGCAGTGCCACCATTGGGCCCGAGGGTAGTACTCCAGTAAGGCGATTGGGTCGGATAAGAATCGTTGGCGAGCGAAATCGAAGTGCCGCCGACGCCCGTGACCTCCGGGCTGCTGGCCGGATAACTCACGGCCAAGCCATTCACCGCCGGACTGAATGGAGGATCGACAGCGTTGTTTGGTGGACTGAAATCACATGCGGCAGCTCCCTGATCGCCCGCTGAGTTCAAGATCGTGATCCCTTCGGCATTACCCTGCTGGAGGACAGTTTCCAGATTCTCCGACCCCTCGCAGGCGCCATAGCTCGTACTCAAGACGGGGGCGAGAGGCGATCCGCTGGCAGGATCGATGGCCGCGGTCAGGGCGGCGTTGACGCCGCCGCCGCTGCTGGTTATTTCGGTGCAATCGGAGCTAAACGTCACGGGAGCGTTGAAGAAGACAATCTGAGCGCCCCGCGCGGTAGCCCCGGACCATTCGATGTCAAGGTCCGCCTCAGTTAAGTCGCCACAGGTGCTGGGTGCGCCCGGATCAAAAGAACCCACCAACACATATTGAAAGTAGGTGGAGTTGCAGGCCGTAATAATACCGCTCGTACTGGTGGTACAGTTTGTGATTGGGTTCAGGTTGAAGCCGGCGCGGAAATCATTGATATCGGCAAGATAAACGTCGGTTTGACCGATGATGCCAAGCTTCTGACCGGTGCCGTCGATCGCAGTTGAGGCATTATAGAGCGGAGTTATGTCGTAGATCGTGGCAATGTCGTCGGGAGCGAGTAAATTCGGAAAGGGGGCAAGGTCCGAGTCATAGTAAGCAGGACGGGGGTTTCTCACTCCGCCCCGGCCCCTCACCTGGCTGGCTGGCTTCGGGAAAAAGCTATGCAGGCCCATCACGCTGCTGACGATGCCGTTGAGAGCGGAGGGAATCATCAGCGGCGTGGAGTTGGCGAAATGCACTTCTCCGTCGACTTTGTAATTGTGCATCTCCATTTTAAAAGCGCTCTGCGCCTGGGCGGCGGTGCCGCTGAAGGCGATGGAGTTGCGGCTGCCACCAAGACTGAGAATCTGGAACCCTTGGGATTTAAGCCACGCGGTAACCTTATTCAGATCGCCCTGACTGAGGCCGAATTGATCGGCGAACTGCTGGGGGGTAAGCCACTTGTGGTAGTTGGCGGACTGGGGATCCTGCTGCTGGGCCAGAAGTTGGGCCAGCGCCCGCTGCTGGCTCGCCGAGGGCGACATCAACATGGTGACGTAGCTCAACTTCAGCGACGGATCCACCAGGCCCTGGTCATATTGGGGCTGCGCTTTGGGATGGAGGCTTTTTGCCAGAGCTACAACCTGGCTGGAATTGATGGTTCCCGGGATGCGGTCGGGTTGGGCGGCGAAGGAGAGGCTTGAAGCTAGAAGCGGCAGAAGAAACTTCCAGGATCGCATTAAGAGCTCCGGCTGCAATTTTGGGTTCAGTTGTAACGGTTTCTTAGCTTATACGGCTTTCCTGCACTGTGATCAAGTCTTGCACAAATAAGGTTGTATGCACGGCTAGAATGTTAAAAACCCTGCGTGGCGGCAATAGTCGCGGGAGTACTGAAGTATTCACAAGTAATCTTACGCAGGGCATCGACGAGTTTTGGTGAAGCCGTTTTGGCCGAGCTCGTTCTGGCTAGAAACTCGATCGAATGGATTATTGATATTGAGGTAGGGCAGATGTCGCAGCATTCGAGCCGCAAAACCTACCCCAATCCCTAGCCGCTTCAGGTGCATCCAAGGCTTGAGTTAGAATTTCAACTTGAAATTCCAGGACCAGAAGCATTTAAGAGAGGACTCATGCGCCGATCTGTCCATTCGTACGCCCTGATCGCGGCAGCATTTGTATTGCCCGCAACGTTGCTATCCGCGGCGGACGCGAATTTTCATAACGCGCCGGCTTCCGCCAAAGCAACGAAGAATCCCTACGAACACCAGACAGCTGCTGCTGAAGCCGGCAAGCAGGTCTATGCGCGCCATTGCCTCTCTTGCCACGGCAACATGGGAAAAGGCACGGGCAACATTCCGTCCCTGGTGGATGGAAAGCTTGATTCCGTTGCTCCGGGGGAAGTGTTCTGGTTTATCACCCGCGGCGACAAAGATAACGGCATGCCGTCGTGGGCGTCTTTGCCGGTGAAACAGCGCTGGCAGGTCGTTACCTATGTGAAGTCGATGGAAACCTCGGCGGCTGCACAGCCAGCCAGCGCTCCCCCGCCTGATACAAGCCCCTCGACTTTCAAGGGCCCGAAGCCTACCCCGCCATTCACCGATTTCCGTTATGAAAAGCCGGGGACGGTTCGCAAGATTACGGTGAGCGATCTGCCGCAGCCGTACGCGACGCAGTCTGCGGAGAACGCTCCGAAGCTGGTGGCCCGTCCGGAGAATGCCTGGCCGGTGGCGCTTCCCGGATTCAAGGTGGAACTCTATGCCTCGGGTCTCGACAATCCCCGTACCTTGCGGACGGCTCCGAACGGGGACATTTTCCTTACGGAAAGCGACCCCGGACGAATTCGGGTGTATCGCGGACTGACCAGCGATGGTAAGCCCGAGCAGTCCGCCGTTTTCGCCAGCGGACTGAAAGAGCCGTACGGGCTGGCTTTCTATCCTCCGGGACCCGACCCGCAGTGGCTGTACGTGGGCAATACGAATGAAGTTGTTCGCTTCGCGTATCACAATGGCGACTTGAAGACGAGTGGATCTCCGGAGCATGTCGCCGACTTGCCCGCTTCGGGCGGCCATTGGACGCGGGCTCTGGCGTTCTCGCAGGATGGCAAGAAATTGTTTGTCGCGGTAGGTTCGGGATCGAACGTGGATGATCCCGATACCCATCCGAGAGAAAAGAACCGGGCTGACATTCTGGTGTGTGATCCCGCGAATTGCGTGCTTAGCGTTTATGCCTATGGCATTCGCAATGCGGGTGGGGGTATCGAAGTGAGTCCGCAGACTGGCGAGCTGTGGTGTTCGGTGAACGAGCGCGATGCGCTGGGCGACAACCTTGTTCCCGACTACATTACGCGGGTGCAGGAAGGCGGATTCTACGGCTGGCCCTGGTGGTACATTGGCGCACATCAGGATCCGCGACACGAGGGGAAACATCCGGAGTTGAAAGACAAGGCCATCGTGCCGGATGTGTTGCTGCAGCCGCACAATGCATCGCTGGAGTTTACTTTTTATGAAGGCCAGCAGTTCCCTGCCGAATACAAGGGGGACATTTTTGCCTCCGAGCATGGCTCGTGGAATAAGGCCGTGCGTGTAGGTTACGAGGTAGTCCGCGTGCCGCTGCACCAGACCGGCCACGCCAGCGGTGAGTATGAAGATTTCCTCACCGGCTTTGTGCTGCCGGATGGAAACGTATGGGGACGCCCGGTGGGCGTGACGGTAGCTACAGATGGCTCACTGCTGGTGAGCGACGATGGATCGAATTCGATCTGGAGAGTCAGCTCCGGCGGGAAGTAAGGCTAGGGCCTTCGAAAGAAGCTTACTCGTCGGGTCTGCCATTGCCCGGAGGCGCCAGGGGCAGCCTTGTGGCCCCGCGCATAATGTCGCGTTCCTCGGGTGAGAACATACCCTGGAAGCGACGGGAATCGATGATCTGTTCCCGCTGACCCGGTGGCATGGCTCGCAGATCGCGGATAGTTGTGCCCACCATGCGCCGGCGATCGGGAGGAAGTTGCTGCATCCGTCCGAATAATTGTCGCGCAGCTTCTTTCTGTCCGGGGGTCAAGTGCTCCCAGGTTTCCATCCGGCTCAACATGCGCTGCTGCTGTTGCGGAGGAAGACTCGAGAAGTGATCCAGTCTCTTCCGCAACATCCGCTGGCGTTCCGGGGGTAAACGACGGAAGCCGGGATCATTCTGCAGCGCCCGCTCCCGCTCACTCGGCGACAGACCCTGATAGTGCCGCAGCCAGTCGCCGGCATGCCCCTGGCGTCCCTGCATTGGCCGGAAATAGCCGCGCTGGGCCAGGCCAGGAGAAACCATAACGGTTGCCAGGGACAGAACTACCGTCGCCATCCATCCCGCTATGGAGCTTCTCAACCGCATTCCTCCCCGCCTTCAGGGTTACCCCACCCACGCGCTTCTTCCCGCCGAACTTCTTCCCCGCAAACTTCGCATTGCCGGTTTTGCGGTTACGGATTCGCCACCACATCATGCTGCACTTCCAGGTCATCCAGCAGATCGAAGTCGGAATACAAATCGTGATTTTTATCCAAAGCCTGCAGATCGCTCACCGCCGTGCCCGGTTCCGACTGCGCCTGAAAATCCGCTACCACATTGTTTCCTGAGTTGTAGATTCCACTTCCCTTGGTGAAAAACAGTCCCACACCAATCCCCATCAGCACCGTGAGCGCCGCAGCCAGCACGGGACGCCGGAACCAAGCCACCCATCCCGACTGTGGTTTGGCCATCTCTTCCCGGAGACGAGCCTGCAAACGCACATCAAAATACGGCGACGGCTCCGGCGCCTTCCATTCATCCAGCAATGCCATTGTCTGCTGGAACCCTTTCATTTTTTCGGCACAGGCCACGCACCCCGCCAGATGAACGTCGACCTCCGGCGTTACTCTCATCAAGCCGGAGGCCAGATCCGGCATCACTTCGCGAATTTCTTTGCACTTCATGACCGCACTCCTCTTACGTGTCTTCGCCGCTGCTCACTGCGCTTAAAGCAAAATGCTTTCTAGACAAATTCTTTTAACTGTTCCCGCAAAGTCTGGTAAGCCCGGAACAAAAGTGACTTCGTCGCGGACTCACTCAGCTTCAGTACTTCGGCAATCTGCTTGTAGTCCATTTGCTGATATTTGTGCATGATCACTGCGAGCTTTTGCCGCTCCGGCAGAGCTTCCACTTTGGCTCGTATTGCGAACGTCCGCTCGCGCCGCACCAGAGATTCTTCCGCAGTGACCGTACTGTCGGCCACGTCCAGCGTGGTGCCCGTTTCCTCGTCCGGCACATCCAAGCTTACTGTGACTTCCGGCCGCTCGTGCCGAGTGTCACGCGCATGATTCACCGCCAGATTGGTAGCGATGCGATAGAGCCAAGTCGTAAACTTCGCGCTAGCTTCGTAACTCTGACGCGAACGGTATACGCGCAAAAAAACTTCCTGCGCCAGGTCCTCAGCCGCCGCCGCGTTGTGCGCCATGCGATACATGAAGCTCACCAGCGGCCTGCGATATTTCTGTACTAGGAAATCGAAGGCAGATTGATCTCCCGCCTTGACACGCAGCATAACTTCGGCGTCGGTGTAAGCTTCGGCGCCAGCGATTGCCGGCTGTAAGCTGCCGGTTGGAGGCGTATCCATGGCAGCCATCAGCGCGCCCCGGTCCATGGCGGCAGTGCTCACATTCGTTCGAACCCGCCCGGGGGCGGAAAGTTGCTCTTTTTCTAGTTCCGCGGAAACATCGGAAGTCCCCGCAGATGAGGAGGATACGCCGGGTCGGAGCGGTCTGGTTTCTTCCGGCATGGAGGGTTACTTTTGACACACGGGCACGATAGCGACCCGAACCCACGCCTCTGCCCCTGCTTCGTTAGGCTACCACGGCCCTTTCGAGTCTCCAAACTCTGCTCGGCGGGAACAATCGCCGTGGGTTCGCAGCAGTTGTTTGCGGTTCAGCGGGCAGCGGTTTTTCAACTCAACGAAAATTGAGACACAGCGTCAGTGCGCTGCAAAAGGGGAGCATGCGAGGGACCGGAAGCGACAACGATCTTGTGTATAGTGACAAACGTACGGCAAACAGTGGGCGCTTAACCAGCGTCGTTCTGTCCATTGACAGCCGTGACGATGCAATTGTTTATGGAAGCTGCCTGAAGGAGTATTTGGAAAGAGAATTTCTGCCGACCTGACTCGGCCCCTCGCCGTCACTCATTGACCAGGACTGAGACTGCCAGAACCCTCAATGAAATCGGGATGTAACGTCAATTGACCAGGGTGCTCCACGGGACGCAGGAGCAAACACGAATACAGTTATGTGCCGCCGCTTGCGCAGGCGTAATTGTTTTTGCCGCTCCGCTTGTGATAAAGGAAAGGGATGATTTTTTTGAGGGACTGGACACACAGCTTAAGGGCAGCACTGCTGATCGCCTCGTTGGCGGGTGGGATCCTGCACAACGCCGGCGCAGAGGATAATGGTCTCGAGCGCACGCCCGTTCTCGGCTGGAGTAGCTGGAGCTTTCTCCGCCAGCATCCCACGGCAGCCCAAGTGAAAGCTCAGGCGCTCGCCCTGCATGATTCCGGATTGCAGAAAATCGGGTACGAATACGTAGACCTCGACGACTTTTGGTATCAGTGCCCGGGACCGCAAGGTCCGAACGTCGACCCTTATAGCCGCTGGATAACAGATCCATCTAAATTCCCGGCACAGGGAGATACCGATGGCATGAAGGTAGTGGCTGACTACGTCCACAGTCTCGGCATGAAGTTCGGAATTTATGTTACGCCGGGTATTTCCAGGCAGGCGGTCAGCCGGAACACGCCGATTAAGGGCACGTCGTACACGGCTGCCCAGATTGCGGACCCGTCTGTAAAGGAGAACAACTACAACTGCAAGGGCATGGTCCGCATTGACTACAGCAAACCTGGAGCGCAGGAATATACGAATTCATGGGTAGATATGCTCGCGGCGTGGGGTGTCGATTACATCAAGATTGACGGCATGAAAGACAGCAATGCGGCTGATGTTAAGGCATGGTCAAATGCTATACGGCGAAGCGGGCGGGCCATGGTCCTAGACGTCACGCAGGGGCACCTTACAAGCGCTATTGCCCCGACAGTGATGAAGTATGCCAATCAATGGGAATTCGCGCCGGACGTCGAATGCTATCGTTGCGAAAAGGGCGGTAGCAGCTACCCGCTGACCAGCTGGGCCGACGTTGCCAAACGCTTTAACTACGTGGCGGAGTGGCAGCCTTACGCTGGTCCAGGCGCTTTCAACGACTATGATTCCATCGAGGTAGGAAATGGCAGCAACGACGGGCTGACTCCGGTCGAGCGCCAGACTCAGATCAGCCTATGGGCCCTTGGGGCGGCACCCTTCATCCTCGGCATCGATCTTACTCATCTCGATCCAACGGATCTGGAGAAATACCTGGAGAACTCCGCAGTCCTTGCTGTCGACCAGGATTCGATCGCCGCGAAAAGGGTACTCAATACCGGCAACCGGCAGGTGTTCGCCAAGGGGGAACCGAATGGAGACACGATCGTCGGTTTGTTCAACACCGGCAGGAAGGCAGAGGAAGTCTCCGTTCCAGCATCCACCGCGGGCCTCCCCGAAAACGAAAGCGGCTATTCCTTACACGACCTGTGGACCGGCGAGACAAAGAAAACAATCAGCACCATCAGTGCTGTTGTTCCATCGCATGGGGTCGTCCTGTACCGCGTCAGGGGACTTTAAACTACTCCATTGCTGACTCTGTGGCGCTCCAGGCGTTAAAACCAAAATCTTCTCCACGAAGAAGAAGGGGCCTGGATGTAAGCACCGATCGAGGTCTCCCGGAGAGGAGTGGAGAAGTGTTTTTGCTGGACATCCTCTCTCATAGGATGAGTGTAATGGCGAGTAGAGTCGAGAACAGGCGCAGTAACTGTAGTCTCCCGGTGGACATTCGACTTGGCTTTCGCCTCGCCACCTCAGTCCGGCTTGGCTTGGTTCGGTTTCCTGTTTGCGTATTCCGGTGATGTGAATGGTCGATTCCAGCGCGATGGGAATGGTCATTCCGGCGATGTGAATAAAGTCGGAGCTCAGCGACGCTGGGATTACAATCATGCCCGACATCTTCGAGATTAATCAAGGTGCACGATTCATATTCAGCATTGTTTCGTTTCCGTTTTTGTCACTGTTTCGTCTCTCAGTTGCTCTTGTGAAACCAGTTCTCCGGGCTTGCTCGTTTTCTTGCTTTTGTGTCTGTCCCCGGTTTTTCTCGGAAAGATATCGCGCCAGGATCGCCTGAGAGCGACGATCTCCGACTCGTTCGACCAGCGGCAGAATGCGCGCCTCAACGAAGAGCTGCGCAAGGCAGGCAGAACGCAAATTCAGGAAGCGGAACCCGCAAGGCTCTCGGCAGGGATTGAGGAAGCGGCAATGGGCGGTTTTCGCTATTGTGTTGTCGGAAGGAATTTACGTTCCCAGATTTGTCGGCCACTCGAAAAAGTCTCCGCGACATAGTAATGATCCTCTAAGTAGCGGCGCAGCGGAGGCAGAGAGTTTCCGGCAGTTTCTCCCCGAGTATCCAAGGCCGGGTACCAGCTTACGAATCGCACGTTGTGCTCTTCGAGTCCTTGTATGAGACCCTGAACCTGTTCTGGCCTGGTGAATGCGTACGGCGTAACGTAAAACACCCGGGTGGGATTCCGCAGCTTGAGGTTGAAGCACTGATCACCGAAGAAGTATTCGCCAGGATGGGTCCGCTCCATCAGCCATTTCGTCTCTTCGTACTCCCAAGGTTGGAAAAAAGCCGTGCGCCCTACCGGGAGATCGAGAAGAGCCCTCGAGCGGGTTTGGGTAACGATCGGCCGCACCATGGCTAAGACTACAACCACGGCCCATAGAATTCGCAATAGCGCCCGTTCCAGCTTGAAAGAGAATTTCAGAAACCAGACCAGCATGATCAGTGCAGGCAAGGACACCGCGCACAACCTGTTCCAGGAGGGGGCAGAAGCGATCGTCAGAAATAAACACAGCCCTGTGATGTTGATCAGCATCAGCCGCTCCCAATGCTCATCTGGGTATAGTCGCCGCTCACGCCAATAGCGCGCGAAAAATAAAACATAGACCAAAGGAACCAGAAAATGAATCAGGGGCGCCTCTGCGCTGTTTGCTATACCAAAATCACTCGCATCACGGGCTGGCGCGTTCACCACTGCGTTCCTCTTGTGAAGGGTGGTTCGAAGAGTGCTGAAAACCGCGTTCTACTTCATCCGGAGTGCCACGACAGGGTTCACCGCCAGCGTCTTTCCGTATCGAAGCCGCGTCTCCCTTAAAGAGGCGTTCGCAGGGCTTGAGCTGTGTGCGAGGAAACTTGCATGCACAGTTCTTAGAGGGCTGGGCCCCAGCAATGGGGTCCGGCTACTTGGTCCAGCCTATGCAAATTCCCGTAAGCGTGGTGACAGCAGGGGAGCGGAAGATGCTAAGCGCTCTTTTTGCAGTGGGCACCCGGGCTCGATTTTCCTTGGTCATGGGCATATCACGCTGCCGGCGTAGAGGGAAGGCCTAACCTAATCACGTCCTCTCAGCTGAACCGGGTAAGTCCGAATCGCTCCCCTCTGGGGAAGTGAAGCCGAAGGCGGAGCGATGGTGATGCGGATAGCGGAACCGAGAAAAAGCGAATGCTGCCCTGTAATCGGGCAGACAGAGGTTGAGTCGCCTTTCTGGGACAACATTACCTCGCCGGAAACGGAGCAGACTTCTCGGTGGTGCTCAAACTCGAGAGCGTTTGCAGAACCAATGCAGGAAGCAATAGCAAATGACAACAGCGCACTGCTGTTAACAACTGCCCGTCTGTCCAGCGGTGAAAATGCAGGAAGCTGCATAAACATTGAGTTGTTGGTAGGCGCGGCAGGGATCGAACCTGCAACCACCGGTTTAGAAAACCGGTGCTCTATCCAATTGAGCTACGCGCCCCTAGCAAAATTTATCACAAGCTTCCCGTGGAGTATCATGCGGTGTCGCATTGACTTCCGCTACTCCATCCCGGCTGGCCTACATCGACTGGATGCGCGGCTTGGCTTGCGTCCTGATGTTTCAGACCCATTGCTATGATTCCTGGCTTAGCCCTGGCGCGCGACAGGGCAAATTTTTTATGTACTCGCAATTGGGGGGAACATTTCCCGCTCCTCTGTTTTTGTTTCTGGCGGGCATTTCGTTTGCCTTAGTGACAGAAAAGCTGTGGACGAAGAATTTGCCGGTCGATCAGATTGCCCGGACTACGATCCGTCGGGGCGCTGAGATCTTTGCCTTTGGCTTGGTCTTTCGCTTGCAGGAGTACGCCATCGCCTGGGGATGGGCGCCGTTGAGCGATCTGTTGCGCGTAGACATCCTCAACACTATCGGCCTCTCGATGATGATGATGGGAGTGCTCTGCTGGGTCGTGCTCTCGATTCGGCGCGGAGCGTTGTCACCTACACGTACGGATGTCCGTCTCGCTCTGATTATTGCATCGGCCGGCACGGCTTTGCTGATTTCCTTGCTCACTCCCCTGATGTGGACAAGCTGGAGGCTCCGCTGGCTGCCCTGGCCACTGGAATCCTACATTAACGGTGTGCACAATCTGGACACGCCGCAGGCCTGGCTCTTTCCCATCTTTCCCTGGAGTGCATTCGCTTTCGCCGGACTGGCGCTGGGCTTTATTTTGCAAAGCCAGTGGGCCCGCAGGCGAGAGTCGGTAATCTTTCTTACGGCAGCTGCAACCGGCGTTCTGCTTGTGGAAGTCGCCCACTGGCTCGACGCGCAGCCTTATCGTCTATATGCCGTTGATGATTTTTGGCACACCAGCCCGAATTTTTTCGTGATTCGCGTGGGAATGCTGCTTGTGATTTTGGCGGCAAGTTACGGTTGGTGCCGTTGGGGAGCGGCACAGCAGGGATTCAGTCCGCTGATTCAACTGGGCCGGGCTTCGCTGCTGGTCTATTGGGTGCACATCGAATTTGTGTATGGACGTTTATCGATTTTGCCCAAGCACAATGTAAGCGTGCGAATCGCATCTTTCGGGTTGCTGGTTATTTTTCTTGCAATGCTGGCGCTAGCTTTGCTGCGGACACGTCTGAAGGGGCGTGGTTCTGAGATTCTGGCTTGGTTGCGGAATCCAGCAGGCGGGCGTGGATACGCGCCCCGCCCGGGATCTTACTGAAACTGCCTGGCAAACTCGACGACTTCCCGCTCCGCCCAGCGGCCATCATCAGTCGAGTCACGGGCGCGCTTGGCAACAAATGCGCAGTGACCACCATCCTCCGCTTCCACGTAAGTGATGTTGCGATTGGAAAGCAGCATCTGACGAGTCTCGGGCAAAATTCTGACAAAAGGATCGTTGGCCGCGTGGATCACCAGCGTGGGACGCGCGATATGATCGAGGACATTAACAGCAGACGCACGGGCGTAGTAATCGTCGGACCCGGCGAAACCGCAGTAGTAGGCGGTCACGCGTTCGTCGAACTCTCGCAGGGTCTTGACACCGCGCAATCGTGAAGCGTCGAAGTCGCGGGGAAACAGCCGCGCCTTACGGCGAAAGCGCTGGAACAATTGCAGCAGAAAATAGTATTCGTAAATGCGGTTCGCGGGCTCGTGCAGGGCGTCGGCGCCTGCCGCCAGATCTATCGCCGGGCAAACCGCCGCCACTGCACGAAACTCCGGAGGGCCATCGCTCCCCCACTCTCCGGCTAATTTCAGAACCAGATTTCCACCCATGGAAAACCCAATGAGCACGAAGCCGGAGACTCCGTCGCGTTCGACAAGATTGCGCGCTACCGCAGCGACGTCGGCGGAACGTCCGGAGTTGTAAAGCGTGGGCGCGCAATGATTCATGCCGCCGCAGTTGCGCTGGTTCATACGCACCACGTTCATGCCCAGGGCCAATGCGTTCCGCGCGATGCCCAGCATGTATTGCGATTCGCTCGATCCCTCCAAGCCATGCACGACGATCAGTGTCAGTGCGCTCCGATCCTTCTGCCAATGACAATGGCAGAGCACGGGCACGCCGGGTTCCACCTCGATGAGGCGTTTGTCGGCAGTAGGCAGATCAATTCGGCGACTGAGAAAAAAGGCGGCGAGAGTTTGCGTGTGCCCACCCCGCAACCAGCGATGTGGCCGAAAAGCGCGCTGGGTAAAAGCTGGCGGCTTCTCGATCAAGCCATCCTCACACTTCTACAACTGAAAGTGGCAAGAATCATTTCTCCAGTTTGCCAAGTTCGCACAAATTGATTCTAATAGTGCAAGTCAGCGTCAAGGGAGTAATCGACATGCCGATTTTTGAATATATCTGCCAGGAATGTCAGCACGAGTTTGAGGCCCTGGTGTTCGGCCGCGACAAAGCGAAGTGCCCCAAGTGCCAGAGCAAAAAGCTGAGCCCGCAGCTGAGTGTTTTTGCTGTATCCGCGAAGGGCTCGACGGGCGCGGGAACTGCGACTGGCAGTTGTGGTTCATGCGGCGATCCTCGCGGTCCAGGCGCGTGCTCGCTGGGGGATTTAGACTAGGCCGTTGTAACTTCGCCGAACCAGTGCATGGAGCAAACTTTCGTCACCCTTTCGCCCGTGACTCTTGTTACCTTTGCTTCTCCAATAAGCACGCCTACGATGCTTCATCCCCCGGCAAAACTCAAGGAGCATCGCATGGATCGGCGCCGCCAGTCCCGCGTCTTCGTTGATCTTCCCGTCCAGATCTATGGGATGGACACACATTCCCGCCCATTTACCCAGCCTGCCAGCCTCCGCACCATCAGCGGCCGCGGAGCGACTCTGCAGTGCGTGGACGCTCACCTGAAGCCAGGCGACGTGGTCGACGTTCTGTATCAAGGTACCAAGGCGCAATTCCGTATCGTGTGGTGTGGCAAGCCTGGAACTGAGATGGCGGGGGAAGTCGGCGTGGAGAATCTTTCCTCTGAGAAAATCTTTTGGGATGTAGATCCCCTGCGCTGCGCAGCCGCTGTGGGACAGGGCTAAGACGGCATTCAGCTTTCACAGCTAGCATACAGCGGTTCGGCAATCTCGAGCGGGCTGGCTCACGGAGGTTGCGTCGGAATTATCTTCGTCATCCGCTTGAGGCTGTAAACTCGCAGAGATGCTAGTGAAGATTCTTGGTTCGGCGGCCGGAGGCGCGTTTCCGCAGTGGAATTGCGCCTGCGCCAATTGTCGCGCCGTGAGAGCTGGAACGTTCCGGGGCAGGCCGCGCAGCCAAACCCAAGTTGCGATCACGCAAGACGGCCGCTCGTGGTTCCTTCTAGGCGCCTCTCCGGATCTACGCGCACAAATCGAAGCTACGCCAGAATTGCATCCGCGCGTGGGCCTTCGCCAGTCCCCGATCGCCGGCGTGGTGCTGGCCAATGCCGATCTCGACCACGTTCTTGGGCTGCTGTTACTGCGCGAACTCCAGCCGCTGCGCGTCCATGCCACAGCCTCGGTTCGCCGTATTCTTCGCGAAGATAACTCGATGTTCGGCATGCTGGAGCGAATCAAGAATCAAACGGTATGGAGCGGCTTCGAGCCCGAAGCTGAATTCAGTCTGCGCAATGCTCAGGGCGAAGACTCCGGCCTGCGTTGCCGGGCATGCTCATTGAGCAACCACTATCCCACTTATGTCACCGCGGAGCGGCAGTCACAACTCGTGCCTGGCGAGGCTTCCCTGGGCTTCATCATCGATTCGCCCTCCGGGCGGCGATTCGCCTATATGCCGGCCGTTCCGGAATTAAGCGAAATGTTTCTCGAGCGAGTCGACACCTGCGACGTCCTGCTCTTCGATGGCACATTCTGGAGCGACGACGAATTGATCCGGGTGCAAGGCACCGGACAAACTGCGCGGCAGATGGGTCACATCCCGGTGGAAAGTGTGCTGGTCAAGTTGGCGGGTGTAGGGCGTCCGCGTAAGATATTCCTACACATCAATAACACGAATCCCATGCTGGACGAGGCAAGTCCTCAACATCGCCAAGTGCGGGGCGCGGGCTGGGAGATCGCGGAGGATGGATGGAAGTTCGATCTGTAGAAACCGGAACCATTGCACACGCAGCCCCGTTGCTTTCGCTCGAAGAATTGAGCGCACAATTGCAGGCCACGGGCGAGGAGCGCTACCACCACAAACACCCTTTTCATTTGTTGATGCACGAAGGCAAACTCGGCCGCGGACAGCTGCAGGCCTGGGCGCTGAACCGCTATTACTATCAGAGCATCATCCCCGTGAAAGATTCGATCATTCTCTCTCGTGGGCCAGACCCGGTCTTCCGCCGGGCGTGGCGCAAGCGGGTGGTCGACCACGATGGCGATGCCACCAGCGAAGGTGGCATCAAGCGCTGGATAAAATTGGCCGAAGCTACGGGTCTCGATCCAGCGCAGGTTCGCGCCAGCAACGGGATTCTTCCGGCTACGCGCTTCGCGGTGAATGAGTATCTGAATATCGTTCGCAGCCGGTCGCTGCTGGAGGCGGTTGCTTCCTCGCTCACGGAATTGTTCTCCACCAAGCTGATTACTTTGCGCGTGGAGAAACTGCGACAGTATTATCCCTGGCTGGCGGGAGGTCTGGATTATTTCGAAGCCAGACTTTATCAGGCACCGGAGGATTCGCAATTCGCGGTGAACTATGTATATGTCAACGCGAAGACGAGGGCTGAGCAGGAGTTGGCCATCCAGGCTCTGCGCGACAAGTGCGACATTCTATGGGCGCAACTCGACGCGCTCTACTTCGCCTACGTGCAGCCGGGATGGCCGCCGCCGGGAGCTTTTCGGATCGAGGCCAGGTAGGGTGAGGCCGGAAACTCCGTCATCCCGGGCGCAGCATTGCGATTGGCTTTATCAATCCCAATGCGAAGTCGAGGGACCTGCTTCCTGCAACTCGTGGCATCGGGAGATCGGACACTAGCATGCCTCCTCCGGAAGATTCCAGCCAGCCCCGCCTAGCGGCGGGATGCCGCTGGGGCGCAGAGACCAAAGCCGGCAGTGAACAGGAGCGCATGATCCTCTTTCCCGAAGGCGCGATCAAGCTGCAGGGTACGGGCCTGCAGATATTAGAGCGGTGTGATGGAGAACGCACGTTCGGCCAGATCATTGAGGAATTGCAGACTCAATTCGGCGTTGCCGATCCGGTCAAAATTCGCGCCGACATCAGCCGGTTTTTGGAACAATTGCGGTACAAGCGGATCGTCGACTATTGATCGCAGACTCCGAATTGCTCATGATTCCCAACCCGCTCGCACTCATCGCCGAGGTCACTCACCGCTGCCCGCTGCACTGCATATATTGCTCAAATCCGCTGGAACTGGCCTCGGTGAATTCGGAACTTTCCACCGAAGAGTGGATCGATATTTTTCAGCAGTCGGGCAAGCTGGGGATGCTGCACGCGCACTTCACCGGCGGCGAGCCGCTGGCGCGCCCTGATCTGATTGAACTGATTGCGGGAGCGCGGACTGCGGGCCTCTATACCAATCTAATCACCTCCGGGATCGGGCTTACGGAATCACGACTGAAAGCTCTGGTCGATGCCGGTCTCGATCACATCCAGCTCAGCTTCCAGGATTCGCGCCAGGATGCAGCGAACTGGATTGCGGGGGCAAAAGCGCATGCGCACAAGATTGAAC
>Ga0209333_1000291_pt1 | contig 27940 bp, 29 predicted proteins | sample BlaSpr_A8_OM2_O3_FD_187982 | JGI IMG/M metagenome (GOLD analysis project Ga0209333, IMG submission 187982) | Forest soil microbial communities from Thunder Bay, Ontario, Canada - Black Spruce, Ontario site 2_A8_OM2_O3 (SPAdes) (version 2) | ecosystem: Environmental > Terrestrial > Soil > Boreal... | reverse complement strand
ACTGGAAGCCGCCCACCGGTGGTGACAGCATGCTGGGAGTTGTCGATTTCTCCATCTTCCCGCACCTCGACAGCCCGGACTGCCCGGACAAGACCATGGTCGAGGCGGAACGGTGGGCCGCCGGGATAAAGGGCCCGGCGTACGCCATCGACGATCAAACCGCCATCAAGGTGACCGGCGGCAGCGTTGAGGTCATCTCTGAGGGGTACTGGAAGCTGTTCAACCCGGCAGGATGAACGTCGACGTCTGCACCTCCCTCCCGATCACCACCGCGATGAGCCGTTTGGATCTGCGAATCGGTGTCAGTCTGCCCGGGCCGCTGCGGCGGGCGGGCCTCCCAAGGCCAGAGCCCGCCGCGGGCGGAACCGGGCGCGGCGGCGCTGGCGCCGCCGCCTTGATCTAAGTACGGATTAATTCGGCAACGCAGCGAGGTGCCCGCGTGTCCTCCCGCGGCTGGCTGTTCCCCGGCGCCGTTCCGGTTGTCGCGGCTAGAGCATGTGCACGCCGTCGTGCTGGCGGAACGGCGCGGGGGAACTAAGACGCCGTAGGCCCGTCCCATCGGGCACGAAAGCGGCGGAACGCATCGTGAAGATCATCAGCGTATGCAGCGACATACCTTCTGAGCTGCAACGGAGGAGGCGCGCCCCGAGCGCGACTCGAACGCGCGACCTACTGCTTAGGAGGCAGTTGCTCTATCCGCTGAGCTATCGGGGCCAACCTGGCCAGGGCGGCAACCTGCTGGCCGGACCCAAGCCTAACCGGTCAGCGGCGATCACGCGGCGGCCGTTCGCGCGGCGCAGCGGCGTGGCACGGCGGCGCGTCGCCAGAGTGGAGCGGGGCCGCGAGGATGGCCGGAACGACCCTAGGGGAGCTCGAAGGGAAGCTTGATGCCATCGAGGGCGTGCGGGCAGGGGCAGGTCCGGTCGTCGGGGAGGTCAGCGATCACCTTCATGAGCACGTCCCTGAGCCGGCCGATGTTCTCGGCGAACACCCGGAACACCTCGGCCTGGGTGACGCCCTCGCCCTCCTCGATCCCGGCATCGGTGTCGGTGACCAGGGCGATCGTCGTGTAGCAGAGCGCAAGCTCGCGGGCGAGAGCCGCCTCGGGCAGGCCGGTCATCCCGACCAGGGTCCAGCCTTGTGCGGCGTACCAGCGCGACTCCGCCCGGGTGGAGAAGCGCGGGCCCTCGATGATCACGAGCGTGCCGGACTCGACCGGCTCCCACCCCAGAGCCCGCGAGGCCGCTATCGCGCGGGACCGGCCGACCGGGCAGTACGGGTCGGCGAACTGGACGTGCACCGCGGTGCCCTCGTCGTAGAACGTCTGCGCGCGGCCCGAGGTCCGGTCCACGAGCTGGTCCGGCACGGCCAGCGTGCCGGGCCCGTACGTCGTGGTGAGCGAGCCCACGGCGCTGGGCGCGAGCACCTGACGGACGCCGACCGAGCGCAGCGCCCACAGGTTCGCGCGGTACGGGATGCGGTGCGGCGGGTACTGGTGGCCGCGGCCGTGCCGTGGCACGAACGCGACCCGGCGGCCGGCCACCTCGCCGATCGTGAGCGGATCGCTCGGGAGGCCGAACGGGGTCTCGACCACCACCTCCTCGGCGGCGTCGAGGAACTCATACAGCCCGGAGCCGCCGATGACGCCGATGCTGGCCAGATTCCCGGCCACGGCAGGTCAGGCGACCTTCGAGCCCGACGAGGAGGATGAGGATGAAGAAGAGGACGACGACGAAGAGGACGACGATGACGAGGAGGAACTGACCTTCTCCCCGGACTTCTTGTCGCCGCTGCCGGAGGACTTCTCGCTGGACGAGGTTGCGGCGTCGCCCTTCTTGCTGTCCTTGCTGTCCGACGACCCGTTCGCCGATGCGGCCGCGGGCTCGGAGCCCTTCTGGCTGGCGCGGCTGTCGGTCCGGTAGAAGCCGGAACCCTTGAAGACGATGCCGACCGGGGAGAAGACCTTGCGCAGCTTGCCGCCGCATGACGGGCACACCGTCAGCGAGTCGTCGGTGAACTTCTGCACCACTTCAAGCCGATCTGCGCAATCGGTGCAGGCGTACTGATACGTCGGCACAGCTCCTCCCTCTGCGGCTGGCACTCGCCGCGTGCAACTGCTAAATGTTAGCAACAGCTAGCGCAGCCTGGTGATTCCTTGACGCGGCTGCGCCGCCATCCGCACCGGCTGGTCAAGCGGGCCGGCCGGAACCTCCTCGAGCAGCTCGTCGTCGTAGATCAGCGCGATCGTGGGAATGGCGGCGCCGACCCGGGCCAGCGCCCGGTCATAGGAGCCTCCCCCGCGGCCCAGCCGCATGCCGCCGCGGTCCACCGCCAGCGCCGGCACGATCACCAGGTCGGCGCTGGTTACCGCCGTCACGCCACGCGGCGGCTCGGTCGGCTCGAGGAGCCCGCGCGGCCCCGGGCCCAGCGAATCCGGCCCCTCGTACGACGCCCAGTCCAGGTCATCATCGGCACGCAGCAGCGGCAGCAGCACGTACGTGCCGCGCTTCCAGAGCGCGTAGATCAGGCCCCTGGTGTCGGGCTCGCTGCCCACCGACACATAGGCGGCCACAGTCCCGGCCATCTGAATCTCCGGCAGCGAGAGCACCGCATCACGAAGCGGGCTCGCGGTGGCGCCGCGTTCCGGATAGTCAAGGTTGTTACGCTTTGTAAGCAGTTGACGCCGCAGCGCTATCTTACGCGACCGCGTGGTGACCTCATCGGGGTCGGTGCGGTCCACTGCGTCCTCCGGGATGCGGTTAGGGTTCTCAGCATGGCCGAAACAACAGCCACTGCCAAGGAAGCGATCACCAAGGCCGTCATTCCCGCCGCGGGCCTGGGAACCCGGTTCCTGCCAGTGACCAAGGCGACGCCCAAGGAGATGCTGCCGGTCGTCGACACCCCGGCGATCCAGTACGTGGTCGAGGAGGCCGTGTCGGCCGGGATGCACGACGTGCTGATGATCACCGGCCGGGGCAAGGGCTCGATCGAGAACTACTTCGACCGCAACCAGGAACTCGAGGAAGTGCTCGAGGCCAAGGGCGACGAGGAAGGGCTCCGGCTGATCCGCGCCTCCAGCGAGCTCGCGGACATGTACTACGTCCGTCAGGGTGCGCCCAAGGGACTCGGCCACGCGGTCCTGTGCGCCGCTGAGCACGTCGGCGACGCGCCGTTCGCCGTGCTGCTGGGCGATGACCTGATCGACCGCCGCGACCCGCTGCTGCAGCGCATGATCGAGGTCAGGCGGCAGTACGGGGGCAGCATCGTCGCGCTGATGGAGGTCGAGCCGGACCAGGTGTCGGCGTACGGGGTCGCGGTGATCAAGCCGACCGAGGAAGAGGACGTCGTCGCCGTCACCGACCTGGTGGAGAAGCCCGCCCCGGAGGATGCGCCGTCCAACTGGATCATTATCGGCCGTTATGTCTGCGATCCGGCGATCTTCGACGTGCTGCGCGACACGCCGCCCGGGCGCGGCGGCGAGATCCAGCTCACCGACGCGCTGCGGACGCTGGCCATGGACGACCGCAGCGCCGCGAGCGACGGGGGCGGCGTGCACGGCGTGCTGTTCCGCGGCCGCCGCTACGACACCGGCAACAAGCTCGACTACCTGCGCACCCAGATCCAGTTCGCCTGCGACCGCCCTGATGTGGCCCCGGAGTTCGTGCCCTGGCTGCGCAGCTACCTGGACAGCCTCTGATGCCCCCCGGCCCGGCGCACCCCGCGCCCCCGTCCCGCTCGCGGCACCCGGCCTGGCCGGGGCGGCGATGAGCATCGCCCAGCACGCGGGGCAGGCCGCGATGCAGCCGGTGGAGAGCTACCTGGACGAGGTGCTCGCGGCCATCCGGCCGCTGCCGCCGCGTGAGCTCCGGCTTGACGAGGCCATCGGCGCGGTGCTCGCCGAGGACGTCACCGCGGCCTGGGCGCTGCCTCCGTTCGACAACTCGGGCATGGACGGGTACGCGGTCCTGGCCGCCGACGTCGCCGCGGCCACGCCGGAGCGGCCGGTCACGCTGCCGGTGCGCGGCGAGGTCCCGGCCGGCGACACCCGGACACATCATCTCGACCAGGGGACCTGCCTGCGGATCATGACCGGCGCGCCGGTGCCTTCCGGTGCCGACGCCATCGTCCCCGTGGAGTGGACCGATGGCGGCAGCGCGCACGTCACGATCAGCCGCGCCCCCGAGCCCGGGAACTCGATCCGGCGGGCCGGCGGCGACGCGGCTGTAGGCGACGTGCTGCTGACGGCGGGAACGCGGGTGGGCCCGGTGCAGATAGGCCTGCTCGCCGCGGCCGGCCGCGGCACCGTCACCGCCCGCCCCAGCCCGCGGATCACCGTGATGTCGACCGGGGACGAGCTCATCGAGCCCGGCCAGCCGGTCCGGCCCGGCCAGATCTGGGAGTCCAACAGCCGCATGCTGGCCGCGGCCGCGCAGCAGGCCGGCTACCCCGCCCGCCGCCACGCGATCGCCCCGGACGACAAGGCGGCGGTGCTGGCCGCGATCGAGGAGGCGCTGGCCGGCACCGACCTGCTGGTCACCACCGGCGGGGTCAGCATGGGCGGCGAGCACGACATCATCAAGGCGGCCCTGCAGGACCTCGGCACGGTCGCGTTCCGCAAGATCGCGATGCAGCCGGGTATGCCGCAGGGCTTCGGCGTGGTCGGCGCCGCGGGCACCCCGATCTTCACCCTGCCGGGAAACCCGGTCAGCGCGTACGTGTCGTTCCAGCTGTTCGTCAGGCCAGCGGCAAGCGCTCTTCAGTCTTTCGGGCCCGAACGCCTCGCCGCCACGTCGGCCGAGCTAGCCGGGCCGGTCCGGTCGCCGTCCGGTCGCCGGTCGTACCTCCGCGCGGTGCTGGACTCGGCGGCCGGGACCGTGGCGCCGGTGTCCGGGCAGTCGTCGCACCAGCTGGCGTCGCTGGCCCGGGCCGACGCGCTGATCGTCGTGCCCGAGTCCGTGACCGAGCTTCCCGGGGGCGCGACCGTCGAGGTGCTGATGCTGCCATGACCGGCCGGTCTGGCTCCGGGCCCGCGCTCACGCACATCGACGCCGCGGGCCAGGCGCGCATGGTCGACGTGTCGGCCAAGGAGGTGACCGCCAGGGCCGCCACCGCGTCCGGGCGGGTGCTGCTCTCCCCCGCCGCCGTGGCCGCGCTGCGCGACGGCACCGTGCCCAAGGGCGACGCGCTGGCGGTGGCGCGGATCGCCGGGATCCAGGGCGCCAAGCGCACCCCGGACCTGATCCCGCTGTGCCATCCGATCGGCCTGCACTCGGTGACCGTCGAGCTTTCGGTGCTGGACGACGGGGTCGGGATCACGGCCACGGCGCGGACGGCCGACCGGACCGGCGTGGAGATGGAGGCGCTGACCGCGGTCTCGGTGGCCGCGCTGGCGCTGATCGACATGATCAAGGCGATCGACCCCGCGGCGGTGATCAGCGACGTTCGGGTCGAGGAGAAGACCGGCGGCAAGACCGGGACCTGGCGGCGGGAACCATGATCAGGGCACTGGCGATCACGGTCTCCAACCGGGCATCGGCCGGCGTCTACGCCGACCGTTCGGGACCCGTGCTCGTGGAGCTGCTGCAGGCCGCCGGGTGCGAGGTCGACGGGCCGCAGGTGGTGGCGGACGGCGACACGGTCGAAAAGGCGCTGCGGGACGGGCTCAAGGCCGGGTACGACGTGATCGTCACGACCGGCGGCACCGGGCTGACACCGCTCGACCTGACACCCGAAATGACCAGGAAGGTGATTGACCGGGAGGTTCCCGGCATCGCGGATGCGGTCCGCTGGGAGGGCGATGCGGCGGGCGTTCCGGAGGCCGTGCTCTCCCGGGGCGTCGCCGGCCTGGCCGGGCAGACGCTGATCATCAATTTGCCCGGTTCGACCGGCGGTGTCCGCGACGGCATGGCGGTGCTGTCCCGGGTGCTCCCCCACGCCATTGACCAGGCAAGAGGCGGCGATCACCCGCGCCAAGACTGAATCACGAGAGACTGCGCGGGCATATCTCGGGTGTATTGGTCAGTTTGCCTAATGGCGAACTGGACCCTAGCAAGGGAATGATGGTGCCGTGGGACGCATGCGCGGCTGGCCGGCCACACTGACCGAGCCTGACCTTCTCGACCTTCCGGTCGCCCTGCGCCCGGTGCGCGTGAAAGACGCCGCGACCTGGCGCGATACCAGGGTGCGCAACGCGGCCTGGCTCCGGGCCTGGGAGCCGACCAATCCCGAGACGCCGCTGTACCGGTCCAGCCTCGGCCCGTACGTCTCGATGGCCCGCACCATGCGCCGGGAGGGGCGGCAGGGGCTGACGATTCCGTGGGTGGTGACCTACGGCAACCAGTTCGCCGGCCAGCTCACGGTCGGCAGCATCGTGTGGGGCTCGGCCCGATCGGCGCAGGTGGGCTACTGGATCGACGAGGCCTACGCGGGCCGGGGCATCATTCCCACGGCCCTGGCCATGGCCATGGACCACTGCTTCTTTGTCGTCGGCCTGCACCGGGTGGAGGCCACGATCCGGCCGGAGAACCACGCCAGCCGGCGGGTGGTCGAGAAGCTCGGATTCCGCGAGGAGGGCCTGCGCCGGCGCAGCCTGCACATCGACGGGGCCTGGCGCGACCACCTCTGTTACGCGATGACCGCCGAGGACGCAGCGGGCGGCCTAATGGCCCGCTGGCGCCGCATTTCCGCGTCCCAGTCGCGCACCGGCTGAATTCCATATCGTCGCTGCGCAATCTGGCTCCGCGCCGATCTCGCGACACACCGGGCCGAATACTCGTCAAAGCGGACCTTGACCTTTACCGTGCGTGACGTGAGCACGCTCGTGGTTTTCTCGTGCCCGTTCCCGGTGATCCGGCTAGCGGGCGACGACACGGGCGCGGGGTAAGCCGGTGAGCAGCGCCATTCTCTATCTCGCGATCGTCGCCATCTGGGCGGGCGTGCTCGTTCCCCGCTGGCTGCGCCGACCGCATGAGCAGTCATCGGATCAGGAAACTGTCTTCGAGTCTTACGATTCCGGCCAGCCGGAGGTCGCCGATACCGTTGAGCCCGCCGACGGCGACCCGTATGCCGAAGCCCCGGATTTCGCCACGCTGCGTGAGCAGGGCGCGGTCACCCATGGCGACCCGGTCGCCTGGGAGGACCCGCCGGTGCCCGACTGGGCCGACGGACCGGCCGAGGCTACCTACTCGGTTACGGCGACCTACTCCGCCGAGGTCACGTATTCCGCCGAGACGACCACCGACGAGGCCGCGCAGGATACGTATTACGACTACGACGCCGCGCCGCACGCCGGGCACGTTGCGCATCCCGGCCACGTGGGCCATGGCGCCCCGGCGGATGGCTGGCGGCAGCCATACGCTCCGGCGGCTGCACCCGGCCCGTCCCCGCACGTCGTTCAGGCCCGACGGCGGACGCTGACTATGGTGCTCCTGATCACGGTCGCGGTCATGGGCTCCGCCTTCATCGGCCTCACCCCGTGGTGGACCGCTGTCCCGCCGTTCCTGATGCTCGGCGCGTACCTGCTGCTGCTCCGCGAGGCTGCCCGCGCCGACACCGAGCACGCCCACCGCTGGGCCGAGGCCCAGGCGTTCCAGGCTGCCCGCCGGGACGAACTAGCCAGTGAGCGCGCCCGCCAGGCCGAGGCGGTCACCCCGCCTGAGCCAACGGCCCAGATCATCACCCTCACCACGCCAACCAGCCGGGACGACGACCAGCTCTACGACCAGTACGCCGACGCCGAGATCCGCGCCGTCGGCGACTGATCAAGTCCCGGGCTGTGACCTGCCGACCGACCGGCGCCACAGGTCTCATGCACGCCGCGCCGGGCGGTGCCCGCCCGCACGCACCCGCCCCAGCGGCTACCAAGGAGCGAACAGGCCCCAGCGTTTGCTACGCTGACTGGCGGTCTTGGGGCTGTAGCGCAGTCCGGTAGCGCACCTCGTTCGCATCGAGGGGGTCAGGGGTTCAAATCCCCTCAGCTCCACCCGCTGGATCCGGTCTATGACCTGGTCAGAAGCTCGTTCCTTGAGCCCCAGCCTACTTCGGTGGCTGGGGCTTTCGGCATGGTTGGGAGGAATTTGGGAGATCATCTTCTCCCTGTCCCCCGGTGTCGTGGACTGGTTGACGGTCTCGCGTGGTGCCGCTGGCTCGCGGAACGGCGCCAAAAGTTGGTCTAGTAGCGGGACGGGTGAGTGGGTGTCGATGGCGGCCCGGGCGCGTAGCGACTCCTCCCAGCGCGCCTGCAGAGCGTGCTTGAGGTCGTCGCGCATCCGGTCCGAGGCGTGGGCATAGAGCCCGCGCATGCCGGGCACCTCGTGGCCGAGGCGCTGCTCGGCCAGGATCTCCGGGATGCCATCCTCAGCCATCCACGTCTTGTGGCTGTGTCTGAGGCCGTGCGGCGTAAGCCCGAACTTGACTGGAAGCCAGCAGGCAAGCGGGACCTCCTCGGGGATCGGCTGGATCCCCCGGCCTCGGGGCGGGGTGAATGCGCCGGAGCCTGGCTGAGCCGACGGCCAAGTGGCCACAGGGACACCCGGCCATGCTGAAGCGTCGGCGATGACGAGCCGGGCGGGCTTGCCCATCCCTGGGTGATACCGGCCGTCGCAGGCTGGCCGGAACACGCGCCGGGCGTAGTTGCTGCGACGGCAGTGACCGCCGTCTAGGCCGAGGAACACGTAGTGCCCGGTGCCGCCGTGCTCCTCGGCGCAGGCGCATCGCTGCCGGGGCTGGGTCTGGATCTGCCGGGCGAGCAGCTCGGCGAGGAACGGCGGAAGGTCGACCGGCAGGCATGGCTCCCAGTTGGGGCTGCGGTAGGAGTCGTCCTTCGGAGGCAGCCGGTGAAACGCGCTCCTGATCTCGCGCAGCTGCCACTCGACATGGATCTCGTCCCGCTGCACGTGCTCGCGCTCCAGGCCGATCACCTCGCCGAACCGCAGCCCGGTGTAGGCGATCGTGACAATCATGGTGAAGTCCTCGTCCCGCCCGGACAGCAGCGCGGCCCGCTCAGCGACCAGCAGCGCCTGCAGCGGCGTCACCCACACCCGCTGCGGGCCACGGTCGAGCCTGCGCCCGGTCCGCCGGCCGCGGTTCCGCGGCCTGATCGCCGGGTTGTAGGGAACCAGCGGTGGCTTGGCCGCGGCCGCGTCGCCAAGGATGGTGCACAGCAGTGCCCGAGCATCCCGAGCAGTGCGCCGACAGACGCCAGTCCTGGCCGGGATGGCGTTCTCCCAATTGGTGATGTCCTCGGTGGTGAGCGACCCGAGTTCGCTCTCGGCCCAGGCGGGCCGGATGAACCGCCGGATCAGGTACTCGCGGGTCTCCACGGTGCTGATCCCGACGTCCTGCATAGCCAGCCACCGGTCGATCCATTCGCTGACCGTGGTCTTCCCCGCGTCCGGGTCGGTCCACCGGCCCTCGCGGATCCGGGCCTCCTGGTCGCGCCCCCAGGCGAGCGCCGCGGCCTTGGTCTCGAATCCCGACTCGCTGGTCTCGACGCCGCTGGGCAGCTTGTACTTCACCCGCCACGGCTGACGCCCTCTCCCGCGCCTCTCCGCGAATGCCACGCTCTTTCTCCTCAGCTGTCGCTTCTCGTTGACGAGCGTCGACGCGTGAGCGGCTGCCGCGCGCCCACCCGCATGATCTCGGCAATGTCGTCATCGCTGAATCGCAGATGCTTGCCGACGAACGTGCACGGCACCAACCGGGCAGACGCTTTCGTCTTGAGCCAGGATTCACGGACTTTCAGAATCTGCGCCGTCTCCGCGACCGTGTGCAGCTCACCCGTCATCCGCCATCCCGCCTTGGCTAGCCCTACTCACTTCGCCAACGCCGCTGGTCATTTAGCCGAGTGGCGTCGCCATGGGTCAAGTTACGCCAATAAGCCGCACACGTGTCAAACGGCATAAACGCAATCCTGAATGGTTTTGCGCTGCCGGAATGGACCGCCGTGGCCCGTTGTGGTCCGCCTGAGTACAGACAGTGCCACGAAATTCACCGAAAATAATTCTCAGCCGAACCAAGGCGGACCAAATTATGGACCGGCGTGGTCCGCGACGGTCCGGTCCGGTCCGGCATCAACCGGACCGGACCAACACAACCTCAACCATCTATGGACCGTGCCTATGGACAGCTATGCCGAGACTGCAGCGCGAGGCCCGATACCCGTCGCGGCTCGCGGTTGGCCGGGCAGCGTCGGGTCTCATGGTGGGAGCCTGGTCCAGGCGGCGGGCAGGCGATATCCGGGCCGCTGATCGGACACTGACGGGCAAGGTTCAGGTCGGTCCGAGCACACGTGCGATGAGCGCCTGTATTCGGGTAAAGCGTTTGTCAGCGGCTTCGGCTGAAAGACGCTGTTCAGCAGCGAGGGCTGCCATAGGGACACCATGGCGCCTGCCGAAAAGTGCTCGTACCAGTTTGGCGCTGTCCGCGCGGGTGCCGCTGGTAAATTCCGCAGGCCCGATCCCTGCCGCGAACGCTATCTCCAGGCATCGCCAGACATCCGCTATGTCCGTGTCCTTGGACCGGACTGTCGTTGCGAGACTCTTCAGTACCACAGCACTCAGCTCGTCGGCGAACGGCAACTCGCAGCGCAGCGTCAGCCCATTGAGCCGGCGCAGCTCCATCGAGATCGTGACGGGCGGACGCGCTAGCGCGAGTTGCAGGCCCGGAACCTCTGTGGTGAAGAGATCCTCCCCGACACGAACGTTCTCGCGGGTCCTGCTTGTGTAGGTAGGAACGAGGACGTCGATGAGTGCCTCCGGATTTCGCGAATCACGCTCGTCCGTCATCCCGACGGGGATATCGGATAGTGCTCGCGCGAAACGGTTACCGGCTACCTGGAGATAGCTGATGCCCTTAAGACGGCTGACTACGCCCTTATCCCGCGCCACAATCGGCGGAATCCCAAGGTCCACGTCTCCGGTCTCACGGTAAAGACCAGCCCCCAGCTGCCACCGAGCGGCAAGCATCGTGACCATGTGGCCGCCGATGACCCGGTAATCCGCAGCCATGTCCCCGAGCGCTCCCGCCAGGTCATTTAGCGCTACATAACCGAGATCATCGGCAACTGAGCCGGCGGCGAGTGCGAGCCTGTTTAGGGGCGTGCCAGCAGCCATTGCCGTAGCCTCCCAGCGGCCTCGAGGCGATCAGCGCCACCTAGGTCCTCAAGGTCCCAGATCTGCTGGAGAGGATCAGCCAGTGGCACGTCGCTGCCTCGGACCTGGGCCACGAGAGCCGGGACAGGAAAAACAGACTGGTCGTCTGGCATGCGCACGATCACGTTGGCGTCATGGCTTCCTTGCGCATCGATCAGGCCGAGGCTAGAAGGGTCGATCATGTGCTTCTCGTACAGGATCACCAGGCTGGGCTTGCGCCAGGCCACAATAAGGTCCGGGCCGACATCGGCTGACACCACTATTGGGCGGCGTGGGGTGTTAACTTCGCCAGCGCGAACGGCTACCTCAACGGGAGAGTCCAAGCTGTAGCAGTACTGCTGCGAACCCCCGGGGCCCGGATACTCCGCGAGGAACCGATCGAGCAGGGCCTCCCGCTGAGGCTTCCAGCGGCCGCGTCCGGTCCTCTCGACGAGCTTAAGGTCGTGCAGGTGCCGCAGTATCTGGGAGACCCTGGGCTGCGAGACACCGGCCTGAGCTGCGAGCGCCGTCGCCCCGGGCTCCTCGTCCTCACCGTCACCGTCACCGAAAGCTATGAGGGCACGGATGACTGCGAAGCTGCCAGATCCACGCGGCAGGGATCTCCGCCTAGGCGCAGGCGCAGTGGCCGTTCGTCGCTGGCGAAGCAAGAGGCCCGGCGCTCGCAGGTCGAAGTTTCCTTGTTCGTCTGCCCAAGACCAGTCGCCGCTGGTGAGGATCGCACCGAGCGGTTGAGAGATGAACGGAGCCACCATCAGCGGGCGACCCTGGCCGGCCAGATCGTGCCGCGACCGCTCGAGTCGTTCCACCTCGTGCGGATACGGCGCCCGCCGTTTGACCTGCACTGCGAACCGCGCCCGGTGGCCGTCCGCCGCCACGTCAAGGATCGCGTCGACGCCCGCATCCACCTCGTCTATGGCGGCGTGGTCCTCAACCTCCAGACCGGACTCCCGCAGCCATCGCACAGCTTCCATAAGCATAACTATAATATAAGCACAGTGATGATAACTAAACAAAGCTTATGATCGTCGGCTCGCCGACGGCAGGCCGCGGGTCGCGGGCTTCAGGCTAGTCGCGGGGCTGCTGGAGGGTCATGGTTGCAGAGGACTCGCCGAGTGCTCGGGCGAGGCGGCCGAGAGTCCAGCCACGGCAGGGAGCGTGGAGCTGCCGCTCCAGCCGCGCGATGGTCGTAAGGCTAATCCCGGCTTGATCAGCCAACTCCTCTTGTGACAGGCCGCGCTGGTGACGTAAGTGCCGTAGCCGGTGACCGTCGAGTATGAAGGTATGCGGCGGGACTGGCCGACTGCTCTTGGCACCGGGCTCCGGCCTGTCAGTGGTGTAGCTGACGCTCACCAGCACTCCATCTCGAACCAGATCGTCCACCCGATCTGGTCATTCCCATCGCGCCCCCAGGCGCGGGCCAATTGGTCGACGATGAGCAAGCCACGGCCGTTGCGTTCATCCGTTTGTGCTGGCTGAGCCCAGGGGCCGCCCTGGTCGGAGACTTCCACCCGTAAACAGCCGCCATCCAGGTGGACACGGACAGAGAAATGACCCTCAGGCTCGCGGGAACGGCTGTGAACGGTGGCGTTGGTAACCAGCTCGGACAAGCACAGGATGGAGTCATCGGTGGCCGGGCGGCCGTCAAGTATCGCGGACAGAAACTGGCGCGCTTCCCGCACTTGCGCGGGAACGGCGGGAAAGACGCGCGACCACGCGAGCAACGGTGCGGTAGCTGTCTCGCGCATGCTTTCTCCCGGTCCCTGGTGACTCAGTGCCTAGAGCGATTTCTGGTAGTCATCCTTGTGAGGTGGTTTTAGGATCGCTAGCCAAGACGGGCTGTCGTCAGGACGTGTCCGAACGTCACCAATGGCGTCCGGGCCGTCCGGGAAGCGAGGCTGTGGTGCCGCTGGTACGCGAACTGGACCCGAGCGCGGGACCGTTACAGTTCTTCGGCGCCGAGCTGCGCCGGGCCCGGGCCGCCGCCGGGCTGAGCCAGGATCAGCTAGGGCAGCGGCTGGGCTACTCGGGCGCCCAGGTCGGTAAGGTCGAAATGGGCGAGCGGGCACCATCGCAAGAGTTCGCCCAGGGCTGCGACCAGGCATTCCCTGAGGCGGGCGGACTGTTCGGACGGATCTACCAGCTGGCTCGACGATGGGACGGCGGCTATCCCTCCTGGTTCGCAGAATGGATCGACTCCGAGCGGCGAGCGACTTCGCTGCGTTCGTGGCAACCGCTGCTAATTCCCGGCTTGCTGCAGACCGCTGATTACGCGCGGGCAATCCTCAGTGCCGATCCCGAGACAACCGAAGATCAGCTACCCGAACTGGTTGAAGCCCGTCTGGGACGGCAGGTGATCTTGGATCGTGCGGCGGCGCCCAACCTATGGGCGGTGCTAGATGAGGCCGTACTGCATCGGCTCATCGGGTCACGGAAGACTATGTATGACCAGTTACTGGCCCTGGCTGACGCGTCGTGCCGCCCGAACATCACAGTGCAGATCGTGCCTGCGGAGATTGGCGCGCACGCCGGGCTGCTGGGCGGCTTCGCCATCGCGAGCTTCGAGAACGCACCAAGTACTGTGTACATGGAGTCACCTGACCAGGGGCAGACCACCGAGGTGCCGTCCGTGGTCAGGCGGCTTTCGCTCACCTTCGACACGCTGAGAGCCGACGCACTACCCCGCGGAGCCTCACGAGACCTGATCGGGAAGGTAGCTGAGGAGCGATGGGCAACGACATAGACAACCTGACCTGGCGCAAGAGCAGTTACAGCGGCAGCAACGGTGGCGACTGCGTCGAGATCGCTGTTCTATCCGGCGACGGCCGCGCCGTGCGGGATTCGAAGGATCCTGGCGGGCCGGTACTGGCGTTCGGGCCGGATGACTGGCGGGCGTTCACGGTGGCGATCAAGGCTGGTGAGTTCGGCCTAGCCTGAGGACGCGCGCTGGCTGTCGGGACGCCTGGCCTAGCCGACTACGCAGCCGTCTTCGAGCGACACTACCGTGCCATCTGTCTTAGCCTCCAGGGACGCCGCAATCCGGCGACCGACCAGTGGCGTAGTCCGTATGGCCACCTCTTCTGCGGCCACGAACGCGAACCCGGCAAGCTCATCTTGGGGCAGCGTGATTGCATCGATTTCTGCGGTCCTGAGCATCCCGCCGTCGTACACCACCACGAGAGCCTCGGGGTGTCGCGCCCGTGACGGCACCCAGTCCACCGCCAGAACCCGCCCGGGCGGACGGTCCAGCCCGAGTTCCTCGGCTACCTCCCGGCGGCACGCCGCGTAAGGAGACTCCTCTGCCTCCACAGCCCCACCCCGCAGGTCCCAGGTGTCCCGGTACACCGGATCTACCAGGAGGATCCTGCTCGCGCTGTCGATGAATAACGCGCCCCCAGCCATCCGCTTTCGCGGCAACGACCGGACGTAATCATCCGACGGCACCTTCCCCGTTACGCCAGAACTCACGCGCGTGACGCTACCGCCGAGAGCCACTACCCGCAGCGCCATCCCATCAGGCGACAGCACACCACTCTGGCTGAGCAACCTGCTTGGCCCGTTCATTACGACCGGCCGGGCGCCGTTCGAAAAGTGCACGCTGAGACCGGCTCAGGGTCAGCAGGTGCGTCCGCGTCGACGCCGTGAGGTCGGGCTGGGTGAGGCGCGAGGACTTGGCCATGCTGGCGTTCGCGGTGCTGGCTTAGCGGGATCCTCATGCAGCGAGCCTGGCCGGGCAGGGAAATCTAGGTGAATCCGCTCCCCTGGCGTGCGAGCCCGGGCACGTGAAGTCGGCGTCCAAGTGGCATATGCGGCTCGGGCGGCGTGCAGGCATTCGGCCGCGCGACGAGCGCCGGCGGCCTGGGCCGCCCGCTGCTGAACGTCTCGCAATTGCGCAACCGCCTCGGCGAGCGCGGCAAGCCTGGTGACCAGGGTCACCAGCGCCAGCGTGTTATCGCTGCCGACGATGGCGGATGCAGCAAGCAGGCGTGCGGCCCGGCGCAGGCGGTTGCCTGCTGGTGTGGGGCTGGGGATTCGGCCATATGGCGCGCGGGCGGCACGGTCGTAGCTGTCGGCGGCCTGGCGGAGTATCCGGCTGCCGAGAGCGGCAGCGGCAGCGTGCAGCGTGTCGGCGGCGGCCCAGACGGCGTCGGCCGCAGCGGCCGGGCTTGTGGCGGCGTGGGAGCGGATTTGCGCGGACGCGTCAGCTGCTGTCCGGGCGGCGAGTTCCCACAACGCGTCCCGTTCCAGCGCTGTGAACTTGTCCTCGGGTGTGACGCGGGCAGGTTCCCAACGGCGGCGCAGCTTGGGCAGGGTCAGATCGGCAGCGAGCTTCCCGCCGCCGAACCACACCGGACCGCCGTCCCTGGCGGCGTCGCCGGGCAGGGTGACGGCGTATCCGGTGACCTCGGCGGAGTTACGCGCGCTCAGCCGCTTGCGGACCAGCACCCCTGCGCCACCGAGGCGGGCGAAGAACTCCTGCTCGCTGGATGCTCCAGCTGCGGCGGTGCTGACCGCGCGCCTGAGCGTTACCCGCGGCGTTTCCCGCCATCCGCGGCGGCTGACCTTCTCGTTCTCCGCGCGGGTCGGGCGGCGGGCCGCAGTCCGGTCGCCGGGAGCCGTGCGCCGCAGCCCGTACCGTTCCTCGACAGCCCGGCATGCCTCGCGGACCCGGTAGCGCTCGTTCGACAGCCGGGGCCTGCCGCCATCCTGGCGGGCCAGCATCGCGACGATGTGGATGTGGTCAGCGCCGTGGCGAACGGCGATCCAGCGGACGGCGTCGTCGTCCTGGCCGTAGGGCGCGAGCCCGGTGCGGTGCATGACGTCGGCGGCGATCTGCGCCCACTCGTCGTCGGACAGCGTGTTGTCTTCCGAGGCGGCGCGGACCGCGCAGTGCCAGACGGGGCGGTCGAAGCCGCGCGGCCCGAGTGCCGCGTACGGCTGCTGGAGCAGGCCGCAGAGCTTGCGGAAGTCGCGCTGGCCGTCGGGGTGCAGCGGGGGTTCGAGTTCGGCTGGGTGCCGCCATCCGGCTACCAGGTGCGGGTCGGTGTGTTCTTCGCGGCGTCCGGGGCCGAACAGGTAGTAGATCAGCCCGGCGACTCGCCGGCCGCGTGGATCACTGATCTTCGCAATCACCGGAGCTGGCGGCGGATCTCCTCGGCCGCCGCGTCCAGGCGTTCCGCCCGGCGCAGGCACGCCGCCGCGTACGGGAGCAGGTCGCCGGAACGCTGGCCGGTAGCGTTCAGCTTTGCTACCGCCTGGTTCAAGTTCACTCCGATCCGCCGGACCAGGCCAGCCGCCCGGATGAATTCACCCAGGGCCTCGCGGAACGGGTTATCAGCGGGACACGTCACGCCCCGGGCGACAGACAGCGCCGCTTCCGCCGCGTAGGCGCCCCTGGCCAGTCCTGCCCTTGTGGCCGCCGCGTCCAGATCATGGAACTCCTCATCGGTCAGGGAGAACTCAACCCGCCGACAGCGCTTAGCCGACTTACGGGCGCGGCGGCCGATCAGCACCCTGCCCGGTCTCCTTGCGTTCTCGTACGCCGTCATTCCGCGTGTCTCCTGATGCCTGAGTGCCCTTTCAATTCAGCGCAGGCGCCGCCGCAGTCACTGTCGGCACTTTGACTCTGAGCTGGATTTATCAGCCACCATAATGCCAGGATCGCGCCCGATCCAGAGCTATCCCGGGTTTAGGCACATCTTGCTTCAACCACTGAACACTCCAATTGCGTTCGGTGCAAGACAGCACATACGGTCATTCAGAAAAGCTTTCCGGCACGGAGCACAAGCCGATGGCATGACTTGGGCCAAACTGATGAAGCACCCGATTCGCGCCCACCCGCACGCGGCGTTCTTTCCCTTCTTCGGTGAGAGTGCGAAACCCTGTCTCCGGCGCCAGCCGCAAAGCAGCTAATCGCTATCAGCGACTGGAGGGGTTGGCTGCGCCTCCACCCGCGACGCCGCCGCCTACTGCTACTCGCCACCAACCCGAAGACTCCCCTATCACATGCTCTCGTCGACTTGACCGCGAGATCGTCACCTAGTGTGGGAGTTCGCATATATACCACGCATCATGGAGTGCCGAATTAGGGCGAGACTCCCGTTAGAGATCATTATCCTCCTGGCCCTTAATAAGCCAGGTTGATAGCATAATCAGAAAGCTATAGCGATCCTCAGATACCGATCGGCCATGGAAAACGTCATTGCGAATATCGTTCAGTTTTGCCAACCAGTCAGATCGCGCCTTCCATCCACCCGATTTGTTTTCGTCGCCCGGTCGTGTGAACCTTTTCTCAAAGAGGCGCGTCCAGACGTCATGCGTCTTTGTCATGATGTCCCGGTAATCTACGATGTACAGGCAGTCCCAGGCATCAAGCTGATCGTCAGGAGGACGATCGGCGCTGCGCTCTACAGCCCGCTTACCAGCTTCGACCCGGATGTCCCTGGGCACGCCGTCCTGCAACCATGATGCGCCATACTCGTCTTCAAGACGACTCTGGATATCGGACTTCAAGGACTGCTCAAGCTCGGTGATCATTTCCTGGGCTTCTTGGTTATATTGCTTTGCTTCATCCTCGATCCACTCCGCGAGCTTCGGCGGGTTGAAGTCAGGGTGCGCGACATGGATTGTCTGCTGCAGGCGCCGCCAATACTTGGTGCTGGCACCCGACCCGTACATCTGACGGAACTCTAGGCCCTGTGTAGCATCGAGCGAACCCAGCATTGTCATGACCGAGGCCAAATATGGGACTGCGTCATCAAAGAGTAACGACGGGGCAACTTGTCGAGGATCGTAACCTTTTACCGTTACTAGATGATCGACGACATCACTGAGTATTCTAATTAACGACTCTACGCCCGTGTTAATAAAAACAAACCCACCTTCGGCACTTCCAAGCCCAAACTGAGTATCAAGTCCTTCTGCGAAATACGCCAGCCCTCGAATAAGGAACTCAAACAGAGGACCGTATGTGGCATCGTTCGAGCCTCTATAGAAAGTGCCTTGATATTTTACTTCCAGCTTTGTGAACTGACCGAGAAAATTCCCGCCCCCCACACCACGGCTTATAGCATCAATAGTTAGACAACGCTTGGCTGACTTAAGGTTTTCGCCGATAATTACACGCCCATACAGCGGCGATGACTTGTCCTCTCCAAGCTGCTGAGCGATTTGTAGCTTAAGAGCTTTGATTTGCTCGCGCAAGTCCGAGGATTGCCATAGCAGGTCTGCATTGAGAGTGTTGCGAAGATTCTTTGGCACCGCCTGCTGATTCTCGTTGATCTGCATGAACAGTTTGACTTGGTCCGATTGCTGTAGGTTTACGAAAGCGACGACTGGTATGAGGTCGGAAGATGCGCGGCTGCTCTCCGCGTATCCGTAGAGTCGGTGCTGGCCATCAATAACATATGCCGCACGAAAGGTCTGCGGTAGGTGGAGGATGCCAGCCCGGGTGCCACCAAGTTGCTTGGCAAATGGGTCGAACCTAGGGCCCCGGCCTCCTGCGTCCAGGCTAAGTATCAGCGAATTCGGAAAGTAGCCACCGTTCTCGACAAACTGCGCAACCCCTTTTAGCCTTGCCTTCTTGATCAGCCGCTGGTAAGTAGGCATCAAATTCTTGTTGGCCTTGTGGCGGTGCAAGATGTACGCGACCTTGAGGAGCCGCTCTGGCTCAATCGAAAACGAGTAATATTTATGCCCTCCGAGATGAGCTTCTATCGCTACAACCTCAGGATCTAGGTTCGGAATCTTAGTACCAGCGAAGAGGCTGCCGAGGAGCTGATATCGAGCGGCTGACCCTAGATGATCTGCGAGACTAATATAGTATTCAATCACCTCCTCGTCCATCAGAATAATTTCGGCCTGCTCGATGCGCTGCACTGTTTGAACACTAATCCCAAAATTATTGGTAGCAAGTATGAATTTAACTTTGTGATCCGGGAACGCATGCCTTATCTCACGAATTATTCCTCTCCGCTGAACTTCGATGCTCTCTATTTCCTTCTTGAACAGGCTCTTTCGCACGCTCTCCGAGGATCTGCACATGATAATGAGCACAACCTCATCATCGGCGGCAAATACATTAAAAATCTGAGTCTCGCCAGGGCTATTGTCGTAGCGAATCTCAAAGGTTCGCCCTTTATTCATGAGAGTGAATTGCAGTTTGGCAAATGCCGCCCAAACTCGGTCCGCGAAGGCGAGGTCGTGCGGCTTTGGCTTGCGCATACGAGCGGACTTCCGGTTGCGCAGGTCTACTATCCATCCGGCTGCCTCCATGTCAGGTATCTGTTTAGGCAGAACCGTCATGAACTCGTGCAGCGACATGCGCTTGCGGATTTCGGCAGGGATGCTCCTGACGGCGATCATTCTGTCGTCGGTCAGGTCTATAGGCGATGATGAGGTCATAGTCAATAGATATTGGTGAAGAGGTACTCTGTGGCGGTGCCTCGTGCAGCAGTAGCACCACCGACAGCGTTCTTACGGAAGGTCTCGATTCTGCGATCTCCCTTCTCAAACAATTCAGCGATCGAACTGTGCGCTGCGTTAGTTAGAATGTAGTAAGCGCTTCGCATACGGATGGCGTCGATCATCTTACTCAGCCGACGCTGGTCGGCGAAGCTAAATAGTTTGTCATTGTACCTAACAAATCCATTATTATTGTGCGCCACCGTATACGGAGGGTCGAGAAATACCAAGTCCCTCGCTCCAACGTTTTCGAGTGCGGCACTAAAGTCACTGGTAGTCAATATCGCTGAGCTGAGTCGCTCGCTCGCATTTCGCAACTCTTGAAGGCATGGAGGATTGTATGATGTCCGATACCCATATGGCACATTATATTTTCCAGCAAAATTCACGCGATAGATACCGTTGAAGGACGCATGATTTAGGAAGATGAACCGGGCGGCGCGTGATGCGGCTAAGCGGGGTCTAGTTGACCTCGCTGTGTAGTAACAGCTTTCGGTGTTTTTGTAGCGTCGCAGGAAACGCCAGACTTCTTCAGGATCTTCTCGAACCTGCACATACGCATCTATTAGCTCCGAGTTAAGATCTGAGAGATATGCTTTTGTGCCTATGTTAAGTCCGAAAAAAATTGCTGCTCCGCCAACGAAAGGTTCATGATAGTTATGAATGTCTGCCGCCGCCATCAGCTCGGCTACGCTCGGTAGGAGCCAACGTTTCCCACCCGCCCATCGGAGTAATGGCCGAAGCGTCGCCTCTGGTCTTGTCACCCGCAGAGGGTTTACAGCTGTTTCCCCTTGAAAGGATGCGACCTCGTCTTTCTCGCTGATTTCCCTGTCAAACATCATGGGCAGCGGCCCGACCGCTGAGGGCTTGTGGACAAGCCCGGGGTGGCATGTGGCGCTAGACACACTGCAAGCTTAAACCGAGGAGGACTTTTCATCGATAGTTCGCTAGCACTTCTGAAGAGAGAGGGATGCTGTCTGCCATGCGCGCCTGATAAGCGGTCTGTAGCCCGATTGATCATGTTATGGCATGTTTGTTACTAGATTCTGGAAGGACCGCTAGTTACCGCTGATCTGATTTGGGATGGCCGAACACTCCGTCCGCCAGTAGTGATGGCGGTCAATCGTCCGCTGCTGACACGTAGGTTGGCTACCGGCTTCTTGCTGCGGGCAGAGCGACAGGGTCGATGATTGGGGCTGATGCTTCAAATGGCTGGGACGGTGTGCTGGCGTGATGACACTTCAACGTTGTAGCTACGACGATCAGACCCGCTTTGCGGCTACGACTGCGGAGGCCTGACGGGCTTCGGCTATGCGATGGCGGGCCCAGCGGCGGGAGGTCTTGCCGAACAGGGCGGCGAGCTTGCGCTCAGATAGTGGCTGACCGTTGGAGACGCTGGTGCGGTAGGCAGCTACCGCTGCTTCGCTGATATCCTCGCCGGTCACGCTAGCCCCGGGCGCCACGTCCCAGCCGACTACCTGGTTGTCGGAGACTCGGTGCGTACGGTCAGCCTCGGTGAGGCCTGGACCGCCGGACCAGGCCTCACCGAGGAATGGGTCCGTAACTCGTGCGCGGGCCACAACGCCAGGGGAGGCGGTGCGGATGAGCCAGAGAAGGAGTTCGTAACTGCCGACGAGGCTGGCTGCGGGCCAGGCCGCGACGGTGGCGCCGATGGGGCCGTGGGACCAGCCGTGGGCCAGGTTCGCGGCGAGGGTGGCCACAATGCCCAGTCCGAGGAGCCAGCGGGCCAGGCCCGGTACGCGCAGCTGATGGCGGGCGGCGTACAGGACGACCATCGAGGAACAGTAGACCAGGCCGTCGATCGTGGCAGGCTCCAGCCGCGCCGTCACGCCGCTTTCGCCATGGGCGCTGATGACCTCGTAGGCGTGCCAGTAGCTGATGTAGGCGGCGATGCCGGCCACGCCGAGCACGGCGACGGTGGCGGAGGCGCGGATGGCCCGATCGGCGACGTTCACCGCCGTCCCCTCGAGGGCCGGGTTCGGGGAGTCGTCATCGGGCCGCTGCGCCGCGGCTCGGTCACTAGGGAGGCGCCGCCGGTGCCGAACGGGCCCACCTGGTAACCCAGTGCCTTGAGCACGCTGGCGAGCGCCCGGTTCATGGTTTGCTGGGTGTCGTGGTGTTCGCGGCCGCGGTCCCAGTCGAGCGTGAGCAGGTTGTGGGTGGTCCACGAGACCGCGACGCCGCCCTGGCCGTCGGAGTTGTGGCGGGCCGGGATCGGGAGCACGCACACTCCGCCCAGCCGGTAGCCCGGATGATGCGGTTCGCAATAGTGCAAGGTAAATCCTGCCTCGGTCAGCGCCGCAGCCACATCGCGCGCCAGCGGGGCGTTGGGGTCGCCCGCTGGCAGGGGATGGCCGAGGCCGTCGGCCAGGCGAGCGCGAGCGTCGGCGAGTTCCTCGCTTTCGGCGAGCGCCCGCAACGGGCGCAAGTCCGGCGGCTGGAATTCGTCCCGATGTTCGTCTCGGCCGAGGTCTCGGGACTGATCTTCGGACATGCTGCTCCTCCTTGATCAACTGGGAGGAATTTGGGAGATCATCTTCTGGATGACCCTTCCCAAAGCACTCCCAACAGGGTTGAAGAGGAGCCTCTGGCCTGGCCTTTCTCAAATAGTCACCGACAGCAGGAACAGCGGTGAATCTTTCGCATCGAGGGGGTCAGGGGTTCAAATCCCCTCAGCTCCACCAAGTTCCAGCAGTTCACAGGCACTGTTAGATTTTCTGCAGCTCGACGTGGGAGCCATTGTGGGAGCCAGGTTGTTGGCTTCCGGTATGGCTGAGGCGAAGCGCCGCGGCTACGGCGACGACGGCATCTACTTCGATCACCGCGGCGACTGCCGGGACGGCGTCCATCACAGGACCTGTTCCGGCCGTTGGCGCGGGGTGGTCTCGCTTGGCTTTGACGCGGATGGGAAGCGGATCCGCAAGAAGGTCAGCGGCCAGACCAAGGCCGAGGTCAAGGACAAGCTCAAGGCACTGCACTCTGAGCTAGACGCGGGTATCCGGACGACCGCGGCCTACACGGTGGAGAAGGCAGTGGCCGACTGGCTGGATGAGGGCCTGCCGGGGCGTGCCGCTAAGACGCTCGAGGTCAACCGGGACTCGCTGCGGCCGCTGCTAGCGGTGATCGGGACGATCCCGCTGCGGGACTTGACTGTGCAGGATGTGCGGACCGCGCTGAGGAGGATGGCGGCCACGCACGCCACCCGGACGCTGCGGAAGGCGCACAACTGCCTGACGCGGGCACTGCGGCACGCTGAGGGGCAGGACCTGGTCCGAAGGAACGTCTCTGCGCTGGTGGACACCCCGCGCGGGCGGGAAGGGCGGCCGTCGCAGTCGCTGACGCTGGGGCAGGCTGCCACGCTGCTGGAGGCGGCCGAAGAGTCCCGGCTGCATGCGTTCATCGTGCTGTGCTTGGTCACCGGGGTTCGCTCGGAGGAGGCACGGGCGCTGACATGGGAGCACGTGGACCTGGAGGCCGGGACGATCTCGGTCTGGCGGTCGGTGCGGGCGAGTGGCGACACCAAGACGAACCGGTCGCGCCGGACGCTGAAGCTTCCGGAGATCGCCGTAGACGCGCTGCGCCAGCAGCGGCGGCGTCAGGAGGAGGAGCGGCACAACGCTGGGGAGCAGTGGCAGGAGCAAGGCCTGGTGTTGACCACGTCCGTGGGGACGGCGTATGAGTCCCATAACTTGCGGCGGGACTTCCGCCGGGTTACCGCAGCGGCCGGACTCGGTGCTCGCTGGGTGCCGAAAGAGCTGCGGACCTCGTTCGTCAGCATGATGAGTTACCAGGGCGTGCCGGTGGAAGAGATCGCGCGGCTGGCCGGGCACGCAAGCTCCCGGACCACCGAGGTTATCTACCGGCGCGAACTGAGCCCGGTAATTACGACCGGGGCCGAGGTGATGGACCAGATCTTCCGGCCTGATAACCGCCGTGCCGGTCAGCCTCCTAGGTGATACGGCGTACCCGGATAAGCACGCCCCAGGTCAGATCAGATTGATATGGCGTGCGCTGGGCGCTCGGTCATGCCGATGAGCGAGTGTTCTCCTGGCAGATTCCGGGGTTCAGATCAAACCAGCGATGACGTGGGAGAGTGGCTCGCCGCCTAATGATTGAGACTTGGTGGACACTGGTGACGGCGTATCATACAGATATGTACCCACCACTTCACTTCTTTCTTTCATATTCACACGAAGACCAGGCTCTTGTGAATCACCTTCGGGGCGACCTTGAGAGTAATGGCGTGAACCTTTGGGTGGATAGAACGGATTTGGTTCCCGGCACTCCCAATTGGGAGCGTAGCTTGCGGCGAGGCCTTGAACACGCATTCGGGTTGATCCTGAGCGCTAGCCCGGCCACAATTAATTCGTCGACAGTGCAAGCTGAACTCGCGCTTGCTCAATCTCTCGATCTTCCAATACTCCCGGTGTGGCTCGACGGAGAGAACTGGAGCCAGTCTGCGCCGTTGAGTGTGACACAAACCCAATATATAGATCTCCGCAGAGATAGCTACAAGGCTGGCTTGAGTCAGCTGATAGGACGACTAAAAGATGTGGAAGCGGAACGGAAGCCTATTCACATCCTGGTCAGTGATGCATTTGATAGTTGGTATAGTCGTGGCGATGCATATGGGTTTGGGTTCGGCGTTGATTCGTATGTTACCGTGCAACTAGACGTACCGCCGTATGACAAGCCGAAAGAGGCAAGGAGCGGGGGCGAGAGAGCGGTCCTGTTTAATTCCGCCGCCTACGATTCGCTACAAGCCCTTCTGGATGAGTTGTATTCGTCGTATCTTTCCGACACTTACGAGCCTCTGACGTATGGCTTGAGCTGGCTGCTGAGGGAACGAGGATCAAGAAATTCGCAAACGCATGGCATTAATCCGTCACGTCTCGTTGCGCCGTGGTCTTGGCTGAGCATTAAAGAGTTGACTCCTACTTCCATCTTGCAGCCATATTGGGGAAGATCAACTCTTGACCAATATGGGCTCATTGCCGGTAGCGTGTGGGCGCTGATGGACTTCAGGAGTACCGAGCGTTCTGGCAACATGAGATGTGGAGACGCTTTTGGGATTGCGGTTAACAATTACACTCTATTGCAAGAGGTCTTTCATGGTGCCGGCAAACAGCCTTATCCTCCTTACAGAGGAGGGTTTCTCGAGCTCGCTTCATATGAATCAATCGAGACCGCAGCCTTTCGCCATCTCGTGGTGGCTTTGGACATATGGGCTGGACGGCCGTTCGGAGGGAAGGTTCTCAGGGAGACTGGAAAAAGGTTCGATCCAAGCCTGGTAACGGGCTACTGACAAGAGCGCCGCCTACTGCCGCCGACCTCGATCTCCGGACTGGCCTCGATTGCGGGGCCCGCATCGCTTCGCGGTAGGACGGCGCCAAGCGCGGCGAGTACCGCCCTGTCGGTCTAAGGCCCTCGTATTGCTCATTGGCTGAGCGGGAGTTCGCGATCGCGTTCACTATTGAGGGTCCGTCTGCAAGGACGGGTCCCCTTGCGTCAGGCCGAGGATCAATACTCGGATGATCGGAGCGGCGTTCCGGTAGAGCGTGCGTACCTCGGACGCGTCGAACTTCTCCCGACAAGAGACAGCAGCAGCGCGCTCCACCAGCAGGTCCTGAAGGTGCATCTTGGCACCCGGTAAAGCCTCAGCACCGAGTTCTTCGTGGATGAAGCTGCAAGACTGGGCGTACCAGCGAGGTCTGTACGGTCCAGGATGTGGCCGGCCCTGGGGCCCCGCATCGGCGATGTCCCTGCTGAGCCCCATGTCCAGGCCCGACGTGGTGACCGACAGCTGCTCAATCCGACTGATGACGCGCGTCGCGGCACAATCGCACATGCCGATGAGCGGACGCGCTCAGATATTCCACCTGGTGGCGCTGCTGCCGTACTAACACAAGCGCTGGTGAATTGGCGTGGTGACAACCCGGGGCCGAAGGCCTGGCCTGTGCCAACAGAGTTACATTCAGAAGGCCCCTGGATAGCTGACCAGTGCTTCTTTAGCAAGCCTCGCGAAGCTGCTCATGTCTCCTTCATCTTGCATGTCCGAGGAAGAACTAATGCGATGCCTTAGAGCCGATAAGAAACTCCCATCCCTCATGTTCAGATTTTTCGAGCCAGTCAATCAAGGCAGCCTTGCCGACTGCAGGATCCCGTTCGTTGGCAATTATGGCTTGTTGCAGAGTAACAATATCCTCAGATGTCAGGGTTGGTGTTATACACTTTCCTACCAGGATTCGATTCAGAAGGCGTTTGAACTCCTTCGAATATTGCTGGAGAAAGGCGGGTGATCTTTTGTCCATCATCCATGAATACCTATAGTGATCCAACTTCCCATAGAGCAGCTCGTCAGCTGCCGTTCCCACGAAAGCCCGATCTTCATCATTGATGTTATCGTCCTTTGCGCCTTCGACCTCTTCTCGGAAACTGGCAGCCTCTGAGGTAAGGATCGCGAAGGAGTACCGATTCCAATCAGAGGGAAGCGCATGCATTTGGCCAGCATTCATTAAAACATCGACAAGTCTAATAACTTCACGCGAAACGCCGCCACCAAGAATGGCCACTGCCATAACCTCGTCTGGTGGGAGGTTTTTCAGCCCGCGCTTATTCAGCATCTCGTCGATCATGATAGTGCTTGCTTGGGGCAGATCAAAAACTTGATAGAACGAGCTGTTGAATTCGTTGCGATCCCGGACACCGCCAAGGTCAAGGCGCCGCGCCGCCTCATCTGAGACGGAGACGAAATAATGTACACCCCAGATGTCAAAGATGCCCTTGATGGCCCTCAATAGCTCTAGGACGTCCTTTGGATCCTCCATCTTATCTAGCTCGTCGATGGCGATAACTACTGGGCCGTCGATCGCTTCAACAACCGTCTTGCAGAACTCTCTGAATGCATGAACGAGTGACGATAGAGTCACAGGACGCTCAGTGAATTGCTCTCCCTGAGTCTTCCGCAAGCCTACCGAAGTCCCCGCCTTTGAAAGACTTCCCGAAAGTTCAGAAGAAGCGCTCAGGACAGTACTAAATCGCGCTTGGCGGCGGAACTCTATAGCACGTTCATACGTGTCGGCAGGTTTTCTCCTAAAACGGCCCGACAGGTAGAAGAAAGCACCTAGGCTTCCTAGTGGTCTGTAAGACCGCTTGTTTTAGTCTTTGCGCGGTTGATCTTGGCCAGGATCTCGTCTGCGTCCTTGGTCCAGGCGAACGGGCGAGGGTGGTCGTTCCAGGTGTCGATGAACGCGCCGATGGTGTCTGTGAGCTGGCGAACTGAGGTGAACGAGCCGCGGCGGATGGCCTGGCGGGTGATGACCGAGAAGAAGCACTCCACGAGGTTGATCCACGAGCATCCGGTCGGGGTGAAGTGCAGCGTAACCCGCGGGTTCTTCTCAAGCCATTTGCCGACCTCAGCGTGCTTGTGGGTTGCGTAGTTGTCGCAGATCACGTGCAGATCGGTGTTCGGGTAGGCGGCGGCGGCCTTCTTCAGGAAGCGCAGGAACTCCTGGTGCCGGTGGCGGGGGTAGCAGGCGTCGGTGACCTGGCCGGTCGCGGTGTTGAGGGCGGCGAACAGGCTGGTGGTGCCATGCCGCGCGTAGTCGTGGGTCTGCCGTTCGGGGATGCCGGGCCGCATCGGCAGGATCGGCTGGCTGCGCTCTAAGGCCTGGCACTGGGACTTCTCGTCGATGCAGACCACGACGGCGTTCTCGGGCGGATGCAGGTACAGGCCGACGACGTCAGTGATCTTTGCTTCCAGCTGCGGGTCGGTGGAGAACTTGAACCCCTCGGTGCGGTGCGGCTGCAGGCTGTAGCGCCGCCACAGCCGGGTGATCGAGTCGTGGCTGACCTCCAGCTTCTTGTTCCTGCGCAGCCAGCCGGCCAGGCGCCTGCTCGACCAGTGCGTTACGCCTGCCGAGCGCAGCGCCTCCGGCGGCGGGGTGACCGTCGCCGACAGAATCATGCTGGTCGCCTCCTCGGTCAGCACCGTCTTCGGCCCGCCCGGCCGCGGCGCGTCCTCCAGCCCGGCCAGCCCGTCCTCGGCGTACTGCCGCCGCCACTTGATCACTGTCGGCTCAGTGCAGCCCACCCGCTCCGCGATCTGCGGCCCGGTCAGGCCCTCCGCCGCCAGCAGCACAATCCGGGCCCGCTCAGCAACCCGCGCCTCGGCGCCGCGGTCTCGGACCCGCCGCTCCAACTTCACCCGGTCCGGCTCCGGGACAGTCAGCATGCGCACGCGATTCGGCATACGCCATTGTCCCGCAACCTGCATAAAAGCTAAAGAGAGACATGCGTCAGATCACTAG
>Ga0209333_1000290_pt1 | contig 27973 bp, 23 predicted proteins | sample BlaSpr_A8_OM2_O3_FD_187982 | JGI IMG/M metagenome (GOLD analysis project Ga0209333, IMG submission 187982) | Forest soil microbial communities from Thunder Bay, Ontario, Canada - Black Spruce, Ontario site 2_A8_OM2_O3 (SPAdes) (version 2) | ecosystem: Environmental > Terrestrial > Soil > Boreal... | reverse complement strand
ACAACGCGGCGAGCCCCTGCCACAACGCGGCGAGCCGCTGCCACAGCGTGGCGACCCGTCCGCTGCCGGATCCGTGCTGCCCCGCCGTACCGGCCGCACCCGTCGTTCCGGCCGGCATCGCAGCGCGCACCGGCTGAGCCTGCCACCGGACGCGCCGACCCTGCTGATCGCCGTACCTGGCAGCGCCAGCGCCGCCAGTGACCGGATCAGCGGCGAGATCGCCGAGGCCGCCGGGGAGTCGTGCCAGGGCGCTCACCTCCAGGTGGCCTACCTGGAAGGCAGCGAGCGCAGCCTGACCGAGGCGCTTTCCGCCCCGTCCCAGGGGCCGTGGCCGGCGCTGGCGGTCGTGGTGCCGTTGCTGACCGGGCCGCATCCGCGGTCAGACGCCGCCCTGCAGCGCGCCGTCGCGGGCGCAGCCGGGGAGGTCGTGCTCGCGGAGCATCTCGGCCCGCACCCGCTGCTCGCCGAGGCCCTGCATGGCCGGCTGGCCCAGGTGGGGCTGGCGCGGGAAAGCCGGGCCCGCGGGCTCAGCATCAGCAACGCCGCCAACGGCGTTCTCGTGCTGGCGGACCGGGGCGATGACGCCGTCCGGGCTGCCGGAGTGGCAGCCGTCCTGCTGGCCGGACGGCTTGCCGCCCCGGCCATGCACGCCTCGATCGACGACCCGCAGGGCGTTGCCGGCGCGGTGATGCGGCTCCGTGAGATGGGAGCCTCCCGGGTCGCTATAGCCCCGTGTGTCATCGGGCCCGAGACCGATCCGAGAGAAATCGACGCGGTCAGCGCCGCGACCGGCGCACTGGCCGCCCCGCCGCTGGGCGCCCATCCGGCGATCGGCCAGCTGGTGGCTATGCGTTACGGCAACGCGCTCGTCGGGCTGCGCCCGGCGGACAGCTCCCTCGGCTAACTGTGTCGGTCCCCGTCAGAGGGGAATCATTGCTGCGTTGAGGCCGCCCGCCGGGGCGCAGGCCGCGACGGGGGCAGGGCAGCGATAGCCAACCTTAGGGGGCGCTATGAGCGGCAAGTTCGTTCTCGAGCAGGGCAGCAGCGGCAAATACCACTTCAACCTGCTGGCCGGCAACGGACAGGTCATCGCCACGAGCCAGCACTACGACAGCAGGGAATCCGCGCTGCACGGAATCGAGTCGGTGAAGACCAACGCCCCGGGCGCGGACACCGACGACCGGTCGGAGAAGTAACTCCCTCGCCCGCCACGGGGCGGTGTTCCGCTATGCGGAATCAGCCATTGACAGAGCGATTCGGCTGCGCTGAGCTTCGTACTGCGGGCGCCCCCCGTGACGGGCGCGATCTCCCATCCGGGCCGGCCTGCCGCTTCATCCGAATGCCTGTGGAGATCACCCAGAGAGGGGTGCTCGGGCCGTGAGCGAATGGGACGCCACCTCATACGAGGGCAAGGACACCATCCTGCGCGTCGTCCGCAATGAGGCGGACCGCATGTTCGAGCTGGCCGAACGGCCGGGCGCGTGGGAGGCGCCAACCGCCTGCGAAAACTGGCGGGTCAAGGACATCATCGGTCACCTGATCGACACCACCGAGGGCTACTTCGCGGCGTTCGAGACCGCGCGGAGCGGCGCCGAGGCGCCGGACGCGTTCGGGCTGCCCGGCATGCACCAGCGCGCGGGTGAGCAGGCGGTCGCGCTCGGCGTGCTGTCGCAGCAGGAGGCCATGGACCGGGTGCGCGGCGACCTGGACAAGATGATGGGGATCCTGGAGCCGCTGTCGGCCGACGAGTGGACCGGCTTCATGGTCTCGCACTTCTACATGGGTCCGGTGCCGGCCTTCTTCTACGCGGCCGGCCAGCTGATGGACTACGGCGTGCACACCTGGGACATACGCCAGGGCACCGGCCAGGGCCACGGGATGACCGGCGACGCGGCCGACCTGCTGGTGCCGTTCATGTTCGTGCTCTGGCAGTCGACGATCAAGGCCGACGCCGACCTCAGCCCGTTCAGCATCGGAATCCGGGTGACCGGCAGGAACGGCGGCGAGACCCGGGTTTCCGTCGGCGAGCAGGGCATGCAGTACGAGCCGGGCAGCGTAGACGATCTCCCCGCGGTCATCGACTTCGACGCCGGGAGCCTGGTGCTGACCACGTTCGGCCGGAGCAACTCGGGGACGGTACGCGGTGACGCGGACCTGGCGGACCGCTTCCTGAACCTGTTTTACCGGATTTAGGCCGTTATCCGCCTAGAGCAACCGTACGGGGCGTGCGCTTCGGCAGCTTCCTGCCAGCGAAGCTGGACGGCAAGCTTGCCGGCGCTCGCCGCGTGCACGTAGAACGCCGGGGCGCCCTGATGATAGTCCTGGATGAAGCCGCCGCGTCGGCACGCGTGCCAGCCCGTACCCAGGTCAGCCCAGATCCGCCAGCCGGGGAAAATCTCCCCGAGCGCCTCGATGCCGGCGTCTGCGAGTTCTGCTGCACCCATACCGCGCCACGCCCCCCTTTCGTCATAGCCCTGTGGCCATGATTTGTTCATATCAGAGCGGCGGCGCTAAGTGGAGTACTTCCCTTTAATATTGCGCGTAGGGGAATCCCTAATGCGCGGAAACATCGCAGGTCACGGCGGTATGCGAGCGCAGCCTAGAGTCCGCGGAACACGAGCAGCGCTAGATCATCGGTGGGCGGGTCTGGGCCAAATTCGCGCACCGTGCGCTGGATTCTGGCGACAACCGATCCAGCGTTAAGATCCGGGCAATCGCCGAGCAGATCCCGCAGCCCGTCGTCGTCATCGAGCAGCCGGTCACCGCAGCGCCGCTCGGTCACCCCATCGGTCACGCAGAGCAGCACGTCGCCCGGGGACAGCCGGAAGGTGTTCTGCTCGAACGTGACGCCGTCCAGCACCCCGAGCAGCGGCTGCGGCTCCGCCACGGCCTCGACGCCGCCGGCCGAGCGCAGCACCAGCGGCTGGGGATGGCCGGCGCAGACCAGGGACACGACGGCCGCCTCGCCGGAGGCCGACGCCGGCCTGAGCTCACCGTGGATCAGTGTGATGAACCGCGCCCGGGAGCCCTCATCGACGATGAGCGCGTTCAGCCGCTCGAGCACGGTCGGGACGTCATGGCCTTCCCGGGCCAGGATCCGCAGCGCGTGCCGGGTCAGGCCGGTCACCGCGGCGGCTTCCGGCCCCTTGCCGCAGACGTCGCCGATCGCGAACCGCCAGCGGCCCGGCGTCGCCTCGAACACGTCGTAAAAGTCGCCACCGACCTCGTTGCCCTCGCCGGCGGCCTCGTACCCGGCGGCCAGCTCCACGCCGGGAATGTCCGGCAGTTCCGGCGGCAGCAGGCTGCGCTGCAGCGCGTTGGTGGCCTGCAGCTGTTCCGAGTAGAGCCTGGCATTGTCCAGGGCCAGCGCGACCCGCCTGGTCAGGTCCTCGGCGAGCTCCACGGCCTCCCTGGCCAGGGCTCCCTCGCGGGGGCGCCCGATCAGGAAGATCCCCAGGCTGCGGTCGCGTGCCACCAGCGGCAGGCACCAGGCCGGATCCGAGGCCAGCTCGGCCGCGGCGGCGGACCCGAGGTCCCGCGCCGGCGATGCCGCGGCCGCGTTGAGCGACCATTCCCGCGGGCCCTCGGCGGGCCGCACCTGGGGCGTGGGCGCCTCGTTGAGCAGGCCAGTGAGCGCGTCGATCAGGGATTCATCGGCGTGCCACACGTAGGCGGGGCTGAGCTCACCGTCCTCGCCCGGCAGCAGCGCGGCGCACCAGGCCGCGAGCCGGGGCACGACCAGCTGAGCGGCCAGCGCGACGGTCTTCTCCTGGTCGAGGTTGCCGGCCAGCAGGTCGCTGGCTTCGGCGAGGAAGCTGAGCCGGGCCCGGCGGATCCGGTCATGCTCGGCGAACCTGGCCCGCTCGAGCGGCACCGCCATCCGGTCGGCCACGTCCTGCACCCGGGCCAGGTCCGCCTGGGTGAACCGGTCCGGCTCGGCCGACGCCACCGCGAGCATCCCGATCACCCGGCTGTCGGCCGCCAGCGGCACGGTCAGCAGCGAATGCAGCGGCTCGTTCTGTACCTGCGCGAGGTCGGTTCCGCGTTGGGAGAACCTGTTGTAAAGGTCAAGGAACGTTGCCATCCCGGCGGGCCGGGCGCCCGAGTCCTCGTCGTCGGCCTGGAGCTGCGGTATCCCGCCGCCGACCGCCGCACGCATCCGAAGCTCGCCATCCTCGTCGGCGATCAGCGCGTAGGCGGCGTCGGCGGCCGCGGCGTCGCGTGCTAGCTCGACGGCGTGCCCGAGCAGCTCGTCGTACCCGAGCGGGAGCAGGTCAGTGATGCGGCGCCGAGCCGAGGCCGTCACCGGCGGTGCGTCGGCCTCGGCGGCGTCTGACCCAGTGTCCGCCCCCGGGTCTGGCCCGGCGTCCGGGCCGGCATCGGGGCCGAGGCGGAACCAGACCGCCTTGGCCGAGGCCGCGTACGTCACGCCCCATGACGCGGAAAGCGCCGCGGGCAGCAGCAGACCCCGGCCGCTCGGCCGGTCCACGACCGCCGTGGCGCCCGGCGGGTCGGGTATCACCCGCGCCGGATGCCGGTCCAGGACTGATACCTCGATATTCGTCCCGTTAAGCCGACAGGTCAGCTGCACCGGCGTCCCGGCGTGCACGATGGCGTTGGTGACCAGTTCGCTGGTTAGCAGCACCGCGTCGGATACGGCATCATCGTCGAAGGGCAAACCGCTCGAAATGAGTGTTTCGCGGACAAAACGGCGAGCCGCAGCGGCCGCGGAGGGCTCGGGGTCAAAGTCCGCGGCAGCGACGAGGTTCTGGCGTCCGTCCACATGCCTTCCCGGTGCAAACGCTGCCGGCTGACCTTCCTATCGTGGCAGACTCGTGACATTGGCACATCCGGGAAGCGCAGTCCAATCCCGCACCTGCCAGGCCGGGCAGTGTGGGCCATGGGCGGAGGAGAGGACACGCGATGACCGAGACCACGGCCAGTTCTCGCGTCATAAGACAGAACCAGACGGGGCTTGGTAACGGCGGGGGCGGCGGCCGCTCGGGCGACGGCAACGATTCCGGCGGCCACGGCTCCGGCGGCAACGGCTCCGGCAGACGTGGGTCCGGCGGTAACGGCTCCGCCAGGGGCGGTGCCAGGTATACCGAGGCCGACCTCGAGCCGATCCGGGCGAGGCTTGCCGAGTTCGCGCGCGGCGACTTTCGCTCGTGTGCGGAGACCGCCGGCGAGCATGAGGCCGTCACCACGGCCGACCCCCTGCTGGGCGAGATCCTGCAGCTGGCCGACGACGTCGGGGGCCAGCTGGCCTCGGTGACCTCGGAGTCCGCGCAGACCGCCGCTCAGGTGCGCGACATCGCGCTGATCACGACCGCGGTGGCCCGCGGCGACCTCACCGGCAAGGTGACGGTCGAGGCCACCGGAGAGATGCTGCAGCTCAAGCAGACCGTGAACATGCTGGTCGACCAGCTGTCCGCGTTCGCCGACGAGGTCACCCGGGTATCCCGCGAGGTCGGCACCGAAGGCCGGCTCGGCGGACAGGCCTACGTCCGCGGCGTCTCCGGGGTCTGGAAAGACCTCACCGACAACGTCAACGTCATGGCGAACAACCTGACCGGCCAGGTCCGCAACATCGCCCAGGTCGCGACCGCGGTCGCCAACGGCGACCTGTCGAAGAAGATCGACGTCGACGCGCGCGGTGAGATCCTCGAGCTGAAGACCACGCTCAACACCATGGTCGACCAGCTGTCCGCGTTCGCCGACGAGGTCACCCGCGTGTCCCGCGAGGTCGGCACCGAAGGCCGGCTCGGCGGCCAGGCCTACGTCCGCGGCGTCTCCGGCGTCTGGAAAGACCTCACCGACAACGTCAACGTCATGGCCGACAACCTCACCGGCCAGGTCCGCAACATCGCCCAGGTCACCACCGCGGTCGCCACCGGTGACCTGACCAAGAAGATCGACGTTAACGCGCGCGGTGAGATCCTCGAGCTCAAGACGACCATCAACACGATGGTCGACCAGCTGTCCGCGTTCGCCGACGAGGTCACCCGGGTATCCCGCGAGGTCGGCACCGAAGGCCGGCTCGGCGGCCAGGCCTACGTCCGCGGCGTCTCCGGCGTGTGGCAGGACCTGACCGACAACGTCAACTTCATGGCGAACAACCTCACCGGCCAGGTCCGCAACATCGCCCAGGTCGCGACCGCCGTCGCCAACGGCGACCTGACCAAGAAGATCGACGTTAACGCGCGCGGCGAGATCCTCGAGCTGAAGACCACGCTCAACACCATGGTCGACCAGCTGTCCGCGTTCGCCTCGGAGGTCACCCGGGTGGCCCGCGAGGTCGGCAGCGAGGGCCGGCTCGGCGGCCAGGCCGAGGTTCGCGACGTGTCGGGCACCTGGAAGCGCCTGACCGAGAGCGTCAACGAGCTGGCCAGCAACCTGACCACGCAGGTGCGCGCGATCGGCGCCGTCGCCAGCGCGGTCGCCGAGGGCGACCTGACCCAGTCGGTGGAGGTCGCGGCGCGCGGCGAGGTCGCCGAGCTCAAGGACAACGTCAACCTGATGGTCGCCAACCTGCGCTCGACCACCCGGGCCAACCAGGAGCAGGACTGGCTGAAGACCAACCTCGCCAGGATCGCGGGCCTGATGCAGGGCCACCGCGACCTGCTGGAGCTGGCCCGCCTGATCCTCGGCGAGCTGACCCCGCTCACGTCCGCCCAGTACGGGGCGATCTACCTCGCCAACGACGCGGCGATGCCGCGTGGCCAGCACCAGGGTTTCGAGTTCACCCGCATCGCCACGTACGGCTTCATGAAGGGCGGGCTCACCCGGTTCGCGGCGGGCGAGGGCCTGGCCGGCCAGGCGGCCATCGAGCGCACGCCGATCGTGATCAGCGACGCGCCCGCCGGCTACCTCAAGGTCGGGTCGGGACTCGGCCAGGCAGCGCCGGTGAGCGTGGCGGTGCTGCCGATCCTGTTCGAGGACCAGGTGCTCGGCGTGCTCGAGATCGCGTCGCTGACCCGGTTCAACGACGTCCACCTCGCGTTCTTCGACCAGTTCGTCGGGACCATCGGCGTGGCGATCAACACGATCATGGCCAGTTCCCGGACCGAGGCGCTGCTCAGCGAGTCGCAGCGGCTCACCACGCAGCTTCAGGAGCGCTCCGTCGAGCTGCAGCGCCAGCAGGCCGAGCTGCGCAGGTCCAACGCGGAGCTCGAGGAGAAGGCCGCGCTGCTCGCCAAGCAGAACAGCGCGATCGAGGTCCAGAACCGCCAGATCGAGCAGGCACGGCAGACCCTGGAGGAACGCGCCCAGCAGCTGGCGATCTCCTCCCGGTACAAGTCCGACTTCCTCGCGAACATGTCACACGAGCTGCGCACGCCGCTGAACAGCCTGCTGGTCCTGGCCAAGCTGCTGTCCGAGAACCAGGACGGCAACCTCACCGGCCAGCAGGTGGACTTCGCCCGCACGATCCACGCGGCCGGGTCCGACCTGCTGCAGCTGATCAACGACATCCTGGACCTGTCCAAGGTCGAGGCCGGCAAGATGGACGTCAACCCGGCCGACCTGCAGCTCGCGGCGCTCACCGATTACGTCGACGCCACGTTCCGGCCGATGGCCGAAGATCAGGGCCTCGGCTTCAGCGTCGAAGTACGCGGCGGCACGCCGGACTGCCTCTACGTGGACGAGCAGCGGCTCGAGCAGATCCTGCGCAACCTGCTGTCCAACGCGGTCAAGTTCACCTCGGTCGGCGAGGTCAAGCTCACGATCGCGCTGGCCGGCGAGGTGGAGTTCGCCGGCGCGCTCAGGGGCGCATCCGACGTCGTCGCGTTCGCCGTGTCCGACACCGGCGTGGGCATAGCCAGGCAGAAGCTCGGCACGATCTTCGACGCGTTCACCCAGGCCGACGGGACGACCAGCCGCCGCTACGGCGGGACCGGGCTCGGCCTGTCGATCAGCCGCGACATCGCCCGGCTGCTCGGCGGGGAGATCCGCGCGTCCAGCCGGCTGGGCAAGGGCAGCACGTTCACGCTGTACCTGCCGACCGGGCGCCCGCCGGGAGCCGCGATGGACCCGGGCGCGGCGATGGTCGACACGCTCGCGATCCCGGACACCCCCGGCGTGATCATGAGCGAGGCCACGGTGCCCGTGGCGGGCGACGGCGAGGACGTGCTGAACGGGGCGCGGATCCTGATCGTCGACGACGACGCGCGCAGCGTATTCGCCCTCACGGGCGTCTTCGAGCGGTTTGGGGCCGAGGTCCTATATGCGGAGAACGGCCGTGCCGGGATAGAGTCGCTGGAGCGCAACGAGGACATCTCGCTGGTGCTGATGGATGTGATGATGCCGGAACTTGACGGGAACGCGACGATGCGGGCCATCAGGAAGATGCCGCAGTTCGCCGACCTGCCGATCATCGCGCTCACCGCCAAGGCGATGAAGGGCGACCGGGAGAAGAGCATCAAGGCGGGGGCCTCCGACTACTTCCCCAAGCCGGTAGAGACCGATCACCTTCTGCAGCTGATGCGACATTGGCTGCGGCGCAGCGGCGGGCCAGGCAGCTTACGCGCCGTTGCCCACGCCAACACGCGCTAGGAGCACCCAGGTGGCAGAGAAGGCCAGGATCCTTCTGGTTGACGACCGCGCGGAGAACATCGTCGCGCTCGAGGCGATCCTCAGCTCGCTGAACCAGACGCTGGTGCCGGCGAGGTCCGGGGATGCGGCGCTCAAGGCGCTGCTGAGTGACGAGTTCGCGGTGATCCTGCTGGACGTGCTGATGCCGGGCATGGACGGGTTCGAGACCGCCGCCCACATCAAGCGCCGCCCCAAGACCCGCGACGTGCCGATCATCTTCCTGACCGCGCGCAACGCCGAGCCCGACTACGCGTTCCGCAGCTACTCGGCCGGCGCGGTCGACTACATCGCCAAGCCGTTCGACCCGTGGGTGCTGCGCGCCAAGGTCTCGGTCTTCGTCGACCTTTACACGAAGACCCGCCAGCTCAGCGACCAGGCGACGATGCTGCGCGCGCAGCTGGGCGACTCACTGGCCCCGGCGGAAGCGGTCCGCGCCGACGCGGACCCGGTGCTCGCCGAACTGTCGGCGCGCCTGGCCGCGGTCGAGGACATGGTCACCGTGCTGTCCGGGCAGACCTCCAGCGCGCCCGATCCCGCGATCGCCGAGTCCATGCGCCAGCTGGAGCACCGCGTGACGCGGCTGCGCGGCGTCTTCGACGCCCTCCGTGTCGACACCTGACAGAAGGTCACGCCTCGGCGTCGTACTCCCCCGGCTGATGGCCGGCGGGCAGGCGGTGCTTGGCTACCCGTGCGGTGGGCGTGCGCGGCAGTTGGTCGATGAGCTGCCAGTAGCGGGGCACCTTGAACGCGGCGAGACGCCCGGCGGCGAACGCGCGCAGCTCCTCAAAGTCGACCCGCGCGCCGTCGGCGGGGACCACGAACGCCTTCACCTCGTCCTCGGAAAGGTCGGACTCCACTCCGACGACCGCGCACTCCAGCACCGCGGGGTGCGCCTCGAGCACCTCCTCGACCTCGAGCGGCGACAGGTTCTCCCCGCGCCGGCGCAGCACCTCCTTCTGCCGGCCGACGAACGTGTAGGTGCCGTCGTCACCGACGGTTACCAGGTCCCCGGTACGCAGCCAGCCGTCGTCGAACAGCGCGGCCGTCTCCTGCGGCATCCCCCGGTATCCCGGCGTGAGCACCGGGTTGCGCAGCTCGATCTCGCCGGTCTCGCCGGGGCCGAGCACCCGCCCGTCCGCCGAGACCACCCGCGCCTCGTTCACGTTGCCGAGCACCGGATGCTGGCGCACCGAGCCGAGCGTCCCGTACGGCCTGCTCCCCCGCGCCCAGATCAGCCCGTACGGTGACTCGGACATCGCGTACCCGACCACGATCCGGATCCCGAACCGCCGCTCGATCTCCAGGTGCCGCCCCCGCTCCGGTGCCGGGCCGGTGTAGCACAGCCGCAGCGGCGTGTCCGCGTCGTCGGGACGCGGCGGCTGGCGCATCAGGATCTCCAGCATCGCGCCGATCGCGTTGAACTCCGTCGCCCCGTGCCGGCGGGCGGCGTCCAGGAACCCGCTGGCGGAGAAGCGCGGCAGCAGCACCAGGCCGGCGCCGCAGGCCAGCGAGCCCATCACCGAGTACGCGGGCGCGTTGATGTGAAACAGCGGCAGCGACGTCATCAGCCGGTCCGCTGCGGTGAGTTCCATCCAGAACGGGAAGCCCTCCCCCGCCATGGCGTACGCCCGGTGGGTCTGGATGACCAGCTTGGACCGGCCGGTCGTGCCCGAGGTCGGGATCAGCGCCGCCGCGTCGTCCGGTCTGGCGACGTCCGGCAGCCCGGCCACGTCCCCGGACTCGGCAGCCGCGGCGAGCAGCGCGCCCGCGTCGAGCATGCCTAGTTCTGGCACGACCGCGACACCGGCGGCGGCCACGACCCCGGCGAGGCCCGCGTCGGTGATCAGCACCCGCGGCTGGGTCTGCCGGACCAGCCCCGCCAGCTCGGCCGGGGCACTGCGCGGGTTGACCGGCACGGTCACGGCGCCCAGCGCGGCCAGGGCCAGCCAGCACAGCAGGTACGGCGGGGTGGTGCGGGCCGTCGTCATCACCAGGTCGCCGCGCCGGATCCCGGCCGCCCGCAGCACCTCGGCGAGCCCGCCGACCCGCTGGGCGGCCCCGGCGAAGCTCATCGTGGTGTCGTCGGTGCGCAGCCAGGTGCCGTCCGGGTCGCGGCCGGCCGCGGCGGCCAGCAGCCGCGGGATCGTGCCTGCGTACTCCGAAGCCGACCCGGTCATGCCAGAGACGATACGTCGAGGCGGCGGAGGGTCGTCACGCTGTCGTAGGCCTTCAGCGGGCCGGTCACGTGCCAGCATTCCTCCAGCCACCCGGCCGCCCGCACCTGGTAGCTGACGATGTACTCGTCCGCGCCGCAGCCATGGCGCGTCGTCCACGTACCGGAACGCAGGTCGAGCATGTAGAACTCGCGCCCGTCGGCGAACCGCACGTCCGCACCGCCGTCCGGCAGTTCCCGGAGCAGCAGGGCGCGCCGCGCGGGCCCGGCGTGGCCGCCGAAGCGCAGCTCGCCCCGTTCCTCGTAGCGCAGTACCGCGGGATCGTCCGTGGCGGCGAATTCCGCGTCGCCGGTGAACGTGCCGCATACCCCCGAGCGGTGGTCGTCCAGCCGCCGCTCGAGCCGCCACCGGCCGCGCAGGAACGCAAGGGTATCCGGAACCGGCATGGTTCCCCGCGGCGGCGTTCGATAAGGTCCGAGCGAGTCCCGTCGCACGTCACGGCCCGTCATGAGTGAGGCAGAACCCTCCTATGTCGCAATCAGCCACCCTGCGCAGGCCCGCCCCTGCCGTGCTCGCCGACCTGATTCCTGGTGCGGTGGTACGAGACATTCTCCTCGTTGTCGGTGCTGCCGGCTTCGTGGGCGCGCTCGCCCAGTTCTCGATCCACCTCTCGTTCACGCCGGTGCCGATCACCGGCCAGACGCTCGGGGTGCTGCTGGCGTGCACGGCGCTCGGCTGGCGGCGCGCCCTGGCCGCGATGATCCTCTACGCCGGGGCCGGCCTCGTCGGTGTCCCCTGGTTCGCCGGCCACGCCAGCGGGTACGTCGGCGCATCGTTCGGCTACATCCTGGGGTACGTCCTGGCAGCCGCGGTGTGCGGCCTCCTGGCCGAGCGCGGGGCCGACCGTTCCGTGCTCAGGTCGCTGCCCACGATGCTGGCCGCGGAGGTCACGCTGTACGCGGCCGGGCTCACCTGGCTCGCGCTCTACGCGCATCTCGGCCCGGCCCAGACCATCGCCGAGGGCCTCACCCCGTTCATCGCCGGTGACGCGATCAAGGCCGTGATCGCCGCCGGGCTGCTCCCCGCGGCCTGGCGCCTGGCCGGCCGCCGCGGCCGCACGCCCGACGAGCCGGGCACGCCAGGCTAGGCTCTGGGCGGCAGCCCGCGGGCCAGCACCTCGAGCACGTCATCGAGCACGTCCGCTGGCACCTGCCCGCCAGCTGTCCAGTCGGCCCAGCGCATGCCGACGAAGTTGCCGAGGCCGGTGTAGATGTACGCGATCACCTCGGGGTCGTACCGCGCGTCCACCTCGCCGGCCAGCTGGGCCTGGCGGACCCCGCGGGCGTAGCCACGGGCCAGGCGCTCGTAGTACTCGCGGAACAGGCCGGGGTCGACGAACTCCGATTCACGTACGATGCGGTCGATCCACGGCCGCCGCGACAGCGTCTCGAAGAACGCGCCGAACGCGGCGCGTTCCCTGGACCGCTGGTCGCCGGGCGCCTGCTCCAGCGCGGCGGCCATCGCGGCCCGCAGATCGGAGTTGATCCGCCTGACCACGGCCGCGAAGACATCTGCCTTGGAACCGAAGTGGGCGTAGAAGCTGCCGGTGGCGATGCCCGCCCTGGCGCAGATGTCGGCCACGCTGGTCCGCCGGTAGCTGCGCTCGCCGAACAGGTGCTCGGCCGCGGAGAGCAACCGCTCCGCTGGCGGCCGGTCACCTCCCGGGGCAGGGCGACGGCTCGCTGTGGCAGTCACGCGACGTACTCCATTCAAGATCCTGAACGCGCCGACGCGGTACCAGCCTGAGACCGCAGGGCCGGCCGTCCGCTGGTGAGCGGGCGGCCGGCCGTCCCTGCGTCAGTGCGACGGCACCCCGCTGGCCTGGGCGGACGGCGGGCGGTCCGGCGCCATCAGGGCGAAGGTATCCCGCTGGCCGGGGCCGGCGGCTGCGCCTTGCTGTACGTGGTGATCGCCCCGGTGGGGCTGGTGTCGGTGACCTGAACCGGCCCGATCGGGCTGAGCGCGCCGTTCTTGATCACGGCCATGTAGGCACCGGTGATGCCGTTATGGTCACCCGAGGAGTAGGCGTAGGGGGCCACGGCGATTCCCTGCGGAAGGCCGCCGTTGATCGCGTTGATCAGGTCCTGCCTGGTCGGGTTGCGGCCGGCCTTGAGCATCGCCTGCACGAACGTGTACCCGGCCGCGATCCCGTACGCCACGTTGCCGTCCATCGGGTACTTGCTGAGGTACTTGCTGTGGATCATCGTAATCAGCTTGATCCAGCTGTTGCTGGTGTCGCCGAGCGAGGGTAGGTAGCCGTCGGTGATGATCCCCTGGGTCAGCGCGTTGCCGGACACCGTGGCGCCGCCCTGCTTGGCGAACGACTCGAGCAGGCCGGCCAGCGTGATCGGGTCGGACCCGACGTCGCTGACCACGAGCTGCGGGGCGAAGCTCAGCTTGAGGCTGTTCAGCCGCAGCAGCGCGGTGAACGCCGGCACCGAGAACGAGACCACGACCTGGGCCCCGGCCGCCTTGAGCGCGGTCACCTGCGGCGCGATGTTGGTCACCGCCGGGTTGTAGCTCTCCGCTGCGACGACCTGGGACTTCGGGATCTCGTAGTTCAGGCCCTTGACGCCGTCCTGGCCGAACTCGTCGTCCTGGTAGAAGTAGCCGATCTTCTTGCCGGCGAAGTGCTCCTCGATGTACTTGCCGAGGATCTTGCCCTCGCGCACGTAGTCGAGCTGCCAGCCGAACGTGTCCGGGTAGGTGCTCGGGCTGTCCCAGCACTCGCACCCGGACGCGACGAACACGTCGGGCACCTTGGAGGCGTTCAGGTACTTCACCACGGCCAGGTGCGTCGGCGTGCCGAGTCCGTTGAAGATCGCGTACACGTTGTCCTGCAGCACGAGCTGGTGCACCACGGTCGAGGTGATGGTCGGGTCGTACTGGTCGTTCAGGTACTTGTAGATGATCTTCCGGCCGTAGATGCCGCCGTGCGCGTTGACGTACTGGAAGTAGGCGTTGGACGACGGGGCTATCTCGTCGTAGCCGGGAGCCGCGACGCCGGTGAGCGGCTGATGGCTGCCGATCGTGATCGTGCTCGCGGTGATGCCGGGCGCCGAGGCGGTGAGCTTGCTGCTGGACGAGCCTCCGCTGCCGCTCGAGCCGCATGCGGCAGCGAGCAAGGCGACCGCGGCGATTGCCGCGACAGCCTGGCCGGATCTATGTGGTCTTCTCATGTAGTCCTTCCTCCTCGTGTTCCGTGGCCGGCCTGCGCCGGCGCAAGGCGTTGAACGGCACGGCCGCGGCGGGGGCGGCCGGCCCGAACAGGCGGCGCAGGCCGCCCTGGATGCCCGCCGGGAAGGCGAGCATGACGACGATCAGGACGACTCCGTAGGCGGCGATCGGCACACTGGAGCTCGCCGCGCCGGACAGCCCGTGACTGGCCGCCACGTTCGTGAGGTACGTGGGCACGAGGACCAGGACCAGGCTCCCCCACACCGCGCCGAGCAGGCTGCCGAGCCCGCCGACCACCGCCGCGGTGAGCAGCCCGATCGACAGGGTGAGCGTGTAGGCGCCGGGGGCGACGATCCCGGTGACCACGGCGAGCAGCACCCCGCCGAGCCCGGCGCAGGCGGCGCTCACCACGAAAGCCAGAATCTGCAGCCGCGCCACGTTCAGGCCGGACAGCGCGGCCGCGACCTCGTCGTCGCGCACCGCCCGCCAGGACCGTCCGATCCGGCTGCGGCCGAGGTTGGCCAGCAGCACCAGGGTGATCAGGGCACAGGCGCAGGTCACCCACGCCAGCCAGCGGGTCGGCGGGAACGTGGCGCCGAGGAAGGCCGGAGTGGTGATGCTGGTGCTCAGACCCTGGTCACCGCCGAACACCCCCGCGTACTGGTCGGCCAGCGTGGGCAGCGCGACCGCGAGCATCAGCGTGGCCCCGGCCAGGTACGGGCCGCGCAGCCTGGCGGCCGCGATACCGAACACCGCACCGCCCGCGGCGGCGATCACGGTGGCGGCGAGGAACACGAACTCGAGCGGCCAGTTCAGGTGCAGCATCAGCAGCGCACCGCCATAACTGCCGACCGCCATGAACGCGCCGTTGCCGACCGAGATCTGGCCGCTCAGCCCGAGCAGCAGGGTCAGCCCGGCGACCGCGGTGACGTACGCGGCGACCTCGGCCATCTGGTAATCCCGGTAGCCGCCGAGCTGGATGGACACCCCGGCGAGGACCAGGGCGACGATGATCGCGATCGCCAGGTGGCGCAGCAGGGTCATGGTCACACCCTCCGCGCCGCGGCCGCCGAGAACAGGCCGGTCGGCCGGACCATCAGGACCAGGGCAAGCACCACGAGGCCGTACACCAGCACCAGGTCGCTGCCCAGATAGCCGCCGGCGTAGCTGAGCACGACGCCGAGCAGCACACCCCCGGTGACCGCGCCGACCGGGCTGTCGAGCCCGCCGATCACGGCGGCGGTGAAGCCGAGCACGAAGATCGAGTCCATGCTGTTCGGGTACAGGAACGTGGTCGGGGTGACCAGGACGCCGGCCAGCGCGCCGAACAGCCCGGCAAGGGCCCAGCCGAGGGTCAGCACCCGCCCGATCCTGACCCCGAGCAGCCGTGCCACGTCCGGTCTGAACGCGGTGGCCCGCAGCCGCAGCCCGACCGCGGTGTACCGGAACACCAGGGCCAGGGCGAGCGCGGCGGCCAGCACCGCGCCCGCGGTGAACAGGTCGCTCGTGGATATCCCGAGCGCCACGCCGCCAAGTTTCAGCCCCTTCAGCGAGAACGCCACGGGGAACGAGCGGTACTGGCCGCCGTAGATGATCCCGGCCAGCCCCTCGAGGAAGATGAGCAGCCCGATCGTCACGATCACCGAGTTCAGCGGCGACTTGCCTTCCGTCGGCCGGACCACCGTGCGCTCGAGGATCGCGCCGAGCACCAGGCCCGAGGCGAGGGCCAGAACGAAGCCGAGCCAGTAGTTGCCGGTGTGGCTGATCACGACCCACGCCACGTAGGTCGTGAACATCGCCATGCCGCCCTGGGAGTAGTTCAGCACCCGGGTGCCGCGCCAGATGAGCACCAGTGACAGTGCGATCGCGGCGTAGATCATGCCGATCGCGATCCCGCCGAGCGTGAACTCGAGGAACTCCTGCATCTGGCCTTTCTCCTCCCGCCCTGCCCGCCCTGCCAGCCCTGCCAGCCCAGCCCGTTCTTAGAAACCCAGGTAGTGGCGCCGGAGCCCGACGTCGGCCGCCAGGGTCGCCGCGTCGTCCTCGGCGACCACCTTGCCGAGGTTGAGCACCAGGCCCTTGTCGGCGATGCCGAGGGCGCTGCGGGCATTCTGCTCGACCAGCAGCACGGTCAGCCCGGCGTCGTCGCGTAGCTGCCGGATCAGGTCCATGACCTGCGCGACCATCCTCGGCGCGAGGCCGAGCGAGGGCTCGTCGAGGAGCAGCACCCGGGGGGCTGCCATCAGCGCCCTGGCGATGACCAGGATCTGCCGCTCGCCGCCGGACAGCGTGCCCGCGGCTCGCCGCCGCCGCTCGGCCAGCATCGGGAACCGCTGGTACGCATCGTTCAGCCCCGCTGCCCGGCCGGCCCGGTCACGCCGGGCCAGCGCGCCGACGCGGAGGTTCTCCTCCACGGTGAGCTCGGTGATGACCCCCTGGCCCTCGGGCACGTGCGCCACGCCGGCCCTGGCGATGTCCTCGGGATGACGCCGGGCCAGGTCGGTGCCGCCGACCAGGACCCTGCCGTGCCGCGGCCGGACGAACCCGCTGATCGCCCGCAGCAGCGTGGTCTTGCCGGCGCCATTGGCGCCGAGCACCGCGGTGATCGTGCCCGTCCTGGCCGAGACCGAGACACGGTCGAGCACCTGCACCCCGCCGTATCCGGCCACGATCTCCTCGACCGCCAGCGACGCGGCGTCAGTCATCGCCGGCCCCGTTCCCCTCGGCCCCGAGGTACGCCGCGGTCACCGCGGGATCGGCCTGCACCTGCGCGGGCGTGCCGGACGCGATCAGCCTGCCGAAGTCGAGCACGAAGATCGTGTCGCAGACCGACATCATCAGGTCCATGCGGTGCTCGATCACCACGACGCTGGCCTCACCGGCGAAGTCCCTGATCAGGCCGCCGAGTTCCGGCAGCTCCTTCTCGGACAGGCCGCTGGCCGGCTCGTCGAGCAGCAGCAGCCGCGGGTGCCCGACCAGCGCGCGGGCCAGCGCGACCCGCTTCCGCAGGCCGTACGCCAGCGTGCCCGGCATGCTGTCGGCCAGATCGGCGGCGCCTACCCGGCCGAGCGCCTGCATCGCCTGCTCCCGGAGCCGCCGTTCGTCCCGGTCCGACCGGGGCAGGCCGAAGATGCCGGACCAGAACCCGGCGCGCGCCGCAGTGGTCGCGCCGATCATGACGTTCTCGGCCACGGACAGGCCGCTGAACAAGCCGACGCCCTGCAGCGTGCGGGAGATCCCCAGGCCCGCGAGCCGGTGCGGCCTGATCCCGGTGAGCTCGTGGCCATCGAAGGTGATCGATCCTCGGGACGGCCGGACGAACCCGCACGTGGCGTTCAGCAGCGTCGTCTTCCCGGCCCCGTTGGGGCCGATGATCCCGGTGACCTGACGCGGCGCCGCGCTGAGCGACACGTCGTCAAGCGCGGTCAGGCCGCCGAACTGCACCGTCACGCCCGTGATGCCGAGCGTCCCTGAACTCGGGGCACCGACCGGCTCTGCTGAACCAGCATTCATCAGGCTGATCCTTGGTTTATTAGGTACGACCGCCGTGTTATGAACCCCTATTCAGGACCTATTACCGGCACACCGCAAGGGCGCGTGCGAGAGTCGGTGCCGATTTGTTGCCGATCCGAGACCGCGGTCCCCGCACAGGGGCTCGCCGACCATGTGCAGCCAGCAGATCGATCTGCTGCAAAGACGCTTCAGGCTTCTGTGTCCATTTTGCCAGTTTGTGGCTCGGCCAGGGGTAGTCGCGCATCCCGGTGTACGTCGTCAGCCACTGCGACGGGTGACGCGCTGCCGCTGTTGCGACGCCGGGGATAGAGCGTGACCATCAGCCTTCCGAATGCCAGCGCCGGGCCGATGGCAGCTGCGGCGGTCAGGAGTACGGCGGCGGCGATCGCGGCATGCGGGTCGCCGTAGGCTCGCTCCGCGTTCAGGGAGAGGAGAGCTTCTATCTCGCCGCCGACGGTGACGATCAGGATCGCCACCGCGGCGCTGGATGCGAGGACGCTGCCGATCCACAGGCGCAGGACCAGGCGCCGCGGGCTGGCGCCAGCTTTGTGCTCGCGGAACCGGCGCAGCGTTGCGCCGGAGGCTTTCAGCAGGTCACCGTACAAGGGTCCCTGGACGGCAATCGCCAGGAACAGGACCGGGATGATGGTCGCGGCGGTGGCGTAGAACAGGCCGTTGAATGCAGGGGCCACCGTGCGCGCTTCGTGGGCCAGGGATGCGAGGCTGCTCATGACTGCCAGCATTGCCGTGGCGGCGCCCGTTACGGGCGGATTCGCCCCAATGGCCGTCGCGGGTGCGCCTTGCGGCATTAGCGCAGCGGCTTGAATGCCGCCCGGATCTCGGTTGCGAACAGTTCGGGTTCTTCCCAGGCGGCGAAGTGGCCGCCCCTGTCTACCTCGTTGAAGTAGCTGAGGCTGGGGTACGACTTCTCGGCCCAGCTGCGCGGGGCCCGGAAGATCTCGCCAGGGAACGTGGTGAAGCCGACGGGGAGCTTGACCTCCGGGCGGGCCTGCCCGGCCGCACGGGCTGCGGCTTGCGTGTTCTCCCAGTACGACCGGGCCGCCGAGGCCCCGGTGCTCGTCAGCCAGTACAGCGTGATGTTGTCGAGGATGTGGTCCCGGGTCAGGCCGCCGGAAGGCTGCCCGCCGGTGAAGGCGCGGGAGATCTTGTAGTAGGCGTCGGTGTCGTGGTCGAGCATCCAGGCCGCCAGGGCGACGGGTGAATCCAGCAGGGCGTAGCCGATCGTCTGCGGCCGTGTGTTCTGCTCGATGAGGTAGCCGTTGCCGCTGCTCCTGAATGTGGCGATCGCGTCGAGCGCCGCGCGTTCCTCCGCCGAGGGTTCCGCCGACGGGTAGCCGCCGCCGAGCCCCGCCAGGAGCAAGTTCATGTGGATGCCGGCCAGTCCTGGGGGTGCCTGGCGGCCCATCGCGTCGGTGACGGCGGCGCCCACGTCGCCGCCCTGGGCGACATAGCGGTCGTAGCCGAGACGGTGCATCAGCTCCGCCCAGGCTCCGGCGACCCGGCCGACGTTCCACCCGGCCTCGGCGGGCTCGCCGGAGAAACCGTAGCCGGGTATGGACGGCACCACCAGGTCGAACGCGTCCTCGGCGGAGCCGCCGTGGGCGGTCGGGTCGGTGAGCGGGCCGACGACCCCGAGCATCTCGAGCACCGAGCCGGGCCAGCCGTGCGTGATGATCAGCGGCAGCGCGTTCTCGTGCCGCGACCTTATGTGGATGAAGTAGATGTCCTCCCCGTCGATCTCGGTCTTGAACTGCGGCAGCGCGTTCAGTTCGGCCTCGCACGCGCGCCAGTCGTAATCGGTCGTCCAGTAGCGGGCCAGCTCCTGGATCGTCGCCAGCTGCACGCCCTGCGACCGGTCGGCCACGAGCTCCTGGGTGGGCCAGCGCGTCGCGGCGGTGCGCCGCTGAAGGCCGGCGATCGCTTCGTCGGGCATGTGCACCCGGAAGGGACGGATCTCAGTTTCGCTGGACATAGCCCTCCACCTCCCTGGACTGGCTGACGACGGCAGACTGCCGCATAGGCGCCGGCCCGGCATTCGAGGCCAAACGACCCATCCTCGCGCCAGCGGAATAGTTGGTACTGCCTCACGATCGTCCCTCGCGCAAGCGCGTCGCACCAGTGGGCCCTCTCGATCTCGCGGTCGCTGGTGCATGCGCCGGAGCACCGACATATGGCCTTGTCGCTCTGGGTTATCCTCGGATGATCTATGCAAGCCGTATGACGCAGCTGACGTGTGGGCAGGCATCATGGTGACGGGGTCTGCCGGGCTCGCAGCCTGGTTGCCAGAGACAAAGCGGCTTGCGGTGCTAACCGGGGCTGGTATCTCGACGGACTCCGGTATTCCCGATTTTCGGGGACCTGACGGAATCTGGACCAAGAACCCGGCGGCCGAGCGGCTGTCCACCTATCAGGTGTACATGACCGATCCGGATATCAGGCGCCGGTCATGGCAGTCCAGGCTGGCGCACCCGGCGTGGACCGCCGAACCCAACGCCGCGCACCAGGCCCTGGCCCGGCTGGCCGGCAGCGCGATCGACACCCAGGTGATCACACAGAACATCGACGGCCTGCACCAGCGGGCGGGGACGCCCGCCGACCGCGTCATCGAGCTGCACGGCACCATGCTCGACGTCGTGTGCACCGGCTGCGGCGACCGCACCCCGATGGCCGGCGCCCTGGACCGGGTGCGGGCGGGCGAGCCCGACCCGCCGTGCCCGCGGTGCGGCGGCATCCTCAAGTCGGCCACGGTCATGTTCGGCCAGCCGCTGTTCCCCGGCGTGTTCGAGCGGGCCGCCATCGCGGCGGCACGCTGTGACCTGCTCCTGGCTATCGGCAGCACGCTGACCGTCCAGCCCGCCGCGTCACTGTGCTCGATCGCCACCGACGCGGGCGCGAGCCTGGTCATCGTCAACCGCGATCCCACGCCGTACGACGGCGCCGCCACGGCCGTGATCCGCGACCCGATCGGCCAGGCCGTCCCCCAGATCGCCGGCCAGATCCTCGCGGCCAGCCAGCACGAGCACGAGCATTAACGGGTCGGCCGTCGACATTTAGGCTGGTACGGCTGACGCCGTGCGGCGTTAACGTTCCCGCCTCAGCGGGCCGAAGAACGCGCGCAGCTCACTGGCGACCTGCTCAGGTTCCTCGTGCGCCATGAAGTGCCCGCCGCAACCGGGGGCGTTCCAGTGGCGCAGGTCGGCGAAAACGCGTTCGGCCAGGCTTCTCGCGTATGTCGCATAAGCGGGTTCGCTGCTCAGGGTGACCGCCGCAGGCACGGTGATCTGAGGGACAGGCTCGTTCAGCGGGTAGTTGTAGTACTGCCGGAACGACGATCCGATGGTGGCAGTGGCCCAGTACAAGGTCGCTACCGTCAGGAGGGTGTCTTTGTCCCAGCGGGTCTCCACGTCGCCGCCGCAGTCGCTCCAGTCGCGGTACTTGTCGATGATCCAGGCGACCAGCCCGGCCGGGGAGTCGATCAGCGCGGCGGCGACAGTGTCTGGCCGGGTGCACATGATCTCGCTGTAGCCCTGGTCATTGACGTCATACGCGTCGCGGGCGTCGAGGTAGGCCTGCTCCGCCGCAGTCGGCGGCTGGTCGCTGAAGTCGCTGGTGACGACTGCGGAGGTGATATGGACGCCTATGACATCGCGTGGATACAGCGCGCCAAGCCACTGGGTCACGCCACCGCCGATGTCACCGCCGAAGGCTCCGAAACGCCGGTAGCCCAAGGCCTGGGTCATCAGCTCATGCCATAGCTCGGCCACGCGCCTGCGGGTAAACGGCCCTTGCGGGAGCTCTGAGTACAGGAAGCCGGGCAGCGAGGGAATGACCACGTCGAAGGCGTCGCCGCCGGCACTGCCCTGGTCAGCTAGCAACCTGGCGGCCTGCAGCATCTCCACGAAGCTGCTCGGCCATCCGTGGGTCATGATCAGCGGCAGCGGCGCCGGCGCCCCCTCGGTGACCTCGCCGCGCAGGTGAACGAAGTGCACCTGCCGCCCGGCAATCTCGGCAAGATATTGCGGGTAGGCGTTGAGCGCACGCTCCGCCGCGCGCCAGTCGAATTCGTCCGCCCAGTAGGTGACAAGGTCGCGCAGGTAGCCGGGATCGGTCCCGGCGGCCCAGAACGCCGAGTCTGACGCCGTTGTGAACCGGCTCCTGGTCAGGCGCGACCGCAGGTCGTTCAAAATGTCATCGGATACCTGGATCTGAAAAGGCTTGACGGTCATTGTTCCTTCACTCAGGTCTGCGGGCAGAAGGCTTTCTGGTCACGTGTACGCGGCCTGGCCGTGGCAGGCTCACCGGATCGTGGCTGCCTGTCCGTCGAGGATTTCGCTTTGCGGGCGTGTCTGACGGTAGAGCCTGCTGGGCCACCAGACCCAGCGGCCAAGGTCCAGGTTGAGCGCGGTGACCAGCACGGACCTAACCACGATGGTGTCGAGCAGCACGCCGAACGCCACGGCGAAGCCGAGCTCGGCCAGGAAGGTGACCGGCAGCGTGCCCAGAGCGGCGAACGTGCCGGCGAGTACCGCGCCCGCCGAGGTGATGACCCCGCCGGTCGCTGCCAGCCCGGTCAGCGCGCCGTGCCGGGGGTCATGGCGACCGGCTTCCTCCCGCACCCGGGTCATCAGGAAGATGTTGTAGTCGATGCCCAGGGCCACGAGGAAGACAAAGACGAACAGCGGGAACGAGTTATCGGCGTTGCCGAAGTGGAACACGTTATTGAAGAACAAAGCGCTCACCCCCAGCGCCGCGGAGTACGACAGGACCACGGTGGCTATCAGCATGAGTGGTGCTATCACCGCGCGCAGCAGCAGCCCCAGGATCAGGAATACCAGCACCAAGATGATGGGGATGATCACATCGCGATCGTGGTCGGCGGCGGTTGCAATGTCCAGGGTGACCGCCGTATTGCCGCCGACCATCGCGTGCGCGCCGGGAACGGCGTGCACGGCCGTCCGGACCACGCGGATCGTGTGAAACGCCGCCTGGCTGTCCGGCGCGGAGGTGAGGGTGCCCTCCAGCCAGGCGTGGCCAGCCCTGATCACAGGCGGCGTCACGCCGGTGATGCCGGGCGTGGCCCGCAGCGCCGCCAGCAGCTGAGCCGCCTGCGGCTCGTTGCCGACCACGACCACCGGCTGGCCGACTCCGGCCGGGAAGCTCTGGTCGATGACCGTCTGCCCGACCACCGAGTCCGGATGGTGCCCGACAAAGGCTTCGGCGCTGGTCAGGCCGCTGGCCTTCAGCCCAGTCAGACCCAGCGCCAGCACGCCCAGCACCACCGCGGTACCTATCCAGACCATCCGCGGCCGGACAGCGATGCGGCGGCCGATGCTTGCCCAGATGCCCTCGGCCGTGGGCTCTGCCGAACCGAAGGCGGGCCGCACCGGCCAGAAGATCCAGCGGCCGGAGATCACCAGCAGAGCCGGCAGCAGAGTCAGCATGGCCAGCAGGGCTACCCCGACGCCGATTGCCAGCACCGGCCCCAGGCTCTTGGTGGAGTTCAGCTCGGCGACGGTCAGCGTCAGCAGGCTGAGGATCACGGTGCCCCCGCTCGCGATGATGGCGGGCCCGGCCCGGCGCATCGCGACGGCCATCGCCTCATGCCGGTCCTGGTGCCGCCGCAGTTCCTCGCGGTACCTGGCCGTCAGGAGCAGGGCGTAGTCAGTCCCCGCGCCGAACACCAGCACGTAGAGGATGCCGGCGCTCTGCGCGTTCACGGTCAGGCCGGCGTGCTTGGCCAGCAGGTAGATCAATGCTGAGGCGCTGATCAAGGCGATGCCCGCAGACATCACTGGCAACAACCAGAGCACCGGGCTGCGATAGGTGATGAGCAGCAGCACGATCACGACGATCAGCGTGGCGACCAGCAGGGTGCCGTCGATTCCCTTGAACGAGCTGGCCGAGTCGGCGGCGCTGCCCAGCGGGCCGGTGATATGCGTGGCCAGGCCGTTTGCGTGGGCCCTGGCGATGTTGCGCAGCGCCATCACGGCCGCCGAGGCGCCATTCCAGCCCTTCGAGCCGAGGTTGACCGGCACGATCGTCTCGATCGCCTTGCCGTCCCTGGCGAAGAAAGGTCCCGCCACCTGCCCGTGCACCACGCCGGGCGCCTGCGCGAACCGGCTGGCATCGGTCATGGCCTTGTCCCGGTCCGCGCCAGTCAGGCCGGACGGGCGGTCATAGACTACGACGCCGGTGAAGATATTCGGTGACTGAAACCGGGAGTACAGGTCAAGAACCTTGGTCGATTCGGCTCTGGCCGGAAGCCAGGCCGAGGCATCATTCTTTTCGGCCCCGGTGAGCTTGCCGGACAGCGGCCCGGCCACGGCCACGACGATCAGCCAGAAGATCAGGACCGCCCATTTGGTCCGGCGTCCGGCCGGGACGCTCGCGATTGCCCGCAACTTACGCACGTCTTGGTCTCCGTTCTGATTTCTTCGAGTGCTGCCCCCGGCGCCCCGCGAACTGCCCCTCCTGTTGGCGGCCCGAAAGCGCCGCCGGCCCCGGTCGTATCGAGGGCTGATTCTGCGAAGACGGTACGAGCCGGGCTTGCCGTGGGGCGTCACCCGAAGGTGCCGAAGCCGGTGGAATCTTTCACGGCCAGGCCGGCACTCCAGTGCCACGGGTTTGGCGACCGCGCCGCGTCAGGAATCAAGCCGGGCATCGCCGGAGTCCAGCCGGCGCATCGAGATCAGGGACAGCCCGAGGTCACCGATCTTGGTCAGCAGCCCGTGCAGTGCGGGCTGATCCGGGAGCACTCCAACGATGACCGTCTGGGCCCCGTCGTTGCTGAGCTGGAGGCCGCCGAACCAGTCCGACCACTGGGCGTCGAGGATGCTGTCGACGCGGATCTCGTACCGGGCGGGCCACATCGAGCCGTTCACGGCTGTTCGCCTCCTGCCGGTGCATGTCTGGTGCATCCGCATGCTACGAACCTCCCTTGGGAGTGGCCGTCACCCGAAGGTGCGTACGGGGGTGGAGTCTTGCGGCGAGGCGGCGGGCACGATGGTGCCGCCCGGGCCGCGCCCGTGTTCCGCCCGCGACGGTGGGCACGCCATCGGGAAGGGTGGCCATCGGGCCCGCGGCTAGAATGATCGAATCTGCCGGCGGTGCTGGTCATCGCTGGACGCGCTGAGTGGTGGGTCGCCGATGCCTGAGCCGCCTGCGGCGGCCCCGGCCGGGGTTGCCGCGTCCGAACAGGACGTCCTGCTGGCCACCAAGCTGCACGTGCCCGGCCCGCGGCCGGGGTTCGTGGCGCGGCCGCGGCTGTCGGGGGCGCTGGCCGGAGGGCTGGTCTTGGTGTGTGCCCCGGCTGGGTTCGGCAAGACGGCGCTGCTGGCCGACTGGCTCCGGTCTGGTGGCCGGCCGGTGGCGTGGCTGTCGCTGGACGCCGGCGACAACGACCCGGTGCGGTTCTGGCGCCATGTGGTTGCCGCACTGGACCGGGCGCGGCCGGGGACCGGCGAGCGGGTCGCCCCGCTGCTCGGGCCGCCGCCGTCCTCGCTTGAGGGGCTGGTGACGGCCCTGATCAACGAGCTGGCCGCCCAGTCTGGCGAGAACGCGATCGTGCTCGTCCTCGATGACTACCACCTGATCGACGCCCGGCAGGTGCACGCCTCGCTCGCGTTCCTGCTCGAGCACCTGCCGCCGGGACTGCACCTGGTGCTAGCCAGCCGGTCCGACCCGCCACTGCCGCTGGCGCGGCTGCGGGCCCGCGGGCAGCTGGCGGAGCTGCGCGCGGACGACCTGCGGTTCACCGCCGAGGAGGCGGCGGCCCTGCTGCGCGAATCGGCTGGGGCCGCCCTGCCCGGCGCGGCAGTGGCGGCACTTGTGGCCCGCACCGAAGGCTGGGTGGCCGGCCTGCAGCTGGCCGCCTTGTCGCTGCGGGGACGGTCCGACATCGCCGGGTTCGTGGCGGCCTTCAGCGGCAGCCACCGCTACATCCTGGACTATCTGACCGGAGAAGTGCTCGACGGCCTGCCGGAGCAGGTGCGTGAGTTTTTGCTGGAAACCTCTGTGCTGGAACGCCTGAGCGGCGGGCTGTGCGATGCGGTCACCGGCCGCGACGATGGCCAGGCGATGCTGGAGCAAGTTGAGCAGGCAGGCCTGTTCCTGATGCCGCTGGATGAGGTTCGCGGCTGGTGGCGCTACCATCGCCTGTTCGCCGACCTGCTCCGCGCCCGTCTCCAGCAGCAACGGCCCGGCCGGGTCGCGGTGCTGCACCGGGCGGCCGCCGCCTGGTATGAGGAGCACAGGCTGGCCGACGACGCGGTAGGGCACGCCCTGGCCGCCGGCGACACTGCCTGGGCGGCCCGGCTGATCGAGCAGCACTTCGACGCGACCCTGTACCTGCGCAGCGAGGGCGCCACGGCGCAGCGGTGGCTTGCGGCGCTGCCCGCTGAGCTGGTCCAGACCCGGACCCGGCTGTTGCTGGCGCAGGTGCTGCTTGCCGCCACCCTCGGCCGCGCGGAGGCGATGGAGCCGCCGCTGGACGCGGCCGAGCGGGCGCTTGCAGACGCTGCGCCCGCGGCCGATGAGCCGTTCGAGCCATCGGTCGGGAAGGCCGCCAGCATGCTGGGGAATATCCCCGCGCTGATCGCGCTGCATCGCGGCTTTCTCGCCCAGCTCCGCGGTGACGCCGAGGGCACGGCCGCGTTCGCTTCGCAGGCCCTCGCCGAGCTCGGCGGCGATGAGCGGCTGCTGAGCTCCATCGCGCAGGGACTTCTGGCCGCGGCTGAATGGCTCCGCGGCCGGCTCGCAGAGGCTGAGCAGGCCTTCGTGTCGAGCATCGCCGGTTGGCGCTCCGGCCAGCCCATCTCATGGGGAGTCTACCAGCTCGGCCAGGTTCAGCGCGCCCAGGGCCGGCTGGACGCGGCCGCCGAGACCTACCAGAAGACACTGGACATCGCTGCAGAGTCCGGGCCGCCGCCCGCGCCGCCCGCTGGCCCTGCGTACGTTGGCCTGGCCGAGGTGGCCTACCAGCGGAACGAGCTCGACAGCGCTCTGCGGCAGGTAGCCGAGGGAATCGCGCTATGCCGGCAGTTCCTCTACCCCGCTCCGTTGGGCACCGGCCTGGTGACCCTGGCGTGGATCCGGCAGGCCCAGGATGATCCGGGCGGGGCACTGGAGGCGATGGGCGAGGCCGAGCGGACCGGACTAGGTGCGGGCGTGACCGGACTGCTCAACCCGGTCCCCGCGCAGCGGGCGCGGCTGCTGCTGGCCCAGGGCGACGTCGCCACGGCCGCCCACTGGACTAAGGAACGCGGCCTCGGCCCCGGCGACGAACCGGGCTATCCCCGCGAACCGGAGTATCTGGTACTGGCCCGGGTGCTGCTCGCCCAAGACCAGCCGGCTCAGGCGCTCATGCTCTTGGAGCGAATGCTCGCGGTAGCGTCCGGCCAAGGCCGGACCGGCAGCGTCATCGAGATCGGCGCGCTGCGGGCGCTGGCGCTGGCAGCCTGCGGCGACCAGGACGGCGCGGTGGACGCCCTCGCCCAGGCGCTCGCCATGGGCTGCCCGCAGGGCTATGTGCGGGTGTTCGCCGACGAGGGCGCGCCGATGGCCGCGCTGCTGGGCCGGCTGGTCGCTGCCCAGAAGGCAGAACGCGCCGCCGGCGTACCACCTGGCTGCCTGGCCAAGGTGCTGCAAGCGTTTGGCGGCAAACACGACCCGCAAGGGGCCGGGCGAGGCGCCGCTGGGCCGGTTCCGGGCCTGGTGGAGCAGCTGACAGCCCGCGAGCTGGAAGTGCTGGTACTGCTGGCCGAGGGCATGCCGAACCCGCGGATCGCCGAGCAGCTGGTGGTCACTCTGGACACGGTGAAAAAGCACGTCAGCCACCTGCTAGGCAAGCTCGGCGCGGCCAACCGCACCGAGGCCGTCACCCGGGCACGCCAGCTCGGCCTTATCCCTTAGCCGGCCCTTCAGCCGATCCCGGCCGGCACCGCCGTGCTTGCGCCGGACCGGCGGCACTGCCGTGCCAGCGGGCGGCACCCCGAAGATTCCACCCGCATGCGCACGTTCGGGTGACGCCCCCCGGCTGCGCCGGTTCGTAGCATCCCAGGACCAGCCTTACCACGGTCAGGCCTTCCGCATACGCCGCCCGGCGACCGCGGCAGGAACGACCCGCTCTGGAGGCAAGACAATGCGGTCCAAATCCATGATCCTCGTCGCGCTGCTGCTCGCGGCGTTCCTCGTCAACCTGGACACCACGCTGGTGAACGTGGCGCTTCCCGCCCTGGTGCGCGAGCTTCATGCCACCACCACCCAGCTGCAGTGGGTCGTCGACTCCTTCAACCTCGTCTTCGCCGCGCTGCTGCTGACCTTCGGCAGCCTGTCCGACCGGTTCGGCCGAAAGGGCATGCTGCTGGCCGGGCTGATCGTATTCGGGGCCGCCAGCCTCGCTGGCGGCTTCACGTCCAGCCCGGCACAGCTCATCGCGG